>WNFP01004192.1_pt1 | contig 11601 bp, 10 predicted proteins | sample 5400201 | NCBI WGS metagenome assembly WNFP01 (sample SAMN13153355, study PRJNA577476) | soil metagenome | isolation source: 115 cm saprolite under Madrone tree | place: USA:California | collected 2016-06-14
CACGTTTTTCTTCTTCGAAAATTGGCTCTACACTGCAACCTACATGGCCGACGCGCGCGCCATGGTTCTGCCGCTGGTCACAGCCGGCGACTCCGATTTCGTTGAGCACGACTGGCACGCTATCTTCTCCAGCTTGGCAGTGTTGCCGCAGGACACGAAAATCGCGGCCGTGGTGAGGTTTCTGGGCTGGTGTGGAATGTTGGCGGCAGTGGCGTGGCTGGCGCGAAAGGGATCGCGGTCCACGATCGAGGCCAGCGAGATCAGGGATCACGTGCGGTGACGGTGGTGTTTAATACTCTGAACGACGCCTACCGCCCGCCAACCAGCCCTAGGGCTGCTGATTTTGTCTTGTAGTGGCAATAGACGCTTGATTTTCTGCTATTTCCGGAAGTGCACCATGATCGCCTCCGCCTGGCTACGCGTGACCACTGCCGAAAGCGCTGCCGAGTCTGCCTGCTTCACCGCCTGTAGGCTGCCGAAATGCTCCAGTAGTCGCCGGGTTGTGCTTTCGCCCACGCCCGGAATCTCCTGAAGTTCAGTAGAGCGGTCGCGCATCTGACGCCGCTTGCGGTGGAAGGTGACCGCGAAACGGTGAGCTTCATCGCGGATCAACTGCACCAGGTGCAACACCGGGGAGTGATGATCGAGCGCAACCGGTTCATTTTCCTGGCCGTAGACGTAAATGATTTCTTCGCGCTTGGCGATCGCCGCCAAGGGTTGGTTGATGATCTCGACTGATTCGAGCGCCTCCGCCGCAGCGTGCAACTGGCCGAGACCGCCGTCGATCAGCACCAGGCTGGGCATTTTCTTTTTCTCCTCTTTCTTCTTCTCTTCCTGGATACGTTGGTAACGACGCGTGACCACCTCGCGCATCGAAGCGAAATCGTCCACGCCGATTACACCGCGAATGATGAATTTGCGGTAATCCGACTTCTTCATTTGTCCGTCTTCCCAAACCACCATGGAGGCAACCGTCTCCGCCCCCTGGATGTGAGAAATGTCGAAGCACTCGATCCGTCGCGGCAATTCTGGTAGCCCGAGGGCGTCCTGCAGTGCTTCCTGGATCGCTTTCGTATTCGGCTTCATCACACGGAAACGCTGGTCGTAAGACTGCTTGGCATTGTTCCCGGCCAGGTCGAGCAGCGACCGCTTGTCACCGCGTTGGGGAACCAGAATATTGATCCGTGTGGGGCGGACACTCTTGTCCGCCGCTTGCTCGGAGAGCAAATCTGCCAAGGCATCCCGGTCTTCAAAATCCACCGGCAAATAAATGTTCCGCGGAACATAAGGCTGGCCGATGTATAGCTGCTTGAGCAGGGCTGAGAGGAATTCACCAGGGACAAACCGACTTTCTGCCGAGACGTTGCTTGCAAAGTTTCCTCTGGCAGTATCGGAGACGTAGCTAGCTTCGTCTTTACGGGTATCCTCAACAACGAGGAGTTCCGGTAATTCCTCCCAAAAGAACTCTCGTCGGTCGAGCACTCGTCCGCCGCGCATGTGGAACAGATTTACCGCCAGCATGCCGTTTTCGTAGTGATAGCCAAAAACGTCAGCATCGTCGCCTTCGACCGCCGCGATGCGCTGCTTCTCCTGCAACTGATCGACAGTCGAGATGAGATCGCGATACCTGGCCGCGCGCTCGTACTCCTCGGTTTCCGCGGCTTGCTCCATCCGCTGGCGCAGCGAGCGTAAAAGGTCGGTAGGACGCCCTTCGAGAAACAGCTTCACGTCGCGCACTGCTTCCTGATAAATCTCCGGCGTGGTCAATCCCTCCACACACGGCCCCAGACAGCGCTTGATGTAGTACTGCAGGCAGGGGCGGGGATGAGGCCGGGTAAGGTCAACCTTGCACGACGGAACCATGAAATGGCGATGGATCAGATCGACGATCCGATACGCCAGGTTGGCCGGGAAATAGGGACCGTAGTAGGAACTGCCGTCTTTCCTCAGCCGACGCGTGACGTAGACGCGGGGAAAGCGCTCGCCCAGCGTAAGCTTCACATAAGGGTAAGTCTTGTCGTCGCGCAGCAGGATGTTGAAGCGCGGTTTCTTTTGCTTGATCAGGTGGTTTTCAAGCGCCAGGGCCTCTTTGTTGTTGGCGACGACGATGTAATCGACATCCACTGCCTCGCGCAGCAGAGAGTCGGTCTTGGCATCCTCCCAGCGTCCCTCGCGAAAATAAGAGGACACGCGGCTACGCAAGTTGTTGGCCTTGCCGACGTAGATGATCTCGCCCTGGGCGTTCTTGTAGAGATAGACTCCGGCGGAAGTCGGGATCGTCCGGATTTTGGCCTGGAGGTCCATGCCCCTTTTATTTATTCTAGATGATCGCGAGTGTGGATCAGCCCGGGCTCAGGGCGTAAAACCAGCCGCGCATTAGCGCAGATTCACACCGATCAAATTTCTCGGATTGGTCTATCCCCGTGTTCCGTGTAAATCCATGGCCCGGTTCTTCTCTGCTTGTGCATGAATCTGCACCATATAAAAATTTCCTCAGTGCATATCGCCTTTGCACGAAAGTCGCTGGCCAGCGGCGTGGGGTGTCGAGCCGACGGGGCTCGTAACTCTTTATGGATCAGCCGGTTATAGTCGATCTGCGCTAATTCCTCTGTTGGCATCTACCGTGCTCTTGTACAATGCGAACGCGGTAGACGCCCTCTGCGAATGAGTGGCAAACAAGTTTTGGAATTACGATTTGAGAAGAGCCGAGGTTTCGCGAGACGAGTGAGGAAGGAGCCCACTACGATGAATCGCACTTCGTTAGTTTTTCTACTGGCGACAAGCATGGCGGCTACGGTCGGGTGCGCCAGCAAGAATTATGTCCGTCAAGAGACCACGCCGCTGATCAACAAAACCAATGAGCTCGACGATCTGACCGCGAAGAATACCAACGCGATCAAGGATGTCGACGCGCGCGCGCAAGCTGGCATCCAGCAGGTAACCGCCAAGGCCGCCGAAGTGGACCAGAAGGCCCAGGCGGCATCTGATCAGGCTGGACAGGCGCAAACCCAAGCGGACAACGCGGTTCATCGCGTCGACTCGCTGCAGAACACCGTGGCCAATCTGGATAACTATCGTGTGGTCACTGAGACCGCAGTGCAGTTTGGTTTCGACAAAGACAACCTGACCAAAGCTAGCAAGGAAGCACTCGACCAGCTCGCAACCAATGTGCCCAATGCAAAGGGCTACATCATTGCCGTCGAGGGCGGCACCGACTCGGTGGGCGACCCCGATTACAACTACGCTCTCAGCCAGCGTCGCGCTGACTCGGTGGTTCAGTACCTGGCTTCGCAACACAGCATCCCGGCCCACAAGATCTACCTGATCGGTCTGGGCAAGGACAAGCCGGTGGATTCGAACAAGACCAGAGATGGCCGGGCCAAGAACCGTCGCGTAGATGTCCGCCTGATGACCAATTCGGTCGATGGCGCGACGCCCGCGCAACAGCCGGCAGCTGCACCTGCGCCGACTCCGCCGTCCCTGTAAAATTCCTCCTCGGAGGAATTGGCTAACTCAGGCTGCTCCACTTCCCCCGTGGAGCAGTTTTTTTGTGCCGCGTCTCACAACGCCGGAACATTGCCCAGAGGTTCCATGTGAGCTAGGGATCGTTCGACTCCGTGTCTGCTTGGCTGGGCGAAGCAAACACCGCGCTGAGGAAGGCAGTCCAAGTTCCGAGATTTGAAGTCTGACGCCTGGCGCCTCGCACCCGAGGTTACAATAGACCGATGCAGCGATCCATGTTTCTGCTGGCGATCTGCCTATGCCTCGCCGCCCCTGGCCTTGGCCAGTCGCAGCCAGGGGAAAGAGATCCAAACCAAAACCAGCCTCCTCCCCGTTCCGACCGAGACAAGGAGGCGGGAGAGAGTTCCAGCCGTGACCACCGAATCGATCTAAGCCCACCCCCGAACGATGCCAAAGATCATCCCTATAGCACGGTGCCTGAATCCGATGCGGGAGAAGACGCTTCTGGAGACATCCAGGAATTTCGTCCCTACGATCCGCATCGAGCCTTGAAGGATATCGAAGTCGGTGACTTCTATTTCAAGAAGAAGAATTACCGGGCCGCACTCGACCGTTACCGCGAGGCGCTGTTCTATAAGCCCAATGATGCGCTGGCCAACTTTCGCATGGCCCAGTCGCTCGAAAAGCTCACTCAGTCCGACGAGGCCGCCGAGCACTATCTGGAGTACCTGAAAATCCTTCCGAACGGGCCGCTGTCCGAAGAAGCGAAGAAAGCGCTGGACAGATTGAAAGCAAGTCCGGGCTCGGGGAAAGACCAGGCCAAGCAGTAGATTCGTCTTGTGCTATCCCAACCCCGACGGCAAGCGCGTTTACTTTTCCACCCGAATGAACTCCCCGGTGTTGGCGTTCACCGCGACTTTGAGCTTGGCTTCGTAGGGATTGGCACCATAAATTACGTGCCAGATCAGTTCCCCGGTTGGTGTACTCCAATCGACCATATAGAGAACAGGAGTATCGGGAGCCTTGGCCAGTAGTTTTTCGCCGCCGTGTTTTTGGGCTACTTCTAGGGCCTTGTCAGAGTCTGTCTTGAGGAACGCGACGTCGAAAATCTGGGTGGAAGAGTTGCTGGGACTGTAGTTATCCTCGGAGCCTGGGCTGATGCCGCGGGAGGGTGCGTCGGGCGCGTCTTCGCCTGACCATACGTAAGGCTTCACTCCATGTTGCAGGGCGGATGCGAAGAAAGCGCGCCATACCGCCGACTTTCCTTCTTTGCCCTTGGAGTCGGCGGTGACTATCGATTCGATACGATAAGGCTGCGCATCGCGTGCCCAGCCGCGCGCGGCGATGTAGAGTCTCTGAAAGGCGGCACGTCCGGTGAGGAATTCCGTCGGTTTGGGCTGGGGTTTCTGGGCTGGCGCCGGTTGAGACGGTTCCGATGAACAGCCAGCCATCAACATCAGCGTAAGCAGTGCCATCAGCAACTTTTTCATGGCCACCTTCCTGTCATGATGGGTGAAAATTGTGCACCTGGAAATGCCGGACCAATTCTACTAGATGGAACCATGAAACAATGAGAAGAGCCATGGATTCCTATTTGGAACGTCTGCAGAAAGCGCTTGCCTCTGCCACTCGTGGCATGAGCAGCGAGGAACTCACACGCCATCCGGAAGGCGGTTCCCATGGAAAGTGGAGCGCGGCGGAAGTGCTCGAGCATCTTTATCTCACTTACGCCGGAACGGTCAAGGGTTTCGAGCGCTGCCTGCAGGCGGGAAAACCTCTGGCCACTCCCATCACCCTAAAGCAGCGAGCACGCATCACTCTGGTGACAGAACTGGGTTACCTTCCCAAGGGCCGAAAGGCGCCCGAACCGGCCACTCCAAAGGGCATGTCTCCGGATAAGGTGATGGCGGAGATCGGTTCCCAGATTGCCGCCATGGGCAGGTTGATTGCCCAATGCGAGGCCCGTCACGGGGCCCGAACCAGAGTGCTTAACCATCCAATCCTCGGGCCGCTTACGGCCCGCCAATGGCGGAAATTTCACTGGGTGCATGGACAGCACCATATCAAACAAATCTCGAAGTTGCGAACAACCAAGAATCTCTCGTAACGCAGCTGCGTCGTGCCTCGATTGACATTGACTTGCTTGGGGTCGGCCCCTAACATGACGGCCCAAGGGCAGAGGTCCCTGCCGACTGCGGGTCAGACGATCTCGCATTACCGCATCATCGAGAAACTCGGCGGTGGGGGAATGGGTGTGGTTTACAAAGCCGAAGACACTTCCCTCGGCCGCTTCGTCGCCCTCGTAGCGGAAAGGGATCCGTCGACGCAAGTTGACCCTGAGCCGCTTTACTAACAGCCGTCCATCCTGCCGTTCTGCGGCAAAAAAGAGAGCGCTGTCTCTGCTTAGGATCGCTATCGGGCGCGACTACTGTGCTTGCGGTGCTTTGCAATCGGATCCTTTGTTGTCGAAGCTGCGAGAGGCCCCCGAGTCATTGCTGGCCGCGGCCAAGGAATGCCAGCACGGATACCGGGTGGGCACAACTAAACTGAAAAGCCTCCGGTTCGAACCGGAGGCCCTGGCGCCTGCAAACGATTTGCCTACTGCCGGTCGCGGGCTGGAACTCCCGCCTTTCTGCCCTGCTCCTTCATGTCGTCCAGCGCCTTCTTGGCGTCGTCCAACGCCTTTTGCTTCTGGGCGATCTGCTGTTTGTATTGGGCATCTTCTTTGTCCCATGAGCCTTGGTTACGCAGACGGCTGCCGGCGTCGGCATAGAAGGCAGCAGCACGCAGGCGGTATTCGCGCTGCGCCACGTCCAGTTCGCGGGTGAGGAGATCGATCTTGGATTTCTGCTCCCCAAACCTCTGCTTCCATTGGTCATCTGCCTTCTGCGCGTCGGCGCCATCTGCCTTCTTCGCGCTGTCTTTAGGTTGCGAATCCGATGTGACGACCGTGGACGAGTCCTCTGGTTTCGCGGAACTTGCATCGGGCGTTGACCCGGGGTTGGCGTCCTCTGGGCCCGTCGAATCCGGGGCGTTGCCCACGATGCTGATCTTGTCATTGACGGGCAAATTGTCGTTATCGTACTTCTTGCCCACTTCCTTCTTGTTTTCCTTGCGGACGGCACGGGCATAGTCGCCCAGAGGCTCAGATTGTGCGCCTGCCAGCATGACCAACATGCCAGTCAGTACGATTTCGGCCAGAAAAACATATGCGATGCGTTTCATGCGATGCTCCGTTTCTTCCTGTCTTGCTGCCTTGAGTAAAACAGACGGCGGCATAGACGTAGTTCCAATCAAGCTTTAGTGCCAGCTTTTGCGGCCCTTGCGCTGGCGAGGAAACCACCAATCGTGCGATCTAGGTGAGCTGCCTCGGCAGCGATATCAGCGGCCAGTTGGCGGGCCAATTCCGCATCCCGGCTCGCCGCCAGTTGCTGTGCGTAGCCGGAGATAGTGGTGAGCGAATTGCGCAACTCCAGCGCCATCTCGGCCGACATTTCACCCCGCAACTCCTGTTGGCGACGAATCTGGGTCATTTCAGTACGATCATTGATCAGGCAAGCGGCACCTAACACCTCGCTGTCGGAGGTTTGCACTGAACTGACGGTAATGTCTAGCGTTCGTTCCTCGCCCGCGGGCGTGTGATAGCGCCCCTCAAGTTGTCGAAGCCGGATCTTTTCGCGCAAGCCGGCATCAACCGCCTCCGCCAAATTCGCATAGGCGCCGTCGGAGGCGGAAATCAACTCTGCATCGCGAAACATTTCGGCGGCGCTCATCCCGACTGGCGAAGCGAACCCGAGAATCTGTTTGGCCGAGACATTGGCCTGCCGCACCAGCCCGTTGGGGGTGAAGAACAACACGCCGCATGAGAGATTCGAGAGCACAGCGGCGCTGATGTTTTCCGAAGTTTTGGCGCGGCGCCGTTCCTCCCGCTGCGAGCTGAGCAGTTCGTGTTTTTGCTGCTTTAGTTGCTGGATCACCGCATGATAAGTGTGCAGCGGGAAGGACTCGGGCGCAACGGGAGCGTCGGCAAACGAGGCCTCTTCGGTGATACCGCGCCGCATATGTCGTATCAGCAGCAAGCCCATCACAAAGGCAAAGCCTGCCGCCACAAAAACCAACGCCATGCGCAGCATGATGGGATTACTCAGCAGCCTCACAGCAACCCCCAATACCAGCGCAAGAAGCTGTTGCCGTAAAAGAAAGCAACCATGGCCATGCTGCCCAGAAAGACGCCGAACGGCATCTGATGCCGGCGAAGAGCGATCGCCGCCGACTCCCAGGCGCGGCGCCGCGCCTGCCGCGCAGGTTCATGATTGCGAGCCATCCGCCGGCGCGTGCGTTTGATCCACACTGCCAACACCGTCGAAAGACCAAACAGCGAACCCGCGATCGAGGCCGTGAACAGGGTGAAAATGGTCAGCTTAGCGCCGAGAAAGGCACCGATCATGGCCATCAGCTTAACGTCGCCAAAACCCATGCCTTCCACGCCGCGCGCGCGCAGGTAGATTGCGCCCGCACCGTAAATGAAGGAGGCGCCAACCACCGCTCCCAGCACGGCGTCAGCCAGGGAGAGCAGATGCCAGGACACATCCGAACTCACCGGCAGGGAAACCAGCCCCGGCAAGAGTTGCGAGGCCAAGTCATTCACCGAAACCACCAAACTGAAAACCAGACCCAGCACCAGCCCCGGCAGGGTCAACTTGTCCGGCAAAAGTTGGGTTTCGGCATCGGTGAAGATCAAGCCCAGTAGCAGGAATCCCAGAGCGCAATATTTGAGGGTTGCTAGGCCGGTGCCGAAGTGTGCGTAACAGGCCAGAAAGATAGTGCCCGTCAGCACTTCTACGAAAAGATAGCGCGGCGAAATGTGAATTTTGCAATTACGGCAGCGGCCCCTCAGCATCAGCCAGCTCAAAACCGGAATGTTGTCGTAACTGCGAATCGCCTTCTGGCAGCCAGGGCAGGTCGAGCGCGGTCTCACCACTGATAAGTCGCGTGGCAACCTGTAGATACACACGTTCAGGAAGCTGCCGAAAGCCAGCCCCAGAACGAAGATCGCCGATGCAAGTACCGGGTCCACCCTTATCCTTTGTGCAGATTCCTTCCGATTTGAACCGATTATACGGTGATTCTTAGGTCCAACCCGGGTACGAAAGTCACTGTACGGTTCCGGTCTGGATCCCACTGAAATGGCGGCATTTATCTGGGCGCTCTCTCTGTGGTATTGGTTGGTTGGCGGGCGAACGCTGCGGCTAAAACGCCGCCACGAACTCGAATCGAGCGTCTCAGAGTTCGCGGAAAACCGCCACCGTCACGATATAGTTAAGACTTTCAAAAACATCCACCGATAGGGAATTGAAGATGCACTTCGTTACCAAGCCGCCTACGGCGGCCGAGCACAGTGTTGCCCCCTTACTTTTTCCATTTCTCGATCTGAAGGCCGAGTATGGCTTGATGAAGGCGGAAATCCAGGCCGCGGTGGAAATGGTTCTGGAGAGCCAGCAGTTCATCATGGGTCCGCAGGTGAGGGAACTGGAGACCGAAGTCGCCGCCCTTGTGGGCTGCAGATTTGCTATCGGTTGTGCCTCCGGGTCGGATGCGCTGTTGCTGGCACTGATGGCGCTGGGAGTTGATTCCGGCGCCGAAGTCATCACTGTGCCCTTTACCTTCGTGGCCACCGCGGGAAGCGTCTCCAGGCTCAAGGCCAAACCGGTATTCGTCGACATCGATCCCGAGACCTACAACCTCGACGCGACGCATTTGGAGTCCGTCATCACCAGCCGAACCAGGGCGATTATCCCGGTCCATCTCTTCGGACTGCCGGCTGAGATGGAAACCATTACCCAGATCGCACGCGCAAACGGTGTGCCAGTGATCGAAGATGCCGCCCAGTCGATTGGTGCGCGATACGTTGATTCGCGATGCGAGGACAAGAACGTGGGCAACATCGGTGAGTTTGGCTGCTTCAGCTTTTTTCCTTCAAAGAACCTGGGAGGGGCGGGCGACGGCGGCATGATTACCACCAACGATCCCGAATTTGCCGAACGCCTCGCAGTGCTGCGAGATCATGGCAGCCGCAAAAAATATCAATACGACCTGCTGGGGATAAACAGCCGCCTGGACAGCTTGCAGGCCGCGATCCTGCTGGCGAAGCTGAAGCATCTCGATGCTTTCACCAAAGCCCGCCAGCAAAACGCCGATCGCTACCGGAAGCTGTTCGAGCAGGCAGGCCTAAACCAAGCAGGCTTGAACATGGGGATTACTTTGCCCTTCCAACCCGAGGGACGGCGGCATGTATACAACCAGTTCGTGATTCGCGCCCAAAAGCGTGACCAATTGCGCGACCATCTACGCGCCCGCGGCATACCCACTGAAATCTATTATCCTTCCCCACTTCATCTTCAGCCGGCGTTCGCATATCTGGGCTACGCTCAGGGTGCATTCCCGCAGGCAGAGGATGCCAGCCAGCACGTCCTGGCTCTTCCCGTGTTTCCGCAAATGACGGAAGAACAGCAGAGGATTGTGGTGAACGCGATCGCAGAGTTCTTCGCCGGAAGAACCTAGCTCAGCCATGACAACCAGACTGACGTGGAGGCGCGCCCTTCCGTCCTACGTTTGCACCTGCTGCTCAACGGGCTACGGCGCGTACTTGAAGTTGCTGATATACATGTACCGGGTAGGACCGGATGTGGCTGTACCTCCCCAACTTGACTTGTTCGTGCCCCAGATACTGAACAGAAATGGAGCCGAAGCGCTGGGTACTGCCTGAGTATGGTGGACCACGAGCTGACCGTCCACGTACCAATCGACAAAGCCGGATCGCCACACAATCTTGAAGTCGTGGGTGTTCCCCTGGTTGAAGCCGTAGACCTGGGTGTCCTGAAAGCTTGATACTCCATGCCAGTTGGTGCAGTCCACGGCGTCCGGCTTGTTCCCCACTTGCTCCATGTCAATTTCGGTCTCGGAGTTGGGCGCGTACAGGAACCCCGTGGTAACGGATCCAGAAAGAACGTTGACCACCCTGGAAGTAAACTCGAACGTGCCATAGCTGAACTTCTGTTTGGTTATGACCTGTGATCCGCTGGACAGAATCTGGCTGCCGCTGTGGGTCTGAGTAAGTGACAAGACCAGCTCCGATCCAACAGACACGTTCAGGGGATCGAACTTCCCGACATTCCCATTCGCATTGCCAACCGGGGGAGCCGAACCGCTATCCGTTTCCCATGTGTATCCCCCGAAAGTAAATTCGCTCGGGCCGGTTATCGAGGAAGATCCGGTGCCAGAAGTGCCGGTGCCAGAGGTACCGGTGCCAGTCCCACTACCGGAGCCGCTGCTGGAAGTCGCGCCACTGGAACCGCTGTGGGCAGGCGTGAGGGGCATGGTTCCTCCGCCGCACCCTACCAGAGAAAACACCGCTAACACTAAGACACACGTTCTCAGCATTGAAAGATCCTTTTGAATCGGGGTAGGGAATACGAATCGCTTATGGCCAGATGGACTACCACGTCCAAGAACGTCAAATTTCAGATTGCTGGACTGAAGATTCCTGTCGGCGTCCCAGTTCCACTCCGAATAGCGTGTCTACCTGGGAGGACAGATAGGCATGGCGCCTTCAATACTTCCTGGAATGAAAACTAAAACCACGCCGGTATAGCACCGTCTTATGAGAAGACGTGGTTAATCTGGAACTGCCGAGGTAAAGGCTGCGACAAGGTTTACCGAGTGTGCATCTGGAACTCGGACAAAATAGCGAGAGTTTAAGTTCTAGACGAAGAAGCGGCCCGCATAGTGTAGCAAAACTTCTAGTTCTTCGTTTTCCACAGACCATTGCTTTGGTAGAGATGCTTACACCGGAACCCACCACGGGCTGAAAGCCCAAGCGGCGCTATGCAATAGAGGCTAGTAATGCGGGCGGGCCGCTTTCGCCTCCTCGAAGGCGATGGGACGCGTTCGGCGATATGCTAGGTTGGCCATGTGAGCCACCACGGCCGAGCAATAGCCGAGTTCAATCGGAGCGTTCGGGATCTTGCTGCGTAATGCAGTCAATCCAGTTCGCGATGTGGTTCTGCGAAGCACTTTCTCCTGTGAGCGGCGTGCCAGTGGGACGACTTACTTCTTCCGGGTAATAGTGGATTTATTCCT
>WNFP01004193.1_pt1 | contig 11597 bp, 11 predicted proteins | sample 5400201 | NCBI WGS metagenome assembly WNFP01 (sample SAMN13153355, study PRJNA577476) | soil metagenome | isolation source: 115 cm saprolite under Madrone tree | place: USA:California | collected 2016-06-14
AAGCATCTTCCGCAATCCGGCTTCGCGCGGTGGTGAACAGACGTCCGATGCTGGCCAAAGGGTGTTCGCTCGCAAATTGAAGCACGTCCTTTTCCTCTTCACGCAGAATCTTCATGGCAAATGGGTCATAGAGGATTGAGCCATGATCGAGCACCTGATGAGCAGCTCGTTGTCGGGCGATTATAAGCGCTGTGCGGCTGGGTTCATTAGGCTTCATGTTCGAGGTCTCCGTTCTCATCAATAGCTGATCGCCGAATAGCCGCGGTGAAAAACATGTTCATTCCTGAACCATTGAATGGGAAATATCTTCTTCATACTCTGCTCCTGGCCTGGTTTATGAGTCTCTGCCCGATTGCTCATGCGCAGTGTGCTATTCACGTCGAGAATAAAGGGAATCCGTCGAGTGTGCGGGTAATTCTATCCAAGGCTGCGGGGACGACGGTCGAGCTTGCAGATGACCGACAGAAGGCCAAGGCGTTTGAGGAAATCGCGCACATTCTCCCGGCCGCGGGTGCCAAGAGCGAGGCGTTTCAGTTCTACGAATGCGCGATGAAGGCTGGCACCAATGTAAAGATGTATGAGGGCAGCGAAGCAGAGGATATGTTTTTTCGCATCGAATTGATCACGGAACGGGCAGGTCATGGTGATATTTCTGGTGCCCTCACACACATCAAAGACTTCCCGCAGGTTGAGTCGCAGGACTGGGCCCGCTTCGACCTAGTGCATGTGCTAACTATGCAGGGCAAGTTCGAGGTCGCTGAACAGGTCCTTTCCTCAATTTCGGATTCCAAAAGGAGGGATTCAGCGCTTGCCGACTTGGCGGGTTACGGCGCCGGCGATGGAAAGTTTGCTGTGGCGGACCGTGCGGCTCATTGTGTGAAGGATGATATCGAGTGCATTCAGGTACTTACAAATTTGGGTCTAAAACTGGCGAACGACGGTCAGCGCGGTCACGCGATTGCCATTTTTGCGGAAGCGGTCGACATTGCCAAGCGACTTTCTCAGCCCTACAGAGCGGGCTATAGAGCTTGCTGAAAGCGGGGACTATACGGGCGCGTCTCCGGGGTATCTAATCTGGAATCGCACGAAAGGCCCTATGCATTTAGCGAGATTGCGCGAGTCGAAGCGCAGCGTGGAGACATAGCACAAGCTCTACAGTTCGCGGACAGCCTTCCTGCGGCCGAGAAGATCTTAGCGTTGCTGGCCATCGCTGAAACGCTCTTGGACGCCAAAGACCGCTAGGAAGCGCATTTCCGCTGGTCTTTCGAGGTTTGCAACGCCTTGTCAATCAATCGTGCTTTGCGGCAGAAGCAGTGCGTTTTGTTCCCCGAGGAGATGGCCTTCGTGTCCTGCGCAAAGCGGCCCGTGCGGATCGAACCTCGAAGCGCACACCCTCTGCGTGCTGCAGATAAGCAACAATCTCGAAGAGATTGCTAGCGGTCGGGTTCCCATTTGGACCAAACATCTGGTGGAGAGTCTTTACGTGAATCTTGGTGTTCGCCGCCAGCTTGGGAAATCCGACTGTTGCATTGATGTAGTCACGCAGTAGCTCTTTGCCGAGGGACACCTCGGCAGAGAGAAGGCTTTCGATAGCTTCGCTAAGAAGCCCTTTTCGGAAGGTGGCATCGCGTTTCACGCGTGCCTGAACTGTTTCTCTAAAATCTCGCGTCAAAGCCATGTTCATTCCTCCTCTTTTTTCTCTTTATGCTGTTTCTTCCTCAGTTTGTAGTCTTCCCATCGTTCGAGCGCGAGTTTGATGTCGTTTTGCTGGCGTTGTTTTGTGCCACCACCAAGAAGAATGACTATCTGCTCGCCTTCTTTCCCAAAATACACACGATAGCCGGGACCACAATTGATCTTGCACTCGTAAACGCCAGCTCCAACACTCTTGGCATTGGACAAGTTCCCCAATCCTACGCGGTATAGAGCCGTCGTCACCTTCCGCGCGGCTTCGGCGTTCAACCTGTCGTACCATTCCCGAAAAGGATTGTGACCGCCACGGTCGTTATACTCGCGGATGTCAACCATCATCACAATGGTAACATATATTGTACCATTGTCAATAAGCTGTCAGTTGCATAGTCGGTTTGGTTGAAGTTATCGCTTTTGTATATGCGTTTGTACTTTTTTTCGCCCGCCCAATATTCTTCGTAAACACCGCTGTGCACGTTATCGCCATCTTCATCGAATTGGTCGTAGATCATAACAACGTGCCAGGGAAGCACATCTGCCGATTGCAGCCCGTTCAAAGCGGCCTCTTTGGCTATCCAGCCCGGTAAGTCAATAGCGTTCGCCCTCAGCTTTTTTTCCGCCCGTAAGTCGATGCTCACGGACGTTATCGGAGGCACAGCAACTACCGAATCGGACTTTCTCTCCGTTGCCACAATCAGAGTTTTCTGATTCGCAAGGCCGTCTGTCGGAGTGGGGTGACCCTCTTGACCGTGGGCGGCCTGTCGCGATGAGGAATGTGCCTCCAGTGAGTGTTGCAAGGCGAACAAGCGCAGCGGCGCGAATGCACAGGTTACGAAAGTCAGACAGGTGTTCACTACTTTGCCCGTCCGGCCATCCTTCAGTCGGTGTTCTGTAATGGTTATTGCTACCTAGAATACGATTTCACGCCGCTCCTTGCCGCTTGCGGAACAGCGACCTACGCTTGAAAGAGAAACCGGAATTCAATTGGGCCGTGCCGGTTAGGCATATGCAAAAACAAATGCGCAAGTTTCGAAGAAGCGAAGTCCTTCGGGCTTGGTGTGGACTCGGGTTGTTGTTGAGTTTTTCAGCTAGCCTGAAGGCTCAGACAAAGGCAAGCGATGTTCCGAAGCTTGTTCAGGATCTCAATGACAAGGATCCGGCGGTGCGCGGCGCGGCTGCGGCGGCGCTTGACAACCTGCACGACACCGCGGGAGAGCCCGCGCTCATCGCTGGGCTGAAGCAGAGTAGCAAAAACGTTTCCGCAGCTACCGTGGTCGTGCGCACGCTAGGTCGATTCAACGACGCGAAAGCCGTTGTGGCCATCGCTGACCTTTTACCAGGTGAAGCAGGACACGCCGCGGCGCAGCAGCTCGTACAGATGGACCCGCTGGGAATCCAGGCTGCCGCTGATGCGACAGCATCGGAGAGTGAAGCGACGCTCGCGGCGGTGCGCGACTCCTTTATAGATGCTCCAGAGGTCGGCTTGAAGGTGCTTCCGAGCACGTTGAAGAAAAAACAAATGATCTGGGCTAAGTCCTGGGAAACAGCGTTCTCGTAGACTTGTCCCTCTACGCACTCTTTCGCGATGATTAGGTCATTCGCCCAATGCTCCCTGTACCAGTTGTCATCTAAGGACGTGGAATGATCGCCGACGTTTTGGACCAAAGCGAAATACGGCAAAATGAGCATCGAGGGACGCGACCCGGTCAATACCGAGACGCCGCATTACGGCGAAGCTGGTGCGGTCGACGAGGGAAAAATCCTGGTCATGCCAAGAAACACCAATATCCCAGGCAACCTCCAGGTCCGCCAAAGTGACCGCTTCGATTAGGGCGATCCCACTGCTCAGGCCTTCCCAAAATCCCCCGCAGCTTTGCGCTCAAGTTTGTGGTGAAGCAACGTCCATGTTTCTACCAAAACGTGATCCGAGGTCACCAGTGTTTCACTAGACTTGAGAATCGCTTTTGAGCGAGCGTTGCTGCGGTCGGAAGAGTCCGCGGCGGCATACCAAATGGAAGTGTCGACAAATAGGCTCATATCGGGAGAGCGCTAGCGGCGTCGAAGTTTCCTGCGTGTGGAATGAAAGGCCTCGGCGATCATGGAATCCTTCTGGCTCGCAATATCTGAGCCGCCCGAGCTTCCGAGGTCGAAAATACGGTCTACGTGAGCTGCTGTTTCAGGTCGAGCAAGATCACGTGCGACTAGACGGCGGAAATATTCTGCGAGAGACACCCCGAGATCATTGGCGCGCTGGCGCGCACGGCGCTGCATCTCAGTTTCAAGAGTGATCTGCGTCTTTGCCATCATTATGGCTCCATCATACTGCGCAGACTTTCCGCCGCCAAGAGTTGTTTACCGTGCCTCCAAACACATCAGAACGCGGCTTCGTTGGACTCCGGCGCTTGCGCGGGAGCGGGCGCGTTCGGCTCCGGTTCACCGCGATCGAGCCTGCGCACGACATCGGCGCGGACGGACCACAAGGTAATCTTCGAGGTCTTCGACTTCTTGCCTTTGCCGTTCGGTTGTTAATGGGAGCTCCAAACGAGGCGCCCGTGGCTCCGCCATCCACCATCAGCTCGACCGCGTTGACGTACGAGGAATCGTCCGACGCGAGGAAGTTCTTGAACCGTTGCTCAGAGATCGAAGATCGTACGTGGTGCTTCGGGCGTCGGCTCACCTGAATCCACGTCTCGTGCATCTGCTTTTGAGAAGGTTGCCAGCAGCGACCCTCGGCTAAAGCTGCGACTGCCCGCCACGGTCCATTTAGCTGCTAGAGCAGAGACCTCCTCGAATGGTAGGTTGTAGGCTTTCAAGGAGCCAAGACTTCATGAAGGCTTTCACGAAGCTATTTCGCAGCGGGTTACTTCTGCTTGCCGCCGCAACAACATGCCACGCGCAGGGTGTGCCGGATGATTTCCTGGATGGCCTCGGCCTCGCGCGGCTCAAGAGTTACTCGAGCCATCGCGCCTCCAGCCAAAATCGCTACGTCGCCAGCAACGATGACAGCAAACGAATTCTGCCTGGCGAGACGCTGGTGATGGCCGAGGTGTCTGGCGCCGGAATGATTACGCACATCTGGGCGACCATCGCCAATAACGAGTTTGGCTGGCCGCGCTTGCTGCGCCTGCGCGTTTATTACGACGGCCACAAAACGCCCAGCGTAGATACGCCGCTCGGCGATTTTTTTGGCGTGGCCCACGGCTCCGAGCGCAACCTCAATTCCATCATGATTCACGACAGCTCGCTCGGCCGCGCGCGCAACAGCTATTGGCCGATGCCGTTTCGCAAGTCCTGCCGCATCACCGTCACCAACGAGGGCGAGCGCGTCGTTCCGATGTTTTACTACCACGTGGACTATAGAAAGTACGCTTCGCTGCCCGAGGACATCGCTTACTTTCATGCTTATTACCGCCAGGAGCGGCCCGCGCGTGCCGGGCGCCACTATGAATTCCTCAACATCAAAGGAACGGGCCACTACGTCGGCACAGTGATGGGCGTTGTGCAAACGCAACTTTCCTGGTTCGGCGAAGGCGACGATCTTTTCTATATTGACGGCGCAAAGCAGCCGCAGATTTACGGCACCGGTTCCGAGGACTACTTCAACGACGCCTGGGGCTTGCGCGACTCCGACGGCCCCTGGGCCGGCACGCCCATGGCGGAGGGCGAGCGGCTCGGCTCGCGGCTGAGCGCTTACCGCTGGCACGTCCCTGATCCGGTCGCGTTCAAAACTTCGCTGCGCGCGGAAATCGAGCACGCCGGTTGGACCGCCAACGAAGACGGCTCGGTGCGCTCCGCGTTTGAAGAGCGCCCGGACTATTTTTCGAGTGTGGCGTTCTGGTATCAAAAGGGCGTGCAGGAAGACTTGCCCGAAGTGCCCTACGGCGCCGCGAGGCTACCTTTTGGAAATGCCACGCAAGTGGCGGTTGAGGATTCGCTTGCCGGCGTGACCGCCGAAAACGGAACAGCGTCCGTGCAACGCGAAGTGGATTGGTCAAAAGACCTGTTGTTTTTCGAAGCCAAAGGCGCTGGAGCAAAAATTAACATTCCGATCGATATCGCCGAAGCCGGCCAATACGAAATGATCGCCATGCTGGCGCAGGCCCCGGACTACGGCGACTATTACGCGCTCCTCGACGGCCAGCCCACGAATCTCGATACGCGCCAGGCTGCGACTTCCGAGATTCCATTCCCCGGCCCCGAGGTCTTCTACAACTATCTTCCTGAAGTTTACGTCTCGAGGGACCGCGCCCTCGGCATGTTCCAGCTCACCAAAGGCCTCCACACGCTGACGTTTGCCTGTAACGGAAAAGATCCGCGCTCCGCTGGATACAATTTTGGAATTCAGGAAGTGGATCTGGAGCGCGTGCTGCAGGCGCCGGCATCGCCCACCGAGGAAGCATCCGCTCCGAAGCCCGCTATATCTTCGGATACTGCGAGCTATCGCGGCCGCGCGCTTTCTTTCTACGTCGAGCGCCTCAAATCCGGAGTCGGCAACGATCGGCCGGACCTGCTCCGGGCCATCGGAAGCTTCGGCGCGAGCGCGGCTCCCGCGGTCGAACCCTTGATGGCTGCGCTCTCGGATGGCGATACCGAAACTCGCGGCGCTGCCGCCAATGCGCTTGCACAGATTGGCCCACCGGCCGTCCGATCGGTACCGGAACTGGCGAAGGTGCTCGCCGATTCCGCGCCGCGCGTTCGTTGCCAAGCCGCGTTGGCGCTCAAATCCATCGGCCCAAAATCCTCGGGCGCCGTTCCCGAACTCACGCGCGCTCTCAGCGATTCCGTTTCTTACGTGCGCGCCAGCGCAGCGGACGCCCTCGGAGCGATCGGTCCCGGCAGCCGCGCTGCGGTCTCGGCATTGATCGAACGCCTGAGAACCGATCCTGGCCCGAACTACGTCTTCGACAGCGCCATCTATGCTCTCGGCAACATCGGCCCGGACGCCAAAGAAGCGCTGCCCACGCTCGAAGAAATCTCCCATCGCGTACGGCTCACCGCGCCCGCCCACGAGGCCATCCTGCAAATCGAGGGCAAGCCCGTGCCCATGTACCACTGAAAATCCGCCGCCGCTCGTGTTCGGCTGGGCACCAGTGAGCCAGTTTGGATCGCATGCTCTGCTCAGCTACGATTGCTGAACTATGAAGTGGGAAAAGCTCTTCGGCGCTCGCCCAAAGAAGCTCCCTGTATGGGCAGCGTTGTGTATGGGACGTGCCGACGGATCAAATCCACAATATCTTGCCCACGTAAAATACGCAGTCCTTGCGATGGTGCGTGCGCCAGAGTCTGACGCGCAGAGCGCCATCTTTGCTCTGCTGCAATCGAATGGCTGGCGTGAACCAGAGTTCAAGAACCTGAAACTGCTGGAGCAGCCGTTCCACCACGACGATCCGACTATGCGTGCCTGTTACGAGAGCGCGATAAAGAAAGAAGGTGGAATCGTGGTGTATTCAGATCCAATCGATGAAGCCTAACGGCTTGCTCAGATCAAACTGACCCGCGACGGTAATTCCACACATTATAAAAGGGCGCCTGTGGCTGGCGAATTGTTATTTTTCCAGCCACAGGGCATTGTTACATTCTGTTCGCCGGGTTAGCGCGGGTTGCACTCGTTGGTCGCTGATTTTAAAGGCATTCGCGACGGATAGCATTTTCGGCAGGGACAGGCCTGCGGTCCTCCACACATCCAGCTAACCGCCCGCCCGCTCCACACGTCCAACTATGTGCACTGTGGATATACTCATGCCGTGAAGACCGAAGCCGAATCGCTGTTGCCACTGCCTCCGGCCACCTTCCACATCCTGGTGGCCCTGGCCGATGAGGATCGGCATGGCTACGCCGTCATCAAGGACGTCGCCGCTCGCACCGGCGGCGCCTTGAAGCTCAGCCCCGGCACGCTCTACCGGTCGATGGACCGGATGGTGCAGCAGGGACTGATTCGCGAGATCAGCTCGCGCCCGGCGAGGGACATGGACGACGGGCGCCGGCGCTATTACCGGATCACGCCGTTCGGCCGCGAAGTCGCCATGGCCGAATCGGGCCGGCTGGCCCAGATGCTCGACCTCGCACGCGCGAAGGGCCTTGCTCCTCGAAAGGTGTGATGCGGATCTACCGACTCCTTCTCCATCTGTATCCCGCCTCATTCCGCGCGGACTATGGCGAGGAGATGGCAGCCATCTTTCAGATCCAGCTGCGCGCGGCTCGCGGTGTGGCGCGCCTGGCGTTGTGGTTTGCGGTTTTTCACGAGGTGATCATGAATGCACCGGCCGTCCACTGGGACATCCTGAAGCAGGATCTGCGCTACACCGTCCGCACGCTCAACCGCGCGCGCGGCTTTGCGCTCACCGCCATCCTGGTCACCGCGCTTGGCGTAGGCGCCAATACCGCGGCGTTCTCGGTCGCGGATTTCGTGCTGCTCCGGCCGCTGCCTTTTGCCGATCCCGACGCGCTCGTGCGTGCGTGCGAAGGACCACGGACGGGGGCGGGATGGGGCTGCATGAACGAGCTCTCGCCGGCCAACTATCGCGACTTCAAGGCGATGAGCTCGTCGTTCGAAGCGATGGGCGCGTTCACGGGCAGCGCCGTGAACCTCGTGGGGATCGGCGAGCCGCGCCGCCTCGCGACCACACCGGTGACGCCGGGTGTGCTCCCGCTGCTCGGGGTGGCGCCCGCGCTCGGACGTGTGTTCGACGCGCGCGAGGACGATCGCCGCGCTGCCGTCATCAGTTATGGGTTGTGGCACTCGCAGTTCGGGGCCGACCCTTCAGTGCTGGGGCGGACGGTCCACCTCGACGGCGTTCCACACACGATCATCGGCGTCATGCCGCGAGCGTTTTACTTCCCCACTCGCGATGTTCAGCTCTGGACCGCCCTGACCTTCCAGAATGAGGATTACGCGGACCGTACGAACACGTACATTCACGCAGTGGCGCGTCTGAAGCCGGGCGTCACGTTCGAGCAGGCCCGCGCCGACCTCGAGGTCATTGCCGCTCGCCTCGCCCGCGACTATCCGGAGACCAACGGCGAAACCGGGATCAGCTTCTTCCGGATGCGGGAGAACATGTCACCCCGCTTCCGACTGATGCTCATGGCGCTTGGCGGTGCGAGCCTGTGCCTGTTGCTCCTCACCTGCGCGAACCTGGCCAATCTGTTGCTCGCGAGGGCCGCGGCACGCGAGCGCGAGCTGGCGGTACGCGCCGCGCTCGGCGCCGGGAGGGAACGGCTGATGCGGCAGCTCGTGACCGAGAGCCTGATCCTGACGTTGCTCGGCGGCGCCGCCGGCCTGCTCGTGGCCGCCGTCGGCGTTCCGCTGTTTGCCAGCCTCGTTCCTGATACGCTACCCATCGCCACCGAACCCGCCCTGGACCTGCGGGTCATCGCTTTCGCGGCGCTGTTCACGACCCTCACTGCACTCGGATTCGGTCTCTTTCCCGCGATTCGTGTCGGCCGTCGCACCACATTCGACGCGCTGCGCGAGGGTGTCCGCGCAGGCGGCGCAGCGAAGCAGCGTCTCCGGGCCGTTCTCGTTACGGTCGAAGTCACGATGTCGGTGGTCCTGCTGATCACGTCCGGCCTCTTGATCAGGGCTGTCTGGCAGGTACAGGCGATCGACCCGGGCTTCAAGCCCGAGAACGTGCTGGCGCTCAATATGGCCTTGCCGCGGCCGAAGTACGACAAGCCGTTGCAGCGCGTCCAGTTCTACGATCGCGTGCTCGCGCAAGTGCGGGCGCTGCCCGGTGTGCAAAGCGCGGCGTTCACAAGCGGGCTGCCGATGGTCACAACCGGTCTCGTCACCGCGGTCGCAATCCCGGGCCGGGAAGTGCCGCCCGCCCGCAGAGACGTCGTCAGCCATCGCTGGGTCACCCCGCAATATTTCAGGACCATGGGGATCCCCCTGCAGCGCGGCCGTGATGTCGAAGACGGCGACCGCGGCGACCGTGCATGGGTCGCCGTCGTGAGCGCTTCTTTCGCTGGGCGGTACTGGCCCGGCAAGGATCCGATCGGCAGGACCTTCCGGCACCTGGATGACACTCGGACCGTCGTCGGGGTGGTCGGCGACATCAAGGTCCGCGGGTTGGAGCGGACCAGCGAGCCCCAGATGTATCTCCCCGCCGCGCAGGCCCCGGATCCATTCCCCGGCGGCTTCGACCCCAAGGATCTGGTGATTCGGCATTCGGGGCAGGCGAGCGCGCTCGTGTCCGCCGTCCACCAGATCGTCCGCGCGATCGACGCCGAGCAGCCGATCGCCGACGTGCGTGCGATGGACGAAGTGATCGCGGGCGAGACCGCCAGCCGCCGGGGCCAGCTGCAGGTGCTGGGCGTCTTCGCGGTCGTGGCCATCCTGCTCTCCGCAGTCGGGATCTACGGGCTGCTCGCCTACACGGTCTCACAGCGGTCGCAGGAGATCGGCGTACGCCTCGCACTGGGCGCGGATCCAGCGCGAGTAGGACGGATGATCGTCGCAGACGGGATGCGTCTGGCGCTGTTCGGCATCGCACCGGGCGTGCTGGGCGCCTACGCGGCCGCTCAAGGAATGAGCGCATTGCTCTTCGGCGTTGCGCCAAGTGATCCTGCAACCTTCGCCACCGCCGTCGGCGTGGCGCTCCTGACGGTGTTCGCAGGCACGCTCGTGCCGGCGTGGAGGGCCATGCGGCTGACCCCGATGTCGGTGCTCAGAGCGGAATAAGCCGGACGCCAATCCGACATTACCGGCCATCTCCGCCGATTCTCGTGCGTCTCGGATGATTGTCGTCTTGGAGGGTGACCTGGACATCTCGCACCAGGGCAGATCTCCAATGAGATGCAATTCTTTTTATCGCACTTTCCGCACCTGTGCTGCGCAAGAATTCCGTTTAACTTCGAAGTTGACCGGCAAACAAACCGTTTAACCTTTATATGTGCATTGTTGCCCGAGAGGAGCCGCCCGTAATCGTTGGACTCGAGACAGGGGCAGAGATGAACTTGGTACAGATAGGAACCAACGAATTCTTCCCCAACTCCCCTCTTCTGAATTCTCGCAAACCATCCACTACCACACAGGAAATTGCACGGATTCCTCTTTGCTATGTCCACGAGGAGATTCAGGCGTGACGTTTGGAATTGTGTGCCACCCTGTTTCAAGTGGACGGGAATTGCTCAGTGTAGCGCCGGCGCTGCAATCATCTGAGCAATCCGCCCTTCACGCAGCGATCCTTTCCCACCGGTATTCGTGATGGAGGTCACCGAGAACCGCGCGCGCCGCGACTTTGCGGTCTTGGGAGAAGGTATGTCTGTCGTGACCTCGCAGCGGTAGGAACACTGCAGCAGGCTCAGGAATCCCCGGTCCGAGGCTCAAATGGGGGCTGTGGCGCGCAAAAACTCCATCGCCGGTTTTCAGCTCAATGTAACGCATTGTTACATCCTGTCGCCGGGTTAGCCCGGGTTGCACTCGTGGTCGCTGATTTTAAAGGCATTCGCGACGGATAGCATTTTCGGCATGGACATCGTAGCGCGTTAGAACTTCCGCGCCGCCCACGTAGCTATTGACAAACGAAGCCTATCATTGCAGAATACCATGCTATACATGGTATTCAAGAAAACGCGGTCGCACGAGGAACGGCCAGACCAGTCGGAACCCTGGGAAGGCCAGCTCCGCAAGGGAACACTGGAGATGGCCATTCTTGCCATTCTCTGGAAGAAGAGGCTCTACGGCCTGGAAATCCTTCGCGTTCTCGAATCAAGCTCCAGTCTGTGCATCCTCGAAGGTACCCTGTACCTCATCTTGAATCGGCTTAAAGCCGCCAGTGTGGTCGATTCCGAGTGGGTGGACGCGGGATCTGGACACCCCCGCAAATACTATCGTCTGACACCAGCTGGCGAAGAGAGACTTTCGAAGATGGCGGAATTCTGGTCGGAATTCTCCGCCGAGC
>WNFP01005442.1_pt1 | contig 11596 bp, 8 predicted proteins | sample 5400201 | NCBI WGS metagenome assembly WNFP01 (sample SAMN13153355, study PRJNA577476) | soil metagenome | isolation source: 115 cm saprolite under Madrone tree | place: USA:California | collected 2016-06-14
CGTCGATGGGGTTCGCGTACGACGTCGTGCTTCCCCGTTTCGCCGGGTCGCCGGCGGGAGTGGCCGCGTTCAAGTGGGGCCTCTCCAGCGCGCTGATCCTCCCCCAATCGGTGCTGCTGGGGATGACCTTCCCGTTGATGACGGCCGGAGTGCTGCGCGCCTTCGCCGACCGGCCGGGCCGCTCCGTCGCCATGCTGTATTTCACCAACAGCCTGGGCGCGGCGGCCGGGGTCCTGGTGAGCGGATTCGTCCTGGTCGGCGCGGTCGGACTGCCCGGGACCATCCGCATCGCCGGGCTGATCAACCTGGCGGTCGCCGCGGCGGTGTTCTGGCTCTCGCGCCGGCGCGCGGAGCCGATGCTCTCCGCGGCCCTGGACGAGGAAAAGCGGGACCTGGCGCTCCTCCTCTTCCTCGCGGCCGCGCTCGTCACCGGCGCCTCTTCCTTCATGTACGAGGTTGCCTGGATCCGCATGCTCTCGCTCGTGCTCGGGTCCTCGACCCATTCGTTCGAGCTCATGCTCAGCGCGTTCATCCTCGGTCTTGCGCTCGGCGGCCTCTGGATCCAGCGGCGCATCGACCAGCTGCGCAGCCCGGTGCGGACCCTGGCCTATCTACAGCTGGCCATGGGCGTCCTGGCCCTCGCGACCCTGCTCGCGTACGGCGAGACGTTCGAGGCGATGCGCTGGCTCGTCCTCAATCTGAAAAAGACGCATCTCGGCTACGCCCTGTTCAATCTGGCCAGCAACGGGCTTGCGCTCGCGATCATGCTGCCGGCGACCTTCTGCGCGGGGACCACTCTGCCGCTGATCACCTTCCATCTGCTCCGGCGCGGTCACGGAGAGCGAAGCATCGGAGCGGTCTACGCCGCCAATACGCTGGGCGCGATCGCGGGCGTCTTCTTCGCCATCCACGTCGGTCTGCCCTCGCTGGGGCTGAGGAATCTGGTGGTGCTGGGAGGAGCCCTCGACGTCGCGCTGGGGGCGATTTTGCTGTTCACCGCCGCGGCGGGTTTCGCCGGACGCCGGGTTCCGGTGGCTCTCGCGGCGGCCGGAGCCCTGTGCGTGGCGGGGCTCGGAACCGTGGTGCACCTCGACCCGCGGAAGATGGCTTCCGGCATCTATCGCCACGGCATGGCGCTCTTCGACAGGCAGAAGGTCGAGTACCACCGCGACGGAAAGACCGCGACCGTCAGCCTGGTGTCCGATTCCGACAGCGGCTCGCTGGGCATCCGCACCAACGGCAAGACGGATGCGGAGCTGACCATGGCCTTCGACGGCATTCCCACCAGCGCAGCGTCGCTTGCATCGGATTCGGATCCGGCCTCACCACCCATACGCTCCTCGGCAACCCGTCGCTGTCGCACGTCGATACCGTCGAGATCGAGCCGGAGATGGTCCGCGCCGCGCGCCACTTCCGTCCTCGCAACGAGCTCGCCTTCAGCGACCCCCGATCGCGCATCGTCATCGACGATGCCAAGACGTTCTTCTCGACCCAGGGCGGGCAGTACGATCTGATCGTCTCCGAGCCGTCCAATCCCTGGGTGAGCGGAGTCTCCGGACTGTTCTCCCAGGAGTTCTATCGGCTCGTGCGCCGGCACCTGGCGCCGTCCGGCGTCTTCGTCCAGTGGATCCAGCTCTATGAGCTCGACCTCCCGCTGGTGGTCTCCGTCCTCAAGGCGCTGGAGACCAGAACGCGGTTCGTGCCCGCTTCTTCAGATCGGACGCGAGCATCCTGACGCGGTTCGAGAAGCGTCCCTTTCCAGTGGTGGAGATGCTGAGCGAAATCGGCCGGCCGGGGACCGTGACCTCGGTGACCCCGTCGCCGGTGCTGTTTCCCGACACGGAGCGCTCAGTGGAGGCGATCCGGCTGCGGGATCTGCTGCTGAAGCGCATTCCCTTCACGGATGGAGTGGTCCAATCGCCCGAGCTGCGCGAGCATGCCCGGGTCGCCTCCCGCTGGCTGGACGACTGCAAGGAGGAAGTGCCGCTCACCAGCCTGCTGCGGGTCGGCCAGGCGATGGTGCCCGATCTCACCACCGCGGACCTGGAGGTAGTCTGGCGCGCCATCTTCTCGAATGATTGCGCGCGGAAGTTCTCCGCTCAGGACCGCGAGTGGCTGCAACTGCTGCAAGCCATCGGGCGGCGTGACTACTGGGGCATGGCGTCCGGCGCGCGCCACTTGCTCGCGGTGGAGCCCGATCTCGCGGTCCCGTCGAAGCGTTACTTGATCGCCGCCGGGATGCTCGGATCCATCGCCCTCGGAGATCCGGTCGGTGCCGGCAATCTGTGGTCGCGTCATCGCGCGTCGATGCCGCCCCCGGACGATCTCTTGCTTCAGGTCCTCATCGCGCGCAGCAACCTGGCGAAGTAGGGGAGCGCCGGGCCGGGCGGGAATCATTCGCTCGCTCGTGCCATCCCCAGTGCATGGACAATCCGGCTCTCCGAGTCAGCCTTCCCCTTGCGCTTCTTCTCGCGGCATGCTCCTCGACTCCGCGGCCGCAGCCGACGCCGGTTCCGGACAATCTCCGGGTGCCGGAGGGCCAGTTGCTGCTCCTGCGGACGGTCGCGCGCGGCGCCCAGATCTACACCTGCCAGGCGAAGGCGGCGGAGCCGCCGGCATTCGAGTGGGTCCTCAAGGCGCCGGAAGCGGACCTGTTCGATCCCAGCGGCGCGAAGATCGGCCGTCATTTCGCGGGCCCGACGTGGGAAAGCGTCGACGGCAGTCGCGTCGTCGGCGAGGTGATCCAACGCTCGCCGGTCCTGGGCGCGATCCCGTGGTTGCTGTTGCGCGCGAAGTCGAGCGAAGGCTCCGGCACGCTCGCGGGCGCGAGGTACATCCAGCGCCTCGACACGAAGGGCGGGGTCGCCCCGTCCTCGGGTTGCGACGCGGAACATGTCGGCGCCGAAGCTCGCGTGGACTATTCGGCCGCCTACGATTTTTGGGGACACCATACGTAACGCCCGCGTTTCAACCGGTTGAAACGCCCATCCGCGCAGGGTCCGCCGGACGAGCTCGTGCCGGCGCTGCGGGGTCGGTTGGCATGGGGAGTTGCGTATTGTGTCCCGGATCTCCGACTAAAGTCCCTCCTGCAGGGCGTGGTGGATGAGCTGCACGCAGATGGAGCCCTCGCCCACCGCCGAGGCGACCCGCTTGACGCTGGAGGAGCGCACGTCTCCGACCGCGAAGACGCCGGGGATGCTCGTCTCCATCAGATAAGGCCGGCGCGGCAGAGGCCACTTCGCCTCGGCCAGCTCCTCCGGCTGCAGGTCGCTTCCCGTCTTGACGAAGCTCTTGTCGTCCAGCACCACGCATCCCTTGAGCCAGCCGGTGTTCGGCTCGGCGCCGGTCATGACGAACAGATTGCGGACGGGGCGCGTCTCCGTCGCGCCCGTCTCCAGGTGACGCCAACGGACCTGCTCCAGCCGGCCGTTGCCTTCGAGCGACTCGATGCGCGTCCGCGTCCGCAGCTCCAGATTGGGGCTGTTTTCGATGCGCTGGATCAGGTACCGGGACATGCTCTGGGCGAGGCAGGGTCCACGCACCACCACGTCGACCCGCGAGGCGATGCCGGAGAGGAAGACTGCGGCTTGTCCCGCCGAGTTGCCGCCGCCCACCACGGCGATCTCCTCGCCCTTGCACGACTGCGCTTCCATGTGCGTCGCGCTGTAGAAGATGCCGGCGCCCTCGAACCGCGCGAGCTCGGGAACCTCCAGCCGCCGGTACCTGGCGCCGGTCGCGATCACGATGCTCCTGGTCTGCACCACTTCTCCGTCGGAGAGGTGCACCCGGTACGGCCGCTGGTCGCAGTCGAAACGGACCGCGGTCCGCGCGATGGCCACCTCGGCGCCGAACTTCTCCGCCTGCGTGAGCGCGCGGCCGGCGAGCGCGAATCCGGAGATCCCCGTGGGAAACCCCAGGTAATTCTCGATCCGCGAGCTCGTCCCGGCCTGCCCTCCGGGCGCGGTGCTCTCCAGCACCAGGACGTCGAGGCCCTCGGAGGCGGCGTACACCGCCGCGCCCAGGCCCGCGGGCCCGCCGCCCACGATGACCACGTCCCTCACCGCCTTGGCGTCCAGCCGCGGCGTCAGTCCCAGCGCGTTCGACAGGGACTCGACCGTCGGGTTCCGCAAGACGTTTCCCGCCTTGCAGACGAGCACCGGCACCTCGTTGACGCTGATCCGGAGACCGTCCAGCAGCTCCTGCATTCCGGCCTCGGTCTCCACGTCGTGGTAGGTGAAGGGCTCCCCGTTGCGCGTCAGGAACTCCTTGAGCCTCAGCGTGCTCAGCGAGTGCCGGGACCCGAGCAGCACCAGGTCGTTGTCGACCTGGGAGATCAGCGCCACCCGCCTGAGGATGAAGGCGCGGAGCAGGATCTCGCTCAACTCCGAATCCCGTTGCACCAGCGAGCGCAGGCCGTCCCGGTTCAAGGCCACGATCGACCCGTCGGCGGAGACGCGTCCCCGGGCCCGGGCGCGCCGGGCCGAGAGCATGTTGAGCTCGCCCGTGAACTGGCCGGGTCCGAGAGCGGCGACGGGTTCCTCGCGGCCCGCCACCGGTCGGACGATCTCGATGCCGCCCTCGACGACGACGAAGAAGTCGGTGTTCTGGTCGCCGGCTTCGAAGAGGAGATCGCCGGCCTTGACGCTCCGGCGCTGGCCGAGGCCCGCGATGCGCCCGAGCTGGGCGTCGGTGAGATGAGGGAAGATCTGCTCCTGGCGGTCCATGTCTGGCTGGATACGCTCCCGCAAGCGCCGCCGCAACAGCGGTTGCGGGTCAGGCCTCTGTGTCGGCGGCTGCCGTCACCAGCTGGTACTTGCGCAACCGGTCGAAGAGCGTCGTGCGGCTGAGCCCGAGCAGCCGCGCCGCGCGGGATCGATTGCCCGCCGCCGTGGCCAGCGCCTGGGCGATGATCCTCCGCTCGAACGCCGCGACCTGATCGTGCAGGGAAACAGGGACCGGCGCCCGCGGCGTTTCCGACGCCGCCTGGCAGGGCCCGAGCGGGATGCCTTCCAGCGCGTCGACCTCGATCACGCCGGTGCTCGAGACCGCGACCACTCGCGCGATCGTGTTCTCCAGCTGCCTGACGTTCCCCGGCCAGTCCTGTCTCGCGAGCGCGTCCAGGAGAGCCGGCGAAAGCCGGACGTCGGGACTGCCGAAGCGCTCCCCGTACCGCTGGGCGAACTGCCGCGCCATGGCCGGGATGTCTTCCCGGTGGTCGCGCAAGGGAGGCATCGTGAGCTCGACCACCGCCAGGCGGTAGTAGAGGTCCCTGCGGAACCGTCCGCGGCTGGACTCGGCCGCGAGATCGCGGTTCGTACAGGCGATCACGCGCACGTTGACCCGCTCCGTGCGGCCGGCGCCGACCTGCTGGATCTCGCCCTCTTGGAGAACGCGCAGCAGCTTGGCCTGGATCGCGGGGGAGAGCTCGCCCACTTCGTCGAGCACGACCGTCCCGCCGTCGGCGATGGAAAAGAATCCCGCGCGCGTGCGGTCCGCGCCGGTGAACGCGCCGCGGGTGTGCCCGAACAACTCCGCCTCGGCCAGCTCACCGGGAAGGGCGGCGCAGTTGAACCGCACCAGCGGCGCCGCGGAACGGCCACTCCGGGCGTGCAGCAGCGAGGCGATCAGCTCCTTGCCGGTCCCGGTCTCGCCGCGGAGAAGGACCGTCACGTCCTTGGGCCCGACGCGCCCCACCGTTTCCAGCAGGCCCTGCATGGCCGCCGACTCCGCCACGATCCCCGGCATCGGGTCGATGTTTGCCGCCTCGGCTCGCTCCAGGCTGGGCATGGTCACTCCGACTCCTCAGGAGAAACCAGTAGCGCGGCGCAATGCCTCAGGGGGACATGCCTTGGTGTAGGTCCGCCGATGCTAGACGGTGTGTCCTCGCATCCGATCGGCGCTCAACGGGTCGGAGCCGTCTTCAGGAACCGCACGATGGCGTCCGCGACCGCCGCGGGCGCCTCACGTTGGGGGAAATGGCCCACCCGCTCGAGCACGACACGCTCGTACCGGGAACGGAAGTAGCCTTCCTTCCCCTCCGACGTCGCCGGGTCGTTGCAGGGATCGCCGCCGCCGTGGATGACCAGGGTGGGCACGCGGATGGAAGAGTCCCGGGCGAGCCTCGCTTCCAGATCGGCGTAGGCGGGATCCTTCGGCGCCCACCCCCAGCGGACCCGGTACGAGTGCAGCACCACCTCCGCCCAGTCCGGATTGTCGAACGACGCCGCGGTGGCGGCGAACTCCTCGTCGGACATGCGCCAGCCCGGGTTCCAGAGGGTCCAGATGTAGCGCGTGAGCTCGCGGCGCTCGTCCCGCACCAACGCGGCTCCGCGGTCGAGCGCCATGTACCAATGGTACCAGTAGTTCTGCACCTGCTTGAGGGGGAGGCGCTGCCCGGGATCGTTGGTGCCCCAGCCGACGGAGAGCGCCACGCAGTGGGTGATCCGCTCGGGCGCGAGAACGGAAGCGATGTACGCGGCGCGGGCGCCCCAGTCATGGCCGACCACCGCGAAATCCCGCAGCCCCATCGCGTCGGCCAGATCGAGCACGTCCTGCCCCAACGCGACCAGCTGTCCGCTGCGCGGGGTCTGCGCCGAGTGGAAGCGCGTGGGCCCGAAGCCGCGCAGGTAGGGAACGATGGTTCGACGGCCCTCCGCGTGGAGCGCGGGGAGAACGCGGTCCCAGGTCCGCGCGTCGTCCGGCCAGCCATGAAGCAGGACGGTCGGCCGGCCTTCCGCGGGTCCGGAGATCTCACAGGCGATGGAGAGGGTGCGGGTGCGGAACTGCTCGGGTCTGGGTCCGCTCATGGGTGACCTCGCCGACAAAGGGCCGATATCACTGCAGTCACCGGCTGTCGAAAGGGCGCGGTCCCGTTCGTCGTCCAGATGAAGCCGGGATGGCCCGGAGAACAGGGGACGGAGCGGCAAATGGAAGCTTGCGCAAGGGGTCTCGTGGAAAAGGTCACGTCGAAGGACGGCACGGTCATCGCGTACGAGAGATCGGGAGCCGGGCCCGCGGTCATCCTGGTCGACGGCGCGCTCTGCAGCCGGGCGTTCGGACCCACGGCGAAGCTCGCGCCCCTCCTGGCGGAGCACTTCACCGTCTTCGCCTACGACCGCCGGGGCAGAGGCGGCAGCGGCGACGTCCAACCGTATTCGAAGGCGCGCGAGATCGAGGACATCGCCGCCCTGAACCGGGTCGCCGGAGGGTCGGCTTCTCTTCTGGGATTGTCCTCCGGCGCGGCGTTGGCGCTGGAAGCGGCGGCCGCGGGGCTCGGCATCCGCAAGGTGGTCGCCTACGAGCCGCCGTACGTGGGACAGGATTCGAAAGCGGGAGCGAGCTACGAAGGGACCCTCAAGAAGCTGATCGGCGAGGGACGCCGCGGCGAGGCGGTGAAGTATTTCATGCGCGACATGGTGCAGGTCCCAGGGATCTTCGTCGTGCTGATGCAGCTGATGTTCGGCGTCTGGGGCAAGCTCAAGGCGGTGGCGCACACCCTGCCGTACGATGCCGCCGTCATGGGCGACTTCACGGTGCCCTTCTCGCGACTGAGGACGATCCAGACGCCGGCGCTGGTGATGAACGGCTCGAAGACCGACGCCAGGCTGAAGAAAGCGGCGCAGGCCGTGGCCGCGGCCCTGCCGAACGCCAAGCACGTCGTGCTCGCCGGGCAGACCCACAACGTCAACCCGAGGATCCTCACTCCCGCGGTGGTGGAATTCCTTCGCGGCTGAAGCACGTCATCCGATCCGCTGGGAGGCGCTCGACGAGACCTCCACGACGGATGCCGGTCCGTCGTGGTTGGGTCGCACGACGAGCTCCCGCGCGTGCAGCCGACGAAGCGTTCCCCGGTGTCCGACGCTGAAGATGGCGGTGCCGGGGAGCCGTTCCCGCAGCAGTCCGTACAGCTGCGCTTCGGTGGCCTCGTCCACTGCCGAGGTGGCCTCGTCGAGGAAGAGCCATTCGGGCCTGTGGACGAGGGCGCGCGCGAAGGCGATGCGCTGCTGCTCGCCCGGCGAGAACTGCAGGGCCCAGTGGCCTTCCTCCTCGAGACGACCCGCCAGTGCCGGCAGCCCCACGGCCTCCACTGCCTCGCGCAGCATTGCGTCGGCCACGCCCGTCGCCGGTCCGGGATAGCTCACCACCTCCCGGAGCGTCCCGATGGGGAGATAGGGCTTCTGCGGAAGGACCAGCACACGAGCGCCGCGCGGGATCCGGATCACGCCCTTGCCGAAGGGCCAGATTCCGGCGATGGCGCGGATGAGCGTGCTCTTGCCCACGCCCGACGGTCCCTCCAACAGGGCAGTGTCTCCGCGGGCGAGCGAAAGGTTCACACCCGAGATGAGGCGTTCGCCGCCGGGGAGATCCAGCTCCAGGTCCTCGAGCGCGAGCTGGGCGGCATCGCCCTCGGCGACGACGATGCCGCGTCCGCTCGCTGCCTGGCTGCGCACCCGCTGGAGGTCGCGCCCGAATCCCACCAGCCGGTCGACGACCGAGCGCCAGGACGCGATGTCCGTGTACGAAGAGACGATGAAGCTCAACGAGTCTTGCACTTGTCCGAAAGCGGTCGCCGTCTGGACCAGACCGCCCAGGTGGAGGGCGCCGCGAAAGTACCGCGGAGCCGCGACCAGGAAGGGGAAGATGACCGCTGCTTGAGCGTACCCGGAGGTGAACCAGGTGAGCTGCTTCTGCCGGCGCATGATGTCCCGGAAGTTGCGCACCACCGCTCCGAAGCGCCGGCGAAAGCCCTGCAGCTCGTCGCTCTCGCCGTGGTAGAGGGCCACTCCCTCGGCGTTCTCGCGGAAGCGGACCAGGCCGAAGCGGAAATCGGCCTCGAACCGCTGCTGGTCGAAGTTGAGCCGCACCAGCGGACGGCCGATCCGGCTGGTGACCCAGGTGCCGACGATCGCATACGCCAGGGCCGCCCAGACCATGTAGCCGGGCAGGGTGAAGGAGGAGCCGCCCACCGGGATGGTCAGCGACCCCGAGAGCCCCCAGAGGATGGCGACAAAGGAGACCAGGGTCACCAAGGCCCGCAGTCCACCGATGGCGAGACCGAGGGTGCCGGAGACGAAGAGCTCCAGATCCTCGGCGATGCGCTGATCGGGATTGTCGGTCTCGCTTGCGCCGAGCTGCATCCGGAAGTACGAGCCGCCGCCGAGCCAGGTGGAGAGATAGCGCTCGGTCAACCAGCGGCGCCAGCGGATCTGCAACATCTGGTTGAGATAGAGCTGGTAGACGGCGACGACGATGTACAGCGCCGCCAGCCAGGAGAACCGGACGAGCTGGTGGACGAATACCCCCTGGTTCTTGTCCTGGAGCGCGTTGTAGAAGCCGTTGTTCCATTGGTTCAGCAGGACGTTGAGGTAGACGATCCCGAGGTTGAGCCCGATCACCGCGATCAAGAGCCCTCGCGCCGCCCAGCGATCCTCGGAGCGCCAGTACGGAGCGGCCAAGGCCCAGGAGTCGCCCAACACCCGGCGCAAACGATCCATCTGCGCACGTTGTTGCAGCCCTCACGCCAACGGCCGTCCCAATCCCGACCGCCGTCCTCGACGCCGAAGTTGCCGGATCTCTGGACAGCGGTGTCGCGGATCGTTCAGGCGCTGGGCGGCGGCGACAGCTTCACCGTCTGCGGCAGGTCGGGCTCCGCCGCGGAGTAGGCGTTCTGATCGTGCTGGAGCGCTCCCGGCGGCAGCCACTCCCAGAAGCGGCCGAGATCGTGCCGCACCTGGTCTCTGTAGAACTCCGGCAGCTCGGACGTTTCCTGCTCGAAGTACCGGCGCAGCGGCCGGTCCGTCTCGAGCCGGCGCCGGACCTCCGCGTAGTAGCGGAGCCTGCCCGATCCCTCCGAGGAGATGGCGCGCACGACGTTGAGCCAACGCGGGATTCCCCGGCGGTTGTTGCGCAACCGCTTGACGATCGCCGACCAGGAGAAGGTGTACTTGGTCAGGTCGATGATGCGGTCGTACATCTCGGGCCAGGAGTAGTTCTTCGGCCGCACGTTCATCGCGCGGTTGTTGTCGAGGAAGTGGAAGGGGAAGGGCAGCACGCGGTGCTGCCGCTGCAACTCGCGATTGAGCGGCGCCGCGCGGCCGAAGGCGGAGAGCAGCGAATACCCCGGGAAGGCGCCCGGGGTCAGGTCGATGAACCGCTTGGTCAGCTCGAACGGCTCGGCGCCGGAATCGGAATCGAGGCCGAGGACGAAGTTCGTCTGCACGTAGGGCACCTGGCCCAGGATCGAGTTCACCTGATCTGCGACGTGCCGGACCTTGTCGATCCCTTTCAGGCTTCCCGTCTTCGACTTGTTGCCGAGGTCGTACCAGGACTCGATGCCCGGAAGGACGGCGAAGTACCCGTTCCGGCGCAGCCGGTCGAGTCTGGGCGCGGAGAGGATGGAGAGGCTGCTCTCGGCGACGAAGCCCGCCCGTCCCGGCGGGACCGCCGATTCGATCGCGTCCATCGTCTCCTCGAAGCGGACGCCGAAGTTCGGGTCGTGCCAGCCGATCATCGGATGTTTGAGCTTCCCGAGGAGGAACCGCAGATCCTCCTTGAGCTGATCCAGATCGAGCGGCTGGTAGGGCACGACGGAGTCGATGCAGAAGCTGCAGGTGTACGGGCATCCCAGGCTGGCGATCATCGGCACGCCCTTGAACAGCGGGGCCTTGCGCAGGTTCGCCTCGATGAAGCGCCAGCGCTCGCGGATGCTCGCGACCTGCATCGGCTGCCGCGCCGCGGAGAGCTGCCGTCCTTGCGGCCGGTGGCGCGCGCACTCCGCGAGCACCGACCGGATCAGCTCCTGATCGGTGAATCCGAGCACGTAGTCGAAGTATTTGGCCGCGTCCTCCGGATAGCAGCGCGCGTGCGGTCCGCCCAGGACGGTCACCGCGCCGCGGGAGCGGAAGAGGTTGCTGAGCGCGTAGGCGAGAAGGGCCGCTTCGCTGAAGGCCCCGATGAAGACGATGTCGGCGTCCTGGGGCAGCTCCGCCGTGAGATCCTCGAACCCCGTGTAGCAGACGAACGTCACCTCGTGTCCCTCGGCCTCGCACCACGCGCCCACCGCCTGCGGCATGATGCTGGCCAGGTTGGTGCCCATCAGGCGGGCATACAGCGAGCGGGTCGGCCCCTTGGTGACGAGGTCGATGACGCCAATCCGGAGTGGTCGCAGGGTGCACCTCCTCGAGGCCGGGCGCAGTGTTCACCCTCACGCGCGATTTCGCAATGCCTGTCGGAAAAAAACGGCGCGTGCAACTTCACTCTCCCTGTAACCAGGTGAACGACAATGTCTGCCCGGGATCAGTCCTGACCGCTCCGAGCCCGACGCTGACCCCCGAAAGCCGGATCGCTTGCGCTGTCCCGGCCGTTTTCCACGTGACCGGCCAGGCGCCGGAGGAATTGCGGATCCGCGTCGGCCTCCACCGCGATGTCGTACCAGCCGAAGCCCGGAAAGATCTCGATGCCCACATCGACCGTCGAGAGGCCCTCCGCCGCCGAGCGCGGCGGAGTCGGGGGCACCACATGGTCGAAGAAGCCGTCGACCAACGGCGTGTCCGCTTGTGTTACAGATCCGGCTCGAACAGCAAAACTCTTGGAGGCG
>WNFP01012797.1_pt1 | contig 11595 bp, 9 predicted proteins | sample 5400201 | NCBI WGS metagenome assembly WNFP01 (sample SAMN13153355, study PRJNA577476) | soil metagenome | isolation source: 115 cm saprolite under Madrone tree | place: USA:California | collected 2016-06-14
AAAGACACCCTCGTCCAGGAAAACCGAAGGGCCGCCGGGGAACCCAGCGGCCCTTCTCTTTTCACGGGCCTCGAGGGGGGAGTTCGAGTGCCCGGAAAAACCGGCGGCGGCGGTCGGCGCGGTCGAGGGGGGGAACTCGACCGTCGGCGGCCGCCACCGCCCCCCCGCGCGTTACTTCTCGCGGGCAGCAACGCGGTTGAGGCCTTCTTCGTCTCGCAGCACGAGCAACCTTCCCTGATTCGCCAGGAGCCCGTCGCGCTTCATCTTGTTGATCAGGGTGGAGACGAACGAGCGCGAGGCCCCGACGAGATCGGCCAGGTCCTGCTGGGTGATGCCGTGCAGGCAGAGCTCGTTCCCGGGAGCGATGCGCTCGCCGTGCGCTTGCGCCAGCGCGATCAGCATCTCCGCCAGGCGGGCGGGAACGTCCTTGCGGGTGAGCCCGAGCACGCGCTGCCGGAGCTGGCGGACGCGGTCGTTGAGGGCGCGGATCACGTCGACGGCCAGCGCGGGACGGGCCTCGAGGAGAGCGCGGAAGTCGCGGCCCTCGATGCTCCACACTTCGCACTTGCCGGAGGAGACGGACAGCTCCTCCATCAGCGACCCTTCCGGCCGGAGGACCTCGCCGAACAGATCGCCGGGCTTGAGGATGGAGAGCACCGACCGGCTCTTGCCCTTGCCCTGCCGCAACAGACGGACCCGCCCGGACCGAAGCAGGTAGACCTTGTCGGCCGGCAACCCCGGCCGATAGATGACGGCCCCGTGGCCGAAGGTCTCGACCTTGAAGTAGCCGCGGAAGTCGACCACGTCGGCCGGCGGCAGGCTGGGGGATGCGAGGGGCTGGAACTGCGGCTGGAAGCGGGGATCGGTGGCGAGGGGACGCATGCTGTTGCTCCGGGCGGAAGGGGTATCGCCAAGCTGTCAGAGCACCGGGCATGCCAAGGAGTGAGCACTGTCCAAAATGCAGTGAATTCAAAGATGTGAACGGTAGTTCACACCTCGGCCAGGCAAGCGATTGAACGGATCGTTCAGGTCGGAACGTACAAATGACTGAACGAAACGTTCACTCGACCCCGTCAGCAATCCGATATTTTTTCAGCTTTCGTTCCAAGGTCGGCCGGGAAATGCCCAGCATCTGACAAGTCCGGCCTTTGTGGCCCTTGGTCAGCGCCCAGACGCGCACGATGTGGGCGCGCTCCACCTCGTCCAGCGTGGCGACCCTGCCGTCGGCCGAAGGGGGAGGAGGGGTGGCGTCGGCGCGAGGCGCGGCCGGCTCGTCCACCAGGTGCTCCTCGAGGACCAGGTCGCCCTGGGAGAGGACCGCCGCCCGCGTCAGCACGTTCTCGAGCTCCCGCACGTTGCCGGGCCAGGAGCGCCTCTGCAGCCGCTCGATCACCTCGCGCGGCACCCGCCGCAGGTTCTTGTGCAGGCGCTGGTTCACCTTCACCAGGAGGTGCTCGACCAGGAGCGGGATGTCCTCCACCCGCTCCCGCAGCGGCGGCAGCCGCAGCGTCACCACTTTCAGCCGCTGGTAGAGGTCCTCGCGGAAGCGGCCCGAGCGGACCTCCTCGGCCAGGTCGCGGTTGGTGGCGGCCAGGATGCGCGCGTGGATGGGGATGCGCCGGACGCCGCCCACGCGCTCCACCTCGCGCTCCTGGAGCACGCGCAGGAGCTTTGCTTGCAGGTTCTGGGACAGCTCGCCGATCTCGTCGAGGAAGATGCTGCCGTCCTCCGCCACCTCGAACTTGCCCAGCTTGGTCTGCAGCGCGCCGGTGAAGGCGCCTTTCTCGTGGCCGAAGAGCTCCGTTTCCAGCAGCGTATCGACGATGGCCGAGCAGTTGATGGCGATGAACGGCTTCTGCGGAGCGGAGTAGCTGTGGATGACGCGCGCGATCAGCTCCTTGCCGGTGCCGCTCTCGCCCTGGATGAGCACGGTGGCCCGCGAGGCCGCCACCCGTCCCACGTCCTTGAAGAGCCGCTGCATCGCCGGCGAGGTGCCGACGATGTCGTCGATCTTGAAGGCCCGTCCGCCCTCCACCGAGAGGTAGTCGGTCCCCCGGGAGAGGCGGCGCATCTGCAGCGCGCGGTCCAGGGCGATGTCGAAGGCCTGGATGTCGATGGGCTTGTGGATGTAGTCGAAGGCGCCGGCCTTCATGGCGAGGATGGTGCTACCCATGTCGTGGTGCGCGGTGATCATCAGCACCGGGGCTTCGGCGGCGCGCTTCTTCAGCTCGGGGATGAGATCGATGCCGGATGCGTCCGGGAGCCGCATGTCGAGCACGATGGCCGAGGGAGAGAATTCCGCGGCCTTCTCGAAGCCCTCGGCTCCGGTGGCGGCGGAGAGCACGCCGAATCCCCGCTCCTCGAGGTGCATGGAGAGGAGCTCGCGGATCGATCGGTCGTCGTCGACGATCAGGATGCGGTCCATCGGGCTCACGAGGAGAAGGTGAGGAAAATAGCATTTCCTCCACCTGGCCGCTCCTCGATGCGGGCCTCGCCCCTGTGCTCGCGCGCGATCCGCGCCACCACCGCCAGCCCGAGCCCGCTCCCGCGCGCGCGCTGCGGCGTGAAGGGAACGAAGGCCTTCTCCCGCAGCTCCGCCGAGAGCGTTCGCCCGGGATCGGAGACCGACACCTCCCACCCCTGAGGCAGCTCGCGCACCGCGACCTCGACGGCCCCGCCGCCCACCTCTTCCGCGGCCACCGCCGCCTGGCGGCAGAGGATCTTCACCGCGGTGCGGACGCGGACCGGATCGAGCGCGGAGGGCGCGATGCGTTCGGGGAGCTTGCGCGAGAAGGTCACGCCGCGCGCCGACCACTCCGCCTCCACGCCCGCGACCGCCTCCTCGACCGGAAGGCGCGGATCGCCGGGTATCAGCGAGAGCGAGGGCGGCCGGGCGAACTCCAGCACCTCGTTGAGCAAGAGCTCGATGTTCAGCACCTCGCGCAGCGCGATCGACGTGCGGCGCAGGTCGTTCTGCCCCAGCGTGCCGTGGCGCTCCAGCGTCTGCAGGGCGATCTTCACCGCGCTGAGCGGATTGCGGACCTCGTGCGCGACCAGCGAGGCGAAGCGGGCGAGGTCCTCCGCGCGCAGCGCCGCGTCTACCTGCTCGAGCCCCGCGGTCAGGTCGCGCACCAGCGCCACCGCGCCGCCGTTGACGCCGCGAAGCAGCAGCTGGGCGGGGAACGGCTTTCCGCCTCGGAGCATGGGGCGCTGCTCCGCCGCGGGCACGTTGGCGCACGCCACGGCCAGGTCCCTGGCGGCGCGCTCGCCTCCCGCGAAGAGCGACCCCGCGGGCTGGCCGATCAAGTCGCCTGCCTTGGCCATCAGGACGGCCTCGGTATGTCCGGTGGCGAAGACGATCCGTGGGCCGGCGCTCTCGTCCCAGGCCACGACGCAGGAGTCCGGCGCCGCTCCCACGGTCCGGGCCAGCTCCTCGCAGATCGGCTCCAACTTCTTGGAACGCACGAAGGGATTATCCGCCCCGGCGGCGCCGCCGCCACTCGCGCCCACGAATGTCCGATCCCCGACCGATGCACAGAGCGCTTGTCCGGATCTACGCTCCTCGCAAGGAAAGAAGGAGACCCCGCATGCGTCATTTCGTCCGCCAGCTGCTGCGCTCCCAATCCGGGCAGGGGCTCAGCGAGTACCTGATCATCGTCGCGCTGGTCGCCATCGCCGCCATCGGCGTGGTCACCGTCTTCGGGCGCGACATCCGCGAGCTCTTCAGCGGGACCACCGACAGCCTCGCGGGCAACCAGGCGAGCAACACGGCCCGCAAGGCCACCGTCAAGTCCAACAAAAGCCTGAAGAATTTCGGCAAGTACAACGCCGGCTCCGGCGACTGACCGGCGTGCGCGGAAGGCGGGTTCGGCGGAAGGCTGGGGCCCCCCTTTCGTGTTATCTCAGGGCCATGGGCCGCGACACCAAAGGGCCAGACAAGATCGTCCGGTCGGACGAGCACAACTCCCGCGGCATCGAGCTGGCGGACAGGGGTTGGCTCGACGAGGCGATCAAGGAGTTCAAGAAGGCCATCGACCTCGATCCGACCTCCGCGCATGCCCACGACAACCTCGCCACCGTCTACTCGGAGAAGAAGCTCTATGCCCAGGCGCTGGAGGAGTACCTGACCGCGCTGAGGCTGGAGCCGGAGAGCCCGACCGCCCACTACAACCTGGCCTGCTTCCTCGCCACCCACGCGCATGAGATGGCCATCGAGCAGTACAAGGAGGCCATCGAGCTCGACCCCGAGTATCCCGACGCGCACCTGAACCTCGGCATGACCTACGCCGACCTGGACCGGCGCGACGAGGCCAAAAAGGAGTTCTACTCGGCCATCGAGCTGGACCCGCAGGATCCGCTCGCCCGCCACGAGCTGGCGGCGATGCTGATGGACGAAGGCGACTACCGCGCGGCCATCGCCCTGCTCAACGAGGTGGTCCGCCTGGAGCCGGAGAACTACGAAGGGTGGCTGGACCTCGGCATCTCCTACGCGCAGAAGGGGTTCTACCAGGAGGCGGAGCGCTGCTACGCCAAGGCGCGCGAGCTGAACCCGGACGACGTGCTGCTCAACTACAATGTCGCCGCGCTCTACTCACTCTGGGACCGCCGCCCGGAGGCCCTCGCTGCCCTGCGCAAGGCGCTGGAGAAGGAACCCGCCAAGGTCCGGAGCTGGCTTGCCGCCGACCCGATGTTCGACGGGCTCAAGGGCGCCCCGGAGTTCGAGCAGCTGATCTCCGCCCGATAGCCGTCCGAGGCGAGAGTGCAATCCCGCCTTTCACATCTGCAATGCTCGCGGCCCTGTGCGCAGGTGTAGTTATCTCGTAAAATCAAAGTCCCGCTGCTTGGCACGGATGCTGCTCACTATCCAGTTGGAGCGTGTCGAACGCCGGGCGAATGGTCCCCCCCCGCCAGCCCGGCACGAGGCGCTTCAACATCCCGCCCCCGGACATGACGTCCGGGGGCTTTTTCTTGTCCTGAACCGCCCGCTTGAACGGCACCCTGCCTGCGGGTAGACCGCGCGGCATGAAGATCGCCACCATCGCCGCCCATGCCGGAGCTCCCGAGGGTGCGAACGCCCCCGTGACGGCTCCCATCATCCAGTCCACGACCTTCCGCTTCGAGAACGCGGAGGCGGTGCAACGCTACGCGCGCGGCGAAGGCGGCCTCTACATGTACAGCCGCGACGAGAACCCGACGGTGCGGGCGGCGGAGGAGGCGCTGGCGCGGCTCGAAGGAGCGGAGTCCTGCGTGCTCTTCGGCAGCGGCATGGGAGCGATGACCGCGGCGGTGATGGCCCTCGTCTCCGGAGGCGAGGAAGTGGTGGCTGCCACCGCGCTGTACGGCGGCACGTACAAGCTCCTGCGCGACGTGCTCAGCCGGTTCGGGGTGAGGACGCGGATGGCCGAACCCGAAGGCTTCGCCGAAGCCTGCGCGAAGGGCGGCGCCCGGCTCTGCGTGTTCGAGTCGCCCACCAATCCGACGCTGCGGGTGGTGGACATCGCGGAGGTGGCGCGCGCCTGCAGGAGCGCGGGATCGGTCTCGCTGATCGATTCCACTTTCGCGCCGGCCCTGATCCAGCGGCCGCTCGAGCTCGGAGTGGACCTGGTCATGCACTCCGCCACCAAGTTCCTCAACGGGCACAGCGACCACCTCGGCGGCGTGATCGCCGGCAGGCGTGAGCTGGTGGAGAAGGTCCGAGGCATCGCCCGCAAGCTGGGCTCCGTGCTCGACCCCCAGGTGGCCTACGATCTGCTGCGCGGACTGAAGACGTTCGCGGTCCGCCTCGAGCGGCAATGCGCCAGCGCGCTCACGGTCGCCCGCTGGCTGGAGTCGCAGGGCGCGGTGAAGCGCGTCTGGTACCCGGGTCTGCCCAGCCATCCCGACCACGAGCTGGCGCGCCGGCAGATGAACGGATCCGGCGGCATGGTCACTTTCTCCGTGGGCAGCAAGGAACGGGCCTTCCGCTTCTGGGACCGCCTGAAGCTGATCGCGCGGGCCGCGAGCCTGGGCGGACCCGAGACCCTGACCAGTCTGCCCATCCTCTTCAGCCACACCGGCTACAGCGCCGAAGAGCTGCGCCGGGCCGGAGTCGACGAAGGGATGGTGCGGATGAGCGTGGGCCTCGAGGACCCGGACGACTTGATCGCCGACTTGCGACAGGCGCTGGAATGAATGGCTAGGCGAGGGGGACGACGCGGGCTTCCTTGCGGGCCGCCGCCACGGCGTCGCGGAGCTGATCGTACAGCGGCCTCGCCGCCGCGATCGGTCCGACCGTGAGCTGCGGCTCCACCGGATCCGACGAGACCACCGTGATGCGGCCCACGCCGCGCACGCGCTCGAGCAGCGTCTGCTCCAGCACGACGTCCCGGATGCGCCAGAGGTCGACGCTCTCGTACCGCTTGCCCAGCATCCCGCGCTCCACCTCCAGCCTCTGCGCCGTCAGCCGGTAGCGGACGGCACGCCGCCCGGCGAAGGTGGCGAGCAGATACGCGGACCAGAGGAGGAACGCGGCGGCGCCAGGCCCGGCGAGGACCGGCGGCACCGTGCGGTGATACCCGACCGCGGTGAGCGCGATGCTGCAGCCGGCGCAGAGCCCCGCGCTCCACAACCGCGGGCGCGCGTCGGTCCGGAACGAGGCCAGCGGATGCAATTCAGCGGGCTCCTTGGCGAGCAATCGAAGCTGCGAGCTCATGCGTCCGAGTCTAACATTGCCCGGTGGACCCGCTTCGCCGCAGCTTCTAGTACTTGATCTACGGGATCCACCAGATGCTCAACTGCGTCTGCGGGCCGGGGAGCGACGCGAACGCCGTGCTCATCCGCGCCGTCGAGCCGCTGCCCGACTCGGCGCCGTGGCTGCACCCGACGGCGCGCGGGCCGGGGAACGTCTGCAAGGCCTTCGGCATCGAGCGCGCCCAGAACCGCGCCGACCTTTGCGATCCCGAAAGTGAGCTCCTGGTGCTGCCGCGCATGGGGCGGCCGCGCATCGTCAGCGGTCCGCGCATCGGCGTGGATTACGCGGGGAAGTGGGCTGCCGAGCCGCTGCGCTTCTGCGACCTGAAGAGCGCCCATCTTTCGCGTCCGCCGCGCGCCCGCTGAGCACACCAGCGGGGCTACGATCAAGCTTGAGAATCGGGGCCGATCGTGATCATGCTATCGGTCCATGAAAATCCGCCGTCTGGAGATCTCCGGCTTCAAGTCGTTCGCCGATCGGGTGGTCTTTTCCTTCGACGAGGGCGTGACCGGAGTGGTGGGCCCGAACGGCTGCGGCAAGAGCAACGTGGTGGACGCCATCCGCTGGGCGATGGGCGAGCAGAGCGCGAAGCACCTGCGCGGCCGCGCCATGGAGGACGTGATCTTCTCCGGGTCGGAGTCGCGCCCGCCCACCGGGATGGCGGAAGTCTCGCTCACCTTCCAGAACGACGGCCGGCTCGTCCCCCCGCAGTACGCGGGCTTCGGGGAGATCACCATCACCCGCCGGCTCTTCCGCAGCGGGGACAGCGACTACGAGATCAACAAGGCCCCTTGCCGCCTGATGGACATCACCGAGCTGTTCCTCGGCACGGGCGTGGGAACGCGGGCGTACTCCATCATCGAGCAGGGCCGCATCGGCCTGATCGTCAGCGCCAAGCCGGAGGACCGGCGCTCCATCATCGAGGAGGCCGCGGGGGTCACCAAGTACAAGGCCCGGCGCAGGCAGGCCGAGCGCAAGCTGGAAGCGACCGAGCAGAACCTGCTCCGCCTCTCCGACGTGGTGCTGGAGGTGGCCAAGCGGCTCCAGTCCCTGGAGCGATCGGCGAAGCGGGCCGAGAAGTTCCGCGAGTTGCGCGCCGAGCTGCGCGACCTCGAGCTGCTCTCGGCTTGCCGCCAGTACCTGGCGCTGGGGGACACCGCCGCGGCGCAGCAGCACGAGCTGGAAGAGGCGTCCGAGGCGGAGAAGGTGATGCTCGCGCACGTGGCGCGGCTGGAGGCGGGCCTCTCCGCGGAGCGGCTCCAGCTGCTCGAGGACGAGAAGAAGGTGCAGGAGCTGGCGGAACACTCGCACCGGGTGGACAAGCAGCTCAAGCTCTCCGAGCAGGAGATCGAGTTCGCCAGGCGGGAGCGGGAGACCATCGCGGCCCGGCAGGTGCAGCACGCCGAGGAGGTCTCGCTGCTCGGCGTCCGCCTCGAGCACCTCGGGCGCGAGGAGGAGGGCTTGCGCCTCGAGCAGCAGAAGCTCGCCGAAGCGTCCGCCGAGGATCAGGCCCGCCAAAGGCAGGCGGAGGAATCGCTGGAGTCGGCGCTGAAGGAGATCCACCAGGCGCAGCACGCGGTCGAGGGCGAACGGCACCAGGCGGTCAGCGTGCTCACCAAGCTGGCCAATCACCGGACCAATCTGGTGAACCTGGAGAAGCAGAAGACCGACCTCTCCGGCCGGATGCAGAAGACGGTCTCGGAGAAGGAGCAGCTGGAAGCGCGCGCGCAGGAGATCGCGCGGCAGCGCGACGAGCTGACGCGGAAGCTCCAGGAGACGCAGGGCAAGCGCAAGGAGCTGCACGAGCAGAAGCTGGCGACGGAAACGGACCTGGCCGCCGGGCGTGCCGAGCAGCGGGAGAGCGAATCGCTCCTCATCCAGCTGCGGGAAGAGCTCGCCGACCGGCGCAGCCGCCTCACCTCGCTGCTCGAGCTGCAGAAGAACTTCGAGGGGTACGGGCGCGGCGTCAAGGCGATCATGCTGCGCGAGGAAGAGGAGCGGCGGCGGGACGGCGTCTATGGGCTGGTGGCGGACGTGCTCCGGGTCGAGCCGCGCTACGAGCGCGCCATCGAGGCGGTGCTTGGGGAGCGGCTGCAGCTCGTGCTGGTCGAGAGCCACGCAGCGGGCCTGAGGGCGGTGGACTACCTGCGCAAGGCCGCCCAGGGACGGGCGTCGTTCGTTCCCCTCACCGAGATGGAGCAGCTCCCGCTGGTGCCGGAAGCGGCGAGCCTGCCCTCGCCCGAGGACACCGTCGCGGCGATGGACGTCGTCGGCTGCTCGCCGGAGCACGAGCGGGTGCGCAACTACCTCCTGGCCGACGTCTTCCTCTGCGACACCTTGGCCACCGCGCTGGCGCTCTGGGCGCGCAACCCCGGGTCGCGGACCTTCGTGTCCGCCGATGGCGAGGTGGTGGACAAGGAGGGAGTGGTCTCCGGCGGCGCGCTGGAGGGCGTGGCCGACGGCCTGCTGCACAAGCGGCGCGAAGTGCAGGAGCTGGCCGAGACCGTCCAGGCGCTGGAAGCGCGCCTGCATCAGACGACCGAGCGCGTGGAGCGGTTGGCGGGACGGGTGCAGGCCACCGACACCCAGGTGAAGCGGCTGGTCCACGAGGAGCGGGAGGAAGAGCTCTCGCAGCTCCGGCTGGAGCGGGACGTGGCCCGGCTGCAGGAGGACCTGACCCGGATCGCGCAACGCGACCAGGTCCTGCACCACGAGGCGGAGAACCTGCGCAACGCGCTGGCCGAAGTGGGACGGGAGGAGCAAGCCTCCCGGGACGCCGTCGCCGCTGGAGAAGGCGAGCAGAGCGAACGCGAGGCGCGGCTGCGGGTGCTGCAGGCCGAGGTGCTCAAGGCGCGGGAGCGGGCCGAGGCGGTGCAGGCCGAGGTGACGAAGGCCAAGGTGAACGCCGCGGCGGTGGCCGAGCGCCGCGAGGGAGTGGCCCGGTCGTTGAACCGCCTCCAGGAGCAGAGGTCGGAGGTCGAGACCCGCAGCGAGAAGCTGCGGGCCGAGATCGCGCAGGGGAAGGAGCGGGACGCCGCGCTCCAGGCCAAAGGCGAGGTGGAGCAACAGCAATTGCGCACGCTGCTCGCCGACTCCGAGCGGCTTCGCGACGAGCTGGTCCGCGCGCGCGCCCGCTACGACCAGGCGCAGGAGCGGCTCCGCGGCGGGGACGAGGAGGTGCGCAAGGCGCGCGAGGAGGGACGGTCCATCGGAGAGCGCCGCGGCAAGGCGGAGCTGGCGCTCCAGGGCACCCGGCTGGAAGTGGCGCACCTCGAGCAGCAGGTGCGCGAGCGCAATCTGATGGAGCTGGCCGACGTCGCGGCCTCGCGCCGGGAGGCGGCGCTGCAGCTCGACGTTCCCAAGACCGATGAGCAGATGCATTCCTTGCGGGAGAAGATCGAGGCGCTGGGCGAGGTCTCGCTGACGGCCATCGACGAGGCCCGCGAGGTCGGCGAGCGCCACGCCTTCCTCTCCGGCCAGAAGACGGACCTGGAGGAAGCCATCGCCAAGCTGCGTTCCGCCATCGCCCGCATCGACCGGGTCTCGAAGGAGCGGTTCAAGGAGACCTTCCTGCTGGTCAACGAGCGCTTCCAGCAGGTCTTTCCGCGCTTGTTCCGCGGCGGCGAGGCGGAGCTGCAGCTGGTGGAGGACCCGGCCAACCCCGCGGCCGAGCCGGGCGTGGAGATCGTGGCCCAGCCTCCGGGCAAGAAGCTGGCTTCGGTGAACCTGCTCTCCGGCGGGGAGAAGGCGCTGACGGCGGTCTCGCTGCTCTTCGCCATCTTCCTCATCAAGCCCACTCCCTTCTGCTTGCTCGACGAAGTGGACGCCCCGCTCGACGAGGCGAACGTCGGCCGGTACAACGAGATCGTCCGCGAGATGTGCCGCACCTCCCAGTTCATCGTGATCACGCACAACAAGCGCACCATGGAGGTGGCCGACTCGCTGTACGGGGTGACGATGGAGGAGCCGGGCATCTCCAAGATCGTCTCGGTCAAGCTCTCGCACCAAGGGGCGACGGCCGCCGCCTGATCCCGCCGATTTGATCCCGCCCGCACGTGCTCGGTAGTCTGCGCGCATGCGCACAACCATCCTCGCGGGATTCGGCGCGCTGTGCCTCGCCGCCGGAGCGCGCGCCGACGACACCAAGCCGCCGCAGATCTCCGACGTCCGGGCGGGCGTCCGGGGCACCCAGGTCCAGGTCGAGGCCCGCATCACCGACGAGACGGGTGTGCTCTCCGCGATCTGCCATCACCGCACGCCGGGCGGCCGGGTGGAGGCGTCGCCGATGATGAAGAGCGATCTGGACGATACCTTCCGCGTCAGCTTCCCGGGAAATCCACAGACCGAGTATTGGATCGAGGCCAGCGACCTCCTCGGAAACGGTCCCTCTACGTACGGGTCCGCCGCCAAGGCGTTCGTGGTGGGCGGCAAGGCCGCGCCGGACAGCAGCGTCGCCAAAGCCGAGCCCCCGCCGCGCAAGGCGGCGCGCCCTCCGCGCGAGGCGAAGCCGCAGCCCGAGGCGAAACCCGAGCCCGAGCCGGTGGCGAAAGCGCCGGAGCCTCCCGCCATCCAGCACGGCAAGGTGCGTACACCTCCGCCCGAAGGCCGCGACTACACCGTGCGCACGAAGATCGTCAGCAACTCGCCCGTGGCGATCGCGATGCTGCAGTCCCGCCCGCAGGGCACGGCCAACTTCACCAACACGCCGTTCTCGAAGGCCGAAGGCGACACCTGGGAGGCACAGATCCCGGCGTCGATGGCGCGGGGAACGGTCGAGTACTTCATCGCCGCCAAGAACCAGGCCGGCCAGATGGCGCGCCAGGGAGACGGCGACGCGAAGACGCCGTATACGCTCACCTTCAAGT
>WNFP01004194.1_pt1 | contig 11593 bp, 10 predicted proteins | sample 5400201 | NCBI WGS metagenome assembly WNFP01 (sample SAMN13153355, study PRJNA577476) | soil metagenome | isolation source: 115 cm saprolite under Madrone tree | place: USA:California | collected 2016-06-14
TCAGGGCCTATCTGGAGGCGCTCGGTTTCGAGGTCCTCAACGTCGAAGGCGAGCCGCGCGCGGCCACCTCCGGCAACCAGGGGATCAACGACCACGACCCCGAAGAAGTCGTGGCGTTCGCGTCCAAGGTATGCCGGCCGGAGGCCGACGCGCTCTTGTGCTCGTGCACGGCCTGGCGCTCGCTCGAGGCAGTGGACGAGCTGGAGCGGCGCACCGGCAAGCCGGTGGTCAGCTCCAACCAGGCCAGCATCTGGGCCGCCTACCGCGCGATCGGGCTCACGCCGAAGATCACCGGCTTCGGTCGGCTGCTGGAGAGCCTGGCCTAGTGACGTCTGGGGCCCACATCATTCGCGGTGGTCGTCTGCTCGACGCGCGCGCGCACCGCGCCGATCCCGGCGACATTCTGGTCATCGGCGACACCATCAGCGAGATCGGCCCGCCGGGCCTGGCCGCCCCGGCCGGCGCCGTGACGATCGACGCTCGCGGCATGCTGCTCCACCCAGGTCTGATCAACGCGCACACGCACGGTCACGGCAATCTGGCCAAGGGCATGGGCGACCGCTGGACGCTCGAGCTTCTGCTCACCGCCGCGCCGTGGATCAACGGCAACCGCTCGGCGGAGGATCGACAGCTCAGCGCGAAGATCGGCGCGGTCGAGATGGTCCTCAAGGGCTGCACCGCCGCCTACGATCTTCCGCTGGAGCTGCCGGTGCCGACCCACGAGGGCGTCGAGTCGCTGGGCCGCGCCTATGCCGACGTCGGCATGCGCGCGGTGCTCGCACCGATGGTCGCCGACCGCACGCTATACGAGGCCATCCCCGGCCTCATGGAGGTGCTGAGCCCATCACAGCGCGAGGACGTCGCGAAGCTCCGGCCGGTGCCGTGGAAGACCAGCCTCGACGGCATGCGCGCCGGCCTGCACGGCTGGACGCTCGATCGCCAGCAGGTCGGCCTCGCGGTGGCGCCGACGATTCCGCATCACTGCTCGGACGAGTTCATCCGCGGCTGTGTGGATCTGGCCAAGGAGTACGGCGTCGGTCTCCACAGCCACGTGGCGGAGTCGAAGGTGCAGGCAATCGTCGGGCTGCAGCGCTACGGCAAGACGCTGACCGCGCATCTCGACGGCCTCGGCACGCTGGGTCCGCACTTCACCGTTGCCCACGGCGTGTGGCTCGATCACGAAGACATGACGCGCCTCGGGGACCACGGCGCGTCGGTGGCGCACAACCCGGGCAGCAACATGCGCCTGGGCAACGGCTTCGGCGACATGAAGGCGATGCTCGAGCGGGGCGTCAACGTGGGCATCGGGACCGATGGCGCCAATTGCTCGGACAACCAGAACGTGTTCGAGGCCATGCGCCTGGCCTCGCTCGTCTCCAAGGGCCGTAGCCCCGACATGGACCGCTGGGTGACGACCGACGAGGTCATGGTGGCGGCCACCGAAGGCAGCGCGCGGGCGCTCGGCTTCGCCGGCAAGCTCGGCCGGTTGGCGCCCGGCTATCTCGCCGACATCGTGTTCCTCGATCTGCGGCATCCGAACTGGATTCCCACCAACGATCCCACCAACCAGCTCGTTCACACCGAGGACGGCGGCGCGGTGACGCACGTCATGATCGGCGGACGGATGATCGTCGAGCATCGCCGTCTCACCACGGTCGATTTGGAGGCGCTGGCCCGCGACGCCGAGGCGGCGCGCCAGCGGCTGGAGTCCGTCAACGCGCCGGCCAAGGCGCTCTACGAGCGGCTGGCGCCCGTGGTCGGCCGCTTCTGTCCCGGTCTGGCGCACGTGCCGTATCACGCCGCCCGCTACGTCGGCGGCAGCTGACGCAAGAGGCTGGTCAACGAGGGGTGACGACGCTCAGAAGCGGCGGCCAAGGATCATCTTGATGATGAACCCGTCGGTGGCGCGGGTGAGCCCCCCACCCAGCCCGAAGTTGATCTCCCACCGCGGGTCGATGTTGAGGTCCACCACGCCGTAAAGCTGCTGTTGCTGCTGGGACGCCGGGAGGAACGCGCCGACGGGCCCCAGTGAGCCGTAGTACTCGATCCCGGGACTCACCACCTTCGTCAGGTCGTAGCTCACCTTGGCGGAGGGCGAGAACTCGATCCCCCTCTTCGTGCCCGGGCCCTTGAGGCTCTGCTCGAGGGCGGGGTTGATCGCGAAGTACCAGGGGCCCACCTGCTTGTCGATGATCGGGCGGATCTCGAGCGTCCAGGTGTCGGGCGAGAACTCCTTCTGCTGATAGCCGACTTCAACAGAGAGACTGAGCCCGACCGGCAGTTTCCATTCCTCAGGAGCGCGGACGCGCGGGCGGATGTGGTTGCCGACCCACCAGTAGTGCTGGTCGGGTCCCTCCGTCTGGACGCTCGTGAAGATGTAGAAGCCGGTCTCGAACCATGAGGTCCAGCCCCGCGTGATCTCGAGCGTCTCGTGGACCGCATGCTGGGTCGGCAGGACACCGTCCTCGACCTTGGTTGTGCCCTGGATCGCGGTGTTCGAGTGCAGCTCCACCATGGTCGAGCCTGCCGGCACGGTCTCCGCGCCGTAGACCTGGATCTCGAAGTTGCCCTGGGCTGCCGCGGGCGGGGTCCAGCACGCCAAAATGGCCAAGAGCGCCATGACCGGACTGGGGGCAGGTGATCGAAGCATGGTGGTGACCGCACTATACTCTCGCCTGCGGTTGGCGGATTCGGCTCTCAGCCGAGATACGACGACACGAACGTGCCGCCCGCGGCGCTACCGGCAAAGCGCGCGAGGCGGAAGGGCGCCGGATCGACGGGCGGGGCTTGCCCTGTGATGAGGGCCGCCATCATTTCGCCGACGGCGGGCGCCAGCTTGAAGCCGTGGCCCGACATGCCCGCGGCCGTGAAGAAGCCCTTCACCGGTGACTCGTCGAGGATGGGCATCCAGTCCGGCGTGATGTCGAAGGCGCCTGCCCAGCCGCGCGAGTATCGGGCGGAGGCGAGCGACGGCAGCGCGCGGCTCGTCCGCTCCAGCACCGCTTCGGCTTCCTCGAATGCGGGCTCGGCGCCGAGCAGCTCGGGGTCCATCGGGTGCTGGGTCTCGTCGTCCGTGAGTGAGCCGGTCAGCGTGAGGCCGCCCGTTTCAGGCTTCACGTAGCTGCCGCCGTGGAGGTCGAGGTAGACCATGTGGGGCCGGCCGAAGCCCGAGTCGCGCTCGAGGACAAAGACCGGATGCCTGCCGATGACGATGGGCAGATCGACGCCGGCGAGCCTGGCCAGGGCGGGGGACCAGAGCCCCGCTGCGTTGACCACGACGTCTGTCGAGATCTCCTCGCCCGAAGCCGTCGCCACGCCCGCAACCCTCTCGCCCGCGAGCCGGATGGCCGTCACCTCCTGTCCCTGCTCGATCACTGCTCCCCGCTTGCGCGCCGCGTCCGCGTACCCGGAGGTGACGGCGGAGGGATCGCCATAGCCGGACCCGGGCTCGTAGAGCACGGCGCCGAGCCCCGAGGAATCTACGCGGGGCTCGACCTCTGCGACAGCGCTCGGGGCGAGCATCTGAGCCTTCACGCCGAGGCCGCGCTGGAGGGCGAGCGTCTTCTCGAGAGAGGGGCGCATGGCGGCGCCGACGCCGATCAGGACGCCGCAGGGGACGAAGCCCGACGAGCCTCCGACGGCCTCGCCGAAGCGCTCGAAGACCGCGAGCGAGCGCAGCACCATTTGGGTGGTCTCGGGCGTGGGGTAGAGCTGGCGGATGATGCCGACCGAGCGCCCCGTGCCGCCGGCGCCGATGAACCGCCTCTCGAGGACCACGACGCGCCGCAGGCCGAGCCCGGCGAGCTGAAAGGCGACCGAGCAGCCGGTGACGCCGCCGCCGACGATGACGGCGTCGGCCGTCCTCATGCGGATCCGGCGCCCCGTCTGATCATGCGCTTGATGGTCGCCTCGAGAACCAGCTCGCCGTGCTGGTTCAGCACCTCGTGCTTGTAGGTGACGATGCCGCGGTCGGCCTTCTTGGTCTCGCGCTTGTCGGTGATGACCACGCGGACGTGCAGCGTGTCGCCCACGATCACGGGCGCCACGATCCTGATGTCGCTGCCGAGGTACGACATGCCCGTGCCGTGGATCAGGCCGGTCTGCATGACGAGGCCCTCGGAGAGGCAGAAGGTGAAGGCACCGGGCGCCGGCTTGCCCTTGAACACGGACGACGTGGCGACAAACTCCATGTCGTAAAAGAGCGGCTCGTTGAAGCCGCAGAGGTTGACGAAGGCGCAGATGTCGGACTCCGTCACCGTCCGCGCCAGCGATTCGTACGCCGCTCCGATCTCGTGCTGCTCGTACGTCAGTCCCTGCTTGGCCATGGTCTCAAGCCTCTCCCAGGTATGCCCTGCGGACTTCGGGGTTGTCGGCGAGGTCGCGTGCCGTGCCTTCGAGCACGATGCCGCCCGTCTCGAGCACGTAGCCGCGGCCGGCGATGGACAGCGCCATCGCGGCGTTCTGCTCGACGAGCAGGATGGTCACGCCCTGCTTGTTGATCGTGAGGACCGTCTCGAAGATCTGCTCGACGAGGACAGGCGCCAGCCCCATGGAGGGCTCATCAAGTAAGAGGAGCCTTGGTTTCGCCATGAGCGCGCGGCCGATGGCCAGCATCTGCTGCTCGCCGCCCGAGAGCGTGCCCGCGACCTGGTCGCGCCGCTCCTTGAGCCTCGGGAAGATCGAGAAGACCCGGTCGATGTCCTCGCGGACGCCCGGGTCGGAGCGCGTGAAGGCGCCCATCTCGAGATTCTCCACCACGCTCAGGCGGTTGAAGATGCGACGCCCCTCCGGCACGTGGGTGATGCCGAGCCTCACGATGGCGTGCGAGGCCACGCCCAGGAGCGAAGCGCCTTCGAAGAGGACGTCGCCCTCGCGCGCGGCGAGCATCCCGGAGACGGCGCGGAGCGTGGTCGTTTTCCCGGCGCCGTTATTGCCGAGGAGGGCGACGACCTCGCCCTGGCCCACGCCGAAGGACACGCCCTTGAGCGCCCGGATCTCGCCGTAGGAGACGTGGAGATCGCGGACCTCAAGCATCTGGGGCACCTGGGGCCACCGCCCTCGGTGTCCACTTGCGCCTGCCGAGGTAGGCTTCGATGACGCGCGGGTTCTTCTGGACGTCGGCCGCGCGCCCCTCGGCGATCTTCTCGCCGTAGTCGAGCACGGTGACGTGGTCCGACACCTCCATCACGACGCGCATGTTGTGCTCGATCAGGAGGATGGTCAGGCCGAGGTCGCCGACGAGCCGCCGCAGGAGAGCCATCAGGCTCCGCGCTTCGCCCTGGGTCATGCCCGCCGTCGGCTCGTCGAGCAGCAGCAGGGCCGGTCTCGAGGCGAGCGCACGGCCGATCTCCAGCCGGCGCTGGTCGCCGTAGGGCAGGTTCCGCGCCAGCTCATTGGCCCGGCCGCGCAGCCCCACGATGTCGAGCAGCTCCGCCGCACGAGTCCAGAGGGCGCCCTCCTCGCGCTTCCAGTGCGGATTACGGCTGAGAGCCCCCCAAAAGGTCGAGTCCACGCGTGCGTGCATGCCCACGAGGACGTTCTCGACCGCGGTCATGTTTTTGAAGAGGCGGATGTTCTGGAAGGTGCGGCAGACACCGAGCGCCGTGATCTGGTCCGGCCGCAGCCCCAGGAGCGAGGTAGCGCGGAACGTGACCGAGCCTTCCTCCGGCACGTAGAGCCCGGTGAAGACGTTGAAGAACGTGGTCTTGCCCGCGCCGTTGGGGCCGATGATGGAGGCGATCCGGCCCTCTTCCAGCTCGAAGTCCACCGTGTTGAGCGCGGTCAAGCCGCCGAACCTCTTGGTGACGCCCCGCGCCTCGAGTAGGGTCGCCATCTCAGGAGTCCGCCGGTTCCGTGAGCTCGCGCGTGCGGCGGCGCGCGGGCAGGATGCCCTGCGGTCTGAAGATCATCATGAGGACGAGGATCAAGCCGAAGACCATGCGCTCGTACTTCGCCGGCTCGAGCTGGGTGGGCAGGTTGGCGAGGCTGTAGCCGAAGATGACGGTGCCCGCGTTGCGTAGCTCGTTGACCCAGAGCGAGAGTCCCTTGAGGACCTGGAGATTGAGCACGGTCACGACCGTGGCGCCGAGGATGGCGCCCGGAATCGAGCCCATGCCGCCCAGGATGATCATGGCGAGGACGCCGATCGACTCCATGAAGGTGAAGGACTCGGGATTGATGAAGATCTGCTTGGCCGAGAAGAGGACGCCGACCGCCCCCGCGAACGAGGCGCCGCAGGCGAAGGCCAGGAGCTTCATCCGCACGAGCGGGACGCCCATCGCCTGGGCGGCGGTCTGGTCCTCCCGAATCGCTTCCCACGCGCGCCCGATATGGGAGTCCTCGAGCCGCCGGTTGACGAGGATCGTCGCGCCGACGATGAGCAGCACGAGCGCGTAGAGGTAGAGCGGGTAGATCACGTTGGGGTTGGGGGTGATGCCGACGGCCTGCAGGAGCGGCGCGAAGAAGATCGGCGGCCGCGCGATCGGCGTGATGCCCTTCGGGCCGTTCGTGAAGTTGATCGGCTTGTCGAGATTGTTCGCGAGGACGCGGATCACCTCGCCGAAGCCGAGCGTCACGAGGGCAAGGTAGTCGCCGTGGAGCCGGAGGACGGGCAGGCCCAGGAGGATGCCCGCCCCCGCCGCGACTCCCACTCCCACGAACAGGAAGACGAAGAACCACCATCCGGAGAGCGGGAAGAACCCCCCGCCGAAGATCAGGTTGGCCTGGGGCGATCCGAAGATCGCCCAGGAGTACGCTCCCACGGCGAAGAAGGCGACGTACCCCAGGTCGAGGAGACCGGCCAGGCCGACCACGATGTTCAGCCCGAGCGCCAGCGCCACGAAGATGCCGACCTGGATCGCGATCTCCATGTAGTAGGCGTTGATGGTCCCGAGCACTGGCATGAGGACGCCGAGCGCGGCGAACGTCAGCGAGGCCTTGAGCCACCGCGGCATCCGCGCGAAGTAGAGGAGGAAGATCGAGGCCTGGAAGAGCATGAAGGCCACGATCGAGCGCGGGAAGTGGGCCACGCCCCATGCGGTCGCGCAGAGCAGTAAGGCGACGAGGATCGTCGCCGGCACCGGCCTGTCGAGCAATGTCTTGATCAAGCGCGCTCCCGCACGACTTCGCCGAGGAGGCCCTTGGGGCGGAAGATCAGGATGAGGATCAGGATCGAAAAGGCGAGGATGTCCTTGTACTCGGCGCCGAACGCCCCGCCTGTCAACAGCGAGAGGTAGGAGGCGCCGAAGGACTCGAGGAGTCCCAGCACGAGGCCGCCCAGCATGGCGCCCGGGATATTGCCGATCCCGCCGAGCACCGCCGCCGTGAAGGCCTTGAGCCCCGGGATGAAGCCCGTGTACGGGTTGATCAGGCTGTACTGGACCCCGAAGAGCACGCCCGCTCCACCGCCCATTGCGCCGCCGATCAGGAAGGTCAGCGAGATCATCCGGTTGACGTTGATGCCCATGAGGGATGCCGCCGCCTGGTCTTCGGCGACGGCCCGGATGGCCTTGCCGATCTTGGTGCGGTTGACGAGGCTGTGGAGCCCCCAGAGCATGAGGAGCGAGGCGCCGATGACCACGAGGGACTTGACGGAAATGTCGATGGTCGGCGTCAGCTCGAAGCGCTCGTTCATCGCGTCCATCGATGGGTAGACGAGGTTGAAGGAGTTGCGCCAGAGCGACTCGAAGAGGCGGATCGCGTCCTGGAGAAAAAAGCTGACCCCGATCGCGGAGATGAGCGGGATGAGCCTCGGGGCGTGGCGGAGCGGGCGGTACGCGACCCGCTCGACCCCGGCGGCCAGAAGCCCGCTCGCGAGCATGCCGACCAGAAGCGCGACCAGCACGAGGAGGAAGGGCGACCACGCCGCCATGGCGCCGCGGGCCTGGAGCCCCAGCAGGACTTCGACGCCGACGAAGGAGCCGAGGATGAAGATCTCCGAGTGGGCGAAATTGATGAACTCGAGGACGCCGTAGACCATGGTGTAGCCGAGGGCGATCAGCGCGTACATGAAGCCCAGCGTGATGCCGTCGAGGAGAACCTGCGGGAAGATGCCGACCAGGAGCTCAAAGTCCATCGGCACGCGATCCCAAGGAGGGAGGGCGGGAGGGGCGGAGACCGCCCCTCCCGCCTGAGCGACTGCGCCGGACGGCTACTTCTTGGCCGCGGGCGGCGCGATGGTGAGCTGCTTGACGATCTTGTTGTCGCCCCACTTGCCGGGGTCGTCGCTGACGACCGTCAGGACGAAGTACTGGGCCTTCAGGCGGTCGCCCTTGGAGTCGAAGGCGATGTCGCCCGTGATGCCCGAAAGCTTCTCGCCGCGGACCGCAGCCGCGACGTCTTCGCGCGTGACCTTGCCCTTCTTGGCGGCTTGCTCGATGGCCTTGATCGCGATCGTGGCCGCGTCGTACGCTTCGGCCGCGTAGGGCTCGGGGTTCTTGCCGAACTTTTTCTTGTACTCGTCCACGAAAGCCTTGGCCTTGGGCAGCGCCGAAGCCGGCCCGGCCGCCGAGGTGTAGTTCATGCCCACGACCGCCTTGCCGGCGATCTTGGTCAGGTCGGAGGAGTCCATGCCGTCAGGGCCCATGAACTTGGCCTTGATGCCCTTCTCGCGCGCCTGCTTGAAGAACGGCGCGGCCTGATCGTAGATGCCGCCGAAGTAGATGACGTCGGGGTTCTTGGCCTTGATCGGCGTGAGGATCGAATCGAAGTTCGACTTCTCCTCCGTGCCCTCGAAGGCGACGACCTTGATGCCCTTCTTCTCGGCGTCGGCCTTGAAGAACTCCGCGATGCTCTGGCCGTACTGCGTCTTGTCGTGGACGATGGCGGCGCTCTTGACCTTCATGGTGCCGTGGGCGAACTCGGAGCCGACCACGCCCTGGACGTCGTCGCGGCCGCACACGCGATTGACGTTGGGATAGCCGCGGTCGGTCACGACGGGGTTCGTGTTGGCCGGCGAGATCATCACCACGCCGACTTCCTTGTAGACCTCCGACGAGGGGATCGCCACGCCGGAGTTCAGGTGGCCGATGACGGCCATGATGTCCTTGTCGGAGATGATGTTCTTGGCGTTCGCGGTGCCGACCTCGGGCTTGGCCTGGTCGTCGAAGGGCACGAACTCGACCTTGTAGCCCATCTTCTCGAGCGCGCCCTTCTGCTTCTCGACGGCCATCTGGGCGCCGAGCTTGATGCCTTCACCCAGGACTGCCTGTCCGCCCGAGAGCGGGCTCTGCGAGGCGATCTTGATGGTGCCCTTGGACTGGGCGTCCACCGGCTGCGCCGTGGGCAGCGCGAGCCCCGCGATCGTGACGACGACGGCGAGGGCGCTCAGTGCGTGGCGGATTCGAAAGGTCCTCATTCGGTGTCCTCCTCAGAACGGGTCGGCCAAGTTTGCGAGCGGCGCCATTATAGCGGGTTTGTGGGGGTCGTCAACGGAGACGCGAGGGGCCGGGGCGGAGGGTCGGACGCGGCGCGGCCGGTCCCGCGCTCGCGCTCGTTCGCTCGGCCACGAGGGCCTGCAGCTGGCGCCGCACCTCGGCGTCGGTTGGGCTGACGGCCAGCGCTTCGTGCAGGAGCGCCATGGCGACCTGGGGCCGATCGGCCCGTCGCTCTTCCGCCGCGCGGGCGACCAGGGCGAGGGTGTAGTTGGGTGCCAGGTTCACAAAGCCCGGGTCCTGGGCGAAGGCCTGCCGGTAGTAGGGCAGGGACTCGGCGTAGCGGCTCTGCTGCGCATAGACCGCGCCCAGGTTCGCGAGCGCCGCCGTGAAATTGGGCTCGAGTCGGAGCGCGAGTGCGAGCATCTCCTCGGCTTCCCGGTACTTGCGCTGGCCGTCGAGCGCCGTCGCGATATTGCTGGCGACGTCCGGCCGCTTTGGACGGAGCGCGAAGGCGCGTCGAAACGCCTCTTCAGCCTCCTTGTCGCGCTGCTGGCTCAGCAGCGCGGTGCCGAGGTTGTTCCAGCAGCTCGAGCAGTCCGGATCGATGTTGATCGACCATCTCCACAGCGTCTCGGAGTCCTGCCAGATCTTGGACTGGTCCCAGGCGCCGGCGGCCAGCACGAGCAGGACGACGGCCGCGCCGGCCAGCACGCTTCTGACGATGACGGCGCTCACGCGGCCTTGCCTGCGGGCATCCAGGAGCCGGGCGAGTCCGCCGCCCGCCAGGAGCGCGAAGCCGAGCCCCGAGAGATAGCTGTAGCGGTCGTGGGCGAGCTGGCGGCCCGAGTGCACGATGCCGCTGATCGGGAGAAGCATGACCACCGAGAGGACCCAGGCCGCGAGGCCACCGGGGAAGACGCGCCGCAGGGCGACGAGCACGGCGGTAACCGCGACGAAAGCGAGCGCCGGAACCAGGAAGCGCGGGTCCGAGAGGCGGACCTCCAGCGGCAGCTCGTAGAGCGGGATCAGCTCGACGGGCCAGACCCAGCGGACCGGGTAGAAGATGAAGGTGTACGCGGTCATGGCGATACGCGCGCTCCAGCCGTAGGTCTCATAGCCGGTCACGCGGGTGCTCGTGAGCACCACCTTGAGCGTGATCGCCGCCCCGCTCGCCGCGACGACGGCCCACGGGAACTTCTCGACCACGCAGCGCGTCCACCCAAGCCTCCCCACGCGCCGGAGCGGATAGACGTCGGCGAGCAGGAGGACGACGGGCAGGGGCATCGCGGCCGCCTTCGAGAGGAGAGCGGCCGCGAATGCGGCGAGCGACGCGTAGGCCCAGCCCCGCTTCAGCACCCCGCCGCCCTCCGCGGCGCGCAGGTAAGCGAGGATCGTGAGCATGAAGAAGAGTCCGCAGAGCACGTCCTTGCGCTCGGTCACCCATACGACGGATTCCACCCGCAGCGGATGGACCGCGAAGAGGAGCGCCGCGCACGCGGCCCCCGTCGACAGCGCCGGCTCCGTGGCGGCCGCGCCGGCCTCCCGCAGCAGACGGAGGGTGATGAAGAAGAAGAGGGTCGCGGTGGCCGCGTGCAGGAGGAGGTTGACGAGATGATAGCCCCGCGGCTGGAGCCCGCCGAGCACGTAGTTGACGCCGAAGCTCATCCACGTCAAGGGGATCCAGTGGCCGAGCACGGTTCCCGTCCACATCCACTCGAGCTGCGCCCGCCCGAGGCCGTGGACGCCTGCGTTCTTGACGACGTTGTCGTAGTCGTCCCAGTTGACGAAGTCGGCCCTGAGCGCCGGGAGAAAGGTGAGGAAGGCGGCCGCGAAGACGAGGCAGGGCGCGCCCAGGCGGACGACCGCCGCGCGGGTCCGATTCATCGTCCGGCTGTGCTGGCGGGTGCGCTGGCGGGTGTGCCGGCGGCCGGGCCCGCCGGCGCGCCGCGAGGGGCCCCGAGGGCCTGGAGCCCCTCCTGCGCCTGCGCGTCGCCGGGCTGCACCGAGAGCGCCTCCCGATAGAGCGCGCCGGCCTCATCGGGGCGCCCGCTCTGGACCTCGTGGGCGGCGGCTAGAACGAGCGCCCTACCGAGCTCCTTGGCAGCGCCGGGGAATTTCGGATCGCGCGCGTAGGCCTTCCGGAGATGGCCCAGCGCCTCGTCGAAGCGGCCGGTCTGGGCCTCGTAGAGGCCGAGGTTGAGCTGCGCCCCGGTGAGGTC
>WNFP01004196.1_pt1 | contig 11589 bp, 15 predicted proteins | sample 5400201 | NCBI WGS metagenome assembly WNFP01 (sample SAMN13153355, study PRJNA577476) | soil metagenome | isolation source: 115 cm saprolite under Madrone tree | place: USA:California | collected 2016-06-14
CGACGAAGAGCGGCGTCGCGCCCGCCGACGTGCCGCGCTTGCTCGAGTCGATGCGGCGGCTGTCCGGATTGCGCGTCGTCGGACTGATGACGATTCCTCCACCGCTCGCGCCCGAGACGATGCGGCCGTTCTTCGCGGCGCTTCGCGAGCTGCGCGACCGGCAGGAGGACGCGCGCGGGTTGGCGCAGCTCTCGATGGGGATGAGCGCGGATTTCGAGGTCGCGATCGAAGAGGGCGCGACGCTGGTACGCGTCGGCACGGCGATCTTTGGGGCGCGGCCGCCGAAGGAGGAGGCATGAAGAAGCTCGGGTTCATCGGTGCCGGAAATATGGCCGGCGCGCTCGTCCGCGGGTTACTCGCGACGAAACGGTACCGCGCTCGCGATGTCTGGGCGTCCGACGCCGAGCCGCGGCAGTGCCGCCGACTCGCCCGCGCGCATGGGATCGCGACCGCGGCGGACAACGCGACGCTCGTGGCGAGCACGGAGGTCGTCGTGCTTGCCGTGAAGCCGCAGGTCATGGATGCGGTGCTCGCCGAGCTTCGGCCGTACGTCGGGCGGCAACTCTTCGTGTCGATCGCCGCCGGCGTGCCGACCGCGCGCCTGGAAGCGGGGCTCGGCGGCCGTGCGCGCATCGTCCGCGCGATGCCCAATACCCCGGCGCTCGTCGGTGCCGGCATCACCGTCGTCATCCGCGGGAAGAAAGCGACCGCCGCCGACGAGCGCGTCGCGAGCGCGCTCTTCGGTGGAGTGGGCGACGTCGTTCGTGTTAGGGACGAGGCGTTGATGGACGCGGTAACCGGGCTTTCGGGAAGCGGTCCTGCTTACGTGTACCGGTTCGCGGAAGGACTGATCGCGGGCGCCGTCGCCGAAGGGCTGCCGGAGCCGATGGCGAGGCGGCTCGCGTATCAAACGGTTCGCGGCGCCGCCGTCATGTTGCAGGAAACCGGGCGCTCGCCCGAGGAGCTGCGGGAGATGGTCACGTCCCCGGGTGGAACGACGCTCGCCGGGATGGAGGCGCTCGAAGCGCGCGGATTCGCGACCGTCGTCGCCGACGGGGTGCGGGCGGCCACGCGACGCTCGCGTGAGCTCGGCCGCTAGCGCGGATCGAGAACGGAGGGGTTCGGTATGTTCGTCGCCGCAAATCTGCTGCTCGGAGTCGCCAAGGTCCTCGATATGGTGCTGTGGTTCTACATGTGGGTGCTGATCGCGCGCATCGTCATCTCGTGGGTGAGCGCGGATCCGTATAACCCGATCGTGCGCGCCGTCATCAACATGACCGAGCCGCTCCTGTACCGGATCCGGCGCTCATTGCCGGTCTTCGGCGGCGGCATCGACTTCTCGCCGCTCGTCGTGTTCGCCGGCATCTACTTCCTGCAGATCTTCTTGGTACAGAGCCTCGTCGACCTCGCAATGCGGCTGCGATGAAAGCGAGTGGCAATACCAAACGCGCCGTTCTGCAGGTGCGCGTCGTGCCGCGGGCCGCGCACGACATGCTCTCCCGCGACGACGCCGGCCGCTGGCGCGCGCATCTGACGGCGCCGCCCGTCGACGGTGCCGCGAACCGCGCGCTCGTCGCGCTCCTGGCGGATCGCCTCGGGTTGCCGAAGCGCGCCTTTGCGCTGCTCCGTGGCGAGCGCGGTCGCGACAAGGTCGTCGCGGTCGAGGGCGCGTCGACTGCGGAAATCGATGAGCGTTTTGCCCGCGTCGTTTCCCGCGTTGACAAATCGTCGGGGCATGGCTAGTTCTGACCGAAGCGAATCCGGAGGAATTATGCCTATTTACGAGTACCACTGTGGGAAGTGCGGCGACTTCGAGATCATGCAGAAGATGAGCGACAAGCCGCTCACCACGTGTCCGACGTGCCGCCGAAAGGTGACGAAGCTGATCTCGTCGACGTCGTTCCAGCTGAAGGGCAGCGGTTGGTACGTCACCGATTACGCACGAAAGGGCAGCTCCGGGAGCGAGAGCAAGGGAGCGTCGAGCACCAAGAGCGACGAGTCCGGAACGAAGGCTGGAGAGACGAAATCCACGGAAACGCAATCCGCGGAGACGAAATCCGCCGATGCCAAGCCGACCAGCTCCAGCAAATCGAAGAGCGGCGCCACGAAAGCTGCCGCCGCCTGACGCGTCGCTCCGATCATTCGCGCAAGACCCCGCGAGCCTCGAGCTCCCGGGGTCTTTTTTTTGCCGCCGACGCGCCACGGAGCACGGCGGCGGAGCCGCCGCGCGGACGGGCGCGAACAGGAGTGGAGGGCCGCGGATTGACTCCGCGGGCCGACGCGCATCGGAGCACGGCGGCGGAGCCGCCGCGCGGACGGGCGCGAACAGGAATAGACACCGGCGGCACGTTCACCGACTTCGTCGTGCGGCGCGGACGACGGCTGTTCGTGCACAAGGTTCTCTCGACCCCAGACGATCCGGCGCGTGCCGTCCTGGCGGGGCTCGCCGAGCTCTTCCCGACCGGCGCGGCGGGACGGATCACGTACGGGAGCACGGTGGCGACGAATGCATTGCTGCAGCGCCGCGGCGCGCGCGTGTGTCTCGTCGCGACGGCGGGATTCGAGGACGTCATCGAGATCGGTCGCCAAGCGCGACCGGAGCTCTATGCGCTCGAGCCTCGTCGTCCGGCGCCGCTGGTCGCGCGCGCGGACCGGATTCCGCTACGCGAGCGTGTCGAGTTCGACGGCGCCATTTCTATTCCGCTGACGAGACGCGCGCTGCGCCAGCTGGTGCGCCACGTACGCGCACGGCGCCCGGAGGCGATCGCGGTGGCGCTCTTGCACGCGTACGCGACGCCGCGACACGAACGCGCCGTCGGAGCGGCGCTGCGCGCGCTCGGGGTTCCAATCTCGCTCTCGCACGCGCTCGTCCGCGAGCCGCGTGAGTACGAGCGCACGAGCACGACGGTCATCAACGCGTACGTGGCGCCATTGATGACGCGGCATCTCACGCGCCTCGCCGCGACGGCGAAACGCGGCGGGCGGCTTCTCGTCATGCAATCGAACGGCGGCGCGGTGGCGGCGACGCGCGCGGCGGCGGAGCCGGTGCGGACGGTGCTCTCGGGTCCCGCCGGCGGCGTCGTCGGTGCCGTCGGCGTGGCGCGACGCGCCGGCGTGCGCCGTGTCCTCACGCTCGACATGGGAGGGACGTCGACGGACGTCGCCCTCGTGGACGGAGCGGTGCCGCGTCGCAGCGAGTGGGAGCTCGACGGGATGGCGGTGCGAGTGCCGGTCGTCGACATTCACACGGTCGGTGCCGGTGGCGGCTCACTCGCGCGCGTCGACGCCGGCGGCGTGCTCTGCGTCGGGCCGGAGAGCGCCGGCGCCGATCCCGGCCCAGCGTGCTACGGCCGCGGGACGCAGCCGACGGTCACCGACGCGAACTTGGTGCTCGGGCGTCTCGATCCGTCGTCGTTCCTCGGCGGCCGTATGCGGCTCGACGCACGCCGCGCGTACGACGCCGTCGCGACGGTCGCCGCTCGGCTTCGCATCGAGGTCGCCGCTGCCGCGGACGGGATCGTGCGCGTCGCCAATGCCGCGATGGCGCGCGCCTTGCGCGTCATCTCCGTCGAGCGCGGCCACGATCCACGGCGCTTCGCGTTGCTCGCGTTCGGCGGCGCCGCCGGCGTGCATGCGTGCGAGCTCGCCGCGGAGCTCGGCATGCGGGACGTGCTGGTGCCGCGCCACCCGGGCTTGCTCTCCGCGTTCGGCATGGCCACGGCGCCGCTCGCGCGCGACGGCATCGCCACCGTGCGCGCGATCGATGCCGATCCTGCTGCGCTGGCGCAGCAGCTGGACGCGCTCGCGGCCGGCATACGCGCCGAGCTCCGTGCCGACGGCGTCCGGGACGCCGGGCTGCTCGCATTCGGCTTCGCGCGTGTCCGCTACGCGGGTCAGTCGCACGAGATCGAGATCCCGTTCGCCCGCGACTACCGACGCCGCTTCGATGCAGCGCATGCGCGGCTGTACGGCCATGCGTCGCCCGCGCGGCCGGTGGAGGTGCTCGGCCTGCGGGTGACGATCAGCGAGCGCGACACGGCCTCTCGGCCTCCGCCCTCGGTGCGGCGGCGACGCGTGTCAGCGCCGCTGTCGCACGAGACCGTCACGTGGCGAGGCCGTCGACTGCGAGCGGCGCGTTACGAGCGCGATCGCTTGCCGCCGGGTACGGTTCTCGCCGGTCCGGCGCTCCTTCTCGAGTACAGCTCCACGATTCTCGTGCCGCCCGGGTGGCGCGCGGTCGTCGACGGGGAATCGAACTTGAGGATCACGCGATGAGCGTGCGCGCGCTCGACGCGATCGACCTCGCGGTCCTCCATCACCGATTCGCCGCGATCGCCGACGAGATGGGCGTCGTTCTCGGGCGCAGCGGCTTCTCGCCGAATATCAAGGAGCGGCATGACTATTCGTGCGCCGTTTTCGATCTCGCGGGACGAATGGTTGCGCACGCGGCGCACGTGCCGGTCCACCTCGGCTCGACGCCACTGTCGGTGCGGGCGGCGCTCGGCGCCTTCCGCTTGGCACCGGGAGACGTGGTGGCGCTGAACGACCCGTATGCGGGCGGCACCCACTTGCCGGACGTGACGCTGGTTGCGCCCGCGCATGATGCGCGCGGGCGGCTCCTCGGATTCGTCGCCGATCGTGCGCATCACGCCGACATGGGCGGCATGAGCGCCGGCTCGATGCCGCTCGCGCGCGAGATCTATCAAGAGGGCTTTCGCATGCCGCCGGTGCGGCTCGTCCGACGCGGTGCGCTCGATCGCGACATTCTCACTCTCTTTCTCGCCAATACGCGCGTGCCGGAAGAGCGTCGCGGCGATCTCGACGCGCAGCTCGCGGCGCTCGCGATCGGTGCCAGCCGCGTTCGCGAGCTCGCCGTCGCGATCGGCGTCGCGCGTCTGCATCGCGGGATGGCCGCCCTGCAACGGTACACCGCGCGCTTGATGGCGACGACGCTGCGTACGTTGCGGCCGGGCCGCTATGCCGCGGTCGATTTCCTCGACGACGACGGTCTCGACGCGCGCGCCGTTCCGATTCGCGTCGCGATCACGATCCGCGACGGGCGGGCGCTCGTCGACTTCACGGGCAGCGCGCGACAGGTGGAGGGAAGCCTCAACGCGAACTATGCCATCACGTTGTCGGCGGTCTTCTACGTCTTCACTGCCCTCGGGCGCGAGCCGATTCCGGCGAACGAAGGGCTGCTCGAGCGCATTCGGGTCGTCGCTCCCAGCGGAACGATCGTGAACGCCGAGTTTCCAGCCGCGGTGGCCGGCGGCAACGTCGAGACTTCGCAGCGTATCGTCGACGTCTTGCTGCGCGCGCTCGCGAAAGCGGCGCCGGGACGGATCCCGGCGGCGAGCGCCGGAACGATGAACAACGTCGCCGTCGGCGGCTTCGACGACGTTCGCGGCCGCGCGTTCTCGTACTACGAAACACTCGCGGGCGGCGCGGGAGGCGGGCCGACCGGTGGCGGGGCGTCGGCGGTGCACACGCACATGACGAACACGCTCAACACGCCCATTGAAGCCTTGGAGACGTACTATCCCCTGCGCGTCGAGCGCTACGCGATTCGCCGTCGCAGCGGCGGCGCGGGCCGCAATCCCGGCGGCGACGGCATCATCCGCGAGCTGCGTTTTTTGACCGACGCCGACCTGACGCTTCTGACGGAGCGTCGCAGACGAGCCCCCTACGGTCTCGCCGGCGGCTCAGGAGGTCGCGTCGGACGAAACCTGCTTGCGCATGCCGGACGCTGGCGAGCGCTCCCCGGGAAGCTCAACATGCGTGTACGACGCGGCGACGTCTTGCGGCTCGAGACGCCTGGAGGTGGGGGCTGGGGTCCGAGCCGCAACCCTACAGGCTCGAGGTATTCGCGGCGGCGATCACGACGGCCGCCGCGATAAGGTCTTGCTCACCGGCAGCCGCTCGTCAGCGGCCGATCTCTTCCAAACGAAGTTCCTCCCCCTGCCGGTGAGCAAGGTCGAAAACGTTTTCTCGCAGCGGTGCGACCGGGCGTCGCGTACGCGCGCTCAGGCAGCTTTGCTGCCCGCGATCTCTTCGAGGCGCTTCTCGACGTGTGCGACGCGCTTCTTCAGCTTCTCGATCTCATCGCGCGTCGGAAGATTGAGGCTGCGCACGAGTGGCTCGAGACCGCGCTCCGCCTGCTTCTCCAGCGCGCTCACGATCTTTTGGCCGCGCTCCTCGATGTCCTTGACGGCGCGCTCGGCGCGCCGCTGAATGTCGGCACGAAGCTTCTGTGCTTGCGCGAGGAGATCGCGGACGGCCTTCTCGCGGTCTTTGCCGAGTAGCTCACGCGCGTCTTTGCGGAACCTGCCGACGAGACGCTCGCCCTCTTTCTGGGCGCGCTGAATCGTGGTTTGCACCTGATGTAAGCGTGCGCGGAGGCCATCGGATTTGGTTTCGGCCATGTCTCACCCCTTTCAATTTACCAAAGTGAGCGAGATTTAACACGGCGCGTCAAGACTGTCAACGCTATGGCGTTCGCGCTGCGGATCACTCCGCCTCGACGAGGACGTCGACTTCTTCCGAGCCGCTGATGTTCTTCGAATCCTTCACCGTCAGGGTCGCCGTGTACTCGCCGGCCTTTTGATAGACGTGGGTCGGGTTCGCCTCGCTGCCTGGCGCCGAGCCGTCGCCGAAATCCCACTTGTAGGTGAGCGGCGGCGTCGCGTCCTCGACGGTGCTCGTGAACTTCACCGTGAGCGGCGGTGCGCCTTCGTCGGGATCGGCGTCGAGGTCGACGTACAGCTCGTCGACTTCCTCCCCCGACGCCTGCGGCTGCGGCGCGGCAGCAGGGGCCGCGACTTTGGCCGGCGTCGCCGTCGCGACCGTCGTGGTCTTGTGCTCGTCACGCGTACACGCGGCCAGCAGCACCATCAGTGCGAGAACGGTGAACACGGATGGAACGATTCGGCTCATCAGGGTCCTCCTGTAGTTTGGCCGCCAGTGCTTACCAAAGGGGGGCTAGGCAGGCAATGAGAGTGGCCGCCGTCGTTGCATCGTAAGCCGAAGCTTCCTAGTGTGCCGACGCGTCCGCGGGGACGTGGCACCGAGCGCGTGCCGGAGGGTGTGCCAGCTCATGCCGTACGGTCGTCGCAAGTTCAGTCGTTCCGACGAGCGCGCCTACGCGCGCAGCAACGCGGTCACGGCGATTCGCGTTCCGCCGAGCCCGCTCGTCGGCGTCCGTGTCGCCGCGCTCGCGGACGCCCTCGCAACCGAGGATCGACGGCGCGTCGAGAGCGCGAGCCAGCAGCTGCTCGACGTCTTCTGTCAGCTGCTGCGCGTGCCGCCGTTGCGTGTCGAGGTCTGCGGGAAGCGTCCTACCAACCACTACGGCGAGCTGCACGGTCTCTATACGCCCGCCAACGGGAAGGCGACGCGTGATCGCGTGCAGGTCTGGATGCGAACCGCACGCCGGCTTCAGGTCGTCGCCTTCAAGACGTTCTTGCGCACCCTCTTGCACGAGCTCTGTCACCACCTCGACTACGAGTACCTGAAGCTCGATCGGTCGTTTCACACCGAAGGCTTCTATCGTCGCGAGAGCAGCCTCGTGTATACGGCCGTGCCGAGAACGGCGCAGCGGCCGACGCGCGCGGCCGCTACGGTACGCGAGTCGCCGGCGGCACGCTTGCTGCGGTTTGCCCGCTCGATGACGCGCCAGGAGGGGAGCTCGTGAGCGCAGCGACGCTCGCCGGGCGGGTGTGCGTCCTCGCCGGCGGAACCGGCGGCATCGGCGCCGTCGTCGCGCGCCTTTTGCACGATGAAGGTGCATCGCTCGTCCTCGGCTACCGCGCCGATCACGGGCGCGCCGAGCGCGTTGCCGCGGCGCTGCGATCGACCGGCACGGCGCCGGTGAGCGTCGTCGGTGGCGACCTCCACGACGCGGCGACCCGGCGTAGCCTCGTCGACGCCGCGACCGCGCTCGGGCAGCCATACGGCCTCGTCGTCCTCGCCGGTGATCCGGCACGTCCGAAGTCCGGCGTGCCGACGACGGAGGAGATGCAGCGCTCGATGGAGGCGAACTACCTCGGTCCCGTCCTCTTGGCGCGCGACTTTCACGCTGCGCTCGGCGACGCTGGAGGCGCGATCGTTCTGTTGGCGACGATGCAAGCGGTCGCGCCGTTCGAGGGCAGCCTGGCGTACGCCGTGCCGAAAGCGGCGCTGGTGCACGCCGCCAAAGTCATGGCGAAGGAATGGGGCGGCCGCGCCGATGTGCACGTGAACGTCGTCGCTCCCGGCGTCACCGCGGCGGGCATGGCGGAGGCGAGCATTCGCGGCGGCAAATACGACCGTTTCGTGAACGGCGGGGTGATCGCACGCTTCGGACGGCCCGAGGACGTTGCGCGGGCGATCCGCTTCTTCCTCGAGCCGGACGGCTACGTGACCGGTCAGGTGCTCGTCGTCGACGGTGGTCTGACGCTGCGCCGCGACGTGCTCGCGTCCTGAGTGAGCTCGACGTCCCAGATCACGCAGTCACGCTCTGATCGTCCGCAACGAGCTCGATGTCCTTCGGAAACACCACCGTTGCCTGCCCGGTGTCCCAGTCGACCATGACGAGCTCGCGGCCGAGATTGTCCATCGCGTAACGGATCGTGCCGCGCGTGAACCGATGGACTGCACCCCCAGGATAGTGCACCTGGCGAATGACACGACAGCGGCTCCCCGAGAAGATGCGATTGATCACATGTGTGCCTCCCACTCGGGCCGGTCGCAAATCCCGTGCCGGCGAAACTACCCGGCGGTTCGCGAGCGGCAGGAGACAATCTGTGGCAAATCTTACCAAGCGTGCGTCGCAGGAGTACCGACTGCCGCGCAAGTGGACACGCGCTGCTCACCAATTCAGCGCCGAACGTCTTGTCAACGCCGACGTCTTGCACCGTGCGTCATTTGAGCGGCCGCGATCGCTTCGGTAGGATGCCGCGATCGACGATGGTGAAGGCGATCTATCTCATCCGTCGGAAGCCCGGCATGGCGACGGCGGACTTTCATCGCTACTGGCGCGAGGTCCACGGCTCCATTGCAGCGCGCATTCCCGGGATGCGTCGATACGTGCAGTGCCATGCGGTCGACGACGGCGCGGAGTACGATGGTGCTGCGGAGGCGTGGTTCGACGACATGGAAGCGGTGCGTCGCGCCGTCGCGTCTCCGGAGTATGCGGCCGCCCGCGTCGACGAGGCGCGCTTCATCGACCTCGATCGTACGACCCTGATCTTTACCGAGGAGGTACCCGTCATTGCCTGATCCCGTGAAGGCCGCGGACGATCCGCTGGCGTGGATTCGCGAGCACTGGGCGCTCGTCGGCGGCATCGTATTCGTCCTGCTCGTGCTCTGGGTGACGTCGGGGGAGTCGCACCGCGACGCCGGGCGATACGTCCTCGTGAAGGACGACGTGCCCTGCCAGTCGGCCGCGGAATCGAGCAACCGACGGTGGTGCTACGTCGTGCTCGACACGCGGACGGGCAAGCTCGAAGAGCGCGTCCGCAAGCTCGGAGGACACGATTCTGATTGACGCCGTCCCGCGGCCGTGCGCCGCGCGCGGATGCGGGTGGGCGGCGCGACGTGGCGAGTGCGGGACCGCTGTGGTACGACGCGCACCGGTGCAGCGGATGCTCTTCGGGTTCGGATTCACGGTCGCATAGCTCAGCTGGTTAGAGCGCCTGCCTCACATGCAGGAGGTCCCTGGTTCGAGTCCAGGTGCGACCATCGCCGCGTTTGCCCACCTCATGCAGCCGCCCCACAATCGATGCGGTTGTGGCCATTCGCGCTCGCATCGCCGTGTGTTTCGCCGTGGTCGTGCTCGGCGGCTGCATGCGTGGACCGAATCCGCTGCCGCCGCCTTCGGTTCCAGCGTCGGACGAGCTGACGACGCGCATCGACGCGTACGTGGCGCTGCACCGCCGCGTCGCCGCGACGCTGCCGCCGCGCAAAGAGACCGACGACCCCGCGCAGCTGGTGGCGCGGCGGAAGGCGCTCGCCGTCGGTATTCGCGCGGCTCGCCCTGACGCGCGCCAGGGCGCGATCTTCACGCCCGCCGTCGAGGCCGACATCAGGCGGATCATCCGCGCCGATATCCGCGCTCGTGAGCCCGACGACCGTGCCGCGGTGCGGAAGGAGGTGCCGCGGCTGCCGTTTACGGTGAACGACGAGTATCCGGAGGGCGCCGCGCTCGCGACAGTGCCGGCGATGCTGCTCGCGCGACTGCCGCGGCTGCCGGAGATTCTCGAGTATCGCTTCTTCGATCGGCATCTGATTCTGCTCGACGTCGACGCCCACCTCATCGTCGATTACATTCCCGCCGCGCTGCCGGCCGAGCCGTCGTGAGCGTGCGGGGCGGCGGCGTGCGGCGGAGCGTTGCGGCCGTATCTCTCGTTCTGGCGTCGTGCGTTGCGCGCGGGCCATGGCCGATCTGGCAGAAGCTGACGTTGCCGCCGCTGCGCTCCGATTCGGTCCGCTTCGCGGTGATCGGCGACAGCGGCACCGGCGGTCGGCTGGAGTATGAGGTCGCGAGCCGGATGGCGGAGTTCCACGACCGCTTTCCGTTCACGTTCGTGATCATGCTCGGCGACAACATGTATGGGACCGAGGAGCCGAGCGACTTCGAGCGCAAGTTCTCGCAGCCGTATCAGGCGCTGCTGTCGAAAGGCATCGAGTTCTATGCCGCGCTCGGCAACCACGATCTCCCGGCGCAGCAACTCTTCGCGCCGTTCCACATGGGTGGCCGCCGCTACTACACCTTCATGAAAGGGACGGCGCAGTTCTTCGCGCTCGACAGCAATTACATGGACCCGCAGCAGCTCGAGTGGCTCGGCCGCGAGCTCGAGGCGTCACAGGCGCCGTGGAAGATCGGTTTCTTCCATCACCCGATCTACTCTTCGGGCCGCCGCCACGGCTCCGAGGTGGATCTGCGTGCGCTCGTCGAGCCGCTCTTCATCCGCTACGGCGTGAACGTCGTTTTCTCCGGCCACGAGCACCTCTACGAGCGCATGAAGCCGCAGCACGGCATCCACTACTTCACCTCGGGAGGAGCGGCGAAGCTGAGCCGCGGCGACCTCGGGCGCGGACGCCCGGCCGAGACCGACCTCCGCGCCGCCGGCTTCGATCAGGACCGGGAGTTCATGCTGATCGAGATCGCCGGCGACGCGCTCTACTTCCAAGCGATCTCGCGAACGGGGCACACGATCGACGCCGGCACGATCAGGCGCGCGATCCCGCATGCACGCGCTTCCGCCAGCGCGCGGACCGAGCGGCTCGGCCGCGCGCCGTCGAACGCCCGCAGCGCACGACTCGCGCGCGCCGCGGCGTCACGCGCTCAGCGCCTCGCCGGCGTGTCCCGCTTGCTTCTTCGCCAGGTCGGTTAGTGCCCAATCCGTCTCGAAGACGGCGGCGATCCGCCGCGTGACCTTCGGGTCGCGGACGATGACGCCGACCTCGCGCCGCGCGTCGAGCTCGACCTTGCGCAGGCTCTGGCTGCCGACGAACGCGCGCACGCCGTCGCGGACGATCGCGCGGACGTGCAGACGGCGCCCGGGGAACCTCTGCACCTTGAGAGCGCCGCCGCGCTTGCCGATCCGTCCG
>WNFP01004199.1_pt1 | contig 11587 bp, 6 predicted proteins | sample 5400201 | NCBI WGS metagenome assembly WNFP01 (sample SAMN13153355, study PRJNA577476) | soil metagenome | isolation source: 115 cm saprolite under Madrone tree | place: USA:California | collected 2016-06-14
ACGACACACCCACCGAAGCCGAGCGCCATCAGTTACTTTCTGGCTACTATAGGCAAATTAATGCTGCCAACGTGCCCGATGGTATTGGCAAAATGAAGCAGTTCGCTTGCTGGTTTACTCATGGCGTGGGGAACGGCAGCGAGCTTCGACGCATCGTACATGCGGCGCGAACGCCCAGTGAGGTTGTCGAGAAGGTCGAATCCTTCTTCGAGAGCCGAACCGCGGCGGGAGTCGGACGCTTGTCGGCTGCACAAAATGTCAGCCGATCAGCGACAGCTCAAGACGTCGGCCGCTCGGCGGCCGCACAAAACAATGACCGCTCTGTGGCCGAAGACCCAGGCCGCATGGCGAACGCCAGAAAAGAGGACCCCGCCCATGGTCCACTTGACGCAGACCGCGCAGACCGTCTCGAAGCAACGCTCGGAGCGTAGAATCGCTGTTCGCCTCCCGCTGAAAGTCCGGGGACGTGACACCCGCGGTGTCATCTTCGAAGAAGAAACTTCCAGCGAAAATTTATGCCGCAGCGGCGCCGCCTTCGTCACGCGTTTCGACGTCGCCATCGGCTCCGAGCTCGAAATCCGGATTCCGTTTTCGCACTACGCCTCGCGCCGCACCGAAGCCGACTTCGCCACATCGGGGCGCGTGGTCCATGTAATCGAAGCCCCTACACAAGGCGAGCGACTGGTCGGCGTCCAATTCACCGGCCCCCGCTTCCAGCGCGTCTTCCGCCCCGAAAACGCCGCCTGAGGGCCCATGAATCGCGCCGCCCCTGGAGGTAATATTTCGTGGGCGCGGCGCACACAATCCGCGGCCTTCCAACGCCTTCACGTTTTTTCCTATTTATCAGAGGCGCAGACAGAATTCGCGCCGTCATTCTTGCTCACGGCGCTCCGCACACAAAATTCGCGGCATCGTTCGTGTCGCCGCTGCCTTTGTACTTTGCCACTTGCGGATACGCGCAAAGTGGTCTCGTCATCTTCACCGCGGCGGCGCCCTCGCCCGCCTGTTTCGTCGCGATCACCGTGGAAGGCGGCGCGCCCTTTTCGACCCACTGTTCTAAGGCGAGATACATGTTGTGTTGCGGATCGTTTGAAGTGCTGAAGCCCATCTGGCCGAAATTATCGGGCCCGGGACCCCCGCTACAATGCTGCATGCCCGGCACCATGTACAGCCGCAGAAAAGAATCAGCCTCCTGCTTGCCCATTTTGCTTTCCACGCTTTCGTAATAATTTATCGTGTTCAACGCGGAAATCGCGGCGTCGTTCCATCCGTGATAAATTATTAATTTTCCGCCGTGCGACTCGAACGGCTTCAAGTTTGTTTCCGATGCGTTCAGCACATTCGAAAACTTTTTATCGGCAGCAGCAACCGCTTCATCCAGATTGGCACTCTTGTAATCCCAATCCGCCTTGCCGTAGACCATGTCTGAGAAAAATCCCCCGCCGAATGCGAACAGCAAGCTTTTTCCGGGGCCCGGGCCGGTTATCCAGAGCGGCCATCCTCCGCCGCCATCCTCGCTCCCCGGCAAGAACCCTGGAAAAATTTCTTGCCCTTTCGAATCATGCGCACCTTGATAGAGTTTCTTCAGCGCGGTGACTTGCGGCTGCGTGAGGCACGCGTTCGAGTCGGCGTCTTTACAAAGCAGTGTCGCCGGGTCGAAGTGGCATTGTCTCGGGTCATTCAACACGCCATCAGCCACTCCATCCCGAGCATCACACGCCGCATTGACGGCCTTTGCAATCGTTGGGATCTTGGTCGCCGGAATATAGCTGGCCGGATCGAGCGTGGTAGTTTGCGCATCGTACAGAGCGCTAGACAGCAGATGCGTCCAGTAGTTTGCCGGAGCGCCGGCCAAAATCCCGTCGTAATCCTCGGGATAACGCTGCGCTTCCATCAGAGCTTGCCGCCCGCCATTCGAACAATTCGCAAAATACGAGTGCTGCGGCGCGTCGCCGTAAAACGCCATCACCGTCGCTTTACCGACGACCGTCATCTCGTGAATCGCGCGATATGCAAAATCGATGATCTTCTCCGGATGCCCTAGAGCCCAAGTTGCGTTGGTGCCTTCGGCGGCATGGCCGGTGTCGGTGCCCGCCGAAGCGTACTCCTGGGCCACCGCCAGACCCAGCACCCGATAATCAATTTCCCCAGCGAACCCGCCGTTGCCCTGACCGCGGAATCTGCCATTCCATCCGCTGCTCGGCATCCACACTTCGATCTTGATGTCGGAATCCGGCGTTGGTTTGGCTTCCGCGGTGACGCGGCAAAATGCCGGCAGCCGCTTGTAAAAGTTCGGATCGCCCGCCAACCACGGCGCCATATTTGCCGGTGGTGCGAACGCTCCCGCGGCAACCGTCTGCGCAGAAGTAATTGTCGTATCCGGCAAAGCGAGCTGCGCGAGTTGCTCGCAACCTACAGCCCGCGCGCCGGGCACCAACGCGCCGCTGACCGCCAAGAACGCAACTATCGCAAATTTGTTCACGGGAATCTCCTGTCCGTCTCACGCAGCGTTCGTCACAATGTTTCGGTACAACTCGCATCGCTGGACGATCGCTCACAACGTGTGCACATCCTAGCCGAAACACGTCCTCCGCCAAAGCATCAATTGAGCTGCGTATACGTTTGAAAGAGAGTTTGTGAATCTTCGCAATGGAAAGTGAATGGCAACAGGCTTTTCCTGAGAAGAGGGGAGATGTGTCCTCTGAAATGCCGATGCTGGGTCCGCCTGCATTTAGGAAGGATACACAATGCCTACGGACTCGCAGACCGTTACGCTTACCGGCGCACCGGTCTGCGTGGCTGCAAGGACAAACAGACTCTCTTAGAAGCTCACTACGCCTGCAAACCAAATCTGGCGCTGGCCGGTACTTGAGCTGATCTGGCCGAAGGCATTAGATGTGATGGTGGTGTTGGGATTGCCGAAATGCGGCGTATTCGTGGCGCCGAACCACTCCGTGCGGAACTGGAAATTCAGACGTTCGGTCAGTTTGAAATTACGGAAGAGGCTGGCATCGAGATTGAAAATACCGGGCCCGCGGAGATACGGCAAGTTGCGTCCAGTATTTCCGAAAGCAACTACGCCAGTGGCCACCGGAGCAAAAGCCGAAATGCTGAAATAGTCGCAGCCCGGGGTAGTCTTGGGGCAAGTCTGGCCGGGCCGTGGTCCGATTCCACCATTCACGCTAACCGCGCCAACCAGATTTGCGGTTTCGGTATTCCCCGGTGCGTTCAGCGAGGAGCCTCCACCAGTGATGGTAAGCGGTGTACCGCTCAGGGCTGAGAGCAGCCAATTGAATTGCCAGCCACCGGCGATGGCGTTGGCGACGCCGTGCTGCGCCCAGCGCTTGGTCCGCCCGAAGGGAAGCTCGTAGACACCGTAAAATTCTAAGTTGTTGGGACGGTCAAAACCGGCGAGCGCTTTGTTCCGAGGCCAATAGGCAGAAAAGGGAAACAGCAAGAAGCCGAGTTCCTCATTGTCTTCGTAGTCTTCGGCCCTTGAGAACGTGTAAGCGGCGCCGACGAGGGAGCCGCCACTGAAGCGACGCGTCAGTTTGGTTTGAAGCGAATTGTAGTAGCTGTTGAAGCCGGGAGTGAGCTGATTGATGTCGTTCCAATTGGCGCCATCGGCAACATTAAGCACACGGCCGGCCTGGCCGCCCCCCGCGGGCGCAGCGTTGATATTCATGTTTGTGAGCACACGCACGCCGCGGTTTCCGACGAATCCGGCTTCGGCGACGAAACCTGCGAACTCGCGTTGCACGGTGAGGTTGTAGGATTCGAAATAGCCGCGGCGGAAGTTCAGCGGGACTGTCGTGGTGCCTAGGCTGTTGGGAAGTGGAACCCTACCTGAACTGATATTTGGCAGGGGTATGGGTGTGATGCCCGGGACGAGGCCGGGATAGGGAGCGAGAGTCTCACCGGTGAGGCTGCCAGAGGGCGCGAATGGCAGACCATTTACGCCTGTGAAAGTGGAGATGGTGACCGCGGGAAAGGCATTTCGCAGGAAGCGGAAATTGTTGGGGTCCGTGCCGATGCCATAACCGGCGCGAACAACGGTCTTGTTGTTCAAGCGATAGGCGATTCCAACTCGCGGATCGAATTGCCCGACCCCAACTTTGACGCCATCGTCTTCGGGCGTGCCACCCAAACCGCCGATGAGCACGTTACCTGTCGCGGGGTCGAAAACACGTGCACCGGTGTGATCGCTCGTGGCAAAAGGATAGAACTCCCACCGCAGTCCGAAGGTCACTGTCAATTTCGAAGTCACAATCCAGCGATCGCGCGCATACGCGTCCAGATTGCGAAAGCGAAGGGAATTGGGATTGGTGTTTTGGACGGCTGTACCAGACTGCGTGGGCAAGCCCAGCAGGAATTGCGCGATGGCATTATATTGGTTGGCGCTGGCCGCACCAGTCGCGTTTAGTGCAGTAGCGTTTCCCGTGAACTGGAAAGAGCCACGAGCGGTCTGAAAAGCTCCTCCTTGCGGCTGAAAGTGATTGATACCGCTGCGGTCGTACTCGAAACCAAATCGCAGATCGTGGCGCCCTTTTGTCCAACCCAAGTTGGTATTAAAGACATATTGATTGTCGCGGAACAAGAAGGGATTGCCGGTGTTGGGGTTACCCATGTTGGCGAAGCCGGTTATCTGGAACGCGGGGATTCCACCCTCGAGAAAGTCGGGGCCATTCGTGCCGGGGATGTGGAGAGTATTGAGACCGAAGTTGCCGAGGGACAGGTCGGTGCTCTGTGCGTTGATTCGCTGACGCGTGTACCCCACATTGGCATCCAGCAACATATTGGAGTTGATGGTATAGCTGCCGCCTATACCGACGCTCTGGATTCTGGAAAACGCGTTGCCCAGCTGCCCGCCGTTGGTGGCGTCACCTTCCGCGGGCCCCAGCGCCGGCGGATCGAAGATGAAACTCTTCGAGAGGCTATATTTGCCGAAGATCATGAGCTTCTGCGTGGGCGTATAGTTGACCTTGCTGTCGAAGTCATCGCGATTAAACTGGGCTGTGTTATTCGCGACGTAGTTGTTGACCGAGGTGAGGCCTCCCGCGTTCACAAATCCCTTTGTCGCGATGCGCTGAAGCAAAATTAGTGTAGCGGGATCGATACGGTTGGCGGGGATGGTGTCGTTCGGAAAAGGAGTGCGGCCGGTGCCATTGGCGTTGCCGGTGTTTGGGTCATAAACGGTAGTGCCTGTGCCGGTAAAGTTCACGTTGCCGTTAGCGTCGAAGATGGATGCGGGGTTGGGCACGGTAAAGGACTTGGTGGCGTTCTGCCGCTGATGCGTGGTTTCCCAGTCGCCAAAAAAGAACAGCTTATTCCTTTTGATGGGACCGCCAACAGCTCCGCCAAACTGGTTCAGTATATTTTGGGGCTTGCGGAAAGGGCCCACCTGGGTGAAGTAATTCTCCGCGCCCAGGGCCTGGTCCGTATGGAATTCGTGGGCGCTGCCATGAAATTCATTTGTGCCGGACTTGGTGATGACGTTGATCGCTGCCCCGCCAACGGCGCCCTGCTCGGCGTCGTAAGAATTTGTGACGATGTTCACGCTTTCGATGGCGTCCGTAGGGGGTACGTAGGCAACGTTGGCGGGCAACCAAGTGTAGGTATCCGTGGCACCGTCTATGCGAGTGGCGTTGCCCTGGGTTGATCCGCCGTTTACGTTGGAGGTCATGGAACGCTGTGGATTGCCGGCGGCGGAGTTGGTTTCGCTCGGTGGAGTGAAGCCGGGAATGATTTTGTAAAGAGCCTGAAAGCTGCGGCCCTCGGAAGAGCTGATCGGAAGATTCTGGATATCCGTGGACTCGAGTTCGGAATGGACATCGGCGCGGTCGGTCTGGAGGAGGGGCGCAGCGCCGGTGACCGTCACAGTAGAAGTTTGCCTAGCCAACGCCAGCTGTACATCGACACGCGTCTCGGTGTTAGCGTCCACGCTGACGTTTTCGATGACATTGGTGCCGAAATTAGGGGCCGAGGCGGTTACCTTATAAATGCCGGGTTGCAGTTCGCGGAAGAGATAGATGCCGCTGGCATCTGTGGCGGCCCCACGGACAACACCTGTTTTGATGTTGAGCGCTTCCACATGCGACGACGGGACGCTGGCCTTCGAAGGATCCGTGACATTCCCCGTCAAAGAGCCATAGAGAACCTGCGCGTTCGTGGTACGAGGCGACAGGAACAAACCTAGCAGCAGCGAGACTGCGCAAGCTACTGTTTCAAGCCAGATTTTATTGCGGGAATAATGCGCGCACGGGACGAGAGATTGATTGGACATGACCCCCTCCACCCAAGTGAAATAAATAAATCCAGGCGCCGTGGCACCCCGCCACGTAGCTTGGAGGAATCGTTAACCAGCCAAAGATCGCTTGCTTCGAGAAAACTTCTGTTCTTCGTCTTGCAGGTCTGCCGACGGCCCAAAATGTTTCTGCAATACCAAAGCGACGGTTCCGCGCAGGCGCGCCTGGACTCCTTCCGCGGGCCGCACGCGCGGAGGATTGATGACGACGGAGCCAGTCGCGAGCTCGGCTTCAAGGGCCGGCGCAAATCTCTGCCATTGGCGCGTAAGTTCGCCGACAACTACTACCTCCTCGGGGGCTAATCCGCCAACGATCATGCGGATTCCTCTGCCAAGCGCGTGCGCCATCTGGTCGAGAGCCTTGAGCGCGAGGGAATCTCCGGCGTCGGCCAAGGCCAGGAGATCTTGAAAAGTCAGGCCCTCGGATGTTTTGCCCGATTCGTGGTAGTACCGAAGAGCCGCCCGGTTTGAAGCGAAGACCTCCAAGCATCCGCGACCGCCGCAGGTGCACAGTGGTCCGCCAGGGTCGAGAGGCACGTGTCCAAATTCACCGGCCATACCATGGAGTCCTCGGACCAGTTGTCCATTCGCAAACACGCCGGTACCGATCCCTTCGGAAACAGTGACAACCACGAAGTCGCGAATCTTTTCCGTGTGTCCGAACCAGACTTCGGCGAGGACGCAGGCGTTGGCCGCGTTCTCCAACTCCACGCGCATGCCAGTGCCTTGTTCGATAGCTCCCTTGAAGTCGAATTCTGGCCAGCCCAGGTTCGGCGCAAATACCACACGCTGCGAGCTTTCACTGAAACGGCCGGGCAAACTGATTCCGACTCCCTCAAAGACCCGGCCTGAATGAACCTCCATCAGATGGCGAAGGCTCGCCGCAAGCGCTTGCGCGGTAATGCGGGGATCGCGGCTGGTAGGCATGGTTTCCTGAGAGAGGAAATTGCCGTTCACGTCGGAGACACCGACAGTGATAAGAGTCGGGCGAAGGTCTGCTACAAGGATGGCGCGACGATCGTTCAAGCGAAGAAACGTTGGACGTCTGCCGCGGGGCAGCCGGCCGATGGGTCCATGGACGACCCATCTCTCGCGAATCAACTGTTCGGTGATGAGAGAAACGGTGCTTCGTTGAAGGCCGGACATGCGGGCAAGATCAGCGCGGGAAATGGGCTGACGGCGGCGGATGAGGTTGAGAACAACGCCGCGATTGATGTCGCGGGCCGTTTGACTCGAAGCGACTTGAGTGTTTGTGAAGTCGATACGCCGCATTTAGTTGGTGCCTCGAACTAAACTGACAAGCGAAGATCGTAACAGCCAGCAAAATTGCAGTCCTGACCGAGAATGCGAGTTCAAGAGAGCGATCTATAGAGATTAAATTCGTATCACGAACTATAGTTGGGTTTTTTCTACTGTCAAGAAAAATTTTCGATTGGGTCGAAAATTCGAGGGAAGCGCTTTGCGTCAATTGTCTTTCGCGAAATCTGAATCACATGAGGGGAATACAAACTTACTTGCTATTCCTCCGTCCAAACACATGTTTAGAAGTGTTTGTTTGCCAGTTCCGCGCTCGAGGAAGGAACTAATTGAGACTTTAATCGTTTCTTGGTCGTAGGACTTCTAGCGATTCCCGGGGAGGCCCAAGCATTAGTGGAGATCTTGCCAGCCTGGGGGGCGCGGTGGTTATAGCGGCCCAGAGTATTTGGACTATGTGGCGCAAAACCATGTCTTCGATGGGGTCATTGCCAATGACCAGACCGATGTCCTCTACACCTACGGCGAGGGTACGGATCGTTTTAGCGGCTCCATGGTCACGCCAGGTACTCTCCTCTCGAATTTCTAGGCATGCCAGCGCTCGTAGGCCGAGTCGTGCAGCCTGCCGACTATGAGCCCGGCGCTACACCAGTTTTCGTCCTGCGCTACAAGACCTGGGTCAACCGCTTCAATGCAGAGCCCTCCATCGTGCAATCACAAAACACATGATCAGACTGTGGGCATGGTACCGCCATCAATGATGTAATCTGCACCATGAATTGAGAGCGCAACTCGACTGCCGTAATGACCGAGCACCGAAGTGCATAGCCGCATTCGAGGGGCACCGGCGTTACGGCAGGACGAGCGGTTTGTCTTTGGGCATTGCGTCGAGTGTGGCCTTGTCCAGATTCAGATGCGCTGCAACCAGCTCCGGCGGGGTGTGTGACAGCCATTTGGAAAGCGCCAGGTCCTGGTAGTAGCTGCTCTTGAACATCTCCAGGAATTTCAAGTCTGTAGTGCCGGTATTCTCGACGTAGTGCGGGAGCGTTTTTTGGATGTAGCCGACGTCTCCCATTTCGAAGTCCATCGTCCTGGCGCGCGCGCCTGTCGCAAAGACGGTCATGCGAGCTTTTCCGCTGATGTAGAACTGCCATTCGTCCGCATTCGGATGCCAGTGCAATTCGCGCATCCCTCCGGGACGCACCGTGACAATGGCCGCGGCGACCGTCGTCGAGATCTTGAAGCTGCTGGAATCGATCACGCGCACTTCGCCATTCTTGAGCTTGGCCGGTGCGGGGTGCTGCGTCGTGCGAAATGCAAAATCAATCGGTGAGGGCCCGAGGGCTCCCGCCGCAATGCGCTGGCCTTCCGCCAGCGGCCCCGGAACTTCCGCCTGAAAAATAAACTTTTCTCTCTTCGGCATTTTTGCCAAAGCCGCCTGCGCCACGCCGAAATTCTTTGCCACCACGTCGGGCGGCGTGTGCGCCATCCAGTCCGTAAGCAGCACCGTCTCGTATTCGGAAAAGTTGCCGTCGTCGAACACCAGCATGAACTCCGCCCCATCCGGCACCAGACCCTGAATCGAATGCGGAATTCCTGGAGGGAAGTACCACAGATCGCCTTCTTGGACGTCCGTCACAAAGCTCTTGCCGTCAAAGTCGATGCACGTGATCCGCGCGCTGCCATAGAGCATGTAAGCCCACTCCGCGGCGGTGTGCCAATGCAGCTCGCGCACGCCGCCTGCGGTCAGCCGCATGTCCACGCCGGCAAGCGACTTTGAAACGGCTAGCTCGCGCACGGTCACTTCGCGTGACCATCCGCCTTCTTGAAAGCGTTTGTGGGCGAATGAGAACGGATATTTGAAGGTTTGCACCCCGCCCGCGTCTGTGGGCAAAGGGTGGTTCGAATCGGGGTTTGCCGTGTCGAGCGCGACGTTTGTCGGGCCGGGATCGCTGGCGCTGCGGTCTCCTTTGGGATTTTGCTCCTCTGTTCGGATCCGCTCGGGACCCAGAACGCTGGCGGCAGCAATCGCCGCAGAACTTACTCCCAAGAATCCGCGCCTGCTCAGTCGGTCTTTTTCTAGTTCGCCAGACATATTCCACTACCCCCAGTACGATTAGTTGGTCACTTCTGAGATTTCCCAGCCGCGTTACGCTACACCCAACTCCGGCTAGCCGCAACGGCCTTTGTCGGATGTCTCAGACCGCAGAAATATCTTGTATATTCCCCCTTGTTTGGCGATGTCTCGTCGCGTTGCTATATTTCCGCGCGCGATTCGATATCGCGAGATGTTGAAGCTGCTTGCGTCTATCTGGAAGACCTTTCATGCCCGCCGTCACAAGAAGAGTTGCGATAAAGCGCATTCTTTCCGCCTCAGTTCTGGCAATGCCGATCTCTGGTGCAGGTGCATGCGGCGGATCGCCGGTCGAGGACGAGATCTCAGGGCCGGAGCGCGAGCAGATGGCGGGAGTAGCCAACGCGTTCATGTGCAAGTACGACGTGCCTGGCCTCTCGGTCGCCATCGCTCGGAACGGCCGCCTGGTCTATGAGAATCCGTTCGGTGAGTCCAACCGTGAATCCCACGAGCGCCTTATCGTCTCAAATCTCTTTCGCATTGCCAGCGTCACGAAACCAATTACCGCAACGAGCATCTTCACGCTAATTGAGCGTCGGAAACTTCGGCAGCACGACAAAGTGTTTGGCCCCGGCGGGGTTCTCGGAACAAAGTTCGGCACTGTTCCTTACAAGAGGTGGGTCGAAGAAATCACGATCGATCATCTGCTGACGCACACGTGCGGAGGCTGGGACAACTGGGGCGACGATCCCATGTTTGAGAATCTCGGAATGGACCACGCCCAGCTCATTACCTGGACGCTCGACACCAAGCCGCTCAAAAATCCTCCTGGCACGCATTACGCGTACTCGAACTTCGGCTACTGTGTTCTAGGCCGGGTGATCGAACAGATCACTGGCCGGTCTTATCGCGACTTCGTTCACGAGGAGATTCTTGGCCAGTGCGGTGTGCGTGACATGCGCATTTCCGGCAATACTCTCAAGGAGCGATTCCCGGAAGAGGTGATCTATTACGGTCAAAACGGCGAGAGTCCCTACGACATGAATGTCACGCGCATGGACTCGCATGGCGGATGGCTGGCGACTCCGCGCGACCTCGTTATGTTTCTGAATCATGTCGACGGCTTCAAGTCGACGCACAACATTCTCAAGCCCGAGACGATTAAGGCCATGACGATGCCGAGTTCGGTCAACTCCGGCTACGCGCGCGGCTGGTTCGTCAACAACGCACCCAACTGGTGGCACGACGGTGGTCTTCCCGGATCGAGCACGATCATGGTGCGCACGGCAACCGGCTTTTGCTGGGCCGCGCTCACGAACACTCGCAGGACGAGCCAGCCGGGCATGGGGCTCGCCCTCGACAACATGGTTTGGGATATGGCGCACAAAGTCAGCGCCTGGAAGGCTTGAGGATTCTCCTCGGCAGATCACGGAAGACCATCCGTCACGAGTCCGTGTTTTCCGATTTTTGCGCGACGACCATTTTGTCGTAGGCTTCGCGGCGCGTCAGGCCGCGTTCTTTGGCGGCGAGCTTGAGGGCTTCTTTGCGGTCGAGTTTGGCTTGGTGGATGAGTTCTTCGACGCGTTCCGCAAGGCTTTGCATGGAGTTTGCGGGAGTGCGGGCATCGGCGGGATCTTCGGCGCCAATGAGGAGGGTGATTTCGCCTTTGGCGGGACGTTGTTCGAGCGACGCGAAAAGTTCGGAGAGTTTGCCGCGGCGAAATTCTTCGTGCAGCTTGGTGACTTCGCGGGCGATGCAGGCGGTGCGATTGCCGAGGACTTCGCGGGCGTCGGCAACGCATTCGGCGATGCGGTGCGGGGCTTCATAAAGAATGATAGTACGCTCCTCGATGCGGAGGCGTTCGAGAGCGCGGCGGCGTTCCCCGCTGCGGGCGGGGAGGAAGCCGACGAAAAGAAATTCTTCGTTGGGCAGGCCGCTTGCCGCAAGCGAGGCCA
>WNFP01014296.1_pt1 | contig 11583 bp, 10 predicted proteins | sample 5400201 | NCBI WGS metagenome assembly WNFP01 (sample SAMN13153355, study PRJNA577476) | soil metagenome | isolation source: 115 cm saprolite under Madrone tree | place: USA:California | collected 2016-06-14
ATTCGCCCGCTGACGGATCGTGTCAGAGTCTGGCAGAATTTGACCGGCAAGACCATCGAGCTGTTCGTTGGCGACGTCGCCGACTATGATTTCCTCGCTTCCACGTTTCAGTCATTCGAACCGGAGGCGGTCGTCCACTTCGCCGAACAGCGCTCCGCCCCTTACTCGATGATCGACCGGAAGCACGCCGTATTCACCCAGGTGAATAACGTCGTGGGGACACTGAACGTGCTTTTCGGCATTCGCGAGTTTTTGCCGCATTGTCACCTGATCAAGCTGGGGACCATGGGCGAATACGGAACGCCCAACATCGATATCGAAGAGGGCTATATCGCCATCGAACACAACGGCCGCAAGGACGTGGTTCCCTTCCCGAAGCAACCCGGATCTTTTTATCACCTCTCGAAAGTGCACGACAGCCACAACATGATGTTTGCGTGCAAGATCTGGGGCATTCGTGCCACGGACCTCAATCAGGGCGTCGTTTACGGAACGATGACGGATGAAGCCGCGCTCGATGAGGCACTCATCAATCGGTTCGATTATGACGACGTTTTCGGCACCGTCCTTAATCGTTTCTGCGTGCAGGCGGCCATCGGCCAGCCGCTCACCGTTTACGGGAAGGGCGGACAGACGCGCGGTTTCCTCGACATTCGGGACACGGTGCGTTGCGTCGAGATCGCCTGTCACAACCCGGCGGCCAGAGGCGAGTGCCGGGTCTACAATCAATTCACGGAACAGTTTTCCATCCTGGAGCTGGCGCATCTGGTAGAGTCCGCTGCGAGAAAACTCGGCGTCGCCGTGGAGATCGACCACATTCCCGACCCGCGCGTGGAGGCGGAGCAGCACTACTACAACGCAAAACATTCGAAGCTGGTCGATCTGGGCCTGCAACCGCATAATTTGTCGGATGCGCTGTTGGATTCGCTCATGAACATCGCCGTAAAGTACCGAGACCGGGTGGATGCTTCGCTGATGCTGCCGCAGGTGAACTGGCGTGAGCCGAAGAACGACCGCCGCATGCAGATGAGTATGCCATCGAAATCCGCTGCGCCGGAGCCGCGTGCGGATCTCGCGGCTTCAGCAGTGGCAAAGGCAAAGAAGGCGTAGGACTCCGGGCCTCACTGTGGAGAATTCTGCGCAGGACTCGGGGCGGCAGGCACAAGCATTCCCTCTCGAATCCTGTAGTCCACGTTGCGCCACCGAATGCTGCTGCGCCCAAAGGTCAGCAGCCAGATCACGAATGCCGTAGCATCCCAAACGACGATGAGTGGCATCTTTTTCCAAAGCCCAGTCTGGTGCAATCCCCAAACACCGATGAGCCAGGTCATCGCAACGCGAAGCCCCGCATAGGCTCCCAGATACGCGAGAGCGATTCCTGTGGAGGGATGGGTGAGAGCCACAGTCAAACACCATGGCAGACCTTGCGTGAATGCAAGCCCCACATGTCCCCAAGGACGCATGTGCCGCATCACCGTCATCCAACGGATTCGCTTGCTGAAGAGGGCGCGGGGCGAATCATAGTCTGGTACGGTCTGCACCGCGTACGGAAGCAGTTCGACTTTAAAGCCTTGTTGCGCGATCAAGCGGCCAACCAGAAGATCATCGGCAGGCTTGTTTTCAATCGCTTCGTATCCGCCAAATCCAGCAAGGTGCGAACGGGTTGTAACAATGGTCGGTCCCAGTGTGAACTTGATTCCATCCAACTGCCGAGCAACTAGAATTCCAGGATAGAAGTCCGAATACATGCCGATGGATTGCAGATGTTGCGCGAACGATGCATCGTGGATAGATAAATAGAAGCAGGTCACGCAACCCACTTTGGGGTCACAAAGCGGCGCGACGACGGTGCGCAAGTAATTCGGCTCGACGCGGACATCGCTGTCGCTGATGACCAGAAACTCGTTTTCCGCCTCGTTCACCATCCTTACCAGTTTGGCCACCTTGTCGTTGATGGCGACGCGTCCGGAGCCAAAAAGCAAGCGGATTCGGCGTTCGGGAAAATCACGCATCAATTTTTCTAAAACCGGCACCGCAGGGTCATCGCGGTCCCCGACGCAAAAAATCAGCTCATAGTCCGGATAATCCTGGCGGCAGAAACTCGCGTAGTTTTCGTATGCTTCAGGGTCCAATCCGCGGACAGGCTTCAAATTGCTGACCGGCGGCACAAAGTCCGAATTTCCCGGCAACCGGTCCTTCGAACCTCGAAAAAAACGCCAGGAGCAATAGAGAACCAGCAGGTAATAGATGAACGGCGCGGCGGCTACAGTAAGAAATAAATAATCGGCAGCTTTCGAAATCATTGCACCTCGCGCACTAAGAATGTGCCACACCGCTGCGTCGATACTGAGGCGCCCTAAACGATTGCTTCCATCGAAAAAGCATAGCAAAAAATGAAGTATTTCGCTGCCCGGGGCTTTGGTCTGGCTGAAACATCGGGTAAGATCAATTTCGAATGATCTGTGAAACGTTGACTTCCTTGTGGGTTTCTTCACTCCTGGATGCACGACGGCATCCATCGAGAACCCAGCGCGCATAGCTTCAAACGCCATGCTCGTACTTTCAAAAGGCAATGCAAGGAGCGAAGCAGAGACGGTATGAAAGATTCCCCGGGCCTGCACCTGAAAACTTACGTCCTTATTTTTTTCATCGTTTTATTTGCACCACTTGGCAACGTTCTGCTCAGCAAGGGTATGAAGAGGGTCGGCTCCGCGAAAAACTGGGTGCCAGGCGATATTTTTCATGTTCTTGCCAACATCATCACTTCAGGCTACATCTGGCTGGGGATCGCCTGCTTGCTCACGTTCTTTGTCGCCTACATGCTCGTTCTCACCTGGGCGGACTACAGCTACGTTCAGCCGGCCTCCTCGTTTTCCTACGCCGTTGTGGCCATACTGGGTTATTTTCTCTTGGGAGAAGCTGTGCCTCCGCTGCGCTGGATCGGCATTTTGGTGATCTGCGTGGGCGTTTTTGTAGTCGGGCATACGCATCCGCGGACTACGGAGAAGGCGTAAACGTGCTCGAGTTCTTATTCCTGTTTATTATTGTTGCGGCAGGCACCGGCGGGGAGCTGTGTGTTTCCCGGGCGATGAAGGTGGTCGGCGAAGTTCACGACTTCCGGCCGGCGGCGCTGGTTGGTTTTGTTTTTCGCGCGATGCGCGTGGGTTGGATGTGGATTGGTATCGCGATGATGACGCTGGCCTTCTTCTCGCTTTTGGCGATGCTCTCCATCGAAAACGTGAGTTTCGTCGTTCCCGTGACCGCTCTGAGCTACGCGGCTGGCGCCTTAGGCGCCATGTTGTTCTTGCACGAACGCATCAGCCCGCAGCGCTGGCTCGGCGTCGCTATCGTTTGCGCCGGGGTTACACTTGTTTGGCTCAGCAGACGCTAAGGCCACGAATTTAGCTCCGTATCTTTACGGTTTCTCCGGGTCCACCTGCGTCGCTTTTCCGATCTTGATGGTTGAGCCGAACCGCTTATAGTTTGAGTATCGAACCGACACCCGAATTCGCACATCGGGACCAGTCTTAAAGTGCAGAGTGTCATCGGATCGAGTGTAGGTGGGGAACCAGAAGCGGCCTTCGATATTCTCTCGAAACGTTTCAAACAAAGGATAGGCACTGTCTTGTTTTTTCTTCATCAAACCTGTGCCCTTTCCGCGGGTCTTGACAATCTGCAGGTCCCGGTCTTCCACCCAAATGCGGCCTTGAAAGTAGCGTTGGTTTTTTTCCAGCTTTTTTGGCTCGATGTCAAAAACATAGGTGCCCAGCTCGTCAACCCGTTCCCGGCCGATATACTTAACGTCGTACTTTGGCAGTTCGTCAGGCGTCAGCACGAGCGGCCATACCTTTTCGATGTCGTCAAAATCTTGTTGTTCCATGGTGATGCGCTGGATCGTCGATGCCGGCGCTTCGATAACTTTTTCAAAGCGCTTCCCCGCCGGAGTAAATAGGATGTCACTAGTCATGCGATACTCGCCGTCCACCTGGCCGTCCTCGTCGATGGTCTGAAACACGAAGAATTGCGTGTACGTGTAGTTATCGCGCTCCTTGCGGTACTCCTCCTCGTGCTCCGTGAATTTCTGGATGATTCGCTCCACCGGAAGCGCTGGCGGCTCATTGGTGATATGAGAGGACATTTCTTGCCGGGCAGCATTTGTTTTCGCTGGGTCCCCGGCCGCGCTGGAAGGAGCAACCGTGCCAGGGGGCGGTGGCGGCAACGGCCCTCGCTGCTGCGCGGCCATGGGCAACGCGAGCGCACCGCACGCAACCATTAAAAACGCTCTGACTCCCATGTTATTGAGTACCTTCACGGCCATCCCGAAAATGACTCTACTCATTCTCTCTACGCTCCTCACGCTCATCCAGTCTCTACTGTACTTGAAGATTCGATGCATCGAACACGAGTTTCGTAGCCCACACCTGACTACATTCCTAGCCTCATGGCTCGACGAACTTTGCCTTAGGGTTCGGAGTGGAACGGCATTTGGCATCCTCAATAACGACAGTAATTTTTATGTGGCCGTGTCCAACGCCATAGGCCCGCCTTTCCCTTCATCAATGAAACTTCGAATTCGAACGTCGCGGACCTTTCCCCATGATGATGGACTTAAAGCAAGAGCCCCACTATCAAGGCACGTCATCGATACCACATCGAAGTTGACCCAGTTTGACGAGGTGCGAGAGTGGCAGCTATAAGTGAATAAGCATGCTTCGAAATGCTCGAAACGCGCCTTTCAATGCTCTGGACTATAGTCTTTCATTCGGAACTCGCCACCTGCCTCCGGGAAGAGATCGCAGCAAGATCGCAATCAGCAGCGGGACGCTGTTGAGAATCGCTCAGCACGCATCGAACGGTTCGCGGTGAATTGAATGCCATTCGGATACCTCGTCTTGGGCTACGGGCTTTGGTGCCTATCCTACGGGTTACGTGGCATCAATCCCCGCAGTTGGAATCCCGGCGGTCAAAGCGAAGCTGGCGCACCTATGCGTGCCAGCACCCGCGCCCTCTATTGCGTGGGCGGTGTGATGCTGACAGCCGTGGGGATTTTTCTCTGGCACCATTGTTGGGGAAAGTAGTTCAATTGTTGTTAAACGGCTTATTGTTGCTAAACGCGACAGTAAGCCGTGCGGAATGAAGGAGATTGGTAGGGGCGGTGGGGATCGAACCCTATACCCGGTGATTTTTCAATGTTTTCAATGACTTGCACTAGAAGCGCAAGAACTTCTTTTGCTCATTCAAAACGATTTGGACCTGCGCAAACCGGTGATTGTCGCCGGGTGTCGCCTCGCAAAACCAATGAGTCGCTACAACATAAGAAGATGTTGGAATTGGGACGTGGGGTACAAACCCACTGGCCCAGGTATTTCAATGGCTTACGGAGAAGGGCTGCCTCGTTAGCAGAAGGGAGAGTGAACCATTTGTAGAACTTGCTTACTCGTTCTCGTGGTCGGGAGAGCCAGACGAACACTGACGCCGAGTGCAGCGATGACAGCATCGGCGAACGAGCCCTGCCCCTCCTTGAGTGCGATCATGGCGGTGAATCGCGGTGAATACTTCCTGCTCGTTTTCTATAACAAGCACGTCTGTCTGAAGCATACGCTCGACAGCCGCAGCAATTTTATGGGCTGGCAACCGGTAGGAACGGTCTAGAACTCAAACAGTCTCGACCATCGCCACAATGCTGACAAAGCCGGGCGTTTCCTCGGTAAGTCGCCGTTCGATGATCTCGGTTGCCTTTGGCGACTGAAGCGGATCGTCTTGGGTAAGGTAACGGACGAGGATGTTGGTGTCGAGCCCGATCATCGACGCGTAGTAGGCCTGACGACGCGGGCGGCGCCTTCAACAGCAGCCTCAGTCATCTCCGCGATCGTCACCGGCGGCCGACGCCGGGATTTGATGATGCCCCGTAAAGACGATGCAGAGAGTTTCGGCAGGAGGACCACACTGCCATCGGGATGCACGAAAAACTTGACCCGGTCCCCCGATTTCAACCCCAGATGTTCACGAATGGCCTTCGGGATCGTCGCCTGACCTTTGACGGTGATCGCTGACTCCACGGGGACCTCCATTACAACTATACAAATCTAATAGCATACCTCACACCTAGCAGTAGGGAGAAGCATTAAAAATTGCTAGAAGTGTAATTCGTAGTACTAAAGTACTAAGGACTTTCCTGGCACCAAGATGAGGGTCTTTTACGGATTGTAGTTCTCTGCAATGAACTCATCATCCCGCGCAGAGCCAACCGGGTGGGACCCGGGTTCCATCGGATTTCCTGGACACATCGCCGCCCTTGCCCACTCGGAAGCCGCATACAACCTAAGAATCTATCCCGAAAGGGAGACGGTAACGCTTGGGTAAGAAGGAACCTATGACGAACAAGACGTGTTTCCAGAAGTATTGGCGCGTGGTTGCAAGCGCTGCCCCGCGCACATTATTGATCATAACCACCTTTCTGCTGCTGCTCCTCATTGGCACGCTGATCGCAAATCGCACCACACGTGCCGGCATCACGGTGGGCAGTTTCGAGATCGACGGAAACCTTATCGTCGATCACTTGGTGCCGCCGACGGAGCCCATCGATTGGGACAGCAGCCCTTTCCCGGCCGCTCTCACCACGTTCACCGATGGGACGGGGCCGACCGACGATATTTTCGGCATGGGCTCCAAAGAGAGCGACCAGAGCACCTGGAACTGCACCGCGGGAAGCACTCCCCCCAAAGACGACGTAGTAAACCAAATCTCAATAAATGGCGCTGCTCCGATCGCCGGTGAGATCGCCTTCCGCTTCTTTCCTGTAAGCGGCGTGCAGAAGCAGTTCCTCTACGCCAACTGGTCGCGCCTGTCAAACAACGGCGACGCCCACATCGATTACGAGTTCAACCAGGCGGACCCCTCGACCAATCCGGCCAGTCCCAGCTGCCCGCAATTACCTTTACGTGCAATTGGCGACTTCTTAATCTCATTTGACACACAATTCGGGGGCGCAATTATCAACACTAGCGCCTTCACGTGGAACGGCACTACTTTTGTGCCGCTCTCCGTGGGGAATCAGGGAACTCTTTGGGACGCCGCGGTAAACACCACACCCAGCATTTCCGGATTGACGGTGACAGGGGCCAACCTTTTCGGCGAACTTGCCCTCAATGTCAGCGACACAATTGGAACAATCCCCTGCGAGAAAGTTCTTTTCGTGTCGATGAAGACACGGGCTTCGACGTCGTTGAGCGCGGAAGTAAAGGACCGTACCAGAGCCAAGCCGGTGAATTTCACCATCTTCAATCCTGCAGGCGCGAACGCCAGCGGGAACGCCGTGGGGGCCCAAATCCAGGACAGGCTCCTGGGAATCAATCAGGCGCTACCGGCTGCCACTCCTCCCACCTGCACACAAGGCGTTTGCAGCTCGCAGTCCGGCATCGGCTCCACGAGCAACAGCAACCAAGTCCTGAACGTAGCGGTTCCGCCTCCCGGTGGCAATGTCCTGAAGGCGAACGTGCTCAGCGCGTCGAGCACGAGCACGGTCGACTCCACGACGAATACCGCGACCGATACAGGCGTTGCCGAGTCGGCCGGGGTCAACCTCGTGAGTGGACTGGTTACTGCGGACGTTGTGCGGGCAGTGGCTACTGCACAAGCCTCTGGCTTCAACTCGTCTTTCGGTTCGGCGGGATCGGCATTCAACAACCTCGTCGTTAACGGCACGCAGCTGAATAACGTCAACCCGAACACAACGATAAACCTGCCCGCAGCCCAGTTCGGAGCCGGCAGCTTTGTCAAGCTCTTTGAGGAGATGGGGTCGAGTTCCCAGCCCCCGCCCGGCCAGCTCGCTGACGGAACTTTCGCCGCCGATCTAACGGTGAACATGATCAGGGTCCACATTACTAGCCTGGCGCTGACCGGGGATGCCGTTGACGTGGTGGTCTCGCATGCCCAAGCGCACGCCGACTTCCCGCAGCCCGCTGGATGTCCCTCGCTGTTCGGAACGGTGAGCGGGAATTCCACAGTCGTCAATGAGCAGGCCAATCCGTCGCAATTACCCGTGGTAGTTGGCTTCGTGAGCATTCCGCCGCAGGGTGGACATGACCATCAGGACCTAGACCAGCTATCTACCTCGTTGGCGAGCGGCGGAACCTCGGTGAGCGACAGTGCCGGTACGGTACTCAGTTCCAGCAGCAACTCGTCGAGTTTCGCGAAGGCGCAGAATCTGTGCGCGCTGCCAGTGGCCGGCGTGTGTACGGTGTTCGCCAGTGCGATCACTTCGCAAGCCAACAGCGTCTCGGGTGGCGGCAAGTCTTCATCCGACCCGCAGGGCACTAGTCTGATTGGACTCTCAGTCGGAGGCATGTTGGTGAACGACAATCCTCCGCCCAACACGACCATCCTGTTGCCTGGGATCGGCTCGGTCATCCTCAACGAGCAGACCTGCAATGGGGGCGGCGTTCCACCGTGTTCCGGCACCACCAGCAGCGGTATACGGGTGCGCGCGATCCATGTGATCGTTGACAACCCAAATGCTTTGGGCGTGCCACAAGGCGCGGATGTCATAGTGGGCGAGGCACACGCTGACTCAGCTCACCCGTAATAACCCCTAAGAGGACGAGGAGAGGGAGAGCCCGGCATAACCACGCCGGGCTCTCCCTTTTCGCCCAAGCAAGCGCACGAATTGCTTAAATGCATGAGTCAGGAAGAGCGCTTGGTGTACAAAAGCTGAACTCAGCTACCGCCTGAAGGATGCAAGTGGTCACATTCATGCAGAAGGCGCGATTCCCGCAACACAATTCAATCTGGACAGATGGATGAAGGCTCTCAACAGTTTGCGAATCCGGTCTGTAACATTGTTAAAAAAAGATGCTCTGTACTTTCAGAGTTTTGGTGAACCCAACTCAGGATGGGCAATTTGTCCGACCGCGTGGATCAGACCGCGGCGGCCTTAGTGAGGGGAACTTTCTTGCTCAGCCCCACCTTCAGCAATTTGATTTCGACTAAGCCGTCGCTCACGGTCGCGTGTACTGTATCTGGATCAATCTCAGCCGGCAGCTGCAACACACGGAAGATATGTTTGGAGCGCCGTTCGGAATAGATGGTCGTTCCTTCCTTCTGGTCTGATGCCTCCTGCCGCTTTCCGGTGATGCACAGGGAACGAGGGGCAGCTCGTACTTCCAGATCCTTTTCGCCGAAACCCGGCACGTCAGCACGGATGGCGAATCCGGTTTCCGTCTCGGTGACCTCCACCGGTGCCTGCAGCAGGATTTCCGACTCCGCACGGAGCCAGTCGTCGTGAGCATGGCCGTGGGTGAATCCGCTAGATTCAAACAACTCGTAGGCACGGCGCGAGATCAGGTCATTAATCTCCTGCGCAGGCTCGATAAATGGGTCCCCAAGGGAGGGGCTCGGAGGTGACGTCTGACAAGGAGCCATGGCAGGAGATCTCCCTTCGGCCTGTGGTTGCGGCACGATCGAATCGGCGGTTATGTTGGGGAGAACCACTCGCGCGATTTCGGTGCCAATCGTTTGGCGTTCTTTGGCCTCTCGCGCGATCTCGCTGCTGATCGTTTGGTGTCTTCGGGCCGCTCCCAATAGCAGAGCATTGAAACAAATGTTGTTGATCTCTCGCGGGATGCCTTGGCTCTGCTCTGCAATTAGTGCCAAGGCATCCGCTGCGAATAGCTGACCGCCGGAGTAGCCAGCCACCTTGAGCCGATGCTCGATATAACAGGCTATCTCGGCGACGCTCAAGGGTTCTAGGTGGCCTAAGACGGCGATGCGCTGTCGCAATTGTGACAGACCGCGCTGCGCCAACTTTTCCGCCAACTGAGGCTGTCCCGCGAGGACGATTTCCAACAGTTTTGCATGCGTTGTCTCAAAATCGGAAAGGAGCCTTATCGTTTCGAGCACGGGTCCTTCGAGGTCTTGCGCTTCGTCCACGACTAGCACAAAGCGCCGGCCCGCCAGCATCTCGCTAAACAGAACGTGGTTCAGTTTCTTGTGCATCGATGCGAGGCCCATCCCAGTGGTCTCGATGCCAAGCTCACTGAGGAGGTAGCAGAAAAACTCACGAGAATCACATTGGGTCTGGAATAGAAATACCGTGCGCGCAGAATTGTGTAGTTCCTCCATGAGCCGATACAGAAGGGTAGTCTTTCCCATCCCAGACTCGGCGATGAGCGCCATGAATCCACGGTCGGCTTTTATGCCATACAAGAGAGCGGCCAGCGCCTCGCGGTGCGTACGGCTGAGATAAAGGTACGCGGGATCTGGAGTGACGCCGAAAGGTTGTTCACGGAGACCGTAGAAATCTAGAAACATGGCAGTGGCCTCCCGTTTCTTGGTCTAGCTGTCAGTCACAGGCACAAAGACAACCCTTCCTTGGGCTGGGCTCGGACTACGGCGTGGCTTCTGCGGCCGATGCAGATCAGGCGGTGGCAGACTTAGCAAGGACGGGAACTTTTTTGCCCAATCCCACCTTCAGCAATTTGATTTCGAGTAAGCCGTCGCTTACTGTCGCGTTCACTCCATCTGGGTCAATTTCAGCCGGCAGGCCCACCACTCGGAAGATGTGTTTGGTGTGCCGTTCGGAATAGATGGTCGTTCCTTCCTTCTGGTCTGATGCCTCCTGCCGCTTTCCGGTGATGCACAGGGAACGAGGGGCAGCTCGTACTTCCAGGTCCTTTTCGCGGAAACCCGGCACGTCAGCATGGATGGTGAATCCGGTTTCCGTCTCGGTGACGTCCACCGGCGCCTGCAGCAGGATTTCCGACTCCGCAAGGAGCCAGTCCTCGTCAGCATGGCCGTGGGTGAATCCGCTGGATTCAAACAACTCGTAGGCACGGCGCGCGATCAAGTCATTAATCTCCTGCCCAGGCTCGATAAATGGGTCGCCTGCAAAGAGACTACGAATTTCCGGCGTGCGAACAAGTTGCCTTGGAGTTTCGTTCTTCATGCCTGTTTTCTCCTTTCTTGAGAATTTTCTCAAGTTTGAAAGACACTTGGCTCCAATATGTATTGGGGGCTTGAGCCCATAAGCCTTCACGGGCAAGCTAACGCAGAATGACTGTGGATATCAAGTTCAATTGTCCTTGGATTGTCCTTGGAACTGCGGAATATGTATACCTTTCATGGGAGGAAGCAAGAAAATAGTCGTACTCCGGTTGCACGGATTGAATCACAAGATCTTCCTGCTACAGATCGGGCGTTCTCCTGACGCGCATTTAGGGTTTCTCCCCACCTCGATTTAGGGAGTTCCCCGTGGTGCTGCCGGGGCTTCCGTTACCATTCGCCACGTCATCTCGGCGCCGTTCAACCCGACCATCGCGCGCGCGAGCCGGCAATTTGAGGTTTAACCGGAGAAGAGGAGAACATGCAAATGAACGCGAACAAAAACTCAACGATAACGATTGCGATCTGTCTGATAGCGATTTTGGTTTTCAGCCCGGTCGCCGGTTTTGCGCAGGCCGCTATCACATTCAGCGGTGAAGCCGTGGCTCTGCGGGCAAGTGCGGCGGGGATTTCGCTCGCGCTGTCCGATACTGGACCGCTTCCAGCAAGCGACGGGAATCTGAAGACGTCTGTGGGGAGTGTCAG
>WNFP01014408.1_pt1 | contig 11583 bp, 13 predicted proteins | sample 5400201 | NCBI WGS metagenome assembly WNFP01 (sample SAMN13153355, study PRJNA577476) | soil metagenome | isolation source: 115 cm saprolite under Madrone tree | place: USA:California | collected 2016-06-14
GAATTGTGCATGGTATCGCGCAGCATGTTGCGCATCGGTGCGTCGACAACATCGGCGGGGCTAAGCGCACCCGCGTACGCGTATACGGCGGTCACTTCCGTTGAGTCGGACAGCTTTTCGCGAACGGCCAGACGCATGCCCCAATTACCGGAAGCGCCGCCATCGTATGCGAATCCATTGGAGAAATAATCCTGGAAATAATCGGCGGCGGGCAGACCGCTGCCGCGACCAAAAACGGCGACGTGCCGATTGTCGTCATGGAAAGCGGCGACCTGAAGGTTGCCATGCGGGCCCAGCTTGCGGTCCGCAGCGATTTCTTCGTGCCAGCCGCCTTCGAGTACGGGGCGGCCGCCACGCCAAAGCAAAGTGGGGAAAGAATCGAGCTCGTTGAGAGCGGCAGCCAGTTCGCTTCCGATTTCCCTCTCGTCGGACTCCAGAGGAGTGGCCGCGCCAGGCTCTTCGGCAAAGATCAATGCTGTATGCCAAACATCCGTAACGCGCGCATCCAATTCCAGGCGCGGGCGAAGAGACGTGGCGGACTTCACCATGCCAACCAGCACGTATTCTGCGCCGTAGCGGAGCAGTGCGTGGTCGCCCAACGGCAGGGCGCCGCCCTGCTCGAGGCGCACGCCGCGGAACGCTGGGCCGTCCGGGCCAAGCTTCGATTCGCGCAGAACGAGCGCGCTATGCGGACCAACGCCGAGCGAACCGGTGGGAAGCCATACGGTGGCGATGCCGCCCCCGGCGACTTCGGTTTCGTAATTTACCTGGCCGGCCAGGAGCAGGCGACCCGCGCCGCCGAGATCCTGGTCATAAGCAAAAGCTGTGGCCGGGGCCGAAGGCAGGTTGGAGACGGAGCCCGGGCGCCGAGCGCCGTCCGTGAAATCCAGCCTGGCGCGAGGGTGCGCGACCTGAGCATCATAGGAGGTGTTCGTGGCGGTCGTGGCACCATCATCCGCCCATTGCAGGACTGGGCGGGTAATGGAAGCAGAACGAAGCACCCACTTCCAGTCGTCGCTTTCAACACTGGCGGTGGAAGGCTGGCGGCGGAGCTGGTCGAGGGAAGCGAACATGGACTCGAGCTCAACGCGCACCACGGTTGTCACGTGGGCGCTGATGCGCACGTGCTGCTGAATGGTGGGAAGAAAGCCGGCCAGCGTTACGCGAAGAGTGTACAAACCCGGCGCGATGCTCTCCCCGTGAAAAATTCCTTGCGTGTTGGTAAGCAAGCCAAGCGAAGCGGCTTTGATGGCGGCTTCGGGGACAATTTCCACGGCCGCGCCCATCTGCGGCGTGCCGGTGGAGTCACGCACAACCCCAGAAAGCTTGCCGGCGGCAGCTCCGGCCGGCGCGGCCGACGTGTTTGCTCCGATCAAGAAGCACGTCAGCGTCAGGATGAGGGCCCCACGGGTTCGGAGGCGTTCCTGTCTCACGGGGCACTACCTCCCGGGCGCGGCGTTGGCGGCGCTCTTAGTCTCCAGCGGAGCCTTAACAGAGAAGTCCGCCGTCTTGGATACGGTTTTGTTGGAGAGCGTATCAGTGGCGACGACTTCCAGGGAATATTTCCCCGGAGCGAGGGTGGCGAGCGGCAGCAAACGTTCGATAGTGACTTGTTCGCCGGTTTGCTTCATCTCTTCGGAAGTTTCCTTGAACTGCATGACTTGCTCGTTGCCCTTCTTTACCGTGTATTGGAAGGTGGCGCTGGACTTATGCGTTTTGTCGTCGGGCTTGAGGTTGTAAACCTGCATGTAGATGCCGAGCTTTTCGTTGGAAGGGAATTCGCCGTCTAGCTTCGGCCGAACTTTGGAGGACCCGAGCACGAACTGGCCGGTCCCGATTTGCTTGGCCGGGACGCGTTCGAGTTGGTCGGCAAGAATCAGCGAGCTGGCCTCGAGCGTATCGTCGTCATATCGTGGAACTTGCAGGCGCGTGTTGATGACGCCGACGTTGCCGCTCTTGACGTCCTTGATGACGATATCCAGACGATACAGGCCGGGGCGTAGGGGAACCGCCTTCTGATAGATGGACTGCAGCTTCAACGAGCGCTGGAACAAGCTCTCCGGGAAGTCGCGGCTGACGGGATCTTCGAAAGTTTGCACCACGCGGCCGGTGAGCGTGCTGACGCGGCCAAAAATATTCATGGTCGCGGAATGCACGCCATCCTTGTTTTCGAAGGAAAGCTGATTGTTGGGAATCTGCACGGTGACGGGTACGAGGACGGTGTCGTTGGTGACCTTCAGATAATCGGTGCGATAAGTGAAGTGCACCTGGTCGCGCACGATGCGCGCGGTGACGATGGCTTCGAGGTCCTTGTATTTGACGGCCGGCGGACGAAAGGCCTTGGAATACTGCTCCAGACGATTGAATTCGTTCATGCTCGATGATTCACCGCCCAGGCTGCGCGGCAAATTGGTTCCGTCGGAACGGGTGAAGCGATCGGTCTTCGAGGCCATGCCCATCTGTTCGAGCAAGCTCAAGCCGGCACCGGGAACGTGCAGGAGGGCGTCTTTTTCCGAAGGATCCATGGTGAGGTGAAACTCGCCAGAACCGCTGGGATCAACGAATTCCCAAATCACATTCTCGCCGATTCCCTCCATGTATCGGTAGCGCCACGTCTCAAAAGGGTAGGTCGTAGTCGAGCCACCGCCTTCTTCCATCGGTCGATCGTAGGTACCGCCGGTCGGATGCGACTCTACTTCATCGGCCGGCCCCCACATGATGTACATGCGGCCGCGATCCGTTTTCCACCCCGGAATTCCGGAAGCGAAATGCTCATTGGCGTACGCGATGCGGCGGTAGTGCTCTTCTTTGAAATCGTTGTCGGGAAGATCGGGATTGCTGCTGCGGCGGAGCCAAAACTGTTCAATGAATTGCTCGCGCTCTTCGTTAGTATCCAGTTGCAAGAAAGCCTGGCGCTCTTCGGGAGAAATGATGTAGACGACGTCCTCGTTGAGCCACTGCTTGTACGGGGTGTCCAGCTCCTTGAGCGTTTTCTTCATCTTTCTCTTCTGCTCTTTGTCGGGCTTCTGCGGGGCAGGGGCTGCGTTGGGATCGCGAGCGTCTTGCGCTAGAAGCGGTGGGGCGGCGATAGCGAGGGAGAGGAATGAAAGGACTGTGGCACGGGCTAACCGCAACATAGAAACACCTCAATGTCTAAGAGACGAGATTCTAACCTGGGGGAAAGTTCCCGTCAATCAACGAATCTCCTGCATTTTGTGACACTTGTGGCCCCGGGGGAGGTTAGAACACGGAACTCAAAATAGGGTTGCCTGACAGTTTTTGGCCTGTTCGTTGGTACAGGTCTTTTGAAGCGAGCGCCCTACGAAATTGGGATGGAGTTTATTGGACGCGCTGCTGCTGGCAGTCCCAGCCAACGAGAGAGTCGAAGATAGCGAGGACGTGGCGGCGGTATTCGACCATGCGGGAGAAGATATCGCGTAGCTCCGGCTCGCGCTCTGCTTCGCGATGCCACTTAGCAAGGACCGCAGGCGGCACTTCGATGTCGCGGCGGAGCTGCTCGGCGGAATGGCCACGCAGAAAGAGGCCGTAGAAAAAAGCGGCTTCGCGCTGCGGAACATCAAAGTCCAGCGGGACTTCGGTGGGAACGAATTGTGCCATCGTGGCCATGGCGAAAAGGCAGTTTACAGAAAAGCGCCTCGGCGTCAAGTAGTACCCGGGTTGCGATGCTACGTGGCGGGTAACCCCTTACTACAAACCGGATATTAGGTGCAAGTTGCGCGTCGCAGATACAACGCGGGGTTGCTTGGGCGGCTCCAACGACTTAGGATGGAACTGTAATGGCGGATTTGCGCAAAATGCGGCGGGGATCGGCGATGGGGCGCGGCTTGGACCGTATGCTGCGGTTTGGTGTGCGGCGCGGGTTGGGCTCGGTTGAGGTGAATCCCGAGGATTTCCGGCGGCAGCTCGCGGATAAACACGGTCTGTGGGTGCCGAATTTCGGCCGCATGCAGGATGTGCCGCTGGAGAGACTAGATGCGATCGCACAAAAACTCATCCGCAATGCGGAGCGGCTGGCGCTGGCCGAGGGCGCGGGATTTGGGCTTGGAGGGATGATCACGCTGTTGCCAGACGCGAGCATACTCACGGCGATTACCCTGCGACTGATTCAGCGGCTTTGTCTATTACGGAAAAGACTTGGCTGAAAAGCAAATGTTTGAGAAGTTGGCGCCGCGTATTGCGAAGAGGCTGGCGGTGAAGCTCGGCCAGGAAACCGCCGAGAAATGGGTTGGGCGGATGATTCCAGTGGCCAGCTCGGCGATCGGCGGAATCCTGAATTTTTCTTTTGTGCGCACATGGGGCCGGCGCGTACAGCGCAACCTACGGGAAAAGCATCTGGCCACGGGCGCAAGAGCCGTGCGGCCGCTCCCTACGCTGAACCCTAGCCTGAATTAAATCGCTTAGTGGAAATTTTCGTTTCGCGGAAGTAGAGTGGCTGTGGTGGTGTGAACGAAGCGCATTCCTTGCGCTTTGGGGAGCGTCGTATGGGAGCGAAAAGCAGAATCATTAGCGGCGCGATTTTGTGCGCGGCGGCGCTGGGCATGGCGATCGGCGCACCGCGTGGCGCTTCGCAACTGGCGCAGAGCGCGGAAGAAGCGGTGCCGGCGTTTCACAACGAGCCGCCGCAAGGGCAGCTTCCGGAGACGCTCAGTCCTTCGCAGTTCACCGACGTCGTGGTGCAGAACGCGTACACACTCGCGGCGCGCGTGAAAAAAACCCTCTACCAGCAGCCCTGCTATTGCCACTGCGACCGCAGCCAAGGCCACACCAGCCTGCTCGATTGCTTCGCCAGCAAGCATGGCTCCGGCTGCGGCGTGTGCATGCGAGAAGCGATCTATTCGTACGAGCAATCTCACAAGGGCAAGAACGCCGCGCAGATCCGTGCCGGGATCGAACGCGGCGATTGGCAGCAGGTGGATATGTCCAAGTATCAGACTCCTGTGGCAGCCAAGTAAGCGGAACAGCGCAGCGCCTCAACTAGCCACCTGTTCCTAAACCATCATTGGCGATCAACCTTTCTTGTGAGTTCGCAGTCTAATCGGCAGCCGGGACCCGGCCGATTGGCGGTAATCGACGAAATCTCAGCCCTCGAGAAAAGAAAGGAGGAGTTATGAATGCGCGCGTCAGGTGGTGTGCCTCGATGTTGGGTGTGGCCGTGTGCGTGGGCGCCGGGGTTTCGCCGGCGAGAACGCAAGCGCAGGAAAAGCAGCAGCACGTTGTTACGCTGGACGAGCTGAAAAAACAGGCGGCGCGCCCCGCCGAGACTCGGCAGGCGAACGCAGATGCCATTCGGCACCTGTTGTCTTCGGACGCCGGGCAAAAGGCATTGAAATCCGCCGAGGTCGATTACCAGCGGGTTGACAAGGCCGTCGGGCAGTTGAGCGATGAGGAATTGGCGAAGCTGGCGGATCGCTCGCGCCGGGCGGAAAACGACTTTGCAGCGGGACGCAGGCGCCACGACATACGTCTCTGCGCGTGCGGCTTTTTCCTGCAAAGTTTCTTGTCAGCATGCGGTGTAATTCCGTAAACTTTATTAGCCTAGCCGACGAACGGATTACAGGAGGATGGATGAACGTTTGCAGGAAGTGGTGTGGCCGGGCCCTGGCAGTAATCCTTTTGCCGTGCTTTGCACTGACCGCTGCGCGCGTGCAGGCGCAGGACAAACACGTCGTCACCTCTCAGGAGTTGAGCAAGGACGCAGCGCGGCCCGCCGAAATGCGCGGAGCCGACGAGGCCGCGTTGCGACAGTTGTTTTCCTCCGAGCAAGCGCATCAGGCGCTCAAGTCCGCGAATATCGATTACAGCAAAGTGGACAAAGCGGTCGGCCAGTTGAGCGATGAAGATTTGGCGAAGCTGGCTGCGCGCTCGCGTCAAGTGCAGCACAATTTCGCCGGTGGAAGAAGTGCGGGAAGCTTGTCTGACCGCGACTTGCTGATCATCATCATCATCGCGGTTTTGGTCATTGCGCTGATAGCCATTCTGCGCTGAAGACCACCCGCTCGCGTTGCTAAAAAACCTCGATGCTCCGTGTATCCACGGGTTTCCTGTTGGCCTTTTTCCCGACGCTGTTTGCCCAAGCAGCGCCGGCGAAGAGCTCCGGCGTGTGGCTCGAGGTTCCGTATGTCAAACAGACCGAAGACGGCTGCGGCTCGGCGGCCATCGCCATGCTTCTGCAATATTGGAGCGCGCATGGCACGCCGGTCGCTGCCGGGCGTGCGGATGCCACGGCCATCCAGAAACAGCTTTATTCGCGAAAGGCGCGCGGCATTTTCGCTTCGGACATGCAGCGCTATCTTCGCGAGTCCGGCTTTCGCGAGTTTGCCATTCGCGGCGAATGGAGTGATTTACGGCAACACCTCGAGCAAGGCAGGCCGCTGATCATCAGCCTCCAACCGGGCAGTGCGAAAGTGCCGCTTCACTACGTGGTTGTGACCGGGATAGATTGGGAGCGCGAAGCGGTATTCGTCAACGATCCGGCGCGCGGGAAGCTTTTGCGCATCGAGCGGCAGGAATTCGAGAAAGAATGGCAAGCGGCGCGAAACTGGATGCTCCTGGCGGTGCCCGCCACGGCAAACTGATCTTTCTTTTTCTTTTGCTAGGGCTTGGCTCGCCGGCCTCTGCCCAGCAAACTCCGTCGGACGCCTCGCGCCTTGCCGCCGCGCAAAAAGCCTTCGACTCTGAACAGTGGCAAGAAGCGGCGAGGTTGTCGCAAGGCCCTGAAGACCAGTCTGCGGATCTGGATTTCCTTCGCGGATTGGCGCTCGCCAGACAGCAGCAGTGGAACGAATCGCGTAAAGCCTTCGCCGCCGGACACCTGAAAAATTCGGGCGATCCGCGATTTCTGGTGGAGCTGGCCGGGGTTGCTTACAAGCAGAATGATTTGTCGGCGGCGGAGCAAAACTTGCGCGCCGCTTTACGCCTCGGTTCGCGAGATACCTACACGCTGGATTTCCTGGGAACCATCTACTTTCTGCACGGCAATCTCGAAGCGGCGCTGAAATACTGGAACGCCATCAACAAGCCTCGTCTGCGCAATGTCGCTGTGCAGCCTCCCCCGCGACTTGAGGAAACGCTCCTCGGCCACGCGATCGCATTCAATGCGCCGCAGTTTTTGAGCGGCGATGCCTTGCTGGCCACGCGCGCGCGGCTGCAGAATCTGGGCATCTTTTCGCGTGAGCGCGTGGAGCTGACGCCGGCAGGCGAAAATTTCGATGCCACGCTGCATGTTGCGGAGCGCAATGGCTGGGGCGATTCCAAGCTGGAAGGAGCGATCGCGCTGCTGAGCGGTGTGCCCTACGCAACCGTCTATCCCGAAATCTATAACATCGGGCACCGGGCAATGAACTTCAATTCCTTGCTGCGCTGGGATTCCGAAAAGCGCCGGGCCTTCGCGACATTTTCCACGCCCCTTTTCGACAACCCGGCTCGCCGCTTGCGGCTCTATTTCGACGCGCGAAACGAAAACTGGAACCTGAGCAATACTTTTTTTGGCGTAGGGCCACCGCTGGGCTACCTGAACCTGCGCCGCATTGCAGGCGGCATTGAACTCCATTCGGTCGCGAACGGGCGCTGGAGCTGGAGCACCGGGATGGAAGTCGCCGGCCGCTCGTTCCGCAATCTTCCAGGGACCACCACAACGGCGGAAAAGGCTTTCTTCACCGATGGCGATTCGTTCGCCTATTGGCTGCGCGCGGACCGCTCGCTGTGGCGCGTGCCCGAGCATCGTTTCACCCTGGACGCATCGGCGGAAGGACGGGTCGGGCGAACGTTCGCGGATAACCTCGGAGCGTTTGGCACGGCGCGTGGCTCGTTAGACGCGCACTGGCTGCCGCGCGCCACCGGCGACGACTACGAACTGCGCACCCGCGTTCGCGCAGGCGCCACGCTGGGCAGCGTGCCGTTCGATGAGCTCTTCCAGCTCGGCGTCGAGCGCGACAACGATTTGTGGCTGCGCGGCCACGCTGGCACTTCGGACGGCCGCAAGGGCGCCGCGCCGCTTGGCCGCCGCTATTTTCTGACGAACTGGGAAATGGACAAGAACGTTTACAGCAATGGTCTCTTCACTGTGAAGCTTGGTCCATTCTTCGACACCGGCAGCATCGCGGACGCTTCCGATCTGTTTGGCTCGCAACGCTGGCTCTTTGACACGGGTGCGCAATGCAAAGTGCGCGTGCTGGGAAGCATCACGGTGGTCCTGATCTACGGCCGCGACTTGCGCGGCGGTCGTAATGTTTTCTACGGCACCGTCGTGCGCTGATTCTTTAAAGAGCCACAACGAAACCCGCGTGTCCTTCGCGGCGTCCTTGTCTTATGATGCGACGGTAAAGAGCGGTCGTTTTGACGGTCGAGTGTCGATCGTTTAGGAGAGAACATGTCGAGACGATTGACTGGGAGTCTAGAAGTGAAGAACGATGTCGGCGTTCGCCTGCGCGCTGTTTTGCCATTCGCCGTATAGATGCGTCCTCACCCAATCGAGTCCCACGCGCGCCGAGAGATGCGGGAAGATACGGTAGTCCGCTCCTCCACCCACCTGCAAACCAAAACCATTCTTGCTGTTATCCGCAGTCTGGGGCTGGATGCGCACTCCTCCGACGATGGTGTGCGCCCAGGGTTCCCATTTGCGGGCGCGCCAGGCGATTTTGGGGCCGGCGCCGTAACTGAAGTATTTCACATGCTCGTTCAGATAAATCGTAGGCGCGAAGGCAGTGATGATGCTGCCCTCGACTCCAAACCACTCGTTTGTGAAATAGGTGACGGACGTATTAGTGCCCACGCCCGTAGCGTAGAATATCGAGGAGCGAAACCGCAGCACGGAAACGCCCAACGCCAGTTGCCAACGAAAGTCATCGCGGCTGCCATAGACAAATTTCGGCTCGGGAGCAGCCGGCATAGCTTCGGCCGGGGCTGCAAAGGAGCGTGGCTCAGCAAGCGAGGTTGCATTTGCAAGCTGCAGCTCTGCTGACGGCCACGACGAGGTAGCGTCTGAAAGCTTAGGCGACGACGACGCGGAGGTGTTTGCGAAGTCCCCAGCCACATTTGCGTTGGCTTGCGAGGAAATTGTGCGATCGTCTTGCGCCCCGGCGACGCTCACAGCAGCGAGCACGAGCAGTGTAACCAGCAGTAACCTCATGTTTTTCCCCTCGAGGGATTGACGCCGGACGTTGGCCAGCCACTCCGTTACGGTAAACATGCCCCGGCCGCATTGTCAACATTTAGATACCAAGTTGCGTAGAAAGGGATGCAGCAGCGTTCGTGTGCGGAAGGTGCCCGCGGGCGACGACAATTTGATAGACGGCGTGACGAAACGCGGCGTCAGCCTCGGTATAGGTGAGAGTTTTGGTCATGAGCAAACTCCTTGCGCCCTCGCTAGCGACGGGCCTGAAGGTTCGATATCCCGGATTGGCGAATACGCGGCGCGAGACGCTCCGCAAGGAAAAAGCCGCCGAAGAGCAGGGTGGCGTAGACGGCGTCGCCCGCGAGCGTGTTCCAAAAGAAGGGCACGCCGGCAAGGTAGCACGCCGCGAGGCCTGCGCCCGTGCGTGGGTAGCTGTTCAGAAAAGCCCACACGCCGAAGTTGGTGATCAAGAAAAACTGCAGAGCGCTGAGGAACGTGGCTCCTCCGATGCGCAGAAAACTACGATTCTGCTTCAAGAAGCGGCCGATCATCACGCTGAGGAGAAAACTTGCGTACACCAGCGGGCTCAGCCTGTTGAAACCGATGATGAGGTCCGTGGCGAACATCACCAGCACGGGAAACAGAAATGCCAGGCGGCGGTCGCGCACCATGGCGCCTGAGAGCAGCGCAATGGCTCCGACCGGAGTGAAGTTCCAGGGATGCGGCGCGAGGCGCAAGGCCGAGGCAAGGACGATCATGGCGAAGATGAGAATGGTGCGGAGCACCATGGATTCTTTTTCGGATTTTTGCATTTTCATTTTGTCTCTCCTTTGGCCGGGATCAAGACCGGCGTCTGCTATTTGCTATCTGGTTGCCGAGCTGGGGCGCAACGGCGCTGCGCCCCTAAAACGCCTTCGGATGGAAGCAAGTCGCAATAGATGAAGGAATCGCGCTCGACGATTTCTCCGGGGCGAACGGGAATCGGATTGTGGAAAATCGGTCCGTCGAAAACGAAGGTGTGGAATTCCCCGTTTTCGCCGCAGGGATCGACTCCCGAGGGCAAATCGCGAAAGAAAGAAGCGTCGAGCTCGCGGCCGGCGAAGCTGCGATCGAGAACTTTGGGATCAATGCACGCGGCGACGGCGCGGAAGCGCGCGGCTTGGAAGCTGCGGATAAGTTCGCGAGTGTCTCGCGTCCAGATGGGGAAGAGCGCAGTCATGCCGATGCGCGCGAGATTTTTCTCGCGGTACGCGCGGAGATCCTGGAGGAAGATATCGCCGAACGCGACCGTTCGCACGCCTTCGGCGTAATAGATGCGCAAGGCTTCTTCCATGCGCGCCTCATAGATGGGATTGACGCATTGCGGCGGGATGCGCACCTCGTGCAGTGGTAGCCCGATGGATTGGGCTTGCTGCACGAGGAGTTCGCGGCGCACGCCATGCATGCTGATGCGGTCATACGTTTCGGTGACGGTGGTCAGCAGCGCGACGATCCGAACATCCGGCAATCGCAAGAGCGTGTGCAGCGCCATTGCGCTGTCTTTGCCGCCGGACCAGCAGAAGAGGATGGGCTCGCGCATCGCTAGTTCTTGCCGGCGAAGCGGTAGTTTAGGCCTACGCGGACATCGCGGCCGAGCGCGGGGTAGCCGATGGCGTCCTGGTAGCGCTTGTCGAAGAGGTTGGTGGCGCGGGCGTAGAGCGAAACGCCGCGGCCAAAGTTGTAGCTGCTGGCGACGTCAAAGCGGGCATAGCCGGGATTGCGCGTCAGGCCGAGAAAGAGAAAATCGCTGTCGGTGCGTGGGCCGCTGAAGTAGCCGGCGATAGTGAAATTGAACTGGCGAAACGAGGAGCTCAGCGTGAGGGAACCGGAATGCGGAGGCCGGCGGAGCAGATGGTTGCCGGGAATTTCCGCCGGGTCGGAAGCGTTGGGTGATACGAGAACGCGGGTGTCGTCATAGGAGTAGTTGCCCGCGAGCAGGAGCCAGTGAACGAGGCGGGCTTCGACGGCGATGTTCGTTCCTCGCGCACGAGCCAGATCGGTGTTGAAGAAATTGCCCCAGAATGTGCCCGGCGCACCCGACGGGGTTAGGCACGCCGGAGGCCTAGGGACGGAGCAACCGGAATTGGGGAAGCAGGACGTGAAACTGATGATGTCGTAGAAGCGACTGGCAAAATAATCAGCGGAGATTTTCACCCGATCGCTGGCAAGCTTTTGCTCGATGCCGGTGTTCCAAGTTTTGCTGGCTTCGGGCTTGAGCGTGGGATTGCCAGGGAAGCACGGGCTGAAGCCGGCATTTTGGTCGAAGCGGGGCTCGACGATGCCTTCGCCGTAAAAGAAGCGATAACGCGTGTCGCCCCAGAATCCGCTGCTGTAGCGCAAAGCCAGCGAAGCGCCGACGCGCGGAACGACGCGAGTGCCGAAGCTGCCATTGGCCTCGGCGCGCCCGCCGA
>WNFP01012370.1_pt1 | contig 11580 bp, 16 predicted proteins | sample 5400201 | NCBI WGS metagenome assembly WNFP01 (sample SAMN13153355, study PRJNA577476) | soil metagenome | isolation source: 115 cm saprolite under Madrone tree | place: USA:California | collected 2016-06-14
ATGCAGTCGGCACCGGCATAGCCGTGCAGCAGAAGCTGATGCGGCACGCGGACATCAGAACAACGATGAACGTGTATGGCGATGTGGTGACCGATGAGATGGCCCAAGCCAACTCGAAAGTAGCAGGGTTGGCCCTGAACGGCAGGTAGAACGGCAGGTGCACGCGCTAAGTTCTTTAGAACTGGCGGAGAGAGTGGGATTCGAAAACAAGGTACAACGTACATTCAACAACATGCAGGGCCAGCGATGACAAATAAGACCACGGAAAGCTATGGTAAGAACGTTATTATAATCTGTTTAACATCGCTCAGACAGACACAGTGCGCGTGTACGTGAATGTTCCCGAGGAGTATTCTCGAGGCGTTAAACTCGGAGAGACTACGGCTGACATCGTTCTTGCTGAGTTCCCGGGCCAGAAGTTCGCGGGAAGGGTCGTGCGAACCGCCGAGGCTATCAATGGGACTACCCGCACGCTCCTGACAGAAATCGACCTTCCCAATCCAGGGCATACTCTCCTGATGGGCTCCTATGCAGATGTGCACTTGCATATTCCTTCCCAGAGCCCCACGCTGCTCATTCCTGTTAACACATTGATTTTCCGGTCGCACACTTGCAGGCAGGCGTGGTGAGAAACGGCAAGGTAGAGCTTGCAGATCTCACTCCCGGTCATGACTTCGGGAGCGAGATCGAAGTTTCGGCCGGGCTGAAACCTGAGGATCGGGTGGTTGTGAATCCACCCGATTCGCTCGTGTCGGGACAGCAAGTCAATGTCGTGCAGGCAACCTTGCCGGGCGACTCGCAATGATAAGCTCACTCACAACGATTTCGGCTCTTGCTGGAAGGGCTGGACGCCTGTTTCTGTTCACCGCAGCACTTCTGTCACTCGCCGGTTGTGCAGTGGGACCCAGGTACAAGACTCCTCCGGTACCGGCTCCGCCTGCAAATAAGGAAATCGGTAACTGGAAAACGGCGCAGCCGAGCGATCAGAACCTGGGCGGAAACTGGTGGGAGATTTTTCAGGATCCTCAACTGAACGTGCTAGAGCAACAAATCAATGTCTCCAGCCAGAATCTGAAAGCCACCGTCGCGCAATACCAGGAAGCGCGGGCTGCTCTCCGCCATGCTCGGGCTGACTACTATCCGACGATCACCACGGCTCCTTCGGCAACGCGACAGAAGTTCTCAGCGAATCGACCAGGGAGTATCGCTCGCGGGACGACCTTTAATGATTTCGTGTTCCCGGTTGATCTTTCTTATCAGGTCAATGCGTGGGGCCGCGTTAGCCGGAACGTCGAGTCTTGTCGAGAGCAAGCGCAAGCCAGCGCCGCCGATCTGGCTGTGGTGAATCTGACCCTGCACGCGGACCTTGCAATTGATTACTTCGCAGCACGAACACTGGATGCCGAAGAGAAGCTGCTTCAGAACACCGTTGCACAGTACGAGCAAGCGCTGCAACTGAACGAAGAGCGGTATAAGGGTGGACTAGCATCGGAAGTTGAAGTCGAGCAGGCGCGAACCATACTTGAAACCACACGTGCGCAGCTGGTTGACGCGGGAGTCGCTCGCGCACACTACGAGCATGCAGCCGCAGTGTTGGTCGGCAAGGCCCCGGCCGATTTCAGTCTTCCCTCATTGCCGCTAACTACTCCGCCTCCGCCGATCCCAGTAGGCGTGCCCTCGGAGTTGCTGGAACGGCGCCCCGACATTGCCGCCGCCGAACGCCGTGTCGCATCGGCAAACGCGCAGGTTGGTCTTGCCAACACGGCGTACTATCCGCTAGTCAACATTGTAGGTTCGGGCGGATTCGAGAGCGGAACCATTACGACGCTGTTCCAAGGACCAGGCGCTCTTTGGGCAGTCGGAGCATCCGCTTTCGCCACGATCGTCGATGGAGGTCGACGGCATGCGTTGAACGACGAAGCCAAGGCCGCCTACGATGCCTCGGTCGCTTCTTATCGGCAGACAGTCCTCACCGCCTTTCAACAGGTCGAAGATAACCTGGCGGCCCTGCGGGTGCTAGAGCAAGAGGCCGGGGTGCAGGCAACCGCAGTCCAATCCGCCCAGCGGTCACTTGATCTTTCCAATACCAGATACGAAGGCGGCGTCACGAGCTATCTTGAAGTGATCACGGCACAGAATGCTGCGCTGTCCGATGAGGTGACCGCGGTCAACATTCTGGGACGGCGCATGGCAGGTGCCGTACTGCTGATCGAAGCGCTCGGTGGAGGCTGGGAGCGATCGAGTCTGCCTGATCGACCTGAGTGCTGCGGAAAACTGGTGAGCGAGAATGTCTCCGCTGAGCCGTGAGATAAGAAATAATCCCAACGCTAATAACGCGAGTGACTGCCTCGCGACAAAGAGCGCTCCTAGCTTTCCTTCAAACTTGCGCAATGTATGGTGTGCTCTGGGCGATGATTGCAAGTGCTGGAGCAGTCTTCGCCGCTCAGTTGGCACGCGCGCGAACAAACCTTGCGCGGCACATGCAACGCGCGCTCGAACCACGATCGCGTATGCCTCAGGGCGTGTACCGCACGAGCCGTCGAGAGTCGACTAGCGGACCGAGGCCCTTAGCGAGTTTCGACCAACCAAAAGCTTTGGCATTGAAGATCAGAAGGTTAGGAGCATTGTGTGGAGAATCCACAGCTCAATATGACGGCCATAGAAATGACGGACGAGGAAATATGGCGGGCAATTCGCGATCTCGATCCTGATCAACGACGTAATGCCAGCGAGGTGGCGTGCGTGGTTGCGATAGTAGTGGCCTGCGTTGTGTGGTATTGGCTGATTTTCGCGGCCTCCAAGTGATTGGCAAGATCGCTGGAGGTTCACCGACAAGCGCGAGGAGATTGGTGGATATCCTTACTATTAGGGGTTCGCTGCCGATCAAGCAGATCACTGGCTCAATCTTCTCAGCCCGCAACTTCTCCCCTGCCGCTTCGAAGTCGTTCTTCTACCCGCCGACACGGCAATATTACCTCGATACAAAGAATCCTTATATGAGGATAGTTCATCTGATCGGGTATGGGGCGGATTGAGCGAAGCCTCAGGAAGGGGCTTCTTGTGCTTAACAAATTGTTTCGTACCGACAACGACATTGCCACGGCGATTGTGCGTCTGGTCTTAGGAGTAGTTTTCTTCGCACATGGCGCCCAGAAATTGCTGGGCTGGTTCGGAGGCTACGGGTTTACCGGCACAATGGGCTTCCTTACTGGTGTCATGCATATACCGGTGATATTCGCATTCCTGGCGATCGTCGCCGAATTCTTTGGCGGGCTGGGACTGATTTTCGGATTCATGACGCGCGTTGCAGCCGTCGGAGTTCTCTCCAATATGATTGTCGCGATTGCTATGGTTCACAGCCAATTCGGCTTTTTTATGAACTGGACCGGAGCACAGAAAGGTGAAGGCTATGAGTACCATCTGCTGGCGCTGGCGGTCACCGTGTTGTTAATCATTCGCGGCGCGGGAGCAGTATCCCTTGACCGGTTACTCTCGTCGCCTGCCAAGAGGTCGGCCCAACTGCAAACTGCCTGACTGGAAAGGACGAGGACTATGTCTAATCCGATCACTGCGCCCAAGCTGTGGTGGGTAATAGCGAGGAGCCATCATGCTCTGAGGCTCCTCGCCGAACGGAGCATTGCAAACACCGGTTTGTGCCTTACCGATTTCGCAGCCCTGGAGGCTCTGTTTCATAAGGGCCCGCTCACAATCACCGAGATCCAGGACAAGGTGATGCTGGCCAGTGGCTCCATGACGGCAGCCATCGACCGCCTAGAGAAGATGGGGCTAGTGGTGCGGAAATCAACCGCTAAGGACCGGCGCGCACGGGTTGTGCAACTCACACCGGAGGGCCAACTTGTAGCAACGGCGTCCTTCGAAAAGCATGCCGACGATCTCGAAAGCCTTGTATCTGTCCTCTCCGACAAAGAGAAGACACAGCTGTACGGTTCGCTCAAGAAACTCGGACTGCTGGCAGCGGAAAAACTCGACCAACAAGGAGCCAAGGTCAAGAGCAGCAAAGAACAAGCTAGGAAATGATTACGTACTTCAGAACCACAGATCAGCTGAGGACCACGCCAGAAGGGAGAGGAATGAAATGCTGAAGGTTGGAATCATCGTTGGAAGTACGCGACCGGGACGGAAAGCCGCGGCCGTCGCAGAGTGGGTGCACAACCTCCTGAAAAGCCGCAACGACGCGGAGTTTGAAATTGTCGACATCGAGGATTACAAACTGCCACTCCTCGATGAGCCTGTGCCCCCCATAATGCATCAGTACGGGAAAGCACACACGAAGAGCTGGAGTGACAAAATTGCTTCGCTTGACGCCTATGTTTTCGTCACCCCCGAATACAACCATGCCACCTCGGCGGCGTTAAAGAACGCTATCGATTTTCTCTATCACGAATGGAATAACAAAGCGGCTGGTTTCGTCGGATATGGCGGTGCGGGCGGTGTCCGAGCGGTCGAAAACTTGAGGCTAGTCATGGGTGAAATCAAGATTGCAGACGTTCGAGCCCAGGTGGCGCTCTCGATGTGGACAGACTTCGAGAATTTTACGACCTTCAAGCCGCACGAGCAGCACGACAAAGCTGTGCATTTAATGGCGGACGAGGTTATTGCTTGGGGCGAAGCACTGAAGGGGTTAAGAGCGGCTCACTGAAAAAGGCTCTGCACAACAATCTGTAAGAAAGTCCAATCTACGCGGCTTTTTGGAAAGTGACCGTTTTTGCTCTTGAGGCGTGCCCGATGGCCGCTTCTCACCAAAATGGGCGGAATCTATAAGTTCACTGTGGAAATGACGCGCACATTCCCACAGCGACGGCGACGGCGGGCTACCTAGCAGGTACAAGGCCCAACCCCGCGTAAAATCGGAGCCTCTTACAGATTCCTGCACAGAACCGAAAAACATTTCAGCACAGTCCGCGGTCCGCAACCAAACCTGTGTGGGTCTCGAATATCAGGAGTTACAAAGATGGAGATCGGTGTAGACAGCTTCGGAGCAGTCATTTCTGACCCGGCTAAGGGGCTAACGGTCAGCCCAATCCAGCGCATGGACAATCTGCTGCATGAAATTGTCCTAGCCGACCAGGTTGGCCTTGATGTTTTTGGTATCGGGGAACACCACCGCAGCGAGTTCGTCGACTCCGCCCCATCTGTCATCCTGGGCGCAGCCGCTACGCGCACAAACAACATTCGCCTGACCAGCGCCGTAACCGTTCTCAGCGCTGCTGACCCGGTCCGCATCTTCCAGGAGTTTGCGACTCTAGACTTAATCTCCCATGGTCGTGCTGAAATCGTTGCCGGGCGTGGTTCGTCCGTGGAAGCATTCCCGCTCTTCGGGTTTGATTTGAATGACTATGACTCGCTTTTCTCTGAAAAGCTGGATCTCCTCCTGAAGATTCGCGACAACACGCACGTTAACTGGAGTGGTAAGCACCGTCCAGCTCTGACCGGACAGGCGGTGTATCCGCGTCCGCTGCAAAATCCTTTGCCGATTTGGGTCGGAGTCGGCGGAACGCCCGCATCGTTCGTCCGTGCCGGCACCCTCGGGCTTCCACTGATGGTCGCCATCATAGGAGGTGAGCCGAAGAGATTTCGGCCCTTGATCGACCTTTACCGCGAGGCCGGACGTCGTGCAGGCCATCCCGCGGACAAACTCATTGTCGGCCTTCATGCCATCGGTTTTATAGGAAACACAACTGAGAGTGCTGCGGACGAGTTCTACCCGGGATATGCTCACACATTCACCGAAATCGGTAAGGAGCGGGGATGGCCGCCTGCGACTCGGGCCCAGTTTGACGTCCTACGTGGTCCAACGGGAGCGCTCCTGATTGGCGACGCCAAAACAGTCGCGGACAAGATCCTCTACGAGAACGAGGTGCTCGGAGGGCTTGCTCGAATTACGTTTCAGATGGGAGTTTCCGCCCTACCGCACCAGAAGATGTTGCAGTCAATTGAACTGTTGGGAACCCGTGTGGCACCCATCATCCGTAAAGAACTCAACACTTCCGTGAGCCAAAGCGAAGCCAACAGACGATCGGCATAATGGTTCGTCCCGAGGGGCAACTGCTCAAGCGTGGCGTGGGCCCCAACTTCTACCATTCGGGCCGGTTGAAGTGGAAGTTCTGGCTCTGCCCTTGTCGCTCGGATCACATTGTTTTCCCGCCCTCAAAGAGGGCTATGATGAGGTCGAAGCACCGGGTTGCGGACGGAATTTCTCATGTGTGGCAGATTCAGGCAGACGCGCTCCCAGAAACAATTAGAGGACCGCTTTCAAGCGGAGGGTGAAGTCGAGGTCGTTCCCCGCTTCAACATCGCGCCCACCCAGCCTGTCGTTACCGTACGGCAAGAACAGGGTAAGGCCGCGCGCCGCCTCTCGACGATGCGCTGGGGGCTGATTCCCAGCTGGGCCAAAGACATGAGCTACGGCAATCAAACCGTCAACGCGCGCGCGGAAACCGTGACCACCAATCTTTCGTTCAGTGACGCGATCCGTTACCGGCGTTGTCTGATTCCCGCCGATGGTTTCTATGAGTGGAAAAAATCCGGCAAAGTCCGTCAACCCTATCTGTTTGAAGTAGGCAATGGAGAATTATTTGCCTTTGCCGGACTCTGGGACCAATGGAAAAATCCGGAAGGAAAAATCATCGAAAGTTGTACCATCCTCACCACCACTCCCAACACTCTTCTGCACGACATTCATGACCGCATGCCCGTCATCGTCACCCCCGACCAATACGGTCTCTGGCTGAACCCAGAGGTCGAAGACTTCGACGCTGTGCGGGAGATTCTCAAACCCTACGATCCAGGTTTGATGCGGCATTGTCCCGTAAACCCGAGAGTCAATTCCGTGCAGAACGACGACGCCGAGTGCGCAGCGCCCATTACCCTCGAACTACCAGAACAGGCGCGCCTCTTCTGATCCTCCCCAGGTCAGAAAATGGATTTCATGGTGTTGTATATATAATTCTCTGGTGCATATTTTCTAACATATTTATAAATAAATATTTACACTAACAATAGGCCAATATTGTCGCTAACGTGCTAATACAAATTTCAATTATTAGTGTATTTTATATGAGGGAATATAAGACATTGGAGTTGTCGCTGACTGGGCTCGCCTCGGGAACCCTGCTTCCGCCCAACGTTCGGGCGACTATGCTCGCCACCCACCCTTCCTTGGAAGTGGCTGGACGGCGCATTGAACCCGACGCGCTCGTGGAATTCACTGTCGCCAACTCCGGCCATAAACCGATCCAAGCGGTGATCGAACTTAAATCGCGATTGACTCCGATGGAGCTCGAAGGAGTCGTTCACCAGTTGCTGCTCTACCGCAATGAGCTTCACCGGTCGGGCCGCTACGACGACCTCTACCCCATGGTGGCCGCTCCCTATATTTCTGATTCCGTGCAGGCCAGATGCAAGGAGCTGGGCGTCGGGTACATCGATCTCAACGGAACACTTGCTCTCATCCATCATGGCGTGTATGTGGACATTGTCCGGCCCGCTACCGCCTTCAAGAATCCGCAGGGAGTCAAAAACATCTTTTCCGGCCGATCGCGGCGAATCATTCGCGTGCTCCTGGTCAATCCTTATCAGCCCTTCCGCCTCGAACCCCTGGCTGCGGAAACCAAACTCAGCGTCGGTCAGGTCTCGCAAGTGATCCGGAGGCTCCAGGATGATGACCTGGTCGAGCGCAAGTCGGATGGCTGCCTTCTGACCAAACCTCGCAGACTGCTTCGACTCTTTGCACAGGAACTCAAGAGTGACTACACCCAGAACCGGACCGTGTTCAGCGGATTCTCGGAAAAGGAGCCCTTCCACATCGCGCAACAGCTTCGTGACCTTTGTGAACGAAGAGATATCCGGCATGCGTTCACCCTGGGAAGTGGTCTTGAGTCCAGCGAGCGCAACCTACGCGAACAGCTGACCGCCGCCTATATCAGTGTGTCGCCGGAAAGGTTGCGGGACGATCTGCAATTGGAGGCCGTGGGAAAAGGGGCCAACGTGCTCCTCATGACGCCTCCCGATGCCGACAACAGCGATGCGGGCGGGGTTTTCTACCGGACCAGGCAATTGACCAACGGACTCACGGGCGTAAATCCGGTACAACTCTATATTGACTTTACCCTGCACGGGGGCAGGGGCCAGGAGCAAGCCGACTTCTTGATCGAACACGCTCTGGCTTTTCGAGAATAAATGGCCGGCGAAATTCACATCACGAAAGATTTTCCACCCGCGCGCGAAAAAGCGGTCCTGCTGGAACTGCTCAACATCATGCGGGCACTCCAACAGGATCCATGTCCATAGCGACGGCGATCCATTCACCGCCTTAGCCATGGTTCCACCACACCTGGTCGATAAGTGGGCGCGAGAGGCGTTCCTCACCCTGCCCGGCATACGCGTCTTCCTGATCGATGACCTGCGGAACGGCGGGGACGAAAACAAATTCCATGGCGTGAACGAAGTGCGGCTGAGACTAGGGCGCATCGTGCGCGAGGGATTGCGGACAACGCTCAGCGAACTGCGTCTGCGGAAGGACTCTCCGAGTTCGAGGAAGCGATGGCTGTCGTTGTGTGGGAGACCTGCGTTGTTCATCGTCGGCCGTGAGCGCGCCAAGCTGGGCTACTTCTGGCGCCACGCTTACAACGCGCCGCAATCGGGGCCATACCTCGGCCTGCAGGGTTTATCACTTCTCGAATCGAATTCCACAGCCCACTCTGGCGGGCCGACGCCGACAAGTTGATCGCGTATGCCAGTGGCTATTTGAAGTGCCACTACCTGGCGGCGTTCACAGCGGGGTTGTTGAATATGGTCTCGGAGATCTTGAATTGTTCGAACTGGGCCGCGGTCAATGTGTCCGATCCTCTTTTGCGAGGTTCCTTCAACGTTAAGTAAGCGGTGACCGGAATGCGAGCAGGACAACGGAAGCACTCCAAGCCGCAAGAAACCACAAGATCGTGACGAGCAAAGCCAGAGGCAAACCGGCAGGCGCCATGAAAATGTGGATACAGAGAATGTTGAAAACGATGGCGCCCAGGATCGTAAGCGCCAACGGAACGTACCGATTTGCTAGAAGAAGCAGGGCGGGCACGATCTGCAGCAGGAAAAGCACAACATACAACCGCGATACGACAATCGCGCCCAGGAACTGCCCGGCAATCCCGGTAGGCGGTGGCATGGGAATGAAGTGCAAAAATCCGTTGAGCCCGAATGTCAGGAAGATAAAACCAAGTAGATAACGCGCGATCGTCGAAACAATTTTCACGCTCCCTCCTCATGGACCCATAAAATTGGTCTCATCGATATCATGTTTATCGATATCGATACATCTGATGTCGAGTATAATGAGGGGATTCACAATTTTATGGAAAACCGCAAAACGCCTCCGAACGCCCTTCATACTTGGTTGATCATGCTGAAATCGTGGCAATCGATCGGTCGCTATCTTCTCCCCACAATGAGCGCGGAGGGGTTGGGAGAGTCGGACTTTCGGGTCCTCGAAGTACTGCTGCACAAAGGACCGATGCCGGTGAACGCTATTGGCCCAAAGGTGGATCTCAATCCAGGTTCGGTCAGCGTGGCGGTCGATCGACTACATAAGAAGGGGGTTCGTCAGCCGTGTAGAGTGCAGCTCCGATCGGCGGATCAGAACCGTATCGCTGACGGAAAAAGGGCGGAAAATGTTCGCTCCTCTCTTTCGCCGACACGCTGCACTCATCAAACGCGCGTTTCAGGACGTCTCTTCTGAAGACCTAAAACAACTTAAAGCGGTGCTGAAGAAGATCGGCAAGCGCGCCGAAAGCCTTGCCGAACAAAAGGGTCATTCTTTGCTCTTGATGAGATTGAACAGACCCTCACGACCAGGTGCAATATGAGCACTGTGTTGAATGTAGTCCGGCGACCAGAATCGTCCTGCGGCCGCATAGTCACGTTTGTTGAAGAGCGTGTCGAACGCTTCCAAGACGAGGGCCTTGTTTTGTTCGGGCGTAGTCTTCGGCATGTTGATTCCTTTCTGTCCCTCGGAGTTTTTGACCGAACTCACGACGGTACATTCATGCTGTTTGAGCGCGACCAAGGCGACCTGCCGAGCAACGCGCAACCTGCTTAGGAGATCACTTCGACTGCATCGACCCGCGAGGGATAAAACGCCAGGTGTTCTTTAATCTCGGCGACTGCCTCGTAAGGTTGTTCGTACGTCCAAACGGCGTATTCCGATTTCGATCCGCCGATGGGAATGCTGTAGTACGCACAATCACCTTTGTACGGACAATAAGTGTAATGCTTGGCCCGAACGAGCAACGACATGTCCGCATCGTCGCGCGGCAAGTAGTAAACCGGCGGATATCCCTTCTCCTCCAACCGAAGCGCTCGAGTCGATTCAGCAACTATCCTGCCGGCGACCGTTACATGCACTCTGCCCTCAGCCGGAGAAATTGTGATGGGATGGTCAGGCCCAGGAATTCTGACCTCTTTGCCTTTGCTCGTCTTAGTCTCCACTGCGTTAGTCTCCATTGGTCCCCTTACGCTATTAGTTACAGCCTCGAGCCGCCATCGACCGGAATACTGGCACCGGTGATCCAGCGCGCCTTGTCCGAGGCTAAGAACGCGACTACATCTGCCACGTCCTCTGGCTTGCCGATTCGCTTGAGTGCTTGCATTCCCAGAGCGGCCTGGCGGCCTGCTTCAGTCTTCGTAAAATTCGACATGTCCGTATCGATCACACCGGGCGCGACTGCATTGACGCGAATGCCTTGCGGCCCGAGAATGGCGGCCCAGTTCTTGACGAGAGTCTCTAATGCTCCTTTGGTAGAGGCGTAGGCAAGGAGCGAGGGGTTATCCACGCCGGGCTTGCCAACCACGGCGTGGGACCCTATCGAAGAGATCGCGATGACGTTCGAGCCCTCACCAAGTATGGGCAGCAGTTGCTGCACCAGCAAGAACGGACTTCGGACGTTTGTCGCGAAGAGGTTGTCGAAATCCTCTACCGTGTAATCCGCGAGGCGAGCCGCTTTGCTGATTCCGGCGTTGAGCACAAGCACATCCAATCGATCCCCGACGATGGAGCGCACTTGTTTGGACAGCAGTGCAGCGCCGTTCGGAGTTCCTAGATCCGCTGAGATTGCATTTGCGAGTCCGCCTTCCGTCTGGATCTCGGAGACTAGGGATTCCGCTTCCCGCGCGGAGCGACCGTAGTGAACCAGGACGTGCGCACCGGCCCTGGCAAGCACCGCTGCCGTACCGCCCAATCACCCGAAGCGGGATTCAAATCCGTGCCGATCGGACCCGGTTGGATGTTGTTGACCGTGATACCCCGGCTCCCAACTTCTCTGGATAATGCTTGAGTGAACATCTTGACGGCTCCCTTCGTGGCCGCGTAGGGCACAAGCCCCGGCGCAGCGGCACGCTCGCCCACTGCCGAGCCGATCATGATGATGCGGCCACCCTCATTCATGTGCTTCAGCGCCGCCTGCGTCGCTACGAATACGCCGCGGACGTTGATGTCAAGCACGCGATCCATCTCTTCCAGCGTCGTCTCCACGAACGCTTTCGGAATGGCCGTGCCGGCATTGTTCACAA
>WNFP01009474.1_pt1 | contig 11579 bp, 9 predicted proteins | sample 5400201 | NCBI WGS metagenome assembly WNFP01 (sample SAMN13153355, study PRJNA577476) | soil metagenome | isolation source: 115 cm saprolite under Madrone tree | place: USA:California | collected 2016-06-14
TCGCTATGGAGAAAGGGGTGGTTCGCTGGAGCGACCTTTCCGTGTATCAGGGAAAGAAACTGTTGCCAGACGGGAAGGGTAAACAGCTAATCGCTGCGGAATGTTTTGCCTGCCACGGATTCCAGAGTCGAATGGCCGCGACGCGCCGGGATGCGGACGGCTGGGCGCAAGCCGTCCACTACATGCGGGATGTCCGGCGCGCGCGCCTGGGCAATCACATTGACGATCAAGCTGCCGCCACAATTATTTCCTATTTGAATGACACTTTTGGCGTGGATTCCAAGCTGCCGAAATCTCCAACGGAAATGCCGGAGTACAAGGAGACGGTGCGGCCCTTTAGCGATGAGGCCATGAAGATTTCGTATGTGGAATACGATATGCCCGGACCGAATCGCATGCCGTTCAGCGCCGCGCCGGATAAAAACGGAATGATTTGGATCCCCGATTTTGGGTCAGGGAACCGAATCGGAAAGCTGGATCCAAAAACCGGAGAGATTGAAGAGTTTGTTGCACCCAACAAGGGCACGGCAGGAATCCATTCGGCCGTCCCCGCACCGGATGGCTCCGTGTGGCTCGCGGAGCAAGCTTCCAATAAGGTTGGGAGGTGGGATCCGAAAACGCGGCTGATCACGGAATATCAGGACACGTACAAATCCGGAATGGAAGGGCTCGAGGATGGCGGTTCCAAACACACCATCCGCGTGGACCACGACGGAAGAGTGTGGGGCACTGCCGTGTTCAATAATTTAACTGTATTTGACCCCAAGACAAATGAATTTTCTCATTTTCCAGATGCATTTTCTCCGTACGGCGTGGAAATAGATAAGGACGGCAATCCCTGGTTCGCCGAGTTTCAAGATGAAGGCAAGATCGGAAAGGTCGATGTAAAAACGGGCAAGGTGACGAAATGGGCTCCGCCGACGCCTCACTCCTGGCCGCGGCGCATCGAGATCGATTCCGATGGCACGATTTGGTTTGCCGAATATAAGGGTGGCAAAATTGCGCGGTTCGACCCCAAGAGCGAAACTTTCAAGGAGTTTCAGTTGCCCGGTCAAAGCCCGACCCCATACGCCTTCGGGATCGATAACAATCACAATCTTTGGTACTCCTCCGATGAAATGGATCTCGTGGGGCGTTTAGATCCGAAGAGCGGGCAGGTGACTGAATTCCCATTCCCTCATTCTGAAAACATGATGAAGGAGTTCTTCCTGGATGCTCAGGGGCGCATGTGGTACGGCTCGCCCGCGAATAACAAGGTGGGCTATTTCGTCCCGGCGGCCGTAAATTGAAACCGCAATGATTTGGTGTGGCGAGCGAGAAATGCCATTGCGGCAGAGTGCTCAACTTCGACCGCCTACGAGGGAGGCCTCGCGAGAGGCCTCCCTGGCGGGCCAGCTAGAGCGACCCTAGGAACCGCAAGAGCAAGCGTTTGTCAGTCGGGCTGAGCCGTCTGAAATTAGATGCGTCGTCTGCAGCCTCATGTTCGTGCCGCTCAATCGCCTCAGAGAACGTCCCTGCAGACGCGTCATGTAAGAACTGCGTGCGCGTTCGAAGTCCCCACAATGGCATGGTGCGAACCTTATATTGCGTATCGGGGGGACCGTTTTGCACGATTCCATCGCCCGTGCCGATGTCGTGCAGCAGGAAGTCGCCGAACGGATGAAACTGCTTCCCCCCAATCGCATCCGACAGCATATAAGTCCCGCCATGAATGAAAGTGCCAGCCCGCGCGGTGGTCATAGTCTTGACGTGGCAGTCCGCGCAGCCGATCCTTATGAAGATCGCTTCGCCTTGCGTTACCTCGAGCGTCATGGCGGTGGGGCCTCGGGGCGGAACTTTGAGTGCCCGCATGAATGTGGTGAATGTGTCGATATCGTCGTCATCGCCGGGTTTGACAGGTTGGATCGGATTGTTGGGGATGGAGATGCCGGTCGTGGGCTGGCATACCAGCGTTGCCTCAGTCGGATTCAATCGATTCGTGATGCCCATTTCGTTCACGTAGGCATCGCTCGCGAATGATAGCAGGCTCGCGTGCTGCGTTTTCCACCCGAAGCGTCCCACTTCCTGCGTCCCTGGCGATTCCAGTACGTCCACCATGATCGCCTCGCCCCGGTTGTGGCTGGCGATTTCGAGCAACTCGGCATCCGGCACCGCTTCAACAAATGCATCCCCGAACAGGCCTAGTGAAAGCCGCGTAGCACGAATGTTGTCGACATCAGTCAGATGTTCCTGCGCGTCGGGGCAAATCGCGCGTTGGTTGATGAGCGACCGGTTCGGAATCGGCGTGCCGTTCGCGGTGATAGCGGTTGCAGCGACAAACGTCCCGGTACTGCCGTTCGTGTCCCCCCTGTGTCGTCGCTCCTCAAACCAACTAGGCCTGCGGTTGTCGTTGTGGCCAGCGCGAAATTCGAGAACCTGGGCCGCTCCGCCGACCGCTTGGCTTTGATGGCAATTGACACACGCGACGTCGTTAAAAACAGGCCCAAGACCATTCGGCGCTGGGGCTTCGATTTCTTGGAATTGGTCCGAGGCAGTTTGCATCATTTCCTGCGACACGGAGCCATTCGTCAAGCCATCGTATCCGGCCGGCGCTTCCGGCACCTGTTGAGCAGAAATGGCGAAACCTATCACCAGAAGACCAAACATTGTTGCAACTGTCAAATTCGATACAAAGCGTTTCATGACATCACCCTCACGGACGTTAAAAATGGGCCGTGTTCCGCACGATCTGATTCCCACTATGTCCTTAGTCTTGGCTGTCTCGGGCTGGGATTCCAGAGCGCCCCAATTCCCAAGCGGTCCCTGCGGTGAGGCGCCCAATGTGTGGAAGCGTATGCTGCTAGGCAGGTCGTCGCAATTGACCTGAGGTACAAGTTCAGTACAGGCCTGAAAAGCACAGGTCGGGATCTGGGGAAAAATGAAAATCGGTCCTATTGAATGAACGTTAACTAATTGAAATAAATAGAGTTCTGCGTCAGAGCGGGCCTGGCGCCCGAACGGATTCGCGAAACAATGCCGGCCGGAAATTCAGCAAGTGGGACCCGAAGCAGACGGAGATCAAAATAAATCGGGCGCACGGGAGAGGGAGCCCGGTCACTCTATAGCCTGCGGGCGGCGTGAGGCACGAAATGGCAAGTCCCGTGCCACCGTTGAAACCGTGATATAAAAGGAAGCGTGCGGCTGTAGCTCAGATGGATAGAGCGCGTGCCTCCGAAGCACGAGGTCGAGAGTTCGAATCTCCCCAGCCGCACCACTCTTCCCATTAAAAATAATAAGACCTGGCAGGTTGGAGTTGCGGAGCGTGGCGCTTACTTACCGCCGAGATTGACTTCGTGCCGCGGATGGCAATTGTCCAGGGGATCGTATGATACGGTCTTGCTTTGCTCTCCGTGACGGACCTTGAACTCGGCCAGCCCTTTGATTTGTTCCGGCAACCCTTCGATACGCGCTTTACCTTCATAGTTCGTGCCGACCGTGAGGTCGAGCTTGTGAAGGCCCATAAAACCGTACTTGATCTGAATGCCGATCTTGGCGTCGTAAATGCCTTTGCCGGAAGAGTCACTTACCACGAAGTCCGCTGTGCAGGATCCCGCGCCGCCTTTCGCAACTGGAATGTCCGCGCTGTTCGGCGCCTGCGGCCGTGCAAGAGAGACGCCCGGAACGACCGAAATCGACGCAACAATTAGACCCGCGAGCCAAAGTCTGTGATAACTGCGCATAAGAACCCCCATCCAACCGAGAATGTGGTACCGATCCCGACGGCGTTTGTGGGCACTCTCCTGTCTATACCTGAATCAGACAGCCACTAGCACGGTTAAAAAGTCGGACAGTAGGTCAATTTGCTGAGTAGGACAGACACTCTTGTCTGTCCCACACGACATCGCCACAGCGCACTCGGACAGGCAAGAGTGCCTGTCCTACCAAGACCTGGCAGCGGCAAACTGTCCCGCACGCAAAACTCGTTTCCGACAAAGCGTCATGATGCGCGAGCAAGTCCTTTGATATGCTTGGCGAGCTTTTCAACTTCTTCGGCCTTGTGGACCAGCGAAAGCGACAGCACATTGGTCTGCTCAGTCTTGTCGGCTTCGTCCTTCAGTTCCTGCCCTGCCGCGTTTGCGCCGCGAACTGACCCTTCACTCCCACCAAGGTCACCACGATGGATGAAAGAAACGACCTGCGTCCAGTCTCCATTGGATTCTCCCGCGGGTTTCGAGCCATGTATTACCCGCCAACTTCTGCAGGGCCAGTGAATGCTATAATCTCACTCGAATCGTATGGTTCCAAGCGTATTCAAATGGACTGATTTGGCGTTCGGGCACAGCCTTCGGCTGGCGAGCATCGTGCTGATTGCCGTGATCCTGAACCGGCTGTTGCGCATGTTGACGCGCCGTTTGATCCCGGCACCCGGCGCCGAAGGCCCGGGCCGGATCGCACGGATGCGGGAGCAACATACAAAAACTCTCGCAGGACTCCTTTATAGCGCGGGAACGGCCGTGATCATTGTCGGCGCGATCCTGATGGCGCTGCCCGAGTTCGGATTCAACATCACCCCCATTGCCGCCGTCGCGGGGCTCGCGAGCCTGGCGTTCGGTTTCGGCGCGCAACATCTGGTTCGCGATTTGATTAACGGTTTCTTTGTAATCGTGGAAGATCAATTCGCAGTGGGCGAAACGGTGAGAATCGGGGGCGTCGTAGGCCGCGTCGAATACCTCACGCTCCGCCGCACGGTGGTCCGCGATATTCAGGGCGCTTTGGTCAGCATTCCCAATGGCGAAATTTCCCAAGTCGCGAATCTCAGCCGGGATTGGGGCCAGCTCTTTGTGGATATCGTTCTGCCTTCCGGCAGTTCGTCTGACTCCGCATTCGCGGCGTTGGAACGCGTGTCCGGGGAACTCCGAACGGATCCGTCATGGTCCCCAGTTCTTGTTGACGGGCCGCGTGTCCTCGGAATCGAATCGATTGGGGCGGGCGGCGTGACGCTGCGCATGCAGCTTCGCACGATTCCCGGGAGGCAGGATGACGCGGCGCGGGAGCTGCGCCGGCGGATTCAAAACCGTTTCGATCAGGAACAGATTCACTGGAGTGAAGTGCAGCGCGTGGAAGTAATAGGGGGCGAATCGCTACAAGATTTGCTGGAACAATCCAGGTCTGCTAAGTCTGGGAGCTGATTCGGAAGGAGAGAACGCTATGGGACAGGTCACGCACGAACAGGCAAACCTTCTTTTGCGTTTGTACGAATTGCGGCGCGAGTCACGGATGCGGCAAGCGCGAACGTGGTTCTCCAGCCAGTTTGAGGCCAACACGCCGCAAGATGTGGCCTCGAAATACCCGATGGGCAGCGAGGAGAGCGCCAGCTTGCGCATGGTCATATCGTATTGGGATATGGCGGCCGGAATGGCGAACCGAGGGCTGATTGATGATGAAATGTTCTTTGAAAACTCGGCGGAAGGCTGGATCGTCTGGGAAAAAGTGAAGGCCATCGTGCCCGCCCAGCGGGAGTCGATGAAGAACCCAACCTATTTAGTCCAACTGGAGAAATTTGCAAATCGCTTTGAAGCCTGGCGTGAGAGAACCGCTCCGGGGTCGCTCGAGGCATTTCGTCAGGCGCGAGTGACCGCGCGCCGGGCAGCCGCCAGTTCGGCGAACTGAATGAGTCGCGCGGCAGTGCAGGCGCGCCAGGACGACCGGGAAATATGTGCTGACCTTGTTATTTTTTCGCTGGCCCAGTTGACGAAAACTCCAGAGTTGGATGGTGGGCCTCCTCATGCTCAGCCGCGCCGGCCATGACCGCGCGGTTCCGGCCTTCTTCTTTGGCACGATAGAGTGCGATGTCAATCATCTGCAGGAGTTGATTCGTGTTGCCGTCCGGCCAATTTGCGATGGCGACTCCTCCGAGACTGATCGTGATCCGCAACGGCCCAGAGGACGTCTCCATCGGTTGTTGCTCGATTGCGGCGAGGAGTTGCTCTGCCTTAGCCGCTGTTTCCGCGGCATCGCAACCAGGAAGTAAAACCAGGAACTCTTCTCCACCATAGCGGCCGACCGCGTCATATGGCCGGACAGAGGCCTGCATCCTTCTTGTCACTTCCCGTAATACATCGTCTCCCGTCAGATGCCCGTAGATGTCGTTCACTGATTTGAAATGGTCCACGTCCCCAATTAGTACGCCCAACGAGGCACGCTCCCGCCGGGACCGGGTGATCTCGCGATCCAGCGTTTCCAGAATCGTGCCGCGATTCCAGACTCCGGTTAATGCATCGTGCGTCGCTTTGAACCGCATCGCTTCGCGGGCCTCCACGAGGGTGTCTTCAAGATTGAGCAAGCGAATCCCAACGCGAAGTCTCGCCTTCAATTCCTGGGGGTGAAACGGCTTGGTCAGGTAATCATCCGCGCCCGCTTCCAAACCCTCGACGACACTCTCTTTGGCGTCTTTTGCGGTGAGCAAGAGGATATAGGTATATGGTTCGGGCCGATGCGATCGCATTTCCCGGCATACATCGACGCCGTTCTGCCCCGGCATCATCCAATCGAGCAATGCAATGCGAGGCGCGTCGGATCCACTGAGCTGCTCCCAGGCGGCTTTGCCATCCGTTACCGAAACGACTTCATAGCCCCACTTCATCAGGAGCCGTTGAAGCATCCGGCGAGAGACGGGCTCGTCATCGGCAATCAGAATCTTCATTTCAAAACCTCCTGGCACAGATCCGCAAGAACTGGAATCAAGCGTTCGACCGCGCCTTCGAGGGCCGCAAGATAGGCTCTTGATAGTTCCAGGTCTCCTTTTTTCACGCTTTGTTCCAGCTGCATTGCGGCGTTCACCGTGACCATCGCCGACATGTTGCCCGCCGCGCCTTTCATGGAATGTGCGGAACGCTCCAACAAAATCATGTCGCCCTGCAAAAGCGCATTCCGCATGGCGTCGAGTAAGTGCGGCGCGTCCGCCAGAAACAACTGGATCATTTCGGCGAGCAACTCCTGGTCTCCTTCCACGCGTTCCAAGAGCAAGGCCCGGTCCAGTCGTTCGGCATGCGGTGAAGGATCTTCTGTGATCGTCGTCCCCGTATTGATTCCTGCCAGACATCTTTCCATTTCGGCGAAAAGGAGGCGTGAATTAACCGGTTTCGAAATATAACCGTCCATTCCTCCGCTGAGGTAGCGCTCCCGATCACCCCTCATGCTGTTCGCCGTCATCGCTACGATTGGGAGATGCTTGCCCGAAGACTTTTCGGCTCCACGGATTGCGGCCGTGGCTTCCAGACCGTCCATCTCAGGCATTTGAATGTCCATCAGCACGATGTCAAAACCCTGGGGACGAGCCTTTTCCAGCGCTTCGAGCACTTGCCTGCCATTGGCCGCCAGGACAACGTGATGGCCCGCGTTTTCGAGCAACTTGATCGCGAGCTTTTGGTTTACCAGATTGTCTTCAGCGAGCAGGATGTTGAGGCTGCGTCCTTCGGGCCTATCTTTGGCGAGCGAAGGGGGTTCCATGGAGTGGTCTTCGACAGCACGCAGGCCCAGCGCGAGCAAGATCGCGTCCAGCAGTTCAGACTGGCCTATCGGCTTGGTGAGGAATACTTTCACGCCAGCTTCATGGCAGCGCGCAGTGTCGGCCGGAAGGCGATCGGCAGAGAGCATCAATACGATGGGACCGGCGAGCCCAGATTTCTTGTGAACTCTCTTCGCAACGTCGAATCCGTCCATCCCTGGCATTTGCGCGTCGAGCAACACGATAGGGAAGGGATGGCCCGCTTTCTTTGCAGCCTCCATCGCATTCAACGCACTTGCGCCGCTCTCAGCCATTGCCGGACTCATCCGCCAGTTGGTCAGCATCTCGGCGAGAATATTGCGGTTCGCATCGTTATCGTCCACGACGAGGACGGATAGTCCCTCTAATCCTTGGCGCTTGAGGTGTTCGGAGCCCAAAGCGGGCGTTGCCGAATGCCGGAAATTTGCAGTGAAGTGAAATACGCTCCCTTGTCCGGCTTCACTCTCCACCCAGATTCGTCCGCCCATCATTTCGACGATCCGGCGAGAAATGGTCAGGCCCAGGCCGGTCCCTCCGAATCGCCGCGTGGTCGACCCATCCGCCTGTGCGAAGGACTCAAATATCAGCTGACGCTTTTCAGGAGGGATTCCGATTCCCGTGTCCGATACGCTAAAGTGCATATGCACTGCGTCGCTCACTTGGCTTTCAAGTTCCGCCTCAACGACGATGTTCCCGCGTTCAGTGAACTTGATCGCATTACCGACTAAATTCACGATCAACTGCCGCAGGCGCGTCGGATCTCCGACGACGACACTCGGGACCTCAGCCGACACATGGGCGGAAAGCTCCAGGCGTTTCTTGTCCGCACGGACAGCAAGTGTTTTGAGGGTGTCGCTGAACAGGTCGCGAATTGCAAATTCTGTCTCTTCCAATTCGAGCTTGCCAGCTTCAATCTTCGAGAAATCCAATATGTCATTGATCAGATGCAGAAGGCTGTCTGCCGACGACTTGACGAGCCCGAGGTACTCCCGCTGTTCGGTCGTGAGGTGGGTATCGAGCGCCAAGCCGGTCATCCCGATAATGCCGTTCATCGGCGTGCGGATCTCATGGCGCATGTTGGCCAGGAATTCACTCTTGGCGCGGCTGCCCGCTTCGGCTGCCTCCTTGGCCATGCGCAAGGCTTCTTGCGCCCTCTTGCGCCCGGTGATGTCCAGGAACGTCACGACCGCGCCGACCATTTCTCCCTCCTTACGGGTTGGATAGGCCCAGTATTCAGCGGGGAAACTGGTGCCATCGGCGCGCCAAAAAATTTCTTCGTCTGAATGAATGCCTTCGCCTTTTTGGAGCGAGGCGGAAATAGCGCAATCCTCCTCCGCGTAAGGGGTCCCGTTAGCATGCGTATGGTGGATGATATTGTGTAACCTCTTGCCCACAAGGTCTTCTGGCTTTTCATAACCGAGCATCCGGAGCGTTGCGGGATTGCAAAACGTGCACAGCCCGTCGCGACCGATTCCGTAAATTGCTTCTGCCGTCGAATCCAAAAGGAGTCGGATTCGCCCCTCGCTTTCGTGCAGCGCTTCCTGGGCGAGCTGGCGGTCGGCCACCTCCTGTTCCAATTCGACGGTGCGTTCATTTACACGCCGTTCCAGGTCGTCGCGCGCGCTGCTTAATTCGGCGTCACGAATTTGAATCTGGGCCAGCATTTCATTGAAGCCGTCGATTAGGACGCCAACTTCGTCCTCCGATTGTTTTCCAGCGCGGATGGAATAATCCCTGCTTCCGGTAACCAACTTGGCGGTCCACGCCAATTGCAAGATCGGGTCCGAGATGGGGCGCTGCAACCGTTCAGCCATCACGTAGGCCCCTAGGGAAACTGCCAACACAATCAGCGCGAAAAAGAGAAGGTAACCCTCCAGCAGTTGCGGGTATTCGACGGTATCCCCTTCAAGAAATATGCTTCCAACTCTTTCTCCTTCCAGAGTAATTTTCTGGAAGACCAGGATTCGATTCGCAGTAAATCTGCTGGATTCGTTTTCAAAAGGCTTTGGAGAATAAACTTCCTTAGATGTTCCCCGGTGATAGACAGCGAACGGCTTACCATCCGGGTCGTAGATGACCGCGCCAAGGATGTTCGGTTTGGCGGCCAGCGCCTGGAGAACCTCCCCGGCGGATTTCTGGTCCTTGAACGTCAACGCCGCCGTGCTGGTGGTTCCCAAGACGTTCGCCAGCGCGTTCAGATTTTGCATCTGCAACTTCTTAAAGCGGTACACCCCGAATTCGGCAAAAGCAATGCTGGCCACGCACAGAGCCGCAACCGTGTTGATCATGATCACGTAGGTGATCTTGCGGCGAAGCGAAAGTTTGCGGGACCATTGCATTTCAGTTGTTTCCAACCCGTTCCGTTTCCGTGACCGCCAGGGCCAGGGATAGCAATTTCGAGCTGACTTTCAACCTGGCCCGGCTGGACGCGCCGACATCAATGGCAAATCGCACGCGCTTTTCCTGCATCACGAACTGGATCATTCCGCCGGACTCGATGAAATGGTCCATGTCCGCGACGGTCAAAACGCTGGAGCCGTCTAAGGCAGCCAACATGGAGGGGAGCCGTTTTTTCTCGGACGCGCTTATAAACAAGATATGACAAGCATGGAGATCTTCACCGGACTGAAATCGCTTAACCTCCAAATCGTGCCCTTGAACGGTTTTGCCCGATATGATTTGCGCCAACTCCCCACCGAGGGGATTGTCCCCAACGATTCCGAAGATCCACCGCCCGTGGGTATCGGCAGGCGCATCGCCGGGCCACTCGACGAACTTCAAAAAATTGAACAGGTATGCAGCCTTGACTTGATACTCCGTAGGGGCTTCCTGCGCACGAATAATTCGGATGGTCACCGCCGATGTACAGGTCAACAGCAGGACGGCGCATGCGAATCGCAGGCCGATCCGTTTCGACCGACTCCGCGCCACGTCGAATTCCGAGTTGGACTGAAATGTCGCCGTATGCGAAACTTTCAAGGGGCATGTCCGTAAGTGCTGCGTTTCACCTGCGTGGCAAGGACTCCTTCGTCCGCACCCGTGAATTCCAGACGGTAAGGCTGCGCCGGCTTCGCCCGATGGCGCTGAGTTCCGCGCCCGGTCCCGGGGACGCCAAGAGGTTCGGCTGTCAGCCCGCGTGTAGGCCCGAAGGCTGAAAATGGGCACCCTCAGACATTGCTCTCCGCATGTCGCTGGGCCGCGCGTATTTTCCCCCCGGAATCCACTGCACAAGCCTCGCCACACAAGGGGTGCTGATCGGAGATTAAATTATCCATTTTCTGTTACATGCAAGATAAGGCGGGCTTCATGGAAACGGGCGAAAGATCGCTTAGTTCCAAATCGGTATCCAGAGCACCAGATTGATTCTGATTTGCACCAGTCGCAACCCATTGCATCCGGCGCACAAACTACCCAAACTCAAATTTTCCTTGATTGCTGCAAATTAATGGGGCGAAAGGAACACTCTCGCTGCCGCTCTATTTGCCCCCTGCACCCAGTTTCATGACCCAATCGTGCCAATCACTCCTATCCTTCTCGAATACAGGCTTCGCAAGCGAAGTAGCGATAGGAAGCCAAGATGTATTTCCCTGCTGTAAGTACGCGGCTTTTTGAAGGCTTCCATCGGGTGAAACGAGAAAGAAATACATCTCCGACACGGTCTGGCGCTCGAGAATTACGGCATCGGGATTCTTCGGATCTTTCGTCCCACTCAGGAATAGGCCTCTTCCCACCGGTTGGCCTCCCTCAGTCCCGCGCGGCAAAGTAGCCAGCTTTGGCGCCCCTTTGTCCTCGCAAACTTTGAACAACAGGCAGACGTCAGCGGGAATTCCAGGCGGCGGTGCGGATTTCCATTGAATCTGACCTTTGTGATCGAGCACTTCCTTAAAAAGATTTACCGGCTGGCCGGCTGGGGCTGACGGTTTCGACTGGCCTGCCCACACCGCAGCAATAGCCGAGAAGAAAAACAGGAAGAGAGCCCCGCAGAATCTTGTCGGATTCATCATCAGTGTTCCTCCCATATCGATTTGAAGTGTCCCTCGCACGGGGTGTCGAG
>WNFP01004205.1_pt1 | contig 11578 bp, 10 predicted proteins | sample 5400201 | NCBI WGS metagenome assembly WNFP01 (sample SAMN13153355, study PRJNA577476) | soil metagenome | isolation source: 115 cm saprolite under Madrone tree | place: USA:California | collected 2016-06-14
GAATCAGGGGATCGCGACTCAAACGTTGGATGAAATCAAAACTAAGTACGTCCTTTCAGAGCGAAGCCCGCAAATGACGACGACAACGATAGCCGAAGGTAATGTGTCGATTGTTATCCCGTGCTTCAACCACGGGGCGATGCTGCGCGAAGCGCTTGCGAGTGTAGAACAGGTGCGTAACGCGAATCTGCTCGAAGTAATCGTTGTCGATGACGGATCGTCCGAAGTCGAAACGACGACGATTCTTAGCCAACTCGAGGAGGCGGACTACTGCGTTGTGCGTCAGCCGAATAGGGGCCCGGGTGCCGCTCGCAATGCGGGCATACGATTAGCTAAAGGCGAATTCATTTTGCCGTTGGACAGCGATAATCGTCTTCGCGATCTCTATTTGAACGAAGGCGTATCTCTCCTAAGGCAGAATCCAAGTGTAGGAGTAGTTTACGCCGACGCTGAATACTTCGGCGAGAGGAGTGGCCGATGGCAGATACCGGAATTCGATTTGTTGTCGTTAATCCGCATGAACTTCATAGACGCCTGTGCTCTTTACCGAAAAAACTTGTGGGAAGAAGTTGGTGGCTACGATGAGCACATGCCTTTGTCAGGATGGGAAGATTGGGATTTTTGGCTGCGAGTTGCTGCCCATGGCGGTAGCTTTTTCCATGTTCCCAAGATAGGATTTGATTATCGTGTGCGGAAAGATTCCATCATCGTGAAGACGGTGGGGTTTGATTACCGCATGCGCAGAGACTCCTCAGATCTGGTAAGCGTCAGTCCGCGCGCCGCAGAACTCGTAGACTATATTTTCGGCAAACCTGAAATGGCTTGTTACAAGCTGCTCCGTGAAACAGACGAGGAAGTACAGCAGATGAGAGCAGGAATCCGGACCATCCAAAATTCACGAAGCTATCGTTTAGGACGTGGCTTACTTGCCCCGGCGCGACTGCTGCGAAAACTGTGGCGCGGTTTTTACTGAGAAATGCGTTGCTTCGAGCGGGGCACAGCACTGATATATCGCTGCTCTGGAGCTAAGAGAATTTTCGTCGTAGTTGATCGACCGCGCTACGCATCTTCCGCAGGCGTTTTCGCTATCACCTTTGATGTAGCGTACCTTCAACGCAGTAGAGCGCTTCAGCTGTAACCGAGCAAAACTACCAAATGGACCGCGTGAGCCTTCCCGGAACCGATGTTCAGATCTCTGCGCTATGCCTTGGAGTGGCTGAAATCGGTGTCCGCCAGACAGAGACTGACGCGCATCGTCTGTTGGACTCCTGGGTTCAACGCGGCGGGAATGGCATTGATACCGCAAGAGTGTATTCGGACTGGATTCCTGGAGAGAAGCATCGAAGCGAACGGATTGTAGGCGATTGGCTCAAAGCTACCGGGGTTCGAGAGCAGATTGTGTTGGCCACAAAGGCGGGACATCCTCTCTTCGACAACAGCTGGCGAGTGAGGCTTTCGCCTTCGGAGTTACGGCAAGATTTGGAAGGCAGCTTGGAGACGCTTGGAACAGATTACATAGACGTGTGGTTTTTGCACCGCGATGACGAGAGGCTTCCTGTAGAGGAGATCATAGACAGTTGTGACACGTTTGTTCGTGATGGGCGGGTCAAAGCCCTTGGGGCAGCTAACTGGACGGCAAGGCGAATTTGCAAAGCGAATGACTACGCATCCCGAACAGGCAAGGCCGGATTCGTGGCCACACAATTGTTCTGGAATCTCGGCAGTCGTCACTATCGCGGACTAGAATCGACTCTACGGTCGATGGACGATGATGCAGAGCAACTGCACGAAGCAGCCAACTTAGTCGCGATGCCTTATTCTTCGCAAGCTAGCGGTTTTTTCAGTAATTGGTTGGAAGGAGATGAGGTAACGCGTTTGAAGGCCGAGCGATCCGGATACGCGACAAAGGCCAATTTCCAAATAGCAAGGTTTGCGGGTGAGATCGCTAGACGCAATGGCGTCCCTGTCGGTGCTGTTGTGCTGGCGTTTCTGCGCTCACATCCGTTTGACGTCGTCCCCATTATTGGGTCCGGCACGCCAGCGCACCTGGCTGCCAGCATCGAGGCTTTGGATTTCGTCTTGTCGGACGCTGACTGGAAGACTCTACGTGAGGTTACGAGTTATAAACCCGGATGGTTTAATCGTTTTTTGTGGAAACGGAGCTGAACACCACGTTGAATTCTCAAAAGGAAGCGTTCAAACTCAAATTCGCTGCCGGGCTTCTGAATCCCTTCAGCGGAATGAACGTATCGGTTCGGCTAGGCCAACTCGCCTTGAATGTCCTCGCTCGCTGGTCCATCAAACCTTTACCGCCAAAACCCGAATCCGGCTTGTGTTATTTGACCATTGCCGCCCGCACTCATTGGTTGATGCTGCGAGAAAGCATGTTTTCACTTCACCGGTCGTGGAAAAAACTGCCGACCATCACTGTCGTTTCGGACGGCAGCTGGTCGGCAGCGGATTTTTACCCTGTCTTTTCCTGGTGGCCAGGCAAAATCAATGTCCTTTCCTGCGAGCAAATTATTGCTGAAGCGGACGCTGCCGGAGAGCGCGAGCTTGCGCAGTATGCCGAAATGAGCGGTTGGGGATTAAAGGTTGCATCCATTGTTCTCTTAGCACGCCGGGAACCCGTGCTATTTGTAGATGTAGACATCCTTTGGTTTGCGGACCCGGCCGATGTGTTGGGTCCGAGCGATTCTTGGGCCAAGTCCCGCGGTGTGAGGGAAAGTAACTGTTATCAGCATCGCGACATGGCTCTGCGCTTCTGTCCCGAGGTATTGAAGCCGCCATTTGTCAACGGTGGCATACTCGCTTTGCATGGGGAGTTTCTCACACCGGAGGTTTTACGCGCGATGGTGCGTGAGGCGCTTAGTGACCCCAACGACGGCGCATTCGAACAGACCATTATTGCTACTGCTGTGCACAGAGGAGCGGGTCTGATGCCAGCCACCATGAGCCTGGTCGAGTTCGATGACATCAACAGATTCTGTCAGCGCAACATGCGAAGGGAGGGATATTATTCCCGGCATTATGTGAACTGGATGCGGCACTTGCTTTACCGCGATGCGCTTAAACTCCGCTTGCAGCGATCGCACCGAGGACGTTCGTAATTGGGAGTTGAGTATGGCGCGTGATAAACGGATTCGCATTTTTTACCTGAGCTATACACCACCAGTTCCAACCTGGGGCACGGCGATGTCTTTCTATCGACATTTTGTCGAGCGAGACGATTTTGAGGTTTTTGTCGCCACGGACAGTTCTGAGGTGCAGCAGTATGACGTGCCATATAGATTTCTGCGATTCGATGTACCGAAGTGGCTCAAGAGAATGCAGCACACGCGCTTCTACAGGTGGTTTTGGCAGTACAACCAATCAATAGCCGGGTACTTTGTTCCGCAACAGGTGTGGCAGACCGCACGACTTTTTAACCCCGACCTCGTATTTACCATTGGTGGTAGCTGGAACTGGACAGCGCGATTAGCGCAGCGTGTCGCGCGCCGCCTGGGTGTGCCGTTAGCCGCCAGCTTCAACGATTGGTTCGATTTCGGCGTTTTGATGCACCCGTACTTCCGAGGTTCGATCGAAAGGGCCTTTCGCAGATTTTACCGCGATTGTGATCTGGCATTCTGTACTTCGGAAGGGATGCTCGAGGCGCTCGGTCCGCATCCTAACGCGCATGTGTTGTATCCGATCGGGACAAGTATGGGCGACAGCCAACGCGACTTTGTGCCGTTTATTTCCAATGGCAGGCCAGCCACGGTGTTTTTTGCAGGCTCACTGTCGTTTTGGTATGGACCGATGCTTGAGCGCCTTGTGCTAGCAAGTTCCGGCTCTCCTTTGCGTTTCGAAATTTTCGGCAGCCACATCCACGCCACGTGGAGCCGGAGCTTTGACACCTTTGCACGAACAGCTGGTATGTACCGAGGCCAGGTCTCTTTTGATCAGCTAAAGATGCATGTTCAAGATGCCGATTTGTTGTTGTTACCGATGGGTTTCGGTGATGAGTGCGCTCAAACCGAGCGGACCAGCTTTAAGACAAAGTTTCTTGATTACTTGACGTTTCAAAAGCCAATTATCATCTGGGGACCCGACTACTGTTCTGCCATTCGTGTTGCCCGCGAATTTGATGCGGCGGAATGTTATACTTCACCCGACGCAGAGGGTTGTATTGCGACTCTTGAGAATGTGGCTCGCAGCTCAGAACGGCAGAAACAACTTGTCGCGAATGCACGCCGAATGTATCAGAGTCGATTTGAACCGAGCCGAATTCATGCTGTGTTACTCAGCGAGTGCGAGAAATTAGTACGGCGGCAACGTCGCTGAAGGTTTTCAAAACGACACGCGCCAAATTCGCAAAGTCTTCCCAAGTCCTACTAACGAATAAGTGACCGAATGCGAATCGCCATAATTTCTACCGTTGGCGATTGCTCGTGGGCCGGTAGTGAAGAGATGTGGAAGCTGTTCGCGACAGAAGCGCTGCATCGTGGGCATTCCGTCGCCGCTGCGCTGCAAACGCCAATCGCGCAGTCTGAAGAGCTTGCAGAATTTCGTGCTCTTGGTGGGGTGGTGTTCGCATACAATCCTCTAAATCGCTACACCTCGCGCACCGTGCGGCTGGGCTATTCCCGGTTTCGGCGGTTGGAGCGGTGGCATCCTGAAATCCTCTGCACATCGGGTCATCCAGCTATCCCACACCGAGATCGCGATATCTACAGGTTGCTAAACGCCCACACCGGTCTTCGAATTTTCATCATACAAGGCAACGCTGATTGGTTTATCAGCGGTCAACCCGAACGCGACGCGTTGCGAGCGCTTTATCGTTCGGCGCGGCGAATCATCTGTGTCTCGCGGAACAATGCAGAGCTATTGCAGCGACAACTGACATCGACTCTGCCGATTACGATTTTACCGAATCCAATCAGAACGCGGTTAGAGTGCCCGTTACCCTGGCCTGCTGATTCAGAGCAACTGCGATTCGCGACCGTTGGTCGTTACGAGACATTTGGTAAATGCCAGGATGCCGTCCTTCAGGCGCTCGCCACTTCCGAGTGGAGGGAGCGCAACTGGCGACTCGATCTTTTCGGCACCGGATCAGACGCAAGGTATATACAGGACGTGATCCGCTACTTTGATCTTGGCGATCGGGTGACTCTGTGTGGTTTTGAACGCGACTTCGTCAAAATATGGATGAACCATCACCTCCATATCTTGATCTCTCGCGGTGAAGGGCTGGCGCTTGCGCTGATAGAGTCAATGTTTTGTGGCCGACCTGCGGTGGTTACGCGAACGGGCGGCAATCATGAGTTGCTGCGAGATGACAAAGATGGCTTTGTGAGTCCCGGCGAAGATCCGGAAACCATCCGTGAAGCATTGGAGCGAGCCTGGAGCAATCGCCAGAGATGGCCGGAAATGGGAGAAGCCGCTTTCCAGCGAGCCAACGAATGGATACCCAGGGATCTATCAGTTCGTTTATTTCAGACCATTTGCGATTCACCGCCTCCGGAAGCGCAAGCGTGACGTACCGGTGTAGTAGTCCGCGGTGTATCACTAATTCCGTCGCTGATCCGGAATCGCATTTACGACATCATTACTTCCCTCTAGCTCTCGGCGTGTTGCTGTTGAATCTGGATGAACTAAAGAGAAATTCACACGGCGAGTTCAGCGCATGCGCTGCGAGGGTTACGGTATTATCCTTCCGCTGCGGGTTTATCCCAACGCGCTGCGAGAATGGGCTGCAGTCCTGTTGACGAACTGCGTATGAAAATCGCTCATTTCACATCTGAGTTAACTGGTGGTGCGGGGGTGGCTGCCCAACGCTTGAATGATGCGTTGCGGCGGGAGGGAGTGGATAGTCGGCTTTACTATGAATGTGGCTTGCCACTCGTAGCAGGGTGTCAGCGTGTGTTTGAGAACCAGTCGTTTGCGCGGCGGAACCTAGCTGCGTTGGCGCGGGCCTGGCGCAACCGGCGCAATGCGCCCGGCTGTCTTTTCACCAGCCCCCGTTGGTTTCGGCGAACCCGACTACAAGATGTTGGCCCTCTGCCCGATCTGGTCAACTTGCACTGGATTTCGCGCTGGATTGATCAGCCCAGCTTCTTCGCGTCGCTGCCGCCGGACTTGCCGGTGGTGTGGTCTTTGCACGACATGAATCCGTTTACCGGCGGCTGTCATCATGCAGGTGATTGCGAGCGGTTCACGAATCATTGCCGGGACTGTCCACAGTTGAAAAATCCCGGTCCGCATGACGATGCCTTTCGATTTTTTGAGATTAAGAAGCGATGTTATGCCGGCAAGAATCTGCACATTGTCTCCAGCAGTGATTGGATGAGTGCGCAAGCGCGCCGTAGCGCACTGCTACAACAGGCCAGATCCTTTCATACAATTCCGCTAGGGTTGGATACCGAGTCATTCAAACCGATCGACAAATCCTGCGCGCGACAGACCCTGGCCATTGGTAGCGAGCGGTTCGTGGTTGGTTTTGCGTGCGCCGATTTGTCCAGCCATGACAAGGGAGGCGCGCTGCTGCTGGAGGCTCTGCACGCTTTGGCTGACGAAGCGAAAATTACGTTGCTGGTTTTTGGCGCGGGCAAGCTGCCGGACAGTCGCGGAAGGTATCAACTCATTGAACTCGGCAGCATCAACTCGCCATACCTGCAATCGCTATTCTATTCGGCGTGTGATGTGTTCGCAGCGCCGAGCCGGATTGAGTCATTTGGTTTGACCGCATTGGAAGCGATGGCTTGCGGCACGCCTGTGGTAGCGTTCCACACCGGTGGCCTGGTTGACATAGTAGCCGATGGCGAAACGGGTTTGCTGGAAAGCAGAGTTGGCAGCGTCGTGGGACTCCATGATCAGTTGGCTTGGATGCTGCAACATCCAACCGAGCGACAAAACATGGGCTTGGCGGCGCGACAACGTGTGGAAAAACAGTTTGCCAGTGGTCTGATGGCAAAGCGTTACGTAGAGGTTTACAACCGGCTTCTGGGAACTAGCGAATGAAGCGGGTATTGATCAGGCCCACATTTCAGGACTGGTGTGGCAACCGGTTATTCACTGACGGTACGAGTTGGCAAGGGCTTTATCGCAGCGCCTTTTCTGCCTGGAAAGAAAAGGCGCTGGCTTTGGGAATTCAGATAGACACCTGGGATCAAGCACCATTGGGAACCTGCGATTTGTTATGGTTGGTAGATCTTCCAACAAGCAAAAAAGAGTTCGAACAAATTCGCTCACGGTTACGACCCGGCACGCCGATAGTCCTGCAAGTGCTCGAAAGCCCGACTATCGCGCCTTTCGGATTCGTTTCCGCCAATCAGAAGCACGTTTCGGGTGTGGTCACTTATGAACTTCCCGATGACTCCCCGGCCATTGGGAAATGTTTTCATTACCATTTGCCGGTGCCCATTCTTTCGCCGGTTAAGAATCCGCCTTTTTCCCAACGCAAGGGCTTGTTGATGTGCTATTCCAACCGCGTGAGCGGTTTCTGGGCGATTCGGCAGCCGGGGCTCGCGGGGTTGCCTTTTTTTGGAAGAGTGTTGGCCGGCTGGAAATGTCCTCTGTCATTGGTGAGGGAACTCTCATGTGGCGATCTGTATGGCGAACGTCGCGCCATCGCCCGCCAGGCGGAGAGATACATCCCGGATTTTCTGGATGTTTTTGGCCCTGGCTGGAATCGAGAACAAATCTCGTGGTGTCCGCTGTATCCCAATCGGCCTTATCGCTGCTGGCAGGCCAACGCAAAAGCTTCGAAGCACGAACTGTCGGCGGAGTATCGTTTTGTGATGGCCTATGAAAACTTTCGTGGACGGCGCGGGTATATCAGCGAGAAAATCTTTGATGCATTGCAAGCCGGCTCGGTGCCCGTTTATCTAGGCGAAGAGCGGATTGCAGAGTTTGTCCCGCAAGAAGCGTTCGTCGATGCGCGAAACTTCCGTACACGTCGCGAATTGCTGGCGTATTTGCAATCATGTCCCGAACTGGAATGGGGGGAAATGCGCGAGGCGGGACAAAAGTTTCTGCGTTCCGCTGCGTTTCAGTCATTCACCGACGAGGCTTTTGCCGAGCGCATGACTGATGTTTTGAAAAACATTTTCATGTGAAAGCTCGTTCAGGACTTCGGTTCATGGGACAAACGCGGGGTACCACTATAGTAACAGCGGATTTATTTTTCGCAGTCGCGGCGCCTGGTCCAGGCCGCGCATACATCGCTTGTTGTACGCTGTTACTCCGGTTGTGTCGTGAGAATACCGGCGGCGGAACCGTAGCATGAATGAACAAGCACCATTTGGTTTTGTGACTGGTTGCCACGCCGGAGACAAGTTCATGGTCCAGGCGACGCTCGCCAGCCTGAGGCATTACTGTCCCGACGTGCCAATATGCCTGACGGTAGATGGCGACTTTGATGTTTCAGATTTGGAGAAAGAATACAAACCGATCGTCCTGCGAATCGGCGATTTACCGTCGGTTGAAATGAGAAAGCTTATTGCCGGAGGTTTTCACGCTAAGCATGCTGCGATGTGGGAAGGACCGTTTGAGCATTACGTCTGGCTCGATTCGGATGCGATTGTCTGGGGAGACTTTACCTCACAAATCCGCGCGGACGTCGATTTTCAGATTTTTTGGAGCGAGATTTCAATCCCACCCGATGCGACAGAAGTCCCAGCATGGTTGCCGCATTTTTACTTTGATCCGCAGAAGCTGCGACGCTTTGATCCCAACTTCGACTGGCGCGGGCATGCTTACTTCAGCGCGGGAGTGTTCGCGTGCCGACGGAATGCCATACCGTTTGAACAGTATGTTGAGGTTAAAGCGGTGGGTCGCCAGGTTCCAGGTCTGTTCGAATTCGGCCTAAACAGCTACGAAGGAGACATGGGAATACTCAATTACCTGGTTCACGCGATGGCACAGAGAGGGGATCTCAAAACAACTGTGTCCGACCTGCAACACATTCCGGGCCATCAGGGGATAGCAGAATTCGAGCGAGACTGCGCCGGCAGTGGTTGGCGATTTCCCGCAAAGATCCAACGGCCGCGTGTGGCGCACTTTTGCGGGCGCAAACCATACCTTTTTGACTGCAAGGCGTATTCGCGACCTTTCACTATAGCGCGCTTGGAGCATCATCATCGTCGTCGCTCTCATCTTGGAGCTTGGCTGGCTATTATGAATGAGGAGGCAAAGGTTCTCGTGGGCAAAGTGAAAGGCCGCTTCAGGCGTTACGCAACGGCCTTGTTCAAAGGATGACTCTTTCGTTGATTCTGTCCACGACCAACTCACCGAGATCGTGCGCCTGACATTGTCTTGTCCATGAGTCTTTCCGTGATGATCACAACCAAGAACCGCATCGCGGAGTTACGCCGAACTTGGCGTGCTTTGCAGCAATTAGATCCGCCGCCGCTGGAGGTGCTGATCACAACGGACGGCTGCACAGAGGACGTGGTTGCAGCGGTGAAAGCGGAGTTGCCCACAGCGCGACTGTTCGTGAATGAAATTGGGCTGGGTTCGGTGGCGTCGCGTGATCGGATGATGCGCGCGGCGCGGGGCGATTTGGTGCTGGCTTTGGATGATGATAGTTATCCGGAGCAACTGGATTGCATCGCTCGCATCGTCCCAACGTTTGAGCAGCATCCCAACCTTGCGGTGCTCCATTTTCCCCAGCGCACGGATGAGTATCCCGAAACACTCGCGCAAACAAACTTCGGCCGGGAGCGGTTAACGCGCACGTTTCCCAACTCTGGAGCGGTTCTGCGACGCTCAACGTATCTTCGGTTGCCTGGCTTTGAATCACGGTTCTTTCACGCGTATGAGGAGCCGGACTACGCTCTGCAATGTGTGGCGGCGGGCTATAACGTACTTTTCTCTCCGGTCATCACCATCCGTCATCATTATTCCAGTCAGGCGCGCGATGAAATCCGCATCCACCATCGTCACGCTCGCAACGAGTTGTGGAGCACTGTGATGCGATGTCCCTTCCCGTTTGCGGTCGGAATCGCTGCCTGGCGCGTTTTCTCGCAGTTTCGTTATGCCTGCAAACGCGGATGGTCCTGGGTAGCTCGCGAACCGGTCTGGTGGGCCCAGGCGCTGGCTGGGATTCCCTACTGTCTTGGAAGGCGCAGGCCTGTTTCATGGGCAGGTTACAAACGATGGCTTGCTTTGCCATAAAACCCCCCACAAGTGTCATTCTGAGCGCAGCGAAGAATCTCGGATCAAAAACTTGGAGCGATTCCCGAGGGAAATAGACCGAGATGTTTCGCTTCGCTCAACATGACAGTGCCATTCATGATGGAGGGTAATACTATGAAGTGGTTGTGCTGTCAGCTCGGCGCGCGCGAACATTATGCAATTCCACGGGCGTTACTTCGTGTCGGAATGCTTGAATCTCTGATCACTGATGCGTGGATCCCACCTTCATCTCTAGTTGAGAAGGCTTGCGGTCGCGGGACAAAGCTCGCGGAGCGATTTCATAGTGAGCTGCGCAACGCGCCACTGAAAGCGTTTAGCTCGTCATTGGTCGTGTTCGAAACGCTTGCACGCGTGCGTGGGCTCAGCGGATGGCCAAAGATAATTGCGCGCAATCGCTGGTTTCAGCGCAAAGTCGTGAATGCTCTGACTTCCTTGGCCGCCGGAGCCTCGGCGAAGGCTGCTGACTTCAGACCTCAGACCTCTGATGCTCCGGTTTTCTTGAGCTATAGCTACACCGCCCTTGAGCCGTTTCGATACGCAAAGGCACACGGCTGGAAGACGTTGCTTGCCCAAATCGATCCGGGCCCGGTGGAAGAAGAAATCGTAGCAGAAGAGGCGGCGCGCGTGCCTCAGCTGGCGGCTGAGTGGCAGCCCGCGCCACCTGAATATTGGGCTTTCTGGCGTGAGGAATGCAAGCTGGCCGACCGCATTGTTGTTAACTCCGAATGGTCGCGTGAAGGGTTAGTTCGCGGAGGAGTTCCAGCCGAAAAGATATCGATCATTACGCTAGCGTACGAAGGAGTTGGCGTTGGGCGGCTCGCAGAGCCGCGGCTACAGCGCAATTACCCGGATCGTTTTACGTCGGAGCGGCCGATGCGCGTGCTGTTTCTTGGTCTAATTAATCTGCGCAAGGGCGTCGCCAGGTTGTTGGAGGCCGCTCGAATATTGCGTGATGAGCCGGTTGAATTTTGGATGGTCGGCCCTGTAGAAATTGCGAACGCCAGCACAATCGCCGACGACGGGCGCGTGAAATGGTTCGGCCCTGTAACCCGCAAGCAGGCAGCCGAGTTTTACAAAGGCACAGATGTGCTTATTCTTCCGACCCTCTCAGATGGGTTTGCCATCACACAACTTGAAGCGCAGGCGCATGGCTTGCCCGTTATTGCGTCGAAAAATTGCGGCAAAGTCGTAGAGAACGGCGTCAACGGAATCATTCTTGAAGAACCAAGTGCGGCGTGCATCGCAGCCGCCGTTCGCGATTGCATCGGGGATGCAGATCGGTTGCAAAAGCTTGCTGCCGCGTCACGTTTGCGTGCTGAATTCACAATCGAGGCGCTTGCCGAGCAGCTGCAAAAGGTGGGTGCAGCGCTGTGGAATCCATCGCACCAATGACATTTATTCT
>WNFP01004207.1_pt1 | contig 11578 bp, 10 predicted proteins | sample 5400201 | NCBI WGS metagenome assembly WNFP01 (sample SAMN13153355, study PRJNA577476) | soil metagenome | isolation source: 115 cm saprolite under Madrone tree | place: USA:California | collected 2016-06-14
GGAGTGGGGCCGACGCTGGCGCTGAAAATCTTGAGCGGGATGAGCGTCGAAGAACTCGTGCCGGCGATTCGCGGGAGCGACCTGGCACGGCTGACGAGAATTCCCGGCGTGGGGCGCAAGACGGCGGAGCGCATGGTGGTCGAGTTAAAGGACAAACTGGAAGCCGTGGCCGTGGAATCCGAGAAGCCCGCGCCGTCATCCCCTGCGGGAATCGAGGCGGATGTGGTGTCCGCGCTGGTGAACCTGGGATACGACGGACGCGCCGCAGAAACCGCCGTAGCTGAAGCGAAGCGCGAGGCGGGCACCGGAAATTTTGAAAAATTGTTGCGCGGCGCATTGCAGTCGTTGAGCGCGCCGAAAGGACGAGCGGCGCGAACATAGAGAAAAGGATTCAACACAGAGGACACAAAGATAAGCGGCACAGAATACACAGTGAAGAGATGGCGGATGGAACGGCAAAGCGGATGATGCCACAGAGACAGCCGGAGCGAATTGTGTCCGGGCAGGCGTTTGACGAAGACGCGCGCATCGAAGTGAGCGTGCGGCCAAAGCGCCTGGATGAGTACATCGGGCAGAAACGCGTCAAAGAGAATATTCAGATTGCCATCGATGCGGCCCGGAGCCGCGGCGAAGCGCTGGATCACGTGCTGCTCTACGGACCGCCGGGGCTGGGCAAGACCACGCTGGCGCAGATCATCGCCAATGAATTGAACGTGCCAATCAAGACCAGCGCGGGACCGCTGCTCGAGCGCAAAGGCGACCTGACGGCGATATTGGCTTCGCTCCAAAAAAAAGAAGTTTTCTTTCTGGATGAAATTCACCGCTTGCAGCCGGCGATCGAAGAAGTGCTCTACCCGGCGATGGAAGATTTCCGCGTGGACCTGATCATCGGCCAGGGGCCAGGGGCGCAGATTCACCCGTTTCCGCTGAGCCACTTTACGCTGATCGGGGCCACCACGCGAGCTGGCCTGATCACCGCTCCGCTGCGCTCGCGTTTCGGAATCGTGCACCGGCTGGATTTTTACGAGCCGGCGGATTTGCTGATCATCATTCACCGCTCGGCGAAAATCCTGAACATCCAGATGGACGAAGGCGGCGCCGAAGAAATCGCGGGCCGCTGCCGCGGAACGCCGCGCATCGCCAACCGCTTGCTGCGGCGCGCGCGCGATTTTGCGGAAGTGCGCGCGGCGGGCCGTATCACGCGCGCGGTGGCGCAGGAAGCCTTGCAAATGCTGGGCGTCGACGAGAGCGGCCTGGACGAAGTGGACCGCAACCTGATGATCGCCCTGCTCGACAAATATGCGGGCGGGCCAGTCGGCGTGGGAACGCTGGCCGCCGTGCTGAGCGAAGAAGAAGACGCCATCGAAGAGATGTACGAACCGTATTTGATGCAGATCGGAATGATCGACCGCACCCCACGCGGCCGAGTCGCCACGCAGCGCGCCTACGAATATTTCGGCAGGGAATTGCCGAAGCGCCAGCCGCGGCTGTTTTGACCCGCTCGTTCATGTAGCGGCGACTTTGCGTCGCCATCTCACGCTTGTTGTTCGATCTCCTCAGTCGCAAGCCGCGATCTAATTTGTGCCGCAAAACAAATTTCCCCACAGGAAAAGAAGCAAAATTGCCGGACGGAACGCAGCCCCTACACTTTGCGCTTGGACCTTTTCCTGGTGCGGGCGTACTTGAGGGCGATCAGGCCTTTCGAGAAGGTTTTGTTTTCGAGGAGGGAAAATTCGCGTTGCGGGAAGCCACTGGGGAAGAGCGGGATGCCTTCGCCGATCAGGACGGGAACGATGCCGATATAAAGCTCGTCGACGAGGTCTTCTTTGAGGAAGTCGCGGGCGAGTTCGCCGCCGCCCATCAGCCAGATATTTTTTCCCGAGCGCTTGCGGAGTTTTTCGACGAAACTTTTCGGGGGTTCGCTAATGAAGGTGACGCTGCCGCGCTCGCCGGGCGGCTGGGAATGGGAGAAGACGTAGCTCTTCATTTTCGAGTCGCCGAATCCGCCTCCGCCCATCTTGAGGGCCACTTCGTAGGTCTTGCGCCCCATGACGGCGGTATCAATGGTGGCGAAAAATGGGCCCATCGAATAATCCTTGGGCATGAAGAGAAAGTCGACCGCTCCATCGGGGCGGGCGATATAGCCGTCGAGACTGATGCCGAGGCCCAGCACGACTTTGCGCATGGGGGCATTCTAAACGACGGATTGCAAATTCTTCAACGGTTCTGACCTGGGATAGTCGGCGATAGAAGGCATTGTTCCGCCGGTGCGAAAAAGATTGCGCGGGAGTTTGGAGTTGGGCTAACGTGCGCTTCGGTGCGAATGTTTGGTAGACCGGATCGGAGGGATTTGTCATGGCAAAGATAGTTCTTGCGGCGATTGGCGTGGTGCTGCTGTCTCGTGGCGCTTACGGGCAGGAAGCGACCTCCGGAATGCACTCCTGCGAAGGACTGGCGAAACTGGAATTGCCCGGAGCGAAAATCCTGTCGGCGCAGACGGTGGCGGGGGGAGCGTTTACGCCGCCGTCGAATATAAATCCCCAACTGATCGGCGATCCCTCTTTTTACAAGAAGCTCTCTGCATTTTGCCGGGTGGTGGCGGAAGCGACGCCGAGTGCGGATTCCTCGATCAAGATCGAAGTGTGGATGCCCGTCCATGATCAGAATGGCGGCGGGTGGAACGGGAAACTGCAAGGGCGGGGCAACGGAGGATTCGCCGGAGAGATTGCTTACCAACAATTGGGAATCGGTGTGTCCCAAGGTTATGCGATGGCCGGCACGGATGCGGGCCACTCCGGAAGTGCCGTGGAAGCGAATTGGGCGCTGGGACATCCTGAAAAGGTGGCGGACTACGGATACAGAGGAATCCACGAGATGACGCGGGTCGCCAAGGCGGCGGTGAAGGCATATTACAGCAAGGATCCGCAGCATTCGTATTTCTGGGGTTGCTCGAACGGCGGGCGGCAGGCGTTGATGGAAGCACAACGCTTTCCGGAAGACTACGACGGAATTTTGGCGGGAGCGCCGGCCAATTACTTTACGCATCTGTTGACCAAAGCGCTTGCGGATGCGCAGGCGACTACGCTGGATCCAGCGAGCTATATCCCGTCGAGCAAGCTGCCCGCAATTGCACGCGCGGTGAACGCCGCCTGCGACGCGCAAGATGGAGTGACCGACGGAATATTGAACGACCCGAGGCAATGTCACTTCGATCCGGAAGCAATGCTCTGCAAAGAAGGCGATTCGGAGAAGTGCCTGACGGCGGCGCAGGTGACGACGCTGAAAAAATTGTATGAAGGGCCGAACGATGCGAAAGGACGAAAGATTTTTCCGGGGTACTTGCCGGGAGCGGAAGAGGGTCCCGGAGGATGGGAAACGTGGATCATTGGACCGGCGCCAGGCAAAAGTTTGCTGTTCGCCTTCAGCGGCGGATATTTTTCCAACTTCGTCTATGGGAAGGGGGACTGGAATTACAGGGACGCCAGTGTCGATCAAGCGATGAAGGCGGCCGATGAGAAGACCGCGCGAGTGTTGAACTCAACGGAGGCAAACCTCACGGCTTTCAAAGCGCGCGGCGGGAAGCTGATTCTCTATCACGGCTGGAACGATCCGGCCATTTCAGCACTCAACACGATCAACTATTACAACGATGTGGCGAGCAAGATGGGCGCGCGGGAGACGGAGGCGTTCGCGCGGCTCTACATGGTCCCGGGGATGCAGCATTGTAGCGGTGGGCCCGGGACGGACTCGTTTGGGCAGTTCGGTGCAGGGACGAAGGATGCGCAACACAACGTGGAGCTGGCGGTCGAAGCATGGGTAGAGAAAGGAATTGCTCCCAAAGCGATCGTTGCAATAAAGATCGAAGAAGGCGACGCTGCAAAGAACGTGAAGATGTCCCGCCCGCTTTGTCCGTATCCGCAGATTGCCAAGTATAAGGGAAAGGGCGATACGAACGACGCCGGCAATTTCGTTTGCGTGGCAGATAGCAAATGAGCGAAAAGGATTGCCTGAGAGTTTCGAGGTGCTCTAAGGCGCGTTGGCACGCGAACGCAGGTAGAAGTTGAATCCGAGGAGGAAAGAACATGTCACGGAAAAGCTTGGCGAAGATGTTGGTTGTCTCGTTCGTTGTGCTCGGTGCACTCGGCAGCGCTGTGGCGCAAATGCCGAATCCTTACGGCTTGCCGATCGGCCTGGAGAACGCCAGGAAGGCAGCCACACCGGCGCTGGCGGAGGCGGCGAAGAACAACTGGACCGTGGCGGTGGCGATTGTTGATCCCGGGGGAAACCTTGTCTATTACGAAAAAATGGATAACACGCAACTCGGGAGCGCAAACGTGGCGATTGATAAGGCGCGCACTGCGGCACTGTTCAAGCGGCCCACCAAGGCGTTCCAGGATGCGCTGGCAGGGGGCGGAGATTCTATACGCATTCTGCGCTTGCAAGGAGTAGTCCCGGTGGAAGGCGGAATTCCGCTGATCGTGGACGGAAAGATCGTGGGAGCGATCGGGGTTTCCGGCGCGACCAGCGCGCAGGACGCGCAATGCGCCAAGGCGGGCGCGGACACCGTGAAGTAAGCTCCGCCGATGATCGAGCATGGCCGAAAAGACTGTTTATCTTTCGCTGGGATCGAATGTGGGGGACCGAGAAGCGAATTTGCGCGCGGCGATTGCGGCGTTGGGAGATGCGAGTGTTCGTGTGACGCAGGTCTCATCGTTTTATGAGACGGAGCCGGTGGACTTCCTGGAGCAGGCGTGGTTTTTGAATTGTGCGGTCGAGGGAGAGACGGACGTCCCGGCGATGGAATTGATGCGAGCTCTGCGTGGGATCGAATTGCGGATGGGTAGCAAGAAGCTCGTGGCGAAAGGGCCGCGGCTGATCGATATGGACATCCTGCTGTACGGCTCAGAGATGATTGACACGAAGGAATTGCAGGTTCCACACCCGCGGATGCATCTGCGGCGGTTTGTGCTGGTGCCGCTGGTGGACATTGCGCCGGAGGCGGTGCACCCCAATTTGAAAAAGACTGTGAAACAACTGCTTGCGGAAACGCCGGATCGCAGTACGGTGCGACAAGCAGGGTAGGGGCACGATCTATCGTGCCCCTACGGTTGCCGCCAAATAAAACGCGTCAACTGGTGCGATGCAAGAGCAAACGGTGAAGGGTCATGGGTTTGGGTTGGAGGGCGTCGAGCTCGATTTGAGCGAGCTGGCCTTCTTTGATTTCGCGCCAGCGGTAAACGCCGGGCTCGGTTTCCTGAGTTTCGCGGCCGTTCAAACGGCGCAAGAAGTCGTTGGCGTTGTCGCGCGACGCGACTTGCCGGTACGTGGGGCGAGTGAGGGCTTCGACGGCGTAGCTGCGCAGAAGTTTGCGGCAGTAGTGATCGAAGAGATCGCCGGAAGCGAAGATGTCGCTCCAAGCCACTTCGCCGCCGTAGGCCACCACTACGCCGACGACGCGCTCATTCTTCAAACCTGAAGTGGCTTGCGAGAAGCGGCGCTGCACTTCGTTAACGAAATCATCGATGGATACGCCGACGGCGCGCGACTCGTAAATTTTTTCGTACGCTTCAGTGCGCCCATTGCCGGCGATGGCACTTTGGAGATTGTCGGCGGATATTTGAGCGCGAGGGGCGGATACCGGTGCCTTCGAGTTGGTGCCGTTGCGAACGGAGTCCCAGACTTTTGTCTGGGCCTGATCAACAGCTGCGCTTTCGCGGACGCTGGGATGGACAATGGTTTTTGCGGCTGCGAATTGCGAGCTGCCGGTCCAACGGCCGTGCTCGACGCAGAAGACATCGAGAGGGAGCGGCGGAGCGCCAACAGGAACGATGCGGTCCTTACCGATGACGCGGTCCTGCTTTCCGCCGCTGACGAGCTCGCCTGCGAGGAGCAACAGCGGGCGCTTGCTGCGGTTGATCAATACCAGTTGGTTGACGGAAGCACCGGTGGTGGGTTGTGGAAGGTACACGGGGCGGCCATCGCGACCGCGAACCATGCTCTCCGAACCTTGCTCACGGACGGCCACGTCGCCGGTGGAGAGACCTTCCTCAAGAGTCAGGAAGGGACTGGTGTCCTGGCTGTAGGAGCTGACGACGGGGAAGACGGAGATGTTCTCGTAGGTGACGGGGTCGAGCAGCCGCCAATCGCCCTCAGGTCGAGACGGGAGAGCGGCGGGTGAGCCTGGCGCTGAGCCGACGAAAGCCAGGCCGCCAAGAGTGGTAATACCGAGAAGTCCGCCGATCAGGGCGGTGAAAATCGAACGTTCCATGAAAGCCTCCTGTGTGTGAACCCCGACCTGGTCAGAGCGAACCAGCGGGGATGCCACTCGCAATTAGAACGGCGAGGCGGCGAAACCTTGCAGGGGAAGTAGCTATTTGTTGTTAGTCTTTAGTTCTTAGTCAGGCGGGGGGAACGGGCCTGGTGAACCAGGTAAAACCAGAGGGACGAACTTGAATGCGAGGCTGCCTGGTAACAACTGAGGACTCAGAACGCAGGACTAAGAACGAAAAACTAAGAGCTAAGAACAAAGATCTAAGAACTACGAACTTGGAGCTTGCTTTGCCCCATTCAGCCGTTGGGATCGCCGAGGTTGACGCGAGGCTTGTTGCGTCTGGACTTGGAGGCTTCGCCTTCTTGTTTCTCGTATTCGGCGAGTTCCTCGTCGGTGTAGGAGAAAGAGTCGCGAGAGGCGAACATGGAGTTGGAACGGCTGGCCTGTTTCTTCTTCTTGCGCAGGGCGCCGAATTCATGGCGGACCTGACGGATGGGACCCTCGATGGCCTTCACTTCGACGAGCAGGTCGCTGACTTTTTCGAGAAAGTCGTGAAGATGGTAGGGACGAAGCACGTAGGGAAGTCGAGCGGCTTCCAGATGGACAACGTATTGGCCGCTGGATAGTTCCGGGATGAGATATAGAACGCGAACGCGGCCGCCATCAGTGTGAGAGACGCTGGCCAGCTCGTGCAGGGTGACAAAGGCGGGACCTTCGACCCCCGTCAGAGCCACGTCGGCAATGACCAATGACCATTCCCCAGTTTTCAGCTCGGCCATGAGCATCTGGGTGTCAGCCACGATGCGGACGCGCCACCCCTCGGAGTCCAGGATCTGCTTGACCGCACTTCCCCCTGGGGCATTCTCGTCGAGGACAAGAATACCGACCTGCTGGGGAGTGGGGGTGGAACTAGTACTCACAATCCTTAGTATAACGCCAGGACGACGGCGAGAGGCGTGGAATCGGGTGGCGGCGACTTATCGGACAAGGGTGGTCTGAGCCCCTATCGGAACCCTTGGAGGAGTCGGCTACTGTCCAATTACATAGTTGCTGCCCGTGAGCAAACGCTGCAAACCCGTGGAATCCCAGAAAATTCGATAGGTGCTTGGACGATGCGAGGAATCACTCCCGGAAAAAAAGACTTGAAGGCCGTCGCGCGACCATTCCGCACCGCGGCCCGACTGGTCAGGCGGGGAGAGGATGACGCGGCGTTTCGAACGTGGTTCGTAAAGGAAGAAACCGGCGGCCGAGCCTGCGGAGACAACGGGAGCCCCAGCGGGGGCCGACAAATAATCAGCCGAGATAAGCAGCAAGTCCGGATTGACGGGATTTACGCGAATGGTATCCGAACTCATGATCTGAAATGCTGCACCGTAAATATCTTTGAGCGCCACGGATTGTTGCTGGTTGTCTTCGCTGAGCCAGTAGGCGTTTTGCGTGTCCGTTGCCAGGACGGTGTGGTTGTCGACCCAGCCGTGGAGAGAATTCACGGACTGCGAAGAAAAAAGTGCGGCGGCCTCGGGCATTGAGGCGGGGAAAGACCAGACCTGCCACGATTGATCCAGGGCTTTGAGAAAAGCGACGCGGCCGTCATCGGGTGACCAGAAGGCCTGCCGCACGAGACCTTGCACCAAATCCACCGATTTGCCGGAGTCAAAATCGTAGAGAACGATGATGCGATCGGGACTGTTCTTTGAATCGGAGCGCGCGTAGAGAAGCCTCTTGCCGTCGTGGGAGAGGGCCAGCTCGGTGCCAGCATGCGCTGCGATCTTCTTCGTCGAGCCGCGGCTGAGAACAACGTTGCCGGCTGAATTCAGGTAGGCTACAGCGACGGGAGGCTTGAAATCGGTGATAGTTGGGGCGGGTGGCTTCTTTTTGTCGGCGTCAGCGTCTTCGTCCTCGTCGGGTTGATTGTTGATCTTGGGGAAAAGCTCGGCGGCGATGCGGGCACAGCCCTTTAGAGAGCCGATTTGCGCGTGCTCGACGGAGGCACGGAAAAAGTATTTTCCCGCGGGCGGGGGCGCGGGAGTCAGCGTGTCGTTCGAAGCGTCAGTGCAAGCTTCGCGTGTCAGGTGAACGGCCACAGCCGCGCCGGTCGCAGAGTCCTTGGCGCGATAGATCCAGGAATCGGCGGCGGCTTCATGGCTAACATCAGAGGGTTCGAGAGGGATGGGGGGGTAGCCGGGGCGATCCATCCGTTCAGGGCCTTTTTGGCCGATCCGCAGGCTCCAGTTGGGATCGTTGCCGAAGGCAAGGATGAGAATGGGATAGTGGGTCGATTGCGGGGCGGAGGGACCTGCAGGCAGCTTCTTTGAAGGTGGAGGATTCTGGCCGAAGGAGAGCGCCGGCAAGCCAACAAGCAGCACAGCTGCCGCGAACAGAACGTGTTTGGAACCCCGAAGCATGCCGACGACGGTTCTCCCGGACATTGAGAATACTCTGTGAGGGTGAGGGAGGCAATTGTCTGCGGGGCTTGGCGAAGAGACGCCGTATCCATGGAGGCACGGGAACGGGAAAATGCGAGGAAGAGTGGCTTAGCGAATAACAAGCGAAAATAGTGCTTGACTAAGCGAATAAAAAGCGAAATACTGCGGCGTGCTTCGAGGTGGGCTATGTCTCCAGTTCACTCCCAACCGGCGCCGACTTTTCGGAGGCGACGCCGCCACGCTTCACCAACCACAGTAGGACTCTTTCCTGAGTGCCCTGATGCCATAAGCCCAATGAAAGCGGTCTGCAGCCTTGCCCCGGTTACGGACCAACACGGCAGCAATTCGAATCAAGCGACGCCGGATTGCCCCCCGGCCTCCAGGACCCAACACGGAACCCAAAACCGTGTAACAGGTCCGGTTCGAATTGATGCCGCGGCGCCCCCCGAACGCGCTCACGCGCGACTGGTCGGCATTGCCCGCCTCGCAGCATCTTCCCCGCCGGCGGAGACGCGGCGAAATTCCGCCGAGCGGCCGGAGTATTTTCTGCTGCCGGTGAAGTCGATCCTGAACCGGTGCGATTCGAATCGCGTGCCGTTCGAATGGACGATCAATCCCTATCGAGGATGCGAGTTTGCTTGCAAGTATTGCTACGCCCGGTACACGCACGAGTACATGGAGCTGGACGGGTCCGAGTTCGAGAAAAAGATTTATGTGAAGAAGGACGCGGCGCCTTTGCTGGCGCATGATATTTCGCGCAAGTATTCGTATGCGTCGGAGAAGTCGGGCGGCGAAAAGCCGGATCATATCGCCATTGGGACGGCCACGGACCCATATCAACCGGCGGAGCGGGAACACGGGGTGACGCGGGCGTGCCTGGAGGAATTGGTGAAGCGCGAAGGGTTGAGCATTTCTATTATAACGAAGTCGAATCAAATCGTGCGCGACATCGACGTGCTGACGAAGATTGCCGCGCGGTCTTCATTGCAAATCGACATTACGGTGACGACGATGCGGGCGAGGCTGGCGCGAATGCTGGAGCCACGTGCGCCGCGGCCGGATCTGCGGCTCGCGGCGGTGAAGGAATTGCATGAAGCGGGATTGGCTGTCGGTGTGTCGGCGTCGCCGTTGGTGCCGGGGATTACGGATGGAGAAGGCGAGCTCGAGGCAGTCGCCGCGGCGGCGAAAGATGCGGGCGCGCAGTGGTTCTTCTCGGGAGTGCTGTTCTTGATGCCGTCGTCGGCGAAACAATTCCTGCCGTTTGTGCGGGAGAAATTTCCGCGGCTGGCGAAGCAGTATGAGCAGTGGTATGCGAAGAACGGGTATGCGCCGGAGGAATACCGGCGCAAGGCTTCGGAGCGCGTGACGCGGATCCGCGAGAAGTATGGATTTCGGTCGCGGCCGTGGGTGGAGATAAGTCGAACATTGACGCGTTCGCAGTTGTCTTTAGGTTGGGATGCGGCAGCACAGAAGATGGAACGAGCGCAGTCTTGCGCGGGGGGATAGTTCCGCGAGAAGGCGCACAGCCAAGAGTGGCTGTGCCACAAAGAAAACTGCTAAGGGACGATGATGCGGGATGCTTCGCGCTTGAGTTCGGGGGATTGCGGGAATTGGCCGCGCAGGAATTCGATGAAGCGGCGCGAGCGCGGGCGGCCGTTGGTGCGCAGCAAACCCATGCGGTAGAGAAAGACCAACAGATAGAACAGTTCGGAGTCCTTGAGGCCGGCTGAGCTGGCGTGTTCGGCTTGGTGCTTCTTGAGTTCGGAAAGAAGGGCGATCAATGCAGCATAGAGTTCGCGCGGGAGAAGTGCGTCTGGCGGTTTTTCGTAGATGATGCCGGAGCTCAGCGTCTTGTAGGTTTGGGCGAGGGCCTGGATGGCGACGAGGACGTCGGCGTCCACGGCAGCGGGCTGGACGGCGCAGAACTTGGCGATAGAGAAGGCCAGCGCGGCCATGAGCTGCTGGTGGGTGTAGACGATATCCTGTGGAATTTTTTCGTCGAGCAACAGCGTGTCCGCGGGCAAGGAACGCCGATGCTCGTCTTCATAGCGGTGGGCGGAAACGAGAAAGGAGCAGTCCGATGGGCAATCGATAGTGACTTCGCGCTCGGTGCCGCAGCAAACGGCACAGATCTTTTCGCCCTTCGCGGGGCAGAAACGAGCGGCTTTGCGCTTGTCGCAGATCGGGCAGGACACGGATTCTCCTCGGAGCGTCAGGACAATTCAGCAGAATACGCTGTGGAGCAACAAAAGACAAAATCAGGCGGACGGACGTAGCGGGCGAGTTTGCTGTGAACGAGCCATTTTCAGAAGCGGACTTGGGGAACAGCGGCAGATGTCCGGTTACCGCGTAATCATCTTTCCCACTCGCCTGCGAAAATGGGATGTTGTGAATCGATCACGAATTTCCAGAGGGAAATTCTAAAATGGTCCTCTTGGGCGCGTCATCCTTCTTTGTTGGCTTTTGCACTCGCTGATCTGTTTGCCAGAAATCTGAAAACCATTTGTCCGGTTCATGCGTTACTCCGGCACTGACCCGTGAGGACTTTCAGATCCTAGTCAGCGCATGAATCCCTCTGCGGATTTCCACAGGCTCACGGGCATGAGATCGAATCGCAAAAGCAGTTCATCAAGCAACAGGCAACGGTTCTGACGAGCGGCAGAGAGAACCGCTTTTCAGATACTTGGTGCGGATACTAGGTTCCGCTTACGAGCGGCCCGATGCGTATTCTGCTTTCGATCGATTGCCTGGTTAGAAGGTTTGGCCTGAATGGAGTGGGTTGCGATGTATACTTTCGCGGGCTTCTTTGCTAGCAGCTTCTTCGCTGGGTAAACGTCTTCGACGCCCGTATCCGTGAAATGCGCTGGACTCACCTCCTGCG
>WNFP01006945.1_pt1 | contig 11578 bp, 11 predicted proteins | sample 5400201 | NCBI WGS metagenome assembly WNFP01 (sample SAMN13153355, study PRJNA577476) | soil metagenome | isolation source: 115 cm saprolite under Madrone tree | place: USA:California | collected 2016-06-14
TCCATCTTGTTCCGGCCAATCTCTTTGAGTTTTCGTCTCTACGGCAACATCTTCGCCGGCGAAAACATGATGGAAGCCATGTCCAGACTGGTCCCCGGGTTTGGATGGTTGGTGCCGATTCCTTTTTATTTCCTGGAGCTGTTGATGGGCTTGGTCCAAGCCTTGGTATTCATGCTGTTGACGGCAGTGTTCACTCTTCTGATTTGTCAGCAGGAAGAGGGGCCTGTGCCTGCGCACGGTTAGCAACGAATTTCGGCGGCCTCATCAAGTTCCATAGTATGAGCCGCCAAGAAAGGAACGATAGCTATATGACGGGAAACTTTACAGTGGGTTTGGCAGCGCTTGGCGCTGCCATCGGAGTGGGTTTGATCGGCATGAAAGCTTCGGAAGCCGTGGGACGCAATCCCGAAGCCTCCACGAAGGTTCTTGTCCAGTCCATCCTGGCCATTGCCTTCGCCGAAGCGATCGTATTTTACGCGCTCTTTCTTGCGAAATAAGGAGAAGGTCGCGTGCAGAACCCATGCGCGGCACGTACCGCACGGATAGGTGAGATATGAATTTTCTCGTTTTATTCTCGCAAGTCGAAGCGAATAGTCAGGCGGAGCAGATCGCCCGCACCTTCGGCGTCGACTGGTCTCACCTGACCGCGCAGATCATCAGCTTTTTGATCGTTTGCGCTCTCCTTTACCGGTTTGCATATCGGCCGATTTTGAAGATGTTGGAAGATCGCCGTCAACAAATCGCGCTGGGACTGGCGAACGCGGAAAAGATAAAGGCGGAACTGGCCCAGACTGCGGCCGAGCGGCAGGAAGTGTTGACCGAGGCCAATGCCCAGGCGACCCGGCTCATCGAAGAAGGTCATTTGGCGGCCGCCCGGGTCCGTGAGCAGGAAACCCAACAGGCCATAGCTGAGGCGGAACAGATCATCGTGAAGTCGCGCGAAGCGGCCGCGCAAGATTACGCCCGCATGCTCGCCGAGCTGAAGCGCGAGGTGGGCCGGTTGGTGGTAAACACTACGGTCGCGGTCACCGGCAAGATTCTAACGCCGGAAGATCAACGGCGGTTGGCCGAGCAGACAGCTAAGGAAGTGGCGGGATAGTTTCCGAAGGATGCGAGCGAAATGAAAAAGAGTAAACAAGCCGAGCGTGAGGCCAAGCAATTGTTTCGCTTTTGTTTGCTCAATGGATCGCTGGATGAGGGCCGTGTCCGGCGGGTGATCGAGCGCGTCATCGAAAGCAAACGGCGTGGTTACCTGGTTTTGCTGTCGCACTTTCATCGCTTGCTGAGACTGGACCGTGACCGGCGCTTCGCGGAAGTCGAGAGTGCCGCGCCACTGCCGGCGGACTTGTGCTCAAGCATTGAAGCTGGCCTTCGGCGCACGTACGGGCCTGGGATAAACATCCAGTTCGCGCACCTACCTTCATTAATTGGGGGGATACGCATCAGGGTCGGCAGCGATGTCTATGACGGCAGCGTGCGGTCCGAACTGGCAGCTCTGGAGAGAAGCTTCTGAATCATCAGAATATCAAGAAGGATTTCGGGGGACTGATCTTTTGCGGGATTTGACCTGCGTGATGGATGAATTGGAGTGAAAAGATTTTATGGCCGACTTACTACAAGAAATTGAAGCTCAAATCGCGGGAGTGAAGGCTACACCTGGCAAACAGAATGTCGGTGTCATCCGTGAGATTGCTGACGGCGTCGCGAAAGTGGAAGGGCTTGACGATGCGATGCTCAACGAGATGCTTGAACTCGGCCACGGCATCACGGGGCTGGCCTTGGATCTCGACGAGACCGAAGTCGGCGTGATCATACTGGGTGATTACACCCAACTTCGGGAGGGTGACGAAGTTCGCGCTACCGGCAAACTCTTGCAGGTTCCTGTTGGCAAGGGACTATTGGGGCGGGTCGTGAATACTCTTGGAGAACCCCTCGATGCGAAGGGGCCCGTGAAGAGCGAGGTAGCCTATCCGGTTGAGAAAATCGCTCCCGGTATCATCCGACGCCGCCCAGTTAGCCAACCTCTGCAAACGGGAATCATGGCGATTGACGCCATGATTCCGATCGGCCGCGGCCAGCGCGAACTGATTATCGGTGATCGCTCCACGGGCAAAACGACCATCGGCATAGATACCATCATCAGTCAAGCTCGTCTCAACAAAGCCGCTGAAGCAGCGGACGACAAGGACTATCGCCCGGTCTACAGCATCTACGTGGCAATCGGTCAGAAACAATCCACGATTGCGCGAATCATTGCCACCCTCGAAGAAGCCGGGGCCATGCCCTACACCATCATTGTTGCTTCCCCTGCTTCTGATTCGGCGACCAGTCAGTATCTGGCGCCGTTCGCGGGAACGGCCATGGGCGAGTGGTTCATGGACAACGGCATGGACGCGTTGATCATTTTTGACGATTTGTCCAAACACGCGGTGGCCTACCGGCAGGTTTCTCTGGTGTTGAAGCGGCCCTCGGGTCGTGAAGCGTATCCCGGCGATGTGTTTTACCTCCATAGCCGACTGCTCGAACGCGCGGCGCGTGTCGGGGAAAAGTACGGCAACGGCTCGCTCACCGCACTGCCCATCATCGAAACGCAGGCCGGTGACGTTTCCGCTTATATCCCTACCAACGTCATCTCCATCACGGACGGCCAGATTTTCTTGGAAACCGACTTGTTCTACCAGGGGGTCCGTCCAGCGATCTCCGTTGGCATCTCCGTTTCTCGCGTTGGCTCAGCCGCCCAGCTCAAAGCCATGAAGCAGGTTGCCGGACAGCTCAAGGGGGACCTTGCCCAATTTCGAGAACTGGCGGCGTTCGCACAATTCGGCTCGGAACTTGATGCCAAAACTCAAGCCCAGATCGACCGCGGTAAGCGCATCATGGAGATCTTCAAGCAGCCGCAGTACAACCCCATTCCGGTTGAGGTTCAGGTAGCGGTGATTTGGACGGTCCAAAATGGATACGTAGACCAGGTACCGGTGGATCGGATCAAGGAATTCAAATCCAGACTGACGGAGTTCCTAACCACACGAAAGGCTGACCTGCTCGAGAAGATCGCCCAAGAGAAGGCACTCAGCCCCGCCTTGACCACCGACTTAAAAGCTGCAGCCGATCAGTTCAAAGAAACCTGGAAGTGAACGTTTCATTGCTATGCACAGCCTTCACGACATACGCCGGCGAATAAAATCCATCGGCAGCACTGCGCAGATCACCAAGGCCATGCAAATGGTGGCCGCTTCCAAGATGCGCAAAGCGCAGGACAGTGTTCTCGCCGGACGTCACTTCGCGCGCTTGTTGTATCGCATTCAGCGCGAAGCCACCGCCTGCGCCGTCGACTTCCGCCACCCACTGCTTGAGGTACGCACAGTCCGCAAGCGGGCCGTCATTTTAGTTGGCGCGGACAAAGGTTTGTGCGGGGCTCTCAACGGCAACCTGTTTCGCCTAGTCGCCCAATTCGATCCGGCTTCGACTGTTTTCATCACCGCTGGCAGGAAAGCAGCCCAGTTCGTCGCTCGCACCAGGCGGCAGCTCGCCGCCGAGTTCGCTTATGGCGACGAGCCAAAATTTCTGGAAGCTCAAGCGATTGCTTCCCTTGCCCGCGACCTCTTCCTGAAACGAGAAGTCGACCAGGTGAGAATCGTCGCCACAGAATTTGTGAACACACTCACACAGCGTCCGGTGGACCTAGAGTTTCTTCCCGTCGGCGAAATCAAAGGCCTGAAGATCCCGGGAGCGGAAGCGGAAGAGAAGCTGCCGCCGGACACCAGAGAGTCCCTGTTTGAGCCTGGTCCGGAGGCTGTCCTGGCCTATCTCCTTTCGCACTATCTGAACATTTATATGCATCGCGTCCTTCTGAACGCCAAAGCCAGTGAACAAAGCGCGCGCATGGTTTCCATGAAGAACGCCACGGACAATGCCGATGACCTCATCAAACATTTGACCCTCGAATACAACAATCTGCGTCAGGGCAACATCACGAGGGAATTGCTGGAGATCGCCGGAGGCCAGTCCGAGTGAGGCAACATCATCTTAGAACGACTAAGGCAAGGTAAAGGCTATGAATCTAAACAAAGGAAAAATTCTTAAAGTCGTGGGCCCCGTGGTGGATGTTGAATTCTCGGAGACAATTCCCGCGATTTATAACGCGTTGACCGTTGAATGCAAGGTACAGGGGCAGCCCACCAAGCTGACGCTCGAAGTGCAACAGCACCTCGGGGACAAATCGGTCAGGGCTATCTCGATGTCGGGCACCGAAGGCCTGAAACGTGGATTCGAAGTGACCGATAGCGGCGGGCCAATATCCATGCCTGTGGGCGAGGGCGTTATGGGCCGCATCTTCAATGTAATCGGGGATCCCGTAGATGAGCGCGGATCGGTTAAGGCGGAAAAGTTCTATCCAATTCATCGCCCTGCGCCACCCCTCGCGGACCAGTCGACTTCGCCGCATTTGCTGCCCACCGGTATCAAGGTCATTGATTTGATTTGCCCTTTTCTGAAAGGCGGCAAAGTCGGGGCGTTCGGCGGCGCGGGAGTCGGCAAGACCGTGGTCATCATGGAGCTGATCAACAATATTGCGAAGCTTCACGGTGGCGTTTCGGTCTTCGCGGGTGTCGGCGAGCGCACCCGGGAAGGCAACGATCTCTATCACGATATGTCCGAAGCGGGAGTCATCAAGCAGGACAATCTGGGTGCATCCAAAATCGCCCTGGTGTATGGGCAGATGAACGAATCGCCGGGCGCTCGCCTCCGCGTGGCGCTTTCCGGTCTCGCGATCACCGAGTATTTCCGCGACGAGAAAAATCAGGACGTATTGTTGTTCATTGACAACATCTTTCGCTTTTCTCAGGCGGGCTCCGAGGTATCGGCGTTGCTCGGCCGCACTGCCAGCGCCGTCGGTTACCAGCCAACGCTCGCCGCGGAAATGGGAGCTTTACAAGAACGGATTACCTCGACGAAGAAAGGTTCGATCACTTCCTTTCAAGCCGTTTATGTCCCAGCGGACGACTTGACGGACCCGGCCCCGGCCACCACGTTCGCGCACTTGGACGCCACGATCGTTCTGGACCGCGCCATCGCTGAATTGGGCATCTATCCGGCTGTAGATCCCCTCGCTTCGACCTCCCGTGCACTCGCTCCGGAAATCGTTGGCCAGGAGCATTACGACGTAGCGCGCGGCGTGCAGAACGTGCTTCAGCGCTACAAGGATCTGCAGGACATCATCGCGATTCTGGGCATGGATGAGCTGTCGCCCGAGGACAAACTGACGGTGTTACGAGCTCGGAAGATTCAGCGCTTTCTGAGTCAGCCGTTCAGCGTGGCGCAGGTGTTTACCGGCCACGAAGGCAAGCAGGTTGCCCTCGCGGATACGGTTCGCGGCTTCAAGGAAATCCTGGAAGGCAAGCACGACGATGTACCGGAAGGCAACTTCTACATGAAAGGCGCAATTGAGGAGATCAAATAGCATTTGGGGCATGGAAACATGACGAATACCATCAAATTGGAAATTGTTACGCCGCAAGCCACCGTTTATTCCGAAGACGTTGACATGGTCACGGTACCTGGCATTGAGGGCCAGATGGGACTTCTTCCTCACCATGTCCGGCTGATGACCCAATTGGTGCCTGGCGAGATGATTGTCCGCAAAAATGGTCAAGTTCGATTTCTCGCCGTGGGCGAGGGGCTGATCGAAGTCACGAGCGACCGTGTGTCCATCGTTACAGATATGGCGGTTGCTACCGAGAACATCGACGAAGCAAAAGCCGAAGAAGCACGGCAACGCGCCGCAGCGCGCCTCCGCGAAAAGATCTCTTCCGCAGAAGTCGCTTCCGTCAACGCCTCTCTTGCTCGCTCACTAGCACAATTGCGCGTGAAGCGCCGTCATCGCATGTGATGCCGGCCGCAAGCTGATGAATGGTATGAATGTTTCGTTCAGTGGGCAGCCCCAACACGGCTGGGCAAAGACCAGGTCGTGATCTCGCAAACGTGTTCTCTCTCGGCTCGTGCACGGCAATCGTTGACCGCCGATTTGCAGGCGCCTACTTAGGAGGTAACTGTGAATCGTAGCGCGAACCTGGGCCACGACGTGGAAGTCACCAAGATCGCGGCGGTCCGAGCGGCTTGGATTAGTGCCGTGAAAGCAAGTGACATCGATGGTTTGATCGCTCTGGCCACGGACGACATTGTGGTGGTCAATGGAGACGGCAAAACAGCAATCGGCATAGATGCCTTGAGGGTGAACCTTACACACGATTTTGGATTATTTGATGTCGAGCCGCGGGACTCATCTGCCCAGATAATTGTTCATGACAGTTGGGCGATTGAGTTTTGCGAAGTGGACAGGATGGTGAGCGCAGTAAAAAGCGGCCGACGAGTACAAACGCGTTCCAGGATCATCGCGGAGTTCTCCCGGCAGCCAGATGCTTCGTGGAAGGTTGCCCGGGTTATCGGCTTGCCAGGCTGAAGACCTGTCAATCCTCTGTCATTTGCTAGGGATTTGACACTTCACACTCCGGCAAACAGCCTCATTTTGAATGGCTTATGAATGGCGTCTGCGGTGCTCAAGAGAAGGTGCGCTGGCCGCCTCAGGGTCGCATGAGCCGTCGACTGCCCCAGTAGGGCCGGGATCTTCTCCTAAGCGGCACACTAGGCAGCCAAGCGCACCGCGAAAGGATTCTGACTTTCAATGAGCATGGCAACGATCTCCCTCAATCCCGTGATAGGTCAACCGATAGAGCAGATAAGTATCAACACGATCCGTACACTCTCCATGGATGGCGTGCAAGCAGCCAATTCCGGGCATCCTGGAACTCCCATGGCGTTGGCGCCGGTGGCTTACTGTCTTTGGCAGAAGTTCCTTCGTTTCGACCCGCAAGATCCCGTATGGCCGAACCGCGATCGTTTCGTGCTGTCGATTGGGCACGCGTCCATGTTGCTCTATTCCCTGCTGCACTTGACCGAAGTTCGCGCTGTCAGCAAAGACTACGAGACACTCGGCGAAGCATCCGTGCCACTGGACGCCGTCAGGGCCTTCCGTCAATTGGATAGCCGTTGTCCGGGACATCCGGAGTACCGCTGGACGTCAGGAGTGGAGACCACCACAGGACCGCTCGGCCAAGGCGTCGCCACCAGCGTCGGCATAGCCATTGCCCGGCAGTGGCTGGCCGCGCGTTACAACCGCCCAGGGTTCGAGGATCTTTTCGACTTCAACGTCTACGCACTTTGCGGAGATGGGTGCATGATGGAAGGCATCTCCAGCGAAGCTGCCTCTCTTGCCGGACACCTGCGACTTTCGAATCTCTGCTGGATTTACGACAACAACCACATCACGATCGAAGGCAACACCGCCCTGGCCTTTACGGAAGACGTGGCTACTCGTTTTATGGGCTACGGCTGGAACGTGACGCGAGTCGGCGACGCAAACGACCTCGAGATGCTGGCCCGCGCGTTCCGCACTTTTCAGAACACCAAGGATCGCCCCACGCTCATCATTGTGGACAGCCACATCGGTTACGGCGCGCCTCACAAACAAGACACCAGCGGAGCCCACGGCGAACCTCTCGGCGAGGAGGAAGTCCGGCTCGCCAAACGAAGCTACGGTTGGCCAGAAGACAAGAAATTCTTTGTGCCAGAAGGCGTCTACGATCACTTCCGTCAAGGCATCGGAAAGCGCGGCAAGCAGCTACGTGACGCCTGGTTCGCGCGAATCGGTGAGTATCGCAAGAAGTATCCCGAGCTCGCGGAAGAACTCTTCCGCATGCAGCACCGCCAACTTCCGGAGGGTTGGGACCGCGAATTGCCGGAATTCCCCGCAGACCCGAAAGGTCTGGCAACTCGCGAGTCCTCGGCTAAAGTGCTGAACGCGGCCGCCAAGAACATTCCGTGGTTGATCGGAGGATCCGCAGACCTCGGACCCTCCACCAAGACTCGTATTACGCAAGAGGGCGCCGGCGATTTTTCGGCGGAGAATTATGCCGGACGGAATTTTCACTTCGGAATTCGCGAACACGCCATGGGCGCCATACTGAACGGACTAAGCCTGGTGAAAGTCCGGCCGTTCGGTTCGGGATTTTTTATTTTCGTCGATTACATGCGGGGCTCCATGCGCTTGAGCGCCTTGATGGAGCTCCCCGTCATTTATGTGTTCACTCACGACTCCATCGGTGTTGGCGAGGACGGCCCCACACACCAGCCCATCGAACAGCTTGCCCACATGCGTTCCATGCCCGGCCTGATTGTGATCCGGCCCGCTGACGCGAACGAGGTGAGAGAGGCCTGGAAGGTCATTCTGCAACTGCATCATGAGCCGGCGGTGCTGGTGCTCACTCGCCAAGCCGTACCGACAATCGACCGGACGAAGTACGGCGCCGCCTCGGGCCTGGCCCGCGGGGCCTACATTCTCACGGATGCCCCGGGCGGCGACCCTGAGGTCATCCTCATCGGAACGGGCAGCGAGGTCGCCTTGTGCTTGGAAGCCTACGAACAACTGAAGAAAGAAGGCGTGCGCGCAAGAGTCGTCAGCATGCCGTCCTGGGAATTATTCGACGATCAGGACAGGGATTACCGGGAAGCTGTGCTGCCTCCTCACGTGAAAGCCCGAGTGTCCGTTGAAGAGGCCTCCGATTTCGGCTGGACCAAATATACGGGCGCGGAAGGGCACAACATCTGTATCGAATCGTTCGGAGCATCGGCGCCCCTTAAACAGCTGTTGAAGAAATTCGGCTTCAGCGCGGAGAAGATCGTGGCCGCGGCGAAGAGCCAGATTGCCAAACACCAGGCGCGGGGCTGAAGGAGAACACAATATGAAGGTAGGTGTGGGCGCAGATCATGGCGGATTCGAAATGAAGGAGCAACTTGCGCGGCTCCTCGCGAAGGAAAGCCACGAAGTCGTTGACTTTGGGAACCGGATCTATGACTCAGACGACGACTACCCGGATTTTGCGTTTCCCCTCGCTCGTGCCGTCTCCTGTGGGGAAGTGGAGCGAGGCATTCTTGTGTGCGGCAGCGGTGTTGGCGCCTCCGTAGCTGCCAACAAAGTGTCCGGCGCACGCGCGGCGCTTATTTTTAGGTTTGAAGGACAGGAGAGAACCATGACACTGTTTGAATCCCTTAAGAAATACACGACCGTCGTCGCTGATACGGGTGATGTTGAAGCCATTGCTCGGCACCGGCCGCAAGATGCTACCACCAATCCTTCGCTTCTTTTTCACGCCGCCCAGATGCGCGCCTACCGGCATTTGGTGGAGGAGGCCTCCGAACAGGCCCTGAAGCGTGGCGGCGGCCACGAAGAGATGGCCGAAGAGTTCATCGATCACCTTTTCGTCCTGTTCGGATGCGAGATTCTCAAGGTGGTTCCCGGGCGGGTCTCCACCGAGGTTGCAGCCAGCTTGAGCTTCGATACCGCGGCTACGATCGCCAAGGCACGCAAGCTCATCTCCTTGTATGAAGAGAAAGATGTGGCACGCGAACGCATCCTGATAAAGATCGCCAGCACGCGGGAGGGCATTCAGGCGGCGGAGTTTCTTCAGAAGCAAGGCATCCACTGCAATTTGACACTCCTCTTCAGCTTCGCCCAGGCGGTCGCGTGCGCCGAGGCCGGAGTGACCCTGATTTCACCTTTCGTCGGCCGCATTTACGATTGGTACAAGAAAGAGAACGGTGGAGCGGAGATTGCCCTAGACAAGGATCCTGGGGTTGCGTCCGTCACCCGCATCTACAACTACTACAAGAAATTCGGTTACAAAACTCAGGTAATGGGCGCCAGTTTCCGAAATGTGAATCAGATCATCCGCCTGGCCGGCTGCGATTTGCTCACCATCAGTCCGGACCTTCTCGACCAGTTGGAAAAAACGGAAGGCACGCTGGTTCGTAGCCTCGATCCGATTAACGCGAAAGCAAGCAAGGATGAACGCTTGCACTTGAACGAAAAAACCTTCCGTTGGATGCACAACGAGGACGCCATGGCAACCGAGAAACTGGCCGAGGGCATCCGCAAATTTAACAGCGACGCCCGCCACCTGGAAGGCTATGCGCTCTCGCAGGTAAAGCAAAAAGTCGCGTGAACAAACAGGAGCCATATCGATGCAACTCGGAATGATCGGGCTAGGAAGAATGGGTGGCAATATGGTGCGCCGGCTTTTAAGGGCGGGCCATCAGTGTGTGGCGTTTGCCCGCAACGCAGATTCAGTCAAGCAAGTTGCCGTTGAAGGCGCGATTCCAGCCACCTCACTTCGCGACCTGGTGAAGAAACTACAAAAGCCGCGCGTGGTATGGCTGATGGTTCCCGCGGCGGTCGTCGACGACACACTGCATGAGCTGGCAGGAGAGTTAGAGCCGGGTGACATCCTCATCGATGGCGGCAACTCGTACTACGTCGATGACATTCGCCGTTCGAAGGAACTCGCCACGAGGGGATTGCATTACGTGGATGTAGGCACCAGTGGCGGTGTGTGGGGGCTGGAACGCGGCTATTGCCAGATGATCGGGGCAGAAAAGCCGGTTGTCGCTCATCTCGATCCGATCTTCAAATCGCTTGCGCCGGGGCGCGGTGATGTTCCGCGGACGCCGGGACGTGAAAAGGTTTCGGGATCGGCCGAAGAGGGATACCTGCACTGTGGTCCCGCCGGAGCAGGACACTTCGTGAAGATGGTGCACAACGGAATTGAGTATGGATTGATGGCCGCCTACGCGGAAGGATTGAATGTCTTGAAGCACGCCAACGCGGGCAGCCGAACGCGAGAAGTCGATGCGGAAACCACGCCGCTTCGTAATCCCGAGCACTATCAGTACGACTTCAATCTCGCCGATGTTGCCGAAGTCTGGCGTCGCGGCAGCGTAGTTGCCTCCTGGCTGCTGGATCTGACAGCAATCTCCTTGCTGGAGCAGCCATCACTCGAGAAGTTCTCCGGAAGAGTATCGGATTCCGGGGAGGGCCGCTGGACGATTCTTGCGGCCATTGAATCCACGGCTCCGGCCCCTGTGCTCACGACATCGCTCTTTCAGCGGTTTGCCTCGCGCGGTGAAGACGATTTTGCGTTGAAGCTGCTGTCCGCAATGCGATTTCAATTTGGCGGACATCTGGAGAAGCCCGCGTGAGCCAAATGAAAACACTGTGGCCGGCAGATCCGTCTGCAGCCGCGATGCTTGCCCCAAATGGGAAACGAACACGATAGGAGAAAATCATGGCTACAAGTCCACGCACCACAATCCAAGCTCACCTCGGCGCACGCGCGGAGGCCTTGCTCGGATTCCATTCACCAAAAATTGCCAAGGAGCACCTGCATCTTCCCGGCCCGGATTTCATCGACCGTGTTTATGCGGCGAGCGACCGCAACGTGCGCGTGCTCACCAATCTCCAGCGCCTGTTCGGCCACGGCCGCCTAGACGGCACCGGCTACATGTCCATTCTGCCAGTGGACCAGGGCATCGAGCATTCCGGCGGCGCCAGCTTCGCTAAGAATCCCGATTACTTCGACGGCGAAAATATCGTCAAGCTGGCCATCGAGGGCGGCTGCAACGCCGTTGCTTCCACCTTTGGCGTGCTTGGCTCCGTCGCACGCAAGTACGCGCACAAGATTCCATTCAT
>WNFP01009563.1_pt1 | contig 11576 bp, 9 predicted proteins | sample 5400201 | NCBI WGS metagenome assembly WNFP01 (sample SAMN13153355, study PRJNA577476) | soil metagenome | isolation source: 115 cm saprolite under Madrone tree | place: USA:California | collected 2016-06-14
AGCGCGGCGTCCACTGGGCGATCGCGGAAATCCTCCCTCGGCATTCAAAGCTGGCGCGGCGCGAACCGGGGGCGGGGCAGGGCGAGCGCATCGTCGCCGCCAATGTCGACCAGGTCGTCGTCGTCTTTTCCGCGGCCAAACCGGAGCCCCACCGCCGGATGCTCGACCGGTTTCTGGTGATTGCGGAGGGAAATTCGCTTCAGTCCCGGATCGTCATCAACAAAATCGAGCTGGTCGACAAGGAAGCAACGGAGCGGGCATTCGCCGATTACGTCGCGGCCGGCTACCCCGTGCATCTCACCAGCGTCAAGCAGCGCATCGGGCTCGACGAGCTGCACGACGTGCTCGCCGGGAAAACCTCGGTGCTCACCGGACCGTCGGGTGTCGGCAAATCCTCACTGATGAACGCCATGTATCCGGGACTCGATCTTCGCGTCGGCGAGATCAGCGAGTCCGTGAACAAGGGCCGGCACACGACCGTGGGCGCATTGCTCCACCCGTTGCCGGACGGTGGTTACGTCGTGGATACTGCCGGCTTGCGCGAGGTCGGAATGTGGGGCCTCGCGTCCCAGCACCTCGACGAATGCTTCCGCGAGTTTCGTCCGCACATTGCGGAATGCAAGTTCGGGGACTGTACGCATCGGGTCGAGCCCGGATGCGCGGTGCGTCGCGCGGTGGCCGAAGGCTCGATCAGCGCCGAACGCTACGACAGCTACCTTCGACTGCGGGAAGAGATTGAGGATTCGGAGAGAAAGTGGGCGCCGTACTCCGCAGCATCAAAGGGACAGAGACGCCGGTGAAGAACTGCAACTGAACGGGTGCGAGACGTCAGCAGCTCAGATCGCAGTTGCCGGTTCACTACGCCCTGACTTACCCCGGTGGCGTGAGAGGAACCGCTTGTGCCTTGAACGGCGCCATGACAAGTCGGGGCGTAGTGAACTAATAAACTGGCAGCTACGCTACTGATGTCTGGCACCCGTTCAGTTGCAGTTAATGACTCCCTGAGGATTCCTCTTCAAGCTCGACCGTCCAGTCTACCCGGACATCGCTCCTGAGCGAATCGCGCACCGAACAGTACTTCGTCGCCGATAGCTCTATCGCGCGCAGCGCCTGGTCCTTGGCGATCCCTTGTCCGCCGATGCGGAAGTTGAGCGTGATGTGCTTGTAGCGCCGGGGAATAGTCTCGACGCGCTCTCCAACCACGTCGATCTCCAGCGACTCGATCGGAGTGCGCTGCTTCTCGAGGATATCGATCACGTCGTAGGAGACACACGTTGCCAGCGCGCTCAGAAGCGTTTCGGGCGGACTTTGTCCGGTCTCACCCTCGCCATCGATGCGGGCAGTCGGACCGTTCGGACGTCCCGCATCGAATCGGTGACCACCGACCCAATTGACGTGTATCAGCGACGGCTTAGCCGTCGTTTTCGTTGGTGCCGGTGCTGTCACTTCTCGGGACCCTTCTCAATCGGAGCGCGAACTGCGTTGCCCCACTCCGTCCAGCTACCGTCGTAGTTCCGCACGCGATCGTAACCCAAGAGATAGGTGAGCACGAACCAGGTATGGGAGGATCTCTCGCCAATGCGGCAATACGCGACGATATCGTCGCCTTTCTTGAGACCCTTCTCCTGCTCGTAGATGGCGCGCAAGGAAGCGGCATCCTTGAAGCTTCCATCCGGATTCGCAGCGCGCGCCCAGGGAATGCTGCGCGCTCCCTTGATGTGACCACCACGCAGAGTTCCTTCCTGCGGGTAGTCGGGCATGTGGGTGCGCTGCCCGGTGTATTCCTCGGGTGAGCGTACGTCGATTAGAGGCTTACCAGCCGACGAGTGCTCGCGCACCTGTTGGAAAAAAGCGCGAATCTTGTCATCCGAACGCTTCGGCGCCTTGTAGTTGCTTTTCGAAAGGTGCGGCACTTCTGTATTGAAGGGACGGCCTTCCTGCTCCCACTTGATGCGTCCGCCGTCCAGCAGCTTCGCATTGGTGAAGCCAAATAGCTGGAACACCCAGAAGGCATATGCTGCCCACCAGTTGTTCTTGTCGCCATAGAACACGACGGTTGTGTTCTCGTCGATTCCTTTCTCCCGAAGGAGCCTCTCGAATTGCTCCGACGAGACGTAATCGCGCAGCACAGGATCATTGAGATCCTCGTGCCAGTCCACCTTCTGCGCCCCCGGAATGTGCCCGGTGTCGTAGAGCAGCACGTCTTCGTCGCTCTCGATGATTCTGATGTTCGGGTCGTCGAGATGCTCGGCGAGCCAGTTCGTGCTCACGAGAACTTCAGGGTGCACGTAACCCTTGCCGGCGATGCCGGGATCGACGGCGGATCCATTGCTTGTGATTGTCGCCCCCATGGTTCGCTCCTGAAAAAGGAGAGCTTCTAGCATAATCAGGTGGAATCCATGGCGGGGCAAGTGTGGCGCGCGTAAGCATGTGTATCTTTGCTGAATGGGTGACCGGAAGCAGCCTCAGATGGAGCCGTACTCGCATCACGTGCTCGTATGCACCGGCGACTTCTGCTCGCCCAATCGCGGCGGAAGACAGCTCTACTCGCTGCTCACCGATCTGCTCCAGCGCGAGGACCTGCTTTTTGGCCCCCAGCGCGTCAAGCGCGGTGAAACTCCGTGTCTTGGGGTGTGTAGCAACGGACCGATCGTCGTCGTGTATCCGGAAGGCATCTGGTACTCCGAGGTCACGCCGGCGCTACTGGAGCGAATCGTCGTCGAGCACCTCAAGAACGGAAAGCCGGTCGATGAGGCGGTCTTTCACCGGCTCTAGCTACTGCCTTACCTTTCAGCCCATCCAGCACAAATTGCAGTGACGCCACCATCGCCCTTCAATCCACGCAGACTCGCGCTCGGGGCTGCGAAAAAACTGATTTTCGAAAACGAAGATCCGGAGACGGCGCTCCAGCGCCTCGCCGGACTCACGTCGATCGACAATCGCGGCGCCTTGAGCCCGGAGAGCAAGTCAATGTCACGCACGCGCAGCACGATTCTCAACAACCTCGACGAGATGTACCGCGAAGCGTTCGAACGCGCGAAAGCCTCGGCCGATCAGACCCAGATGGCAACGCTCGACTTCGCATATCGAAGGGAGCAGCTCTACTTCGAGATTCTGCTCGACGTTCGCGACGCGCTTGAGCGTCGCTAACCCGGCCGTCCCCGCGGCCCGGACAGTCGGGCTGTGAATAGTCTCTGGGGCTGGGTCGGATTCAACGTCGTTGTCCTCGCGATTCTCGCGCTCGACCTCGGCGTGCTCCATCGCCGATCGGAAAAGGTTTCTCTCAAGGAAGCCGCGATCTGGAGCGGGGTCTGGGTCGCGCTCTCCCTCTGCTTTGCGTTCGCGGTCTATCGCACCATGGGGAAGGAGTCGGGACTCGAGTTCCTGACCGGATACCTCATCGAGTACGCGCTCTCTGTCGACAACATCTTCGTGTTCGTGCTGATCTTCTCCTACTTCAGCGTTCCGGAGAAATACCAGCACCGCGTTCTATTCTGGGGAATCATCGGCGCACTTGTTCTGCGCGGTGTCATGATCGTCGCCGGATCCGCGCTCGTCACGCGTTTCGCCTGGACACTGTATATCTTCGGCGCGTTCCTGGTCTTCACGGGACTGAGAATGGCGCTCCAAAAGGACGAGGTGGCGTACAACCCGGAGCGCGATCCGGTTCTGCGTTTGGCGCGCAAACTCGTTCCGGTGACCCCTGATTACCGGGGCGACAAGTTCTTCGTCCGCGAGCCCGACGCCAAGGGCAGGAACCGGTACGCAGCGACCCCGCTCTTCATCGTCCTCCTCATCGTCGACACGACGGACATCATCTTCGCCACGGACTCAATCCCCGCCATCTTCGCCGTCACGCGGGACCCCTTCATCGTCTATACCTCGAACATCTGCGCAGTGCTCGGCCTGAGGGCCCTTTATTTCCTTCTGGCGAATGTTGTAGACAAGTTCGTGTACCTGAAGCTGGGGCTATCGGTCGTCCTAATCTTCATCGGGGCCAAAATGCTCCTCGAGCCCCTCATCCATCTCCCGATCGTTGCTGCACTTGGCGTCGTTGGAGTACTCCTGGGGACATCGATCGTGGCCTCAGTAAAATGGCCGCGCACAGGGCACTAAACGGTGTTTCTGGGTTACGCTTAGTCAGACCCGAACGTCTTTTTTTAGCACTCCCCTCCGTCTCACACACAAGAATCGGGATTTCAGCATGATATTCATTTTGCGCATCGCGAGCGCCGCATTCGCGCTCGCTCCGCTGTCTTACATTAGTGCGCAGGCCGTCACCAAGTCCCCCGTTGTCGTCTCGCCCTCCGCGGCGAAGAACCTGGCGATGGATTTTCGCACGATCGTGACTACTTCGGGGATGCCCGACACCGGAGTCATCCAGGGTCACGCAATCGGATCGTCCGACAAGCTGCGCATGGACCTGAAGATGAAGGGACCAGGCGCACAGGTTAGCCCGCTCGGCGGGCCCGCCGGCGAGGTCAGCATGATCCTTTCCGATAGCGGAAAGACAGTCACGTACCTCGATTCCAAGGCCAACCACTATCTGCGCGTTCGCCCCGCCGAGATGCTCGCGCAGGCGCAACAGACTGGCGTCAAAATGGCCTTCTCGGGAACGGAAGCGACGGTCGACAACCTTGGCGCTGGTCCGGCGATACTCGGCCACCCGACTTCTCATTACCGCATTGGCACCGGCATGACCATGACCATCAGCGCGATGGGTCAGGAGCAGACCGTGAAGATCTCGAGCACGTCCGATTATTACTACGCGAACGACATCAAGGGCGTCATCAATCCGTTCGCCAGCTTGAGCGGCGGTGACATGGCCGCGATGTTCGGCGGCTCCAGCAAGGAGTTCGCGGATAAAATGAAGGCGATGCAGGCCAAGCTCCCGAACAGCACACCGCTTCGGGCTTCCAGCTCGTCGACGATGATCTCCCAAGGCCAGACGCGCGTGACAAATACCCAGGCGGAAGTCACATCGGTCCAATGGGTGGATGCGAATCCCAAGGTGTTCGAGATTCCTTCCACCTTTACTCCCGTAACGCTTCCCGGCATGGCTGGATCACCGGGAGCTCAGGGAGGCGCAATCCCGCCCAGGTAGTTGACGGGATGCCAAATGAAAAGGCGGGCTCAAACGAGCCCGCCTTTTCTCTTGTCAGCCCGCGCATTCAGAACTTCATGATCTCTTCATAAGCCTGCCGGAAATCCTCAACCTGCGGAAGAATCGCGTCTTCGAGCCGCGGTGCGTATCCAACGAAGGTGTCTTCCGATGCCACGCGCTTCACGGGCGCGTCCAGCCACGCGAAACACTCGTCCGCGATGGCCGCCGAGATCTCGGCGCCGAATCCCCAGGAGAGAGAATCCTCGTAGGCAACGATGACGCGCGAGTTTTTCCTGACGGACTCGAACACGGTTTCCCTGTCCCAGGGGCTCAGGGTACGTAGATCGATTACCTCGACCGAGATTCCGTTGTCGGCAATCGCATTTGCCGCCATAAGTGCACGCCGAACCGTCGCGCCATACGTGACGACGGTGACGTCGGTTCCTTCGCGCACCACCTTCGCTTTGCCGAAGGGGATCATGAAGTTGGGCCCGGGATACGCTGATTTGTTGTACGTCTGCCGGTAGAGGTGCTTGTGCTCGAGGAAGAGCACCGGATCGTCGCACCTGATCGCCGTTCGCAGGAGCCCATTGGCATCGAGCGCCGTCGCCGCGCACACCACGCGCAATCCCGGACAGTGCGTGAAGATCGAAGCTCCCGTCTGCGAATGATAGATCGCGCCGCGGATATACCCGCCGTACGTAGTCCTCACGACGACCGGAGCAGAGAAGTTGTTGTTGGACCGCCAGCGCATGGTCGCCAGCTCGTTCCGCAGCTGCATGTATGCGGGCCAGATGTAATCGAAGAACTGAATCTCGACCACCGGTTTGAATCCGCGCAGAGCCAGACCGATCGCGCGGCCGATAATGTTGGCTTCCGCCAGCGGCGAGTTGTAAACGCGCGCGCTTCCGAATTCCTTCTGGAGACCCCGCGTAACCGTGAACACGCCGCCTTTTCCCTTGACCTTGTCGAGGTATTGGTCTCTCGAAGCATCAGCGACATCCTGGCCGAAGACGAGAATCTTCGGGTCGCGTCGCATCTCATCCCTCATGCAGGAGTTGAGCAGATCGACCATCGTCGTCGGCTCACCCGAGAACTGCGGATCATCCTCGGTGTCGAACTGCTCACTGGTGGGATCGACGTCGGGCGAGTAAACGCCGAAGTAGACTGTTTCCGGCCCCGGCTGCGGCTGGGCGAGAGCATCGTCGGTCGCCACCAGAACGATCGCATCCACCTCGTCCCGTAGTTGCTTCAGGTCTTCGTCCGTCGCGTGACCTTCGCTGATAAGCCACTTCGGGAATTGCTTTACCGGATCACGCGCGGCATCCAACTCGCGCTCGGTGGGCGGACGGTATTTCGTCTCGTCATCCGACAGCGAATGGGAGTACGGACGAATGACTCGCGCATGCACGAGTGCCGGCCCTTTTCGCTGTCTCGCGTAGTCGACGGCGCGCTGCATGGTGTCGTAGCTGGCGAGCAGATCGCAGCCGTCCACCTCTTCGACCAGGAGATCGGGAAATGAGCGAACCAGCCTGGAAATACTACCGCCGGCGGTATTCACCTCGACCGGAACCGAGATGGCGTAGCCATTATCCTCGACCAGGTAGACCACGGGCAGCTTGAGGTTCGTAGCGGTGTTCAGGGACTCCCAGAATTCGCCTTCACTGGTCGTACCCTCACCGGTTGTGATGAGCACGACCTCGTCTTTCTGGAATCCCTCCGTGATGTCGAGCTGCTTCGCGCGGAGCAATGCTTCGCCGGACCCGACGCCCTGGAGAAACTGCGTGCCTGTGGGCGAAGAAGCGGACACGATGTTGTACGCTTTATGTCCCCAGTGGCTGGGCATCTGACGTCCGCCCGACGCCGGATCTATCGCTGCCCCCACTGCCTCATAAAGCATTTCCGCCGGAGTAACACCTAGCTCGAGACAGAGGGCTCGGTCACGATAGTACAGGTAGAACCAATCGTACGCCGGCTTCAGGACCATTCCCGCCGCCGTAAGAATCGCCTCGTGGCCCGCGCCCGAGATCTGGAAGAAGATCTTGTTCTGGTTCTTGAGCTGAACTTCCTTGTCGTCTAACCGACGCGACAGCAGCATGTTGCGATAGGCGGCAACGAGCTGCTCGGGCGAGAGGCGGGCGCTTGGTGATCCTGTGGATTTACGCTCGGGGATAGTTCTGGTGGCCATTTCTCTCCAACGGGGCGGGTCGAGCTCTGTCCCCAAAAAATAGCAGATAGCGCGCCGAAGCGGCTATCCGTCAGATCTCCTCTTCATGGCTGGCCGGCTTCATGCCGAATCGTCAGGATTCTCATATGGGGAGGGAGGGCGCGATGAGAAGATTTGCTCGCCTTTTGGCAATGGTTACAGCTCTGGTTGCCTGTTCGCAGGGAACTCCCGGCGGTGCTGCGTCCGGTCCAGACGGAGACAAGATCGTGCTCACCGGTGACCAGAAAGCCGACTGGGCGCAGATCGTCGCAATCGAAAATGAGGCAAAGGCGCTCGTCAAAACCGATGGATGTGCGGCGGCCGGGGAATGCCGCACCGCTCCTGTCGGCTCGAAAGCGTGCGGGGGCCCACGGTATTACCTGGTCTATTGCTCTCGTACCACCGACTATTGCCACCCCAGCTCGCTCTGAGCGGCGGATCCTGCCAGGCGCAATAGCGATCAGTAATCCACGGGTCGGAGGTATGACTCTCCGATCCCCGTAGAGCTGAGCAGCGCCACAGTGGGAAGCTTTCGCTTCCAGTGCGTTCCGGCGAGTCGCTTCCGAACGAGCTCGACCTTGTCCGCATCGAAGCCCCGCGCCACCAACGATGCTGGATTGTACCCGCTCAGCAGCCAGTTCAGAATCGCATCCGCCTCGGCGTAGCTGATTCCGAAATCTCCTTCGTCCGTCTGACCTTCGATCAGATCGGCCGACGCGGGTTTGCTTACGATCACGTCGGGAACGCCAAGGAATTTTGCGAGCTGCCAGACCTGCGTCTTGAACAGATCGCCGAGCGGATTGATCGGTGGCGAGTCATCGGCGTGCCAGGTAAAGTAGCCGAGCAATCTCTCCGTCTTGTTGCCGGTGCCGACTGGCAGCCCGTGAAACTTCGCGGACTGATCGAATAGCACGATCATCCTTTCCCGCGCCATCACGTTCCCTCGACGCGCCGGATCGGCATCCGGCTCGCTCGCGAGGTAGCCGTCTACGGCCGGCGAGATGTCGATCAGCCGCGACTGAATCCCGAGCGCATCGATCACCAGCTGCGCATGGGCAAGCGAATCGGGATTCGAGGTCCGATACGGCATCCGCATCGCAATTACGTTCTCCTTTCCCAGCGCTTCGGCGGTAAGGTAGGCGGTCACTGCCGAGTCGACGCCACCCGAAAGACCGAGCACTGCTGTCTCGAATCCGCGGCGTTCGAATTCCTCTCGCAGGAAGGAGACAAGCCAACCGGCAGTCAGCTCCGGATCGATATCAAGTGGTGGCGGTCCCGAGCGAGACTCGGAAACGCGCATCACGGCAATGGGCTCGCTGCCATTGCGACTCGCGTCGGTGCCGGCGCCACTCTTCGCGGCCTTTGCAGATCGTGCGATCGCTGGCGCGCGTGATGTTTTTTTCGATCGCGTCGAGGCTTTGGCTGATTCCTCGCTCGATACTGCCGTGTCTCGCGCCGCGGGAGTGAGCGGCCCACCCTCGCTCGGCTCATCGTCGTAGCTCAACACCAGCCGCTCGCCAGCTTGAATTCGGTCGACCGTGCGCATCAGATGCGGCATCATCGTCTGCAAATCGGTGAGCAGCGGGGCGTCTGATCGTGCGCGAGTCAGATCGTGCGGATCGAGCGAAATCGTCATGATCGTCTCGTCCCACAACGGCGCTCGCGCGCGAATGTCTCCCTGCGGCCCGCAGATTATCGAGCCGCCGGAGAAAGTCTTTCCGCCCTCGGTGCCGACGAGATTAACGAGGGCCACGAATACGCCGTGCTCCTCCGCGATATCGCGGGCGAGACGCTCCCAGCGCTTCAGGTTCGCCGGAACGGAGCCCTCCTCCTCGCGCGGCCACAGTCCGCGCGCCGGGGAGGCAGAGACGATAAACACTACCGTCGCCCCGTCGAGGGCCGCAACGGTCCCGGTCAGGCTGTGCCAGGCGTCTTCACAGATCAGCATGGCCGCGCGGCCCCACTCAGTATCGAACGCGCGAACCTCGAATCCGCGATCGACGAATCGTTCCTCGTCGAACATCCCATACGTCGGCAGGAAGAGCTTGCGATGGACGTGGCGGATCACCGGCTGGTCGGCTCCCAGTGTCACATAGAGCGCGCTATTATAGAAGGCGTTGTTCCATACCTCGTAGAACCCAATGCACACATCGAGAGTCCGCGGTGTAGTAACTGCGGAGGTGTACTGCGCCTGAAGGTCCCGGGCGAAGGCACCGGCTGTCAGGGCCACATCGCGCACGCCCCCTTCGACGAAGTACCCGGTGAGAGCCGTTTCCGCAAAGACTGCCACATCGGGACGCGGATCGAGCGAGTCGATTTGCGAAAAAACGCCGGCCAGGCGGGCGAGGTTTGTGACATAGTCGCCCTTTCGCGGCTTGAACTGAACTACGACGAGATGAATAGATCGATCCATCCATCTGAAGTTGCCATGGCGCAGAGGTACAATCAACCGCTGCGCGCGCTGGCTCTGGCTGCGCTTCTGTTTACGCCCGCGCTGCTGGGCGCGCAGCAGCCGGGGACCAACGACACCGAGCCCTGGACGATCGTCCCGATGGCCCAGGCGTCTCTGGTTCTGGCGCGCGATGGGTCGCTCATCGGCGAGATCGGTAAGGAGATCCGCACCAGCGTATCGATCCGTGCGCTGCCGAAGTATCTGCCGCAGGCGTTCGTTGCCGTGGAAGATCACCGCTTCTACCAGCACGACGGAGTCGATGTCGTCGGCATCGCCGGCGCCCTCAAGGACAACATCTTCGGCGAGCGCCGAGGAGCCAGCACGATAACCCAGCAGCTCGTGGGTAACATGCATCCCACGCTCATCGACCGCACCGACAGGAGCATCGGCCGGAAGCTGGCGGAGCAGTCAGCAGCGCGCGAGATGGAAAAGCACTACAACAAGGAGCAGATACTCGAAGCGTATCTGAACCAGATTGGATTCGGACACGGGTGGTACGGAGTCGAAAGCGCTGCGCGCCACTATTTCGGGAAGAGCGCATCGAAGCTGTCGCTGGCGGAGGCGGCCGCACTGGCGGCGATGCCCAAGGGGCCCGCGCTTTATGACCCGCTCAAGTATCCCGATCGCGTACGTCAGCGTCGCAATGTCGTGCTGTCACTGATGGCGGGTCAGGGCTACATCTCCTCCGCGCAGGCGGCGGCGGCCCAAGCGGCTGCACTCGTCACGTTTCCGAATGGAGGATACTCCGCCTACTCACCCTGGTTTGTCGATGTCGTTCGCGTCCAGGCGACACGGGCTGGAATTCCGGTCAGTCAGGGTGGTTATCGTATTTACACGGGCCTCGATCCCATTCTTCAAAACGCCGCGATGAGCGCGCTGCTCGAGGAGACGGCTGCGGTAGAATCACAGCCAGACTACGCCCATCCCAGGTTCGTTAAGGGCGAGGACTCACGCGCCGGCGGACGGACGACTACCAACTACCTGCAGGGAATGGTAGTCGCGCTGGATCCAACCTCCGGGGATGTTCGCGCGCTTGTAGGTGGGCGGGACTATGGTGACTCGCACTTCGACCGCGCCGTCGACGGAATGCGTCAGCCCGGGTCCTCGTTCAAGCCGATCGTCTATGCCGCGGCAATCGCCGACAGCATCACACCGAACACGATCTTTCAGGACACCGCGCTCGCAATCAACCTTCCAAACGGAACGGTCTATAGTCCCGAAAACTCCGACGGCCAGTACCTGGGTCCGCTCACGCTTCGTGACGCGTTGGCGAAGTCCCGCAACGTCGTCGCCGTTCAGCTCGGACAGAAAATGGGGATGGACTCGATCTCGAATCTCGCGCATCGGATGGGTCTCAGCTCGAAGATCGCTCCGTTTCCGTCGAGCGCGATCGGCGCCTCGGTGGTGCAACCGCTTGATCTCGTGGCGGCCTACACGACCTTCGCGAACCTCGGCACGCCCGTTGAGCCACGATTCATCTACCGTATAGAAGACAGGAACCGAAAGGTGGTGCTGAGCCGCGAAGTGAAGGCGCTTGCTCCGGCGCTCGACCCCCGAGTCACCTACGTCGTTCGCGACATGATGCGCGACGTCGTCGAGCGTGGCACGGCATCGAGCATTCGACGCTATCTGCCGGCATCGATTCCAGTCGCCGGAAAAACCGGAACGACGAACGACAACTCCGATGTGTGGTTCATCGGCCTCACGCCCGACCTCGTGGCCGGTGTCTGGCTTGGCTTTGACACGCCAACGTCCATCACTCCTGGTGCTGCCGGCGGATCGCTCGCGGCTCCGGTGTGGGGGAAGATGGTCGC
>WNFP01010820.1_pt1 | contig 11574 bp, 12 predicted proteins | sample 5400201 | NCBI WGS metagenome assembly WNFP01 (sample SAMN13153355, study PRJNA577476) | soil metagenome | isolation source: 115 cm saprolite under Madrone tree | place: USA:California | collected 2016-06-14
AGATTGAATGTCGCCGGACCGGGCGCGTGTTCGAGAAACAACTCCGTCCGGCCGCGGAATTGTTGCACGTGCATATCTTGATCGATCACGACCGCCGCCGGCGCGTAGGCACCGAGCATGATGCGGTCGGCCACTTTCAAAAGATCGCCCCCGAAATTTGCGCCAGCACCGGCTGTCGATCTTGTCCCGAAGCGCGCGAGTTCAAGGCCAAGCTGCGGGATGAGGTCCATCGTGTGCGGCGTGGTCACGGCTGCTTTCACGTAAATTTTGTTTTTCTTGTCCGCCAATTTGAAAAGCTCGTCGTACAGGCCCACCGATTCGGCTGGCCCGAGAATCAAGTAGCCGCCGGAATTGAGCGCGTAATGAAACTGCGGGATGCAGCGCTTGTGCAGTTCCGGGCTCAAATAAATGAGGACGTTGCGGCAACTGATCAGGTCGAGCCGGGAAAAGGGCGGGTCGACACAGATGTTTTGCCGCGCGAACGTGCAGATGTCGCGCACGTTGCGATGAATTTGGTAACTGCCGTCCCGCTTCACGAAAAAGCGTTTCAATCGCGCGGACGACACGTCCTTTTCGATCGCGCTGGAATAAATTCCCAGCCGCGCATGTTCGATCACCGACTCGCTCAGATCGGTGCCGAAAATCTGGATGCGCATTTTGGATAGACCGCTGCCAAGCGTTTCCAGAATGCAAATGGCGAGCGAATACACTTCTTCGCCAGTCGCGCAACCCGGTATCCACGCGCGCAACTCAGGTTGTCGATCTTTGCTTTTGTTTTTGAGCAGCGCCGGCAGGAAACGTTTCTTCAACGCACGGAACAGTGCTTCGTCTCGAAAAAAGCGCGTCACGTTGATGAGCAGATCGTCAAAAAGCGCTTGGATCTCCTTTTTGTTGTCGCGCAGGAACCGCGCGTATTGACTTATCTTTTCGATCCGGTGCAGCGCCATTCGTCGTTGGATCCGCCGGATCAGCGTGCTTTCCTTGTAGGCGCTGAAATCGACACCCATTTGCTTTTTCAGCGACAAAAAGATGCGGCCCAGATCGTCCGCCTGGCGATAGGCGGCTTTTTCGATTTCCTCCGGATCGCTCAGTGGCCGCCGGATGTAGGGATGATTGGCGACGCGCTCGATTTCGCGCGCAATTTCGCGCGGCGTCAGAACGAGATCGACAAAGCCTGCGCGGATCGCGCTCCGCGGCATCGCGTCGAACTTCGCGCTCTCTTGATTTTGGGCGAACGTCAAACCGCCGGCCGCTTTGATCGCGCGCAACCCCGCAGTGCCATCGCTGCCGGTTCCGGAGAGGACGATGCCGATGGCGCGCGATCCACATTCTTCGGCGAGCGATTCAAAAAAGTGGTCGATTCCAACGTTGAGCCGCTCCTCACGTTGAACCAACGTTAGCGTGCCATCCTTGGCGATGACACATTTGTTCGGCGGCTGCACATAAACCGTGTTCGGTTTTGGCGTCGTCGTTCCTGTGACCTCGCTCACTGGCATCGCTGTCACTTTGCCGAGCAAATTAGAAAGCCGGCTGGCATGATGCGGATCGAGATGCTGCACGATCACAAACGCCATGTCGGTTCTCGACGGCAAATGGCGCAACAGTTCCATTGCCGCTTCAAACCCGCCGGCTGAGCCGCCAATGCCCACGATCGGGCAACTTGAAGTTTTCTTCGGCTGATTGGAGCGCGATCTTTGGCGAGCAGGATTTGCTCGCGCCGATTTTTCGCGGCTCGATTTTGTTCGCGAGAGCCGTGCACCCCGCTTCGGTGTTCGCTTCACAGCCATGGCGGCTTTTTATATTAATTGCGGCATTCCCATCACACAAGCTTTTGATTCTGTAGCGGCGATCCCCGACCGCCGAACTGCGACACTCAGAGAGCGCCGCTACAGGAAGATGAGCTGATGAAGCGGCTCGAAGATTCCGTCGTGACGGCCCAAAGCGATCTCAAGCTCCTGCGCGAAATTCTGGAGCGGATTTGATGCTCGTCCGCATCAGGCGGCAATGTCCGATCGCCGTCGCGAACCTGTCCTCACAGACTTCCTTGTGGCCATGCGCTCTTCGATCAGATCTCGCTCCACCTCCCACAACCTGAGCGACGAAAGCAGCAGCCTGTCGATTTGTTCAGCCTCGGCAGATTCATCACCGTTTAGAATTTCCGGCCGCCACACTTCCGACCCTTTGCTAGATTGTCGCGATCGATCCTTACATCGCGACGTTCGCCCCCGCCTCGCCCCCGCCTATGCTCGCATCGTGCTGATCCCATTAGTTATCCCTTTCTCATAAATCGGTTTCTGTCCCCTAGTTCCGCATCAAAGCATTGGAGCGGTCGTGCCGATTCTTCGGTAGGTCGCGCTCGCATATTTCATCCTGTTAAACCCCCGAATGGCTCAAGCGGCTCACAGAATTCTCATGCCGGCCATGTGAAACCCGAAACCTCTGCGGAAGATTTTAGGTCGGAGCTGCCGTTTCGACCTCGACGCCGCGCTACCCCAAATTTTTTCAGGCGCCGGTCCAGGGCACCGAGATCTTTCACAACACCAACCGGTGGGCGCAGGCCAGCCAAATATTGAGTGTCGAATGCGCGCAGGGCCGCGGCGACAGTAGGACCAATCCCAACGATTCCTTCTTTCAAGCTTGGTCCAAGTAAAGCGATCCAAAGCTCGCTACGGACAGACAATCGAGGCCGGCGCACGGCCGATGGGCTGCCGGGATGAGCCGCGCAATAAAGCTCCATTTGTTCCGTCGCTGTCGCCGCGTAATCCATGATGCGCTGCCTGGGTGAAGCCTGCCCGGTATTTTTGTTCATTCGCATGTAGAACGCATGCCTTGGTGGAGTTGGATGTGGTTTTTAGCTGTAGCCGGCATCGGTGATGCCGGGTCCGTCCAAGCATTTGAATTTCTACCGGGGATCGCCGATCCCGGCTGCAGCACGCACCTGGTAAGATTTCGACTGATGCCACAATCCACCGCGCGCCCGATTGTGCGATTACTTGCTCCACACGTAATATGCCCAGTCATGACGTTGTCTCCTCCAATTAAATTGTCGGATGCAGATAAATTGGATGTGTTGTGCCGACTCGATCAGTTCCGAGCCTGGCGTTCTCTGGAGGAAAAACGTTACTGCTTGGTTTGCGGCAAAATCATTACTGGCCAGCAGATCCAACTCACTGGCGGAACACGAGGCAATGGAGCGCTACGGCTTGGTTGTCCGACAGAACGTTGCAACTCAATTCCAATGGATTGGGTGATGCCTACGGATGAAATCCTGGCCAAGGTAGAGGAGAGGATGGCGGCCGAAGAACGTGAAGCTGCAGCTCGGAGCGCACCTATTCGTACTAACCGAGCGCCTGAGCGGCCTGATAACGAACACAGCAGTGTTGCATCGCGATTGCGCAAGTTCGCATTCCTTTTCAAGCACACTTCTTGAAGGCGCTTCTCTCCAACTCCTGCGGGTCTGAGCCCTGGGCCGGGCCCGCGGACTGTTCGCGTGTTATCGGGCGGTTTCTAGGGTTTTACCCTATCACACAATCATCCAGCGCCCCGATTGTGCGTTTTCGAAGCAATGAGCAGACTGCTTTTGCATTATGACCAGCCATCTTAAACTCGATGATCGCCTCTCGGTCCTGCGCGCCGAAGATCGATTTAGAACCTGGAGCTCGCTCGACGACGAGCGTCTTTGCATTATCTGCAAAAGAAAATTTAATGGCCGCCAGGTGGAAATCCGCCGCTTTGGCAATCGCAAATACGAATTGCGCTGCCCAACCGAAGGTTGCAATTCAAGGCCACACCTATGGATCTACCGAACGACGCCGCTCGTGTCTCATGTAGTTGAATTGGACTGGTGGCGTGCTGCCAATGGAAAGCACGAACACAGTGAGCCTGTCTCAGCGCTGCGGACACACGCTCAGCGCATATGATCGATTCCACTCTTGATCAGCCCGGAGCAGGATCTGTCCCGGACGAGGTGCTGATGAAAGATATTTCGCGCCGGCGTCACGACGCGCTCACCGAGTTATACGGCAGACACAGCAAACGTTTGCGAGCGACGATCGATGGCGTTGTTCACGAAGAGGCCGAAGCCGACGATGTTTTACAGGAAATTTTTCTTCAGGTTTGGGAAGAGGCAGGTCGCTATTCACCAAAGGCGGGCAAGCCGCTTGGCTGGATGGTGACCATTGCGCGCCGTCGCGCTATCGACCGATTGCGCCGGCGCCAGGCTTATTGTCGTGCGCGAGATCGCTACGAGAAACGAGTCATACAAGATTCGCAAACTCCGCGTCGCGATGCATCCCGAACTTTGGTTCTGAATGATCTTCATCATTTCTTGAAGAAAAGCATCCGGGCGTTACCTCAGTTGCAACGCGAGGCCGTAGAATTAGCGTTTTTCAGCGGCCTGAGCCATCGAGAAATTGCCGCCGCGACACACGCTCCACTTGGAACGGTAAAGACGCGACTCGAACTGGGGTTGCAAAAATCGGAACGCAATTTTAAACGACGACTACGGGCTCGGCGAAGTGTTAACATTAACTTCGGTTTTCTCCTGCTTGGTCGCCGCGGCTGGAGGTTGATTGATCACTGTCGTGCTTTCTTTCTTCTCTGCGGGCGGATTAGTCACGGTAGTTTCCTTTTGTTCGCAAGCCGCCAACAGTGCCACGCCGGCAAGTAGACAGATGTATTTTTTCATACAAACGATTCGTATTTCACTGCAAACTGGCTGCCTTTTCTGGCCCGTAGTGCGTTCAACACAAAGGGTCTCGCCGTCATCCCGCGGGTGGAGCGGCGGCGGTAACGGGTTCAGGTTTTTCCACCGGCGACCGCTTGATTGAGAATCAGCCGACGCGTGCATCTTTTTGCCTGAAGAGGCAACTGATTCCGGCTCCGTGCGCGAACCATTTACCAGTATGAACAAACTACGATTGAAAGGCAGCTGGAACGAAGTGAAAGGGAAACTGAAACAGAAGTACGGACAATTAACGGATAACGACCTTGCTTTTGCCGAAGGCAAGGATGAGGAGCTTCTTGGCCGGCTTCAAAACCGGATCGGCAAATCCAAAGACGAGCTGCGAAGGGAGATCGAAAATCTATAAATCTACGCCAGGAGCCCGCGACGCCATTGGCGCGATGCCGGATTACAATTCGCGAACTTGTGATATATTTTGTCGATGCAAACTCCTGAGATTACCGCCTATTTGAAAACCTATTGCGGCTGGAGCGCCGGTGTGCGCGCTGTGCTGGCCAAATACAACCTTCCATACACCGAAAAGGACATCATCCAGAACCCGGCATTCCGGTGGGAGATGGAAACCAAGAGCGGACAACCACTTTCGCCTTGTATCGAAATTAACGGGCATATGCTTGCCGACATCAGCGGTGAAGAAGTCGAGCGCTACTTGATTGATAACAAACTCGTCCAGTCGAGTGATGCCGCGACAGACGTTCCAACCAACGCGCCTTGTGCAACTGAGCAACACGAAGGCGTGGTGAAGCTCAATCTGTAGGGCGTTTGACTCGTTCGCTCCCGCTTGCTCGGCCTTCGGCCTGCCCGTCTATGTCGCTCGGCGCCCGCCGACTCCATTCTGTGAACTCCGAAAGCATTCGGAGCTGACACAGACGCCCTACAGTTTCTGTCGTCTCAGACGACCATTCACTTTCGTGTAACGAATGTACGGCTAGATTGTCGCGTTCTCTAGCCGATGAAATTTTTTGCCCGTCTTCGATCCCGAACGAAAGGCGGCAGCATTCTTTTGCGATACGGCTGGAAGATCACGCTGCTCATTCTGCTATTGGGAGCAGGCTTTGCCGTTTTTCTTTTCTACGGCACATGGGCGCAAACGTTCGACATGAAGAACGTCGGCGAAATGCCGGAACGAAACACCGTTTACGATGTCGATGGAAAGATTTACAGCCGCCTCGCCGGCGCCAATCGTCTCAAGGTTTCGCTGAGTGAGGTCTCTCCGTTCTTCATTGCCGCGGTGCTGGCGCGCGAGGATACTCGCTTTTACGAACACAAAGGTATTGATTGGCGCGGAATTTTGCGCGCGTTGGTGCGCGACATCACGAGCGGTTCAGCCAAGGAGGGCGCCAGCAGTATCACGCAACAACTCGCACGCAATAGTCTGCCGCTCGGTGGCCGCACCCTCAGCAGAAAAGTATTGGAAGCAATGGTGGCGCTGCGCGTCGAACGCCAGTTTACCAAACAGCAGATTCTCGAGCTTTACGTAAACCGCATTTATTTCGGCACCGGCTGCTATGGAGTCGAAACAGCCTCGCAACTCTATTTTGGCAAAAACGCCTCAAAGCTGAATCTTTCCGAAGCAGCGCTCCTGGCTGGGTTAATCCGAAGCCCAAACCGGTTTTCGCCGCTCAAGAATCCTGAAGGCGCAGCGAGGCAGCGAAATGCAGTTCTGGATCGGATGGTCGCATTAAAGAAAATCTCGCTGCAGCAGGCCGAAGAGGCGAAAAGCATAAAAATCGTGACGCACCCCAAGCGAATTTCCCAGATCCAGGAGAATTATGCGATGGACGCAGTCCAACGTGATTTGAATCAGTTGTTGACGCAGGACCAGATCGACAATGGCGGGCTCTCGATCTACACGACGCTTGATCCCACAGTGCAAAATTCCGGGCAGGACGCGCTCGAGAAGCAACTCACGAAGATCGAGCATCAGTCGAATTTCCATCATCCGCTCAAAGCAGATTACAAACCGCCTGAGAACGGCGAAGGGGATTCGGCCATGCCTTACCTGGAAGGCGCGGTGGTTGTAATTGATAACGCCAGCGGCGGCATTCGCGCGCTCGTCGGAGGTCGGGATTACGCGCAAAGCAAATTTAACCGCGCGCTGGCCCCGGCAAATCGGCAGGTTGGTTCCGCGTTCAAGCCGTTTGTTTACACCGTTGCGTTTAGCCACGGTTTGTTGCCGAGTACAGCGATCAGCGATGGCCCGATTCAGCCCGGCGAAATCGACGGCGCAGGAAATTGGTCGCCGGCAAATTCAGACGGCACCTATGGCGGCACCATGCTTTGCTCGTACGGGCTCATCCATTCACGCAACACCATGAGCGTGCGCGTTGGACAATTCGCAGGACTTGATGCCGTGCAAAAAGTCGCGAACGAGCTCGGCATTTCTCAAAACGTCCCGCACGGTCCGGCCATCTACATCGGCTCATTCGAGACAGACCTGAAAGATCTCACTGCCGCGTATTCTATTTTTCCCAACGCTGGAGTGCGAAAGCAAGCTTACATCATCGAGCGGATCGACAATCAGCAGCACAAACCGATTTATCTCGCCGCGCACATCATGAAACCAGCCTTGGACCCTGGCGCGGCCTGGATGACGTCGCGGTTGATGGAAGAAGTTCTAACCCAGGGCACCGCCGCCAGCGCGCGTTCACTTGGATTGAAATTGCCTGCGGCAGGCAAGACCGGTACCACCAATGATTACAAAGATGCTTGGTTTCTTGGTTACACCAGTACGTTGACTTGTGGCGTGTGGGTCGGATTCGATCAGCCGACAACCATTATTCCACGCGGTTACGGTGCTGCGCTCGCATTGCCGGTTTGGGTTCAAGTCATGAACAAAGCGGCACAACATTATCCAGCCGAAGCGCTGCAGCCCACCATGCAATTACAACACACGACCGTCTGTTCGATTTCCAGCCAACTTGCCACCACCGGCTGCATGGGGGCAGGGACTGCTTACGATATTGATTTGCCCACGGACAAGGTACCCACCGCCGCCTGCCAGGTGCATGGGGGTGCGCAATGGCCGTTTGCACAACAACCGCCGGGTGTTCCTCAAAACCCGTCAACTCTTCCCGGTCGTTTCCTCAGATCTTTCAGGAGGCTTTTTGGCGGGCGATAATGCCTGTCATCCCGAGCCTGTGCAGACGGCGAGGGATCTCACAACCGAAGCATAGAATCCACAACCAAAGTGGTGTTGCGCAAACGTCGAACTACCAACATTCAACGCTCACCCTGAATAAAGAAGAGCGGGTGAGGGGAATCGAACTATAGATTCGCTTCATTTACAGTGGTAAATCGCCGAAAGTCATAACCATTCGCGATATGAAGTCATAACAGAAGAACAGAAAACCAACCATTCTGGCAATGCCCCACCGGACTAGGAAATGCAAGCGAATTGCACTGTTTCACCGTCGTATCCTACGGCAAGAGGCACCATCCGAAACTGAAGCTTGTAGTGGGGACGTTTTTCCGTCATAACCTCGGCTCATGAAAAGTTGCTTTCTTACCCTCAGTTTGGCTTGTGCCTTAGTTCTGACATGCCAGCTATCCGGCTGTCAGTCGCTCGCGACTTACAATCCCTGTGCGCCTGACCCGTACTACGGTCAAGGCGGTCTTTTTGTCCGGGCACTTCCTACTTGTCAACCATATTCTAGCGTCGCGACATATACTGGGAAATAATCGCCGACAATCTAAAGAAGGCCGGTTGGAGCTTGGGCTGGGTCTCAGCCGTTGATTCCGATGGGGTAACGATCTGGATTGCCGGCGCACGCCGCCGTGACCCGAAAACGTTTCGTTGTGCGGGCGGATGAAAAGCTGACTGCGTTTGTGGAACTTCAATCGGCGGCGTTGACGCGTTCAGGTACTCAAAGCCGATGAGTGATGCTATCGGTGGCGGCGTCGATGAGTCCGATGGGGCACCTGCGTAGGCTGAGGACTTGGTGACGGCGTCAGTGTCGGTGTAGCTATCGGTATTGCTTTCATTACAAGCGGTTCTGTGGGAGTGGGCGTCAGGGATTGTTCCGGTGTCGGGCTTCGAAGTTGAGTAGATCGCGCCGTAGCGACCAATGAGTCCGTTAACACATCCAAGCGCCAAACGTATATACCTAATACGATTGTCAAAGCCACTAAGACGGCGGTCAGCCAAGCAGTCACTATCGCAAGGAACTTGATCCATCGGGAATCATCCATGCGAAAAACATAAATGACGAACCGCTTGCTGCCAAAATCAGACAACGGCAGCGACGCCTTATTGTCACAATCGACTCACCACTCTTTGAAATCGCCCTTGTGCTCGTGCGCCGCGATCACGTTGCCAGCCGCATCGTAAACGCGAATCACGGCATCATGTGAGCGGCTGTAGGATTTTGCATATCCAAATATCGATTTTTGCATCCGTCGAGACATGTGTTGGCGAAGCAAAGATACTCTATGAAAAAATTGTTCCTTGGTCTTGCGATGTTGTTTCTCGCGCTGGTGATGGCTGATGCCGCCGAGCAGGATACCGTAAATCGCTGCGCCATAATCATTGACCAATTTCAGCGAATGCCCGAGAAAGCAATTCCAAGAGAGGTGCTACGGTATGCAAAAGGGCTCGCCGTGATGAGTGTGGTCAAAGTAGGATTTATTTTCAGCGCCAAAGGCGGACAAGGTATCGTGGTTGCTCGCACGCCTCACGGCTGGTCTGGCCCGTCATTTATCGCCACAGGTGGCGGGGGATGGGGTCTTCAGGCCGGTGCCGAAGTGACCGACTTCGTGATCGTCCTTAACAACAACGCTGCCGTGCAGGCATTTTCTCGCGGAGGAAACCTGACCGTCGGCGCGGACCTCAGCGCTGCGGCTGGTCCGGTGGGCCGCACTGCAGCAGGCGCGGTGATGCCAACAGCGGCCGTTTACACCTATAGCAGAAGCAAAGGCCTTTTTGCTGGCGTGTCACTGGAAGGCGCAGTGATCGGAACACAAAGGCAATCCAATTTCAATTATTACGGCCGGCCTGTCAGAGCCGATTCAATTTTGAGTGGTACCACAAAGCCGCCCCCGGGCGCTGCCGCACTGCGTCGCGTGCTTGGTCCCTAAGGCGTTAAACAAACTCATTGAAATCGCCCTTGTGCTCCTGCGTTTCGATCACGTTGCCAGCGTCATCGTAAACGCGAATCACGGCATCATGTGATCGGCTGCGATGCTTCGCATATCCGATAGCATTCACGACGGCATCCGGCCCGGCGTCGCATCGGAGATGAGATCAAAGCCGCGTTTATCTTTGCGCATGGACGGCGACGCGCCAGCGGCGTGAATGAGCAGCGTCGGTGCGTTGCATTGAGAGCGCGTTAACCTGACTATAGGACGATAAAATGAAAAGCACAGACAAAACACTAGATGCGACAATCGGAACACTGACAGGGAATGAAGCGCGCGCGATTATCCGCGCGGCGCTAGGGTTGCGACGGAGCGTGCCGATTAACAAAGCAAAAAACGATGTGATTCGCGCTCTACAAGACGGCCAGCGTTGCGGCATTACGAAAAGATCAATCGCGGCAACGCGACGGACGGACACAAAAAGGTCCGCCGCTGGCAGGAAGGCGATCCAGACAATGCGTAGGAAAGCGGGTGACGCTTATTTGTCTGGACTAGGGCGAAAAGCGGCAGGCGCAAAGCGTCGCAATCGCAAGAAGTAAGAGCGACGCAATCTTGGCGGTCGCATTGAAATTTCCCACGGAGTTAATCGTCAAGGGCAAGCGCATATTACGCCGACGGCAATAGTGTCACCGCGATCCCGCAAAACGGGCGGGGCGTTTCGAACATTTTCCATTGATCCGCAGTCTGCGAGCATCAGCCCAACGATCAACATCAGTATTGTTTTCATTTGTGCTTTCCTTTGTTGATTGTGGCCGGACAATTCGCACCCAGCAACCAAAAACGATTCTGGCGCGATCCTGTGAAGCGGGCCGGGCATTTGGGCAATGGTCTCACTGCGCCCATCGTGGCGTGGTCTCACTTTTCTGATTTACCTATGAGGAAAATCTCTGTCTAGGTTCGAATCCTAGCGAGTCAGTGCCCACAGCGACGTGACGCACAACCTGCTCACACGCCGTCGCACGTCTGTGCATTGGTTATGACTGCACGCCACATTCGGTTATGACTGAGGCGAGGTTTTAGGTCGTTTTCAGCTATGAAAACTAGCGGGTGAGGGGAATCGAACCCCCGTGTGCAGCTTGGGAAGCTGCCGTTCTGCCATTGAACTACACCCGCGTTCGGAAGAAGTGAATAGTGATTGGTGGTTAGTGAGTAGTCAAACACCCAACGCACTGTGGCGTGCGCTGCCTGCTCGCGATCCCTCGAAGTCCTCAGCGCATTCAACTTTCATGGTTGACACGAATTGCCTGAATTGAGTATCAAGCACTGAACCCCCAATGCGGATGAAAATATCCCGCTGCGCTGCTATAGCAGTGATCGCTGCGGTTTTCGCAACGTCAGCGCTCGCGGCCACCCATACCACCGGCCTGACGCCGTTTCGCAACAGAACAACTCGCGGCGGTTACACCATCGATACCGTGGGCGACACGTTAGGACAAGCTCGACCGGAGAATGCGCGACTGATTATTCGCGTGTTCGGGCCGGACAAAAAAATAGTAAAACCTGCGCAGATCGCGTTAGTCGATAAAAGCGGCGCGGCGATCAAGCCGGTGTTCCGCGAGGATCGCAAAGTCGGGCACGAAGAAAACACAGGCCTGCCATTATCGATGAGCGGCTCCAGTGTTGGCATTGATCTGAACAAAATATTTGGTCCGCGCGGAAATTACTCTTACACGAAAGTTGATTGGCCGAAGACC
>WNFP01006129.1_pt1 | contig 11572 bp, 8 predicted proteins | sample 5400201 | NCBI WGS metagenome assembly WNFP01 (sample SAMN13153355, study PRJNA577476) | soil metagenome | isolation source: 115 cm saprolite under Madrone tree | place: USA:California | collected 2016-06-14
CAGCCATTCAAGAGAAGGGGGCACCAGGTGCAGTGCCTCCCTGGGGACGTCTTCAGTTTGCGGCCTCGAATCAGCCCGTGGAGTTTTCTTTGGCGTGCCCGTTCCCTCTGCGCCAATTCCTTGAGCCAGGGCAGGTCCTTTCGCGTGTACTCAACAGAGCGTGAGGCTCCATAGCGCACGAACTCTAGAACGAATTTCACTCTTTCCAGGGATGGATTGAGGCACATCAGGAGGAGCGGATAGAACTTCGATTGGAACGTGTCCGCGTCGATGACCTGGTAATAGCTCTTCCAATCATCGATCTCGGCCTCGGTGAACGAATGGATCATCACCAAGTCGAGCGTTCCCTCGTATTCGGCTGTTTGCGAGGCATTTCCCGAATGGTCGATTGGAAAGAAGTTTTCATCAAGCGCAATGTGGAGTTCAGTCGCAAGGATCTTCTCCGGGTCAAAAGCGTGGTTGTCCCTAAACTTCTCCAGCACTTCTCGTGCCTCGTCACCAGTGCCCTTCATCAAGGTGTCGAATATTTCGAGGTCCGTGGCGCGCCTGACTCTAACAAGGTGGTTGAGGTAGGACGCCAAAACCTCGTGGATTTCTATCCCCCGTGCAGCAGGCTCGGATTCCCCCAACCTTGCGCCCTGGACATGCTTCTGAACGTAGAGGGTCTCACACGCCATGTCGCCATACCGCGATTGGCTCAAAGGTGGCATCGCCTTTCCTTGGCTTACGGCTTCATAAAACGGTTGGGTCTTCATCTTCGTCTTCATCGCCTCACCTCCACACCAGCGATTGGAAAGTGCGGACGACCGCACATGGATTTGCATTTCACTTGGTGGCGTTGATCGGAAGGCTTTCAACGAGCGACGTTGGGCGTACACCGAGCAATCTCTGGGCGAGTTCGCCGATGGTCGTGCCAGCAAAGCACCTCTGACTGGCGTGCTGTTTATTCGTCAAAGCGAGTAGGATGGCGGGAACAACCAGGGGGTCAAGAACGTTTGAGAAGACTTCGCGGTTTGTCTCGGTCCCGCCTTGAAATAAACTAAAGACGGTCGAGACATCGTTTGTATTTCAAGTGCCGAATCTGCTCAAGCGGAAGTCATCTGACGAAAACGGTTTGGGGGAGAAGTTCGGGCAAGGATGCGGGGTATTGGAGCAAACTCCGTAGACATTTGGACAAGACTGACGAGGAAAACCGCAAGCTCGTGATGCACATGGCCCAGAAAATGGCCGGTCGCTAGGAAAACTGAAGCGACGGGTTTCTTCATGTGCTGTTCTAAGCGTTTATCCCGGGGTCGTCGAGCGGGAAAGTTGGCGGCAGAATTTACGTTGTGAATTGGCTTTCCACGAACTATCAATGGATTGTCGGCGTCGTTGCGATGCCTATTATTCTGCTTCTGCTCAAGCGTTGGGCGGATTCTCCCAAGAAGCCTCACGAATCCAAAGTTGAAAAAACATTCAGCAATAATTCGCAGAAAGCAATTGGCTCCGACAATTCCCAAACGGCAAACGCTCTTGCAATCGAAACCCTAACCGTGAACGTCGGTCGGCCACGGCGGGACGTTAAAGCAGAAGTGACACACTCACCCCGATTGGCAGTTATCGACGATCAAGACGAGGTGCTGGCATTGCAGATTCTCTCCACTCTCGACGACGCTTTTCCTATCAGATTATCCTTACATGAACTGAAAACATGTCTGCCTGATTTCGCGATACGAACAGATGATGAGTGGCGGCTCGCTATTGATGCGTTGAGCAAAATGGGATTCATTGACGGTATTTTCCCTCGTCTGGGATTCAACAAGATGTTGCGCGGACCGAATACATCAGAAGTGCGTCACCTTACCTCACATCCTGACAATCGGGGCGCTTTATTTTGATCTTGCTGCAAAGATGGTAGTGGCTTGGCAGTGGGTCGGGCCAGATCACGCGGAAATGACCTTCGCAATTGGGGCACATATACATCTTGTAGCTTTCGATTGGAACTCCCTGCATCGTGGAATCGTGCAGGTAGAGCAGCGGGAAAAACAGTCTACGTTTTCTTGTCCCACAAGTCCACTACAGAGATGATGAACCTTAACTGTGCGAGTCGGGAACTCTATGCCCACGGAAAAGTGGTCCCTCGTTTTTGCCAAACAATAAATCACCCTTCCGACTTGCGGAAACTCTCCTGTCTTGGGTGCGATGAGCACTTCTTCGCCAGGCGTCCAGGAACGCTTGCTGACCACGCGAGCACCGTGGGGACTAACATTTTCCGTAAACGTTCGCTCGCGAGCGTGGGGTTCTTCCAGGCTTGCGATGTAGGCGGGAACCGAGGCGGGGAGGCGCTTCTCAATCCTGCCATCAAAAAGCCTTTGGTTGGGTCTGCGATGTGCAGAACCGTTCATTACTGGCTCCCTCGCGGGGAGGAGGGGTCCCCATAAAGAGTCTTTTTCAGGTACCAAATAGGCTCTCATAAACCATTGAGCCGTCAATCGGTGAAAGACCCTAATCGCTTTTCGGGTAAATCCCAGATGACTGACAAGTGGCCTTGCTATCAGATTCAGTCCACTTGGGATATGGATTGCGTAGGATTCTGGATAAGCGCGGGGTCAGCGAGGTTGAACAAGCCGACATCAGAATCGCTTTTCCCACTGTGTTCAAAATTGAACAGAGTTGGCTCGGTTTCGATGTGATCCTAAGAGGGGATAAACCCGTGAAGACTGGGCAAGAAGAGTTCCAGGAAGAAGCCAGCTTAAGCGATGTCAAGCAGGAAATGGCGATGCCGCGAATGGCCCAATCCGCGCGGCGTGCAATATCCCAGCTGAATCGGAAGCCCAATCAGCCCATGAGGTCCGGTATTGAGACCCCTCCTAAAATTTCATTCGATCTGAGCGGAGTGGTCACGCTAAATAAAAGCTTCGCAACAGGAGAAACCATTTTTTCTCAAGGCGATTTCGCCGGGACACTCATGTACATTCAAAGTGGCCGCGTGAAACTCTCCGCGGCCTCCAAGACTGACAAGGAGGCCATTGTCGCCATTCTGGGACCAGGCGAATTTGTTGGTGAGGTGTGCCTTGGAAGTCAGAATATTCGCGGCAGGACCGCCACCGCGATTGCACCCACGGTTCTACTAGTCATTAAAAGAAACGCGATGATCCGAGCGCTCCGCGGTGACCATGCGCTCTCCTATGCCTTCCTGTCTTACATGCTTTCGCGCAATGCGCGGATCGAGGATGATTTAATCGACCAGGTTTCTCAGTGCGGGGAGAGGCGGCTCGCCCGTGCTCTTCTGGTGCTTGCAGGGAAGGGCAATCAGCTCAAGATGCACAAATTTACCGGAATATCGCAAGGGACTCTGGCAACGATGATCGGCACTACACGGCCGCGCGTCAATTTTTTTATGCAAAAGTTCAGAAGGCTTGGGTTCATCAAATATCGCGGCCCTCTCGACGCCAACGGCGGAATACACATTAACGCCTCCCTCTTAGCTAAGGCTTTCTGCAACTAGCTCTCAGCGATTCCGCACCACTACTAGCCGGGCTCAAAAGAGCATTCAGAGGTTCAATGACTTGGAACTTCCAGCTCGGAGACTTGGTGTACAACCGCAACACGAAAGAAGACGGCGTTATCAGGCGGGCTTACGAGTCGAACTCGCAATGAATGAAGTGGCCGTGCCACAGAGGGGCGATTCCGGGCAGGCGGATACTATGTTTCGGATTGGGCTGAAGATGTCTTACGGTTTTCGAGTAATGAGCACTTGTAGTCCGCAACGTTGAGAGGTGCGATCTGCCTATACATTCCTGATATATTGGATTGCATAGGCCGAATGTGCCGAAAAAAGGAAGCCTTGCTTGGTTTCCCAACCAGGCTTTCTCGCAGTGCGTGACAAAGGCGCAAGGCTTGTATCTTGGGGCGTATACGGAGGTATCCACTGAAATGTCAAAAGGGAAACCCTATACTCCACCTCGCGTTACCCGATACGAATCCGAGGCAGAGTATCCCGCCCGGACTAGGCTTATTGTGCGATCCCTTCGCCAAGAATTAGCGGCCCCGCAATTTGAAGTGGAGCCTCATTACGTTACGGTGGTAGACAGAGACAGGAAGTACGTCGAAGTTTCGGACAGTTTCTGTCAACTTGTTGGGTATCAGCGTGAAGAACTGGTTGGCAAGCAATACGACGACCTGACTGCACCGAATACGAACGATATCCCGACCGTCTTTCGTTTCTTTCAAAAGGCCGGATATATGCATGGAATGTGGATGCTCGTTAGTCGCGAGGGCACGCGCATTTTGGTTCGATATGAAGCCTGGCTTCGACCCGACTCCTACATCGAGGGGCACATGGAGGTCGTAGGTGCCGGGTACTGAAAGTCACGCTCTGTCCGGCCACAGCCGAAGGTAGCGTCCTAATTCTCATCGCGCATTGACCGTTACTGGCATGCGTTATAGCGTGCGGGTCCCGTCTGTCAACCAAGCCTTACTCCTGTTTTTCGAGCGTGGGGTCTACAGTTGTTGTCGCTCCCGCACCCACGGTCAGGGTTCTTTCCCAAGTCTTGAACCCTGACTTTTCCAGCCTAATTTTGTGGTCGCCTGCCGCCAGTCGCAGGGACGATGGTGTGCTTCCCATGAACTTCTCGTCTACGGTTATCTCTGCTCCGGCAGGCGTGGACTTTATATCAACTGTGGAGAACGGCGCGACCAAGCCATTCCCATTCTGCGCCAGGGCGGCTTCAGTGGAGGACTGTACCGTTGTCGCGCCCGCTTCCGGATTGACAGCCGTCTGCGTCATAAACTTCTTCGGGTCCAGCGGAATATCTCCATTGATGTAAGCAGTGATCTCGGTGCCTTTAGGTATCGTTATGTCTTTCCCATGCACGAGAAGAAAAAGGGGAGCTGCCGGAAAAAAGACAATGCTTGTCGCTACAATCGCCCCTGTTATTGCACCCTGATGGCCGCCGCCCTTCACATCTTTGACCGCCCGCAAAGCCACTTTCTCGCCAGAAGCAAGACGCACATTGTCAATGTTGATGTTGAGCTTGCCTGCTCGTCCCATTCTTCTCTTAGGTTGGGCCTCAGTTACCGTTGCCCAAGCCGTTCCTCCACGGGGAATCACAACGACATCGTGGACCTTAACTTCCTCAAGAACTTCGAAATCAACAGTTTCATTGACCTGAGCCTCAGCGGACGAAATGTTCCTATTTATGCGGAGCTTGACCGGAGTTGAATCCTCTAAACCAAATGCCAGAGGTTGCTTGACGACTGGAGCAACCGATTGAGGCTCTTGAGCGGCCTGCTTGGCATTCTTATCTTGCGTTGTCTGCGTCAAGGGTAGCGCCGCACTTGGGAAAAGAAGTGATGAGGAGAGAATCAATGAGCAAGCCACTCTCATGAACCGAACCTCCGTGGAATCATCTGTCGTGGGTATTTACTGCGCTAACAATCCAACTAAAGTGAAGCAGTGTCAAGCGGATATAGAAGAGGTTGTGCCTTCGCACAATTCCTTCAAACACATGTCTTGGGTTATGTAACAGCTTCTAGCAAGAATCGACAAGCGATGGCCTGCGCAGAAGGCACCAAGGACTCAGAGAGAGAGAGAGAGAAGAGGAGTGCTGAGTACGTTGCTGGCTTCGCTCCGCACCATGGAGCCACTTTTGCAAGGTCCGAAGGCAAGGGCAACAGTGTTTTGAAACACTCGTCAATCGCTAGACTTAGGCGTGTCGGGTATTTTTCTTGCGGGCTTTTTTGTGGGGATTCGAAAAAACACCTAATTTCGGCCCAATTCAGTAATTCCCGATGGACGCTCGGCATTCGGGGCAGAACATGACCAGAATCATATACCGCACGCGATTCCAGCTGTCAGCGCCTTCCATGAGAAGGCCGGCGAAGTGCCGCCGCTTTGGCAGATGTCCACCGACAGCCTCTACCAGCGGGCCTCAAGCCTCTTGCCGTCGATTGCGGTGAAGGCAACTGAGTTTGGTCCTCTTGTTAAGTTGTGCCCAGCCGATCCCTTGAAGAAGCACGGTGGTTCACGTCTCCGACCGGGAACACAGGCAAATGCGGCGCTGTCCAGGTGCCGCAGCTCATAACATACGCATTCCCACCATCTGTGAACACCAGGTCATATGTTTCGGGCCTGTCGGCGTCGTTGCGGGTGAAGAAGACCACACGGCCATCACGCGCCTTGTGGAGCCGCCCCTTTGTTTGCTTTCCATCTACTGTGATAACAGGCTGATTGACAGCGGAAACTGGACAAGTAGATCGCCTCAAGAAAAGCAGAAGTCCGTTAAGCCGCCTTTAGTAGCAGATGGCCTCCGACTTGCCGGCAGTTGAGAACACGGTCTTCCACAGTCGAGATGCACGCTTCTTTAGATTTCGGTTCTACGATCTCCGGCCGGTCCCACAAGGGGGTTGCGTCGAAAAATTTCCTTTTCCTTCCACCGGCGTTACACTTGGCCGGAGGCCACCAACTTACTCGCAGGGGCCATTCATGAGATTCTTACTGCTCGCCACTGGACTGTTGAATACGATCGTTTTCTCGCCCTCCAACCTAGTCGCGGCACCTAGAGACGTTTCTTTCTCCATGCCGCCGAATTCAGTCGAGGTTTATGACATTCTCGAGCTGTCAGCCACGATTTCATCTCCCGACGCCGCGAATCCTTTCACAGCCGCCACTCTAGACGGTGACTTTTCTCTTGGGTCCTCCCACGAAGCCTTTCACGTTTCCGGTTTCTGTGATTCTACGGACGGTGCAATCTTCCGTATTCGTTTCATGCCTTCCAAACCAGGCACCTACAAGTTCAACCTCGTTTATGCACAAGACGCTTTCACAAAGACTTTTCGTGGTGAGTTTCGAGCTACACCCTCACATCGCCGCGGCCCGATTCGTATCGATCCACAATACCCGTGGCACTTCATTTGGGAAGGTACGGGCGAGCATTACTTCTTCAACGGCACCACTGCTTACTGGCTGCTCGGATGGAGAGACGATCGCATCGTGCAGTATTCCATCGAACGGCTCCATCGGCTCAAGGTCAACCGTCTTCGTGTTACTCTCGCCGGCCGCACCAATGTTTACTACGGCGAACCTATCATGCAGGGAGACAACTTCACCATGGATCTCGCTGCGTGGCCTGCGAAAGATACTCACGACTTCTTGCACCCCGGATTCGACTACTCCCGATTCAACCTTGATCACTGGCAGCGATTTGAATCCATGCTTCGCTTTGCCAGAGATCGCGACGTCATTATTTCGGTCGTTTTAGACATGAACGATTCTCGCATTCACCCCGTCGCGGGCAGCGAAGACGAGCGCGGCTTTCTGCGTTACGCCATAGCGCGTTTCGCCGCATTCTCCAACGTCACTTGGGACATGGGCGACGACCTGGAACGCTTCCGCGACGATGCCTGGACCCACGACACCGGCACATTTCTCGTCGAGCTCGATCCTTATCATCACCTCGCCACTAGCCACCCTGTCGACGTTGTCGTGGACGGAAAGTCCGTTCACCAGGATCGGTCTTCCCCTTGGTTCGGTTTCACTTCTTATCAAGAATGGTCTCGCAATCAACACACACTGACGCTTGAGTCGCGCAAGCTTCAGGAACAGGCTGGTCGTATCATTCCGCAAACGAACGAGGAATACGGCTACGAAGATCACTACCCACTCTGGGCGATTCCCGGCCAGGAATCTGCCGACTCACTGCGTCGCGTTGCGTGGGATATCGGCATGGCCGGTGGCTATCAGACTGCCGGAGAATCTGCTCGGCGCGGCACCAACGTTTGGCCAGATACTGGTGGCGGGTGGGTCAATGGCCGCGGTGACGACTCTATGACGATGTTTCTCGGCTACGGTCACCTGGTCGATTTTATGACCAGCTTTGAGTGGTGGAAAACCAATCCCCACGACGCGCTCGTGGATCACGGGAATTACTGCTTGGCAGATCCAGGTCAGATCTACGCCGTCTATGTTCCAAATGGGGGTCGCTTCACATTGCAACTCCAGCCGGGGAGCTACTCCGTCGAATGGTTTAATCCTCTCACCGGCGAACGTTTCCGCGCCGCCGACGCGTCCGGGTCACCCTGGACCTCGCCTGCTCCACCTAGTTCGAAAGAATGGGCTGTCCTATTGCGCAGAAAATGAGAAAGTGCGTCGATGCAGCAAATTTTCGAGGAAGACTGCGAGCACTCAGGGAAACTGTCTTCGGACACTACGCCGCGCAGTTACGGCTCGACATGGCTTATCGTCGCGAATGGTGCGAGAGAGCTGGTTTGGGATCTGAGTTGGGCGAATTGGGCTACAAACTGGGTGCTCCAATTCGCCCGTCACTCGTCGAGTAAACCTGTGCTGAGACAAGTTTTAGAAATGGTTGCGGGGGTCAGATTTGAACTGACGACCTTCGGGTTATGAGACTCACAATGACACACGGCCCATTGATTCTGTGCGACTTAATTGACATTAGGCAACCGGAGTTCTTTCCCAAGTCTTTCCCTCGCGAAGAGGCAGCGTGCGGCCTGACCACTCTGGCCGCTCTACAATCTAAGCGGGAAGACTGTTAGAATCGTCTCTCATTTCGCGGATAGATAGGATGGCCTACCCCGCAGTGCACCGCCTCGGCCCCGGCTTCCTCATCCTGATCGGAGCTTGGTGTGCCTCCGCGCAAAATGCAACACCACCAAAGGCTACTCAGGTGGCACCGGGCACCACCCTGAGCGTGACAACGCGGCTCGTCCAAGTTGCTGCGGTGGTTCATAACAGAGACGGCAAACAGGTCCGTGGTCTCGCGCTCGGAGACTTTACTGTTCTAGACCAGGGAGTGCCCCAACACATCGCCCACTTCTCCGAGATCGCGGAACAACGTCCTTTCCCGCCTCCCCCACCTCTCGCCCCGAACGTTTTTTCCAATCGATTCGAGGAGATCGGCCCCGCACCCGCCAACGCGGTGGTCCTTCTCCTGGATGCTCTGAATACCGCATCGGAAGATCTTTCTTACGCGCGGCTGCAAACCACGAAGTTTCTGCAGAACCTGAGCACGCCCACACCAATAGCGGTTTACGCTTTAGAACCCAACCTGCGTATTCTCCAAGAATTCACGGTGGACCGATCCCTCTCTTTGAAGGCCCTGGAGTTCTTTTCTGCGGCAACATCTAGTGCGCTGAGGGGTTCCGTCGAAGAAGCGCCAGATTTTTTGCTTTCTGGTCAAGAAGCTCAAAGATATGAAGAATTCCTCGATCGCGCCCGCGATATGAACGCTGCTTTGAACAGACATTACATGATTCGCCGCGTGGAGAAAACCGTGATAGCTCTCAATGAGATCGCTCACCACCTATCCGGTGTCCCAGGCCGCAAGAGCCTCATCTGGATTTCCGGCGGATTCCCTGTTGCCGTCGGTCTTGATGGCAACCTGCGCATAGAATCCGAGAGTGAACCGCGCTCCTTTGCTCCGCTGATTGAGGGGGCCGCACGCGCCCTTACCTCCTCAAACATCGCCATCTATCCCGTGGACGCCCGAGGATTGATGACTTATTCCAGCTTCCATGCATCTATCCGTAGCGTTCGTCCGGACAAGCCTGGTTCGCTAAGTTCGATTACAGCCGCCGAAATGGCCACCATGGATACACTCGCCGAAACAACTGGGGGCCGGGCCTTTTATAACAGCAACGATATTGCCGGCGCCCTCGCCAAGTCGTCGGAGGACGGTCAGACCAGCTACCTGCTCGATTTTTATCCGAGTCACGGCAAATGGGACGGTTCTTTCCACGCGATCAAGGTCCTTGTCAACTACCCCGGTGCGCATGTACGCAGTCGCCGCGGCTACTATGCCAAACCTGATACGGTCGATAACCTTGTAGCCCGCGAGGCCGGCCTGCTGGCGACTCTTTGGGATCCTGTCGACGCAACAGGACTGGGTTTTCGCGTCGCCGTCGAAGCACCTGAATCCAGAAATAACCCCGTGATCACCCTGATCTTGAGTATCCCTTGGCGTGAGGTTTTGCTACAGGGAGAGGATGGCTCATGGAAGGGCGGCCTCGAACTATTGTGCCTACAGCGCGACGCCCAGGGGAAGGAACTCTCCCTTGAACAAAGACACATCGATCTCGCTTTCGAGGAGTCGCGCCTGGAAGATCTTCAGCACAACGGCTTTCATATCGCGCATCGACTATCCTTGGCCTCCGCGACAAAATTCCTGCGGGTCGTGGTCAGCGATTCCTTAACGCATCAGATTGGATCTGTCAGGGTACCGGTGCGCAGCCTATTGGAAAAAATGCAGCCAGCCGTGCCGGCGGCTGCTGTGAGCCACTCGCAGTTGCCGCGAAAGTGAATCCGTCGCGCCTTACGGAACATCTTTGCCATGCTTGTACTGACGGAATAACCGCTTACGTCTCCCCCAATCGAAATTCGGCGCGGCGCAAACGAGCGCGAGGCGACCCCAGCTGAGACTCGGACACGCCGACGGCTCGCCAGTCAGCGAGATTATACACGCACATGATTAGCGAGGACGGAAAGCGAATCGCGGCGCAACTTGGCAACGCAGTTCGGGGAGTTTTGTACGCCAGTTGGACGGAAAAGCGAAACGGCCCAGGGGAGCATCCTCTAAGCAGTCTCAAATCACCTAGAAATGGTTGCGGGGGTCAGATTTGAACTGACGACCTTCGGGTTATGAGCCCGGAGGGCACACGCTAAGTCTTGATGATTCAATGGCCCTTACGGTTCGTCTACCCCCGAAAACCGGCCTTTAGACAGGAGTTTTGGACGCTAGTTGGACGCCAGTTGCAAATAAATTGCGAACAAACGATAACGACCGGTCAAGCAATATTCTTTGTTTCAGTTTTGCTTCCTCCCGCTCAAGAGCGCATGACCGCGCAAGTCGCGATCGCACCGGCGGTCGCGGCGGTTGGTTTCCATCGATTTTGCACTGAACGGCAGCTATTCCGCTTATAACTGGGAACTTTTCTTCCACGCCCCGCTGATGGTGGCGGAGAGACTGACTCAGAATCAGAATGGCGATATTTTGGACTGCTCAATGGCTATCGAATATACTCTGCAAATTTCTGCAAATGAAGGATGCAGCTGCGATCGGGTCACCGCTTAGGCGACGCCGTCATGGCTTTCGTGTTTTTTGTCACTGTGAGGATCTATCTACGCTGGCTGGCCTCCTCGCGTTGCGCTGGGCCTGTTATGTCGAGAAGTGCGTTGTGCCATTTAAGAAGTACATCCGCCAAACCATAAATATCCTGCGGATAAGAGAAACGCTCATCCCGAGCGAGCGATTGTGTCGGAAGGATTTGCTCTTTCCATTCTGGCAGCACTCGAGCGAAATCCAGCAATCTTCCCTCGTCAAAGATTGCCCGCACAATCTCCAAACCGTTGCCCTGGGCAGCGGCACGCCGGCCTCCGGGTTCCACAAACCCCGACTCCATGAGCCGATTTAATAGCGGCGGACTTTGTTCGGTCCGGAGCGCGCGTGTAAGGGCGTTGCTGAGGCAACGAACCCAATCCGAATGGTCGAATATCACCAGCCTCAAAGTGTCAGCGATCGGAACATCTGGCTTCCGTATGGCGCGCGCTAGGCGTTCCTTTGTCTGCCGCCAAAAC
>WNFP01004212.1_pt1 | contig 11571 bp, 3 predicted proteins | sample 5400201 | NCBI WGS metagenome assembly WNFP01 (sample SAMN13153355, study PRJNA577476) | soil metagenome | isolation source: 115 cm saprolite under Madrone tree | place: USA:California | collected 2016-06-14
CAAGGTCGTTAATCCCATTCGCCAAGCTGAAATCGCCGCCGAGGGTACCCAAGTCAATCATCACACCGTTTTCCCAAAGAAAGGCATGGTTGGCCGAAACTCCAGTAACCTGGCCGGAGTCGTTGATATGAGTAACATGTGCGAATTTCGTGTTTGAAAGTCCGCCCAAATCGACGATCGTGTACGCTCTTCGTTGAGCTGCGAGGCTCGCATATGCGAACGTCAACAGCAGAACGACCAGACCTTTTCGGAAACAGCCCATCGATGCTCTCCTCGGCGGGACAAGAGATTGTTCCGGACTGCAGTTGCTTGGCTAGTCCGGGAACCATCATTAGTATGGGGCGGTCTCTGCGAACTTCGGCGCAACACGGGGACAGCGTTTCCAAAGCGCTATTTACCAGTAAAAGGCAATCTGCCCAAAGGGTGGCAGCGATTTTTGGCCCACATTGCCTTCCTTGGAAGGCGGACTCCGCCGCGCGGTAGTCCATTCGGCGATCGACTAACCTTGATGAGGGAGCGTGGATCCAGCACCAATCGGCCGAACGGGGCGCACATCACACGCAGGGAAGAGTAGAAAGAAGTTTAGCGAAGCGGGTGATTCGGAATAACTGTATTGCGGCAAAAGTCTACGGGATTGAAGCTATCTTTCGGGCCCGATTGAGCACGGGCTTGCGGTGGAGTTCAAGACCTTGGCGATGTTGCCCAAGAGCACGAAAGATCACCAAGAAGCAGCTGTCCTCAATTAGTAGCGGCGCTTACCACACCTTCCACGGGCGCTTGCCCGAAGTCCACAATTCTTCCAGTAGCGCTTTGTCGCGGAGGGTGTCCATGCTTTGCCAAAAACCCCGATGGCGAAATGCGTGAAGCTTCCCCTCTTGCGCGAGTCTTTCCATGGGCTCGCGCTCCCAAACCGTTGAATCGTCAGCGATATAGTCAATTGCCTGCGGTTCAAGAACGAAAAAGCCGCCGTTGATCCAGCCGGAGCCACCGTCCGGTTTTTCCTTGAAGCTGGAAATCACGCATTGCTCGTGCTCTAGACTGAAGGCACCAAATCTGCCGGCCGGTTGCACGGCGGTCAAGGTGGCAAGTCCGCCTTGCTCACGGTGGAAGGATATTAGCTTTCGGACATCAAGATCGCTTACACCATCCCCGTACGTAAAGCAGAATGTTTCGTCTCCGATGTGCTGACGCACGCGCTTGAGCCGCCCGCCGGTCATGGTATTTTCGCCGGTGTCGATCAGGGTAACCTTCCAAGGCTCCACGCCGTTGCTCAGGAACTCCATTTTGTTGCTTCTGAGTTCTAGAGTGAGATCACACATGTGCAGAAAATAGCTGGTGAAGTATTCTTTGATTAAATATCCCTTGTAGCCGCAGCAGATAACAAAGTCATTGATTCCATGGAAGGAATACGACTTCATGATGTGCCACAGGATAGGCTTGCCGCCAATCTCGACCATGGGCTTGGGTCTTACGAGGGTCTCTTCACTTAACCGAGAGCCGAAGCCGCCTGCCAGAATCACTGCTTTCATGAAGAAAATATCCTCCGAGAGATCTACCTGTTATTAACCCCAATTAGAGAGCAAATTGAGGACCGACCGAGCGTACCTTGGGCAGACCAATGGGTCCGATTGAGATCTAGTAACATGCTTGTTTTCAATCGATTACAAGGATCTAGCGCTTAACCGAATCGGCGAACTCCCGTTGGGTTAGGGTGTAATGAGCCAGTCTCTAGCATTGAGAAAATTCTTGCCACTTTTCAGACTCACATTTCTTCCCCGTAAGGCCGCGCGCCAGCCGCTAAAGCCTTGATTCAACTGAGGATGACAATATTGCACGCTTGCGGGACTAGAGCCCAACAGTCGCTCATCGTAGCAGGCGGACGTGCGAACCAACTATCTGTCGTGCAAAACCTGGCTGTTAGCCTGGCCGCCAGTGGGCGTAGCCAGGATCTGCAACCGGAAAAGGAAGTAGGAGGTGTCTCCGATACGCTCCCAACCCGGGACGTTAACCGGAAGGCTGGATTGCGGATACGTGACTGCTGCCGGCATAGTGTCAGTAACGATGGCGACCGCACCCGCTTGCGCGAACAATGAACGTACTTTGTCTTGGGTGCCAGCCGGCGCGAACCAGTATTGGTTCACATTTGGCGTCGGAATTTCGGCGATGACCCGGATACGCGCAAGCCGCGCCCAGTAATAGCTGTCACGAGGGATTCCTATGGTGGCAACAGATTGTCCCTCCCGAACGCCTAGTTTCCGCAACCCTGCTGCGACCTCCGCTTGTTCGCTCGCAGTGTGCCGCAGGATCGAGTGAAAGTCGCTGATTTCTCCACGTACAATGCCAGCACAAGTTGTGAGAACGGTTGCGACTACGACGCACCGGGCAAACTGCTGGAAGCCATCCTTTCTCGGTAACTTGGCGGCCACAAAGAGGCTTATCCATAGCATTACAAAAAAAGGAGCAACATATCGTGGTTCAACTCGTACGAGAACATACATGCCGAGGGCCGCGCCTGCCGGTAACCACAGCGCCCAGCCCGACAGAAGGGCTCTGAAATAATCCCGAAGCTTTCCCTGCGCGAAGATCAGTGCAAACAACAAAACCATATACTCTTTTTGCTGGTGACTGAGAAGCTCCCAATAGGCATTGTAGCCCTCGCGCAGAATACGTGACTGTCCCGCCGGTGAAAAATGGAACTTCCAGCCCGCTAGCCAGTAGCTACTGCCGTACCACAAAGGAAAAGTGCCCTCGACCGGTGTCGCAAATTCATACACTGGAGGATCCGTCGAGAGGCGGCGAGGTGGATGAAGCAAATTCTCTGCCTCCTCCGTCTGGCCTCCCCACTCCACCGGATTAGCCTGGGGTCCAACAAGCCACCTATAGGTCAAACGTCCGGCGTCGCCGAACGTGAATCGTCCCTGCGTATGCGATAGGACTGCGACCCACGGTCCCGCGACAAGCGCGAAGCAAACAGGAGCAAGCAGAAAGCGCAGAGCGTTCTTACGCTGTCGGAGGGAAATGAAACCTGCGACGGCCAGGAACACGAAAGAAAGCGGAAACATAACGGTTTTGGCTAAATATCCGAACGCGAGTGCGGCGCCAAACAGGGCATAAGTTCCCGGTCCCGCCTGGCCAGACTGCATGCGCTTCAGGAGACCCGCTGCGACAAAGACAAAGAGCACCACGAATATATCGGGCGTTGAACCGGGATCCCCCTGGCCGGAATGTCCACTAAGGTTCGCCATAGCCATGGTCGAATAAAGAAACAATCCTAGTCCGAGGGTGTGCCAGGCGGTTTCTGAAAGGCCGGTCGCCTGGTCTTGCGGATTCGCATTCGCTCGTTGCTCTCGAATAACTTCTCCAAGAAAGAATTCAAAGGACGCATAGGCGCCAAGGTAACCAACAAAATTGACAAGGTGCAAGAGCGTCGCTTCCGAGTACCGAGGAACCTGCAGGAGGTAAAGTCCAATCGCCATTAACCAAGAATATAGGGGGCTGTAAAAACCGTTTATGGCAGAGGTCCAAGGTCCTTGAGCATACCTCTCCGCGATGTCGAGGTAGGCCACGCCGTCGTGGTCGACTAGCTGGCGGTGCGACCATGCCTGCACAAAACCGAGCAACACCACGATCGACCAGAAAACGGTCCTTCGTCGGTGCGCTTCGGTAAACCAACTCCAAAGCAGCCGCTCGCCGGAAGGGGTAGTGGCGATTGACTGCAACTCGCTCGTCGCATCCAGAACCTTTGGACTCATAACTTCTCCCTTTACGCCGATTCCTACCGCGTTGGCTGTGTTGGCCGCGACATCGGAGGGATGCTAAGCCTTACCTCAGAAAACAGCTTACAGCCGAGAGCCTGCACTCTGGGCTGTAAGTCTTACTCAGGTCACATTGTTGTGAACAGTGTGGTGGGCCTCTCCGGTCCCAGCTAGTTCGGAAGCAGCCCGAACACGGAGAAGGAGAAGTGGGCGCCTACGTAAACCTTTCCATTAGCGGCTGTCGGCACGGTGAACTTCACTGCGGGAGCGATAGAGCCAGTTCCGCTGCTTGGACTGCTGTAAAGCAAAGTCCCGACGTTGGCCGCATCGTAAGCGTCTAAGATTGCGGCAGTGCCGTTTTGCCAACCGCTGTAATCGATGATCCAGACGACACCCCCCGTTGTGCCATTCGCGGAAACTGCCGGTATTCCCCCGCGAGGCGGGAACGTATTGGTAGATTTAGCTGATTGGGGTGTTGAGATAGTTCCGTTGGAAATCTGGAACTGACTCAAAGGAAAGTTCTGGCCCGTAGTATAGATGTTCCCATTCCAATAGGCTGGAAGGCCATAGTTGCCGCCGTCAAGCAACGTTGTATTGGGCGGCGGCACCGGGACCACCTCCTGCAAATCGTTATTGATTGACGAATTGAACTTACCCATGTTCGTCTGATCCAGGAGGTACAGGATGGCGACTTTGCCCGTCGCGATCGCCAAATGCGGATGCGCGGTGGAACCTACTGCATCCGGAAGGATGAGCACGCCCGCTGAAGCCAGATCGATGTCATTCGCATTGAAGGTGGCTTGGTTAAAGGGAGTAAACCAGTCGAGAACGGATCCAGTTGGACTCAGCTTCACAGCCGAATCGCCCCAATTAGTCACACCATCGTAGGTGCCGTTCCCAGTCGAGACATAGATATTGCCACTGGCATCGGCGGCGGGTCCTGCGCCAGCTTGCCAGATTCCGCCTCTGTTACACCCTTGGGATGGCAAGGAATTGGCGAGGGGTCGCACAAACACCTGAGCCAACGTTGATGCGTTGTAGCCCATAACCCAGCCCGAATACGTGCATTGATCGCCGTGAGAGCCGAAGGCGATGTATATGGTGTTATTCGCCAAGAGCAATGCTGGGCGTTGCAGGTGTCTGGAAGGCGTAAAGTTTGTGGCTGAGATAACCACAGGTCCTCCAAACTTTTCAGTCCCTGTAATCAGATCCAGGGCATGCAAGCGGTGGACAAAACAGGGCGCGCTCGTGGAGCAAACTTGACCGTTCACTGTACCCACTGTTTCCCTGGTCTTGGGAAGGACATAAAGGGCGTTCGTTACCGGATCAATTGCCGGCGTGGATGTAATCCCGATTTCAGGCACGATATCGCCGTTGCCGTTGATGTCCGACGGCGAAAGGGTCGTCACGCCGCTCCCCAGGAAGCTCACCTGCCAGAGTTGAATGCAAGAGGGTGAGTCGGCATCGAAGGCGTAGACGCTATCGTGCTGGGTCGCGATGAATACGACATTGCGCGTCGTCGCGCCAACAGTCAGATTGGCAACCCAAAGCGGCTCTGCGTAAACCTGCCCGTCAACAGGGCATGAGAAAAGCTGGCCGAATGTAGCAGAGTTTACCGTGGTCGGGGTCAGGCCATATTCCTGCAGATTTTGGCCGGTTCGAGCAGTGTCGTTGTGGTGCGTATACACGCCCGCCAGATCCGTCACGGCAAGCAACGCGGAACCGCTAGCGGAAGCATTAGCATTGCTGAAAGCTGTTACGGTGTGCTGTCCCCGTTGTGTGCCAGGAGTGTAGAGCCCGGTGGGCGAAACTGTGCCGGTAGTGGCGTTGCCACCATTGTTACCGTCAACCTGCCAGGTTACGCCGGCATTCGACGGATCGTTGAAGACGGTGGCGGTTAACTGTACGGTTTGTGACGGGGACAGGGTTACCGCTGCACGTTTCGGGTTAAGCACAACAGTGAGTACCCCTGGTGTCACTGTGATCGTTGCAGCAGCCGACTTCGTCGGATCCCCGACAGCGGTTGCCGTCAGTGTTACAGTTGCTGGACTGGGTGCATTCGGCGGGGCTGTGTAAGTTACGGATGTCGCAGTGACTCTAGAAAGACTGCCGCACGTAGCGCCGGTGCAGCCCGCGCCCGAGAGCGACCAAGTCGCGCCCCGGTTCTGGAAATCGTTGGTTACGGTGGCTGTAAACGCTTGCGTCCCATATCCCGATGGAAGGGAAACTGTGGATGGGGAAACACTAACGGAGACAGGAAAGCCGACGCCACTGATTGAGCGGAAGGCTGCAAGGCCGGCGCCCCAATTATCTACGCCGGCGAGGGATGCGGTGGCCGAAGCTGCTCCAGCTGCGGCTTGTATCTGGTCTTCGCTGACAAGCTTTGTGCCTGGTTCCGCCGGCACAAAATCTTGGATAGTGTAGCCGCTGCCTGCGGTAAACGTGTTGGCGTTTGGCGTCACAATCATACCTAACAATAAGTCCCCGTTCGCTCCTGTTGTCACGGTGCCGCTGTTAGGTGAGGAGCTACCTCCCTGCGCGGTCGCGGGGGCGGCGTCAAGCGAGTTGCTCGTCGCAACACCCGAATATTCCAAGATGGCAAACCGCAACGGTCCAGACACGGTATCCGACACCGAAACGGTGTTTGCACCGCCCTTGATGTTCTCAGCATAGTAAATTGCGAAAACGATTGCACTTGGACTCGTTGTGAATTGGAAGGCTTGCTTATAGACGTTCCCGTTGGAATCGGTGATGCTAAAGACCTCCGCAGTGGTCGAGCCCGCACGGATACATACTGCAATCCAATTTCCTGCAGTCGTGTTTGACTTGAAGGCAAGGAACGCCGACGCGGTTGTGCCCGCGTCCACGCTAGTGTGTTGCACCAGGGCGATATTGCCTGAGCCCGATGTCACGGTGAAGTTCACTCCGTTACTGGCCACGCCGCTCTCTGTAACCACCACGTTGCCAGAGGTTGCTGCGGTCGGTACCGGCACGACTATGCTCGTGGCGCTCCAGCTCAACGGTGTGGCTGTGGTTCCGTTAAACGTGACGGTGCTCGTTCCTTGCGATGCTCCAAAGTTGGCGCCGGTAATCGTCACAGAGCTTCCCGTCGGCCCAAAGCTGGGACTTAAACTTGTAATACTCGGTGGTGCGGTGACTCCGAAAAGCACACCATTGCTCGGCACTCCGCCAACCTTCACGAGCAGATTGCCGGTTGTCGCCCCTGTCGGCACTGGGGCCGTGATGCTGGTATCGGTCCAGTTCGAGGCTCTCGTCTGGACGCCATTGAATGTGACGAAGCTCTGGATTGTACCCACGGTCGGCCCGAAGTTCGTGCCGGTAATGGTTACGTTCGTTCCGATCGGGCCGGAGCTGGGATTGATGTTGGTGATAGCGGGTGGTGGTGTAACCGTGAAGACCAGACCGTTACTCGCCACGCCGGCGACCGTTACGACCACATTCCCTGTTGTCGCGCCTGAAGGAACCGCTACATCGATGGCTGATGCCGTCCAGCTTGAGGTTGTTGCGGGTGTGCCATTGAACGTAACAGTGCTGCTTCCTTGTGGTGATCCAAAATTCGATCCATTGATCGTTAGAACGGCGCCAACTGGGCCTTGAGTCAGGCTCAGGGTCGCAGTGCTCGGACCTGAAGTGGTCACGGTAAAGGCCGCGCCGTTGCTGGGGGTTCCGGCAACGGTTACCACCACATTACCGGTTGTCGCTCCGTTGGGCACTGGGACAACGATGCTTGTGGACGTCCAACTCATTGGCGTTCCGGTAATGGTGTTGAATGTCACCGTACTTGATCCCTGGCTGGCACCAAAATTTGTGCCAGTGATCGTCACGGAAGTGCCAAATGGACCTGAAGAGGGGCTGACGCTGGTAATGGTGGGAGCCTGGATAACTGTAAAGGTCACGCCGTTACTCGGTAGTCCGCCTACGGTGACTACCACCGGTCCAGTCGTAGCTCCTGCTGGAATCGGCGCAATGATGCTGGTGGCACTCCAGTTGGACACTGTCGCAATCGTCCCGTTGAAGGTGACGGTGCTTGTGCCTTGTGAAGCCCCAAAGTTAGAACCGGTAATCGTTATTGCGGTGCCTACGGCTCCGGAGGTTTGGCTCAAGCTCGTAATACTCGGTGCCGTGGCGCCTCCGCCATTCGCTGCCTTGAACGCGGCCAGCGCGACCCCCCAGTTGCCCGATGCCGCCAACGATCCGCTCGCGGAAGCAATCCCCGCGGCTGTTTGTATCTGATCTTCGGTGACCAGCTTGGTGTTTGGCGAAGCTGGCACGACGTCTCTGATGGTGTAACTGCTTCCGGCGGTAAACGTGGTCGAATCCGCCGTCCCGATGGTTCCGAGCAGCAAGTCTCCGCCGGCGGTTGTGGTCAGATTTCCGCTATTCGCGGTGGTTCCTGCCCCTGTCGCGGAAACGTTGGCGTCCAGCGAGTTTGTTGTCGCAACTCCTGAATACTCGAGAATGGCAAGGCGCAGAGGGCCGGAAACTGTGTCGGACACGGTAATCGTGTTTGCACCGGCTTTGACGTTCTCGGCGTAGTAGATCGCCAGGGTCACCGCGCTGACCGTGAAACCAAGCTGGGACGCCTGCTTGTACGTGTTGCTGTTGGAATCTTTGACGGTAAAAACTTGAGAACTGGAAAGGCCAGCGCGGATACAAACCGCAATCAAATTGCCCGCCGTATTGCTCAAGTTGAAGGTAAGTGACGCGGTGGTGTTAGTACCCGCGTCGAGGCCCTTATGTTGGACCAGGGCGATATTCGCGGCCGTGCTTACCACGTTGGTCAACGAGAAATTAGCTGGAGCGGCGATTCCGGAGGCGGATGCAACCACATTGTAGGGACTACCGGCAGTACCGTTGGCCGTGAAAACTGGCGCTGTTGCCACGCCTTGTGCGTTGGTCGTGGCGGTATTTACACCGCCCGCAAACGTACCGCTGGCCCCGCTCGTCGGAGCAGCAAACGTTACTGTGACGCCATTCACGGGATTGTTCGATGCATCCCTCACCGTTGCTTGCAGTTGCGCGGCGAACGCGGTATTAACAGTCGCGCTCTGCGGTGTCCCGGCGGTTGCTGCGATGCTCGAAGGCGCACCGGCCAAGTTGGTTAGCGAGAAATTCGCAGGAGTGGAAACGCCGGTCACAAACGCCGTCACGATGTAGGGACCACCGGCTGTGCCGTTAGCTGTGAAGACTGCCGCTGTTGCTACACCTTGCGTGTCCGTCGTCGCCGTGTTTGCTCCACCGGCAAACGTACCGCTAGCTCCGCTCGCCGGAGCAGTGAAGGTTACTGTCACGCCGCTCAGCGGGTTGTTGCCGGAATCTTTCACTGTTGCTTGCAGTTGGACAGCGAATGCCGTGCTGATGGTTGAGCTCTGCGGTGTGCCGGCAGTGGTTGTGATACTCGCGGGCGCACCGGCCAAGTTGGTCAGGGCGAAGTTGGCCGTGGTGGAAACACCAGTCACCGAGGCGGTCACGTTGTAGGGACCACCTGCTGTGCTGTTAGCTGTGAAGATTGCTGCTGTCGCTATTCCTTGTGCGTTGGTCGTTGCTGCGCCCACTCCGCCGGCAAACGTACCGCTCGCTCCGGTCGTGGGAGCGGTAAAGGTTACGGTTACGCCGCTCACGGGATTGCTTGACGCATCTTTCACTGTCACTTGCAGTTGGGTAGTGAATGCCGTGTTGATAGTCGCGCTCTGCGGTGTCCCAGCAGTCGCGGTGATACTCGCCGGAGGGTTGCCCAAGTTGGTCAACGAGAAGTTTGCGGTAGAGGAAACTCCGGCCACCGAGGCCGTCACGATGTAAGGACCGCCGGCGTTGCTGTTAGCCGTGAAGACTGGTGCTGTCGCTACTCCTTGAGCGTTGGTCGTCGCCGTGTTCACTCCGCCAGCAAACGTGCCGCTGGCTCCGCTTACTGGAGCGGCAAATGTTACGGTGACGCCGCTCAAGGGATTGCTTGACGCATCTTTCACTGACGCTTGCAGTTGGATAGCGAATGCTGTGTTGATACTCGCGCTCTGCGGTGTCCCAGCAGTTGCCGTAATACTCGCCGCCGGACCAGCCAAGTTGGTGAGGGAGAAGCTGGCCGGAGTGGAGACTCCACTTACCGCAGCCGTCACGTTATAAGGACCACCGGCTGCGCTATTAGCCGTGAAAACTGCCGCTGTCGCCACTCCTTGCGCATTGGTGGTTGCCGTGTTCACTCCGCCAGTAAAGGTGCCGCTGGCTCCGTTTGTGGGCGCGGTAAAGGTTACGGTGATCCCGCTCAATGGATTGTTCGACGCATCCTTGACCGTCGCTTGCAGTTGTGTGGCAAACGCGGTGTTGACTGTTGCGCTTTGAGGAGTTCCGAACGTAGCGGTTATGCTCGCCGGCGGATTGGCGACGTTGGTCAGGGAGAAGTTGGCAGGGGTCGAGACGCCCGATGCAGAGGCTGTCACGTTGTACGGACCACCGACGATGCTATTGGCGGTGAAAATGGCCGCGGTCGCAACACCTTGCGCATTAGTGGTGGCGGTGGTTACGTTACCGGCAAAGGTTCCGCTGGCTCCGGTCCCGGGGGCCGCAAACGTAACAGTCACACCACTGACAGGGTTATTAAGGGAATCTTTGACTGTGGCTTGCAGGGACGTCGCAAATGGCGTGTTAATCGTAGTGCTTTGCGGAGTTCCGGCTGTCGCCGCGATCGTTGCCGCCGTGCCTCCAGTTCCACTGGTGGCCTTGAATGCGGCCAACACGACGCCCCAATTGCCTGATGCCGCCAACGACGCACCGCCGGAAGTCGTGCCCGCCGTTGCTTGTACCTGATCTTCGGTGACCAGTTTGGTGTTCGGCTGTACTGGCACGAAGTCTCTGAGGGTGTAGCCGGCTCCAGCTGTAAATGTGGTTGAATCTGCCGTCGCGATTGTCCCCAGCAGCAAATCTCCGCTTGCGGTGGTGGTCAGATTCCCGCTAGTCGGCGCGCTTCCAAGCCCCGTCGCCGATACGCTTGCGTCCAACGAGTTTGCTACAGCAATACCTAAATACTCGAGAATGGCGAATCGTAGGGGGCCGGAAACTGTATCTGAGACGGTGACGGTGTTCGCACCACCCTTAATATTTTCGGCATAGTAGATCGCTAAAGTTACAGCGCTGGTAGTGAAACCGATTTGCGACGCTTGCCGGTATGTGTTGCCATTGGAATCGACAACGGTGAAAACCTGTGAACTGGACAAGCCCCCGCGAATACAGACGGCAATCAAATTTCCCGCAGTGTTGGGGCTGGTGAACGCGAGCGAAGACGTTGTTGTCGTGCCTGCGTCTTTGCCGCCGTGCTGAACCAGGGTGATACTTGCCTGTGCGCGTCCGAGCGCTGCCGCGAGTAGCAAAAATAGTAGGGCAAAAGTCCGAGCAACTAGGACATACAGCGCCGAAAACTTGCGCGGGCGCAAGCAATTCACCATGAGCATCCTCCGAAGGATTTACGCAAAATCATTTTGCCGATAAGCAGAGTCGAGAACGTCTGCCAGCGGGACTCTTTGCAACACCGCAAACTGCAAATGCCTTGTTCAAGTGGAAACGACTAAAACAGGGTTCATTTGGCTGGGTTAAACCTCATCGCCGACGGGTTCGCCAAGCCTTTTACACACACTCGGGTTCCACAGTCACAGCTTTCAGAGCTCGCTAAAGCTCGCGAACACACTTCCCATGAGGTCGGATTAAGCAATCAGCCTTCCAAAATTCTCGGCGGGTTAACCTACTGAATTAATTGGATTTAGACATGATCGTGACAAAAGCGCCGACCCCGCGATGAGAACTCCCA
>WNFP01030535.1_pt1 | contig 11569 bp, 8 predicted proteins | sample 5400201 | NCBI WGS metagenome assembly WNFP01 (sample SAMN13153355, study PRJNA577476) | soil metagenome | isolation source: 115 cm saprolite under Madrone tree | place: USA:California | collected 2016-06-14
CCTGGTTCTTACGGATAAACCAGTTCCAACACCTGGTGAGGTTATTTCTGCCGGTCTGTTGTGGATAGAGTACCAGGAAGTTGTATTTATCGGCCAGTACATTGAAGCGAGAACCCGTGGCAAAGTTATCTGGGTCTTGCGTACAGCCGTGCAAAGCCACGAGCAGCGGGACAGGGGTACCGGCTGTATAATTGCGTGGAATATAAAGCTTATAGGGCCGTGAACCTGCTCCATTGGAAAAATCGCCACTGAGAAAAGTGCCTGTCCGCGCGTGGAAAAAATGGGCGGAAGGGCCTAGAAGTCTTGCAAGTCTCCTTTTGATATCCTGCATGATGATCCCCCTTGTATCTCATCGCTTGCTTACACGTCATCTATGCTTTTACAATGAGACAATTCCAAATCATTGTTCATAGAGATAAGGCTGAGCATCTATATGCAGAATATATCTATATGCAATAAATGTCAAGGGGTGAAATGGCTGGATGACAACAAGCAAGGGGTGAGGGACACCGCGAGGGTTGGAGTGATGGGGGAATGCGGTATCCCTCTTTCGTTTTGTACACGTTTTGAGAGTCACCAAAGTTTCATAGGGGAAATCACGTTACGCTACCCTCTCACGTACAGAAATCTGCCCAGCGCGTTGCCTGAGCAGTGTTGTAAGCCTGGCAACAACGACGCAACCAACGCTCTATTCTACCACCTTCCCATTTAGATACGATTGCCCTGAACATGCCAGGCGAAGTACCTGTATCTATGCTATTTATTATCATAAAATGAGGATACAAACATTGACAAGCACTTTATCATTTTCGGTTTGTTTGCATTGCCGGTGATATACTGTGGGTCCCTGGCAGCCAACAAGCAGAGAGATTCGCCGCGAGAAGCTTGTGCTGCTTTAATGGGTGGCGCACGTGAATTTCTTCGTCACGACTGCGGAGGTGGAGTATGAAAGGAACGCGCAACGTACAGTGGAAGAGCGATCTGTGACTCTGAGCCGGGTAGGAATCGCACTCATGAGAGCGTTGGATGAGACCCGTCTCGTGGAAACTGCCTGCGAACTGACTGGTGCCGAATTTGCAGCGTTCACGTTACGGCCGGTAAATGACGAGGGAGAGCCGCTGGTGCCTGCGGAGGGCGGCCGCTTTCATCTCGCAGCCGTGGCGGGGGTCACGCCAGAGCAGGAAGCCCTGTTTCGCCGCATGCCGCTTGGTGGAGAGGGGCTGCTCGCCCCGATCTTCCGCCACGGGGTCCCGGTACGCGTCACCGATGCCCTGGCTCACCTCTCCCAGCCAGAGCAGACGCGGGCCACAGGACAACGGAACAGGGATGCAGCCCGGCAGGCCGCGTTCGACTATGCGCACGGGCAGCTCTCAACGGAAGGCTTGCGTTCCATGGGCGTGCCGCGCGGCCATCCAGTCGTGCGTAGTTTTCTTGGGGCGCCGCTGCTCGACCGCACGACGCAGGTACGCGGAGGCTTGCTCCTGGGGCACAGGGAACCAGGCCAATTTACGCGGGATGATGAAGCGCTGCTAGTCGGGCTGGCTGCCCAGGCCGCCGTTGCCCTGGAGAATGCGCGGTTATACCGCCTGGCTCAGAGGCGTGCCCAGGAGCTGAACGCCATCTTTGAAAGTATTGCTGATGGTGTCACCGTGATGGATCACCAGAGAACTATTGTGCGTGAGAATGGTGCTGCCCGCCGGTTGCGCGAACAACTCAAAGACACGCCTGAAGGAGAGCGTGTAGTCGAGGCATTGCTCTACACGCCGGCGCGGCATGCACTGAGCGGCGAGGCGGTAGTGGATCTTCTGCTGAGTGTAGTTGATAGCCACAACGAGACGCGCGAGTACCTGGTCAATGCCTCCCCGCTCCGTCTTCTTACCACGGGCCCTTTGTCGCAGAAGAACGATACCCCACAAAACGGTGTATTTGGTGCGGTGGTTACCTGTCACGACACGACTGAGCGTCGCTTGCGGGAGGCTGAGCACCAGGCGCAGGCACATGCGAGCCAGCTTGAGGCGATCTTCGAGGCGCTGACCGACGGGGTGTTCGTCTATGACCGCCATGGCAGCATTGTGCAGGTGAATACAGCGGCCCGGAGGTTACTCGCACTTGATGTAGTTCCTGACTACACCGCTCGTCCATTGGAGGAGCGGATTGCTCTGCTCGATATGCGTGATACCCAGGGGCAGAGCCTCCCCAGGGGCAGATCCGCACCGGGGCGTCTCCTAAAAGGCGAGGTGCTCACGGGTGCGAATGCGCTGGAGGTGCAAGTGCGCGCTCTCGATGGACAGGAGATGCAGGTGAGTATCGGTGGTGCTCCTTTACGGGACCAGGAAGGACGAATAACAGGCGCTGTCATGAATGAATTGCCCAGCAGCGTTTACCTCGTCCATGGGAGTGACGCACGGCTGATCCTCGCCAATCGCGCTAGCGCTACCGTCTGGGGAGCATCCTGGCCGCCCGGCCAGCCTATGGATGAGTTCCTGCGGGAGCATGGTATCCGTGTTTTCGGCATGGATGGGCTCGCGCTTGCCCCCGAGCAGCTTGCGACGCTGCGAGCAGTACGGGATGGTGAGATGGTGTATCAACACCAGGAGGTCATCCGCCATTCTGATGGCACGTCTATGCATGTCCTGGTCAATGCCGTCGCACTCGATCTCCATCATCTGTTTTCGTCACCAGTGGATGCAACAAAACCTCTTGCTGAGGGAACCGAGCCTGCAGCCCTCGTGGTTCACCAGGACGTCAGTACCCTGAAAGAGGCTGAGCGGCGCAAAGACGAGTTCATCGCCATCGCTGCACACGAACTAGGTAATCCCCTTGCCGTCCTGAAAAGTTATGCGCAAGCGCTCCTCTTCCAGGCCAGACGGGGGAGAGGATACGAGCTGGCCGATTGGCAGAGAGAGGCGCTCCAAAATATTGACCTGGCCACGCACCGCCTGGTCGATCTTACCGAAGAACTGCTGGATGTGACGCGCCTGCAGGCAGGACAGCTGGCATTGCACCCCGAGCCGACGGACCTGGTCGCCCTGACACGGCGGGTGGTGGCACGGCTGCAGGTCACCACCGAGCGCCATCCCATCACCATCCACGCCGCGCAGGAGCACTTCGTCGCCGAAGTGGACCCCCGCCGCATCGAGCAGGTGCTGGGCAATCTCGTCACCAATGCCATCAAGTATAGCCCCGAGGGAGGCCGTATCGATCTCACGTTGTGTGAAGACCCGCAGGCAGATACCGTAGAGCTGTATGTAGAAGATCAGGGCATCGGCATCCCTGCGCACCAGCAAGCCCGCATCTTTGGTCGCTTCGAACGGGCAGACAATGCCCGTAAGATCGATGGAACCGGCCTGGGGCTATATATCTGCCGGGCCCTCGTCGAGCAACACGGTGGACGCATCTGGTTCGAGTCGCTCGAAGACCAGGGCTCTGCCTTCTTCATTGCGCTCCCGAATTCCTCACTATAACAAACTACTTTGCTACGGTGTAGCCGACGTCATCCATCACCGCTTCGATCTTGGCCAGCGTGACAAGCTTTGGATCATACTCGACTTGCACCGTCCTGGTAGGAATATCCACTTTGACCTGCTTCACGCCCTCCATCTTGCCAACTGCGCCCTCAATGGCATGTTGGCAATGCTCACAAGAAATGTCGGGGGCGACAAGGATTGTTGACTCCATACTATCGTTTCTCCTTTCACGCCCCAGCTAGCCAGGGCGAGTGATGATACATTACCGGCCAAAGCGCCGCAGCCGCAGCGAATTGCTGACCACTGTGACCGATGACAGCGCCATGGCTGCCGCCGCAAAGATGGGCGCATTCTCGCGTAAGAATGGAATGAGCGGTGAGAGCATGGCCGCCGGGATCAAGATGACATTGTAGGCAAAGGCCCAAAAGAGATTCTGCTTGATGGTGCGCAAGGTCGCTCGCGAAAGGGCCAGCGCAGTTACCACGCTCTTCAAATTGCCTTTGACTACTGTAATGTCCGAGGCCTCCATCGCGATATCCGTGCCGGTTCCCATGGCGATTCCTGCGTCAGCCTGCACCAGCGCTGGTGCGTCATTGATGCCGTCTCCAGCGAAAGCCACCACCATCCCTTGCTCTTGCAGATGTTTGACCTGGTTGGCTTTGTCTTCTGGTAAGACCTCTGCCAGCACGCGCGCAGGGGGAATGCCCACTTGCGTCGCAATCGCCTGGGCGGTGCGCCGATTGTCACCGGTAATCATCCAGACAGTGAGCCCTTGCAATTGCAGTTGTTGCACAGCCTGGGCCGATCCTACTTTGACCGTATCGGCAACAGCGACCATGCCTGCAATAGTTCTATCGATCGCCACCAGCATAACCGTCTTGCCCTGCTGCTCCAGGCTCTCCAGTTGCTCCTGTACGTCTTGATAGGCGATGGAGAAGTCGCTGAGCAGACGCCGTGTCCCAACCAGCACGTCATGTCCCTCGACGTTGGCTTGTAGACCGCGACCGGGCAGAGCCGTAAAGTGTTCGAGATTCGTGTTCAGCGCTATTCCGCGCGCCTTCGCTCCCTCTACAATGCCGGCGGCCAGGGGATGTTCTGAACCCTGTTCCGCTTCGGCCACCAGGCGTAGCATCTCGTCTTCCGGTGTGCCGGGGAGTGTCACTACGTCAGTCAGTTCTGGCTTGCCCTTTGTAATAGTGCCTGTTTTATCCAACAAGACGGCCTTCACTGCCTGAATGCGTTCAAGGCTCTCACCGCCTTTGATGAGGATACCTTGCTCAGCGCCTTTGCCTGTTCCGACCATGATAGCAGTCGGCGTCGCCAGCCCCAGTGCGCATGGGCAGGCAACAACCAGCACCGCTACCGCCGCAACAATGGCGATAATCCAGGGGCTGCTAGCCCCCATCATCCCCGCTGTCTGACCGACTCCAATGAGATTGCCAATGAGCGTCCAACCGATAAAGGTGAGAGCAGCGATCACCAGCACTACCGGGACGAATATGCTTGAGATGGTGTCAGCCAGTCGCTGAATGGGAGCCTTCGACCCCTGCGCCTGCTCAACCATGCGAATGATGCTGGCAAGCACGGTGTCGGCTCCGACCTTCGTCGCGCGCATATGCAGCAGTCCGCGCTGGTTGATGGTCGCCCCTATCAAGGCATCATCCGTGCGCTTCTCGACCGGAATGCTCTCGCCGGTAATCATGGACTCATCCACCGACGAGGTGCCGGAAAGCGCGACTCCATCGACGGGGATCTTCTCGCCTGGGCGTACGATCAACTCATCGCCCACATGCACCTGTTCGATGGGCAACTCGACTTCCTGGCCATTACGCACCACAGGCGCGGTGCGCGCCTGCAACCCGATCAACTTCTTGATGGCCTCGTTGGTCTGCCCCTTCGCGCGCACCTCCAGGTATTTCCCCAGGAAAATCAGCGTGACGATCAAGGCCGCTGTATCGTAGAAAGTGCCGGAACCCACGACCTGCGGCAGGAAGGTCGCCACGACGCTCATCACGTACGCTGCGGTCGAGCCAACCGAGATCAGTGTATCCATGTTGGCACTGCCGTGACGCAGCGTTTTGATAGCTCCGCGATGAAATTCCCAGCCAACGATTGCCCAAACGGGAGTTGTGAGCACAAGCAGGAGAGCGTTTTCGCCGGGGAAGCGGTTCATGAAAAACATGCTGAGGATGACGACAGGCACGGTGAGCACGATGCCCAGCATCAACAGGTTGCGCTTGTGCCTGATCTCGGCCTGTTTTCGTCTGCTCTGCTCATCTGCTTGTGAGATACTGACGACAGGAATCTCCGTTGTACCGGAAAGGTCGCTGGTGGTTTCCCCCTGTACCGGTTTTTGTGGCGATGAAACCTGTGGAAATGCTTTATATCCGACGGCTTCTACCTTCTGCACCATCTGCTCCAGATTCGTCTGGGCCGGATCATAGGTGACGGTGGCTTGTTCCGTCGCAAGATTGACGCTCGCATCCTTGATACCCGGCACCTTCTTCAGCCCCTTTTCGATGCGCATGGCACAGGAGGCGCAGGTCATCCCCTCTAAAGTAAGGGTGGCGCGACTCTCTGTACCGGGCTGCATCTGAGAAACAACTGCATGTTCATGGAGAGGGCGAGTGGTTTCTGTAGCCATGGTACTTACCTTTATCTCTATATCCTATCTTGTTTTATTACCCATACCCCCCTGGTAGGGGTATAGATAGCATACCGTATGATTTCCGCTCTGTCAAGTGAGCTGAGCCATCGTGCTAGTAGTGCGTACCCCCTTTCACACATAGTATGATATGCTACCATTGGTACGCGGAGCAGGCCAACGCACAAGCGGAAGGAGGAATTATGAAGGCCGAGGATGTAATGACCACCAGGGTTATTACAGTGACAGAAAACCAGACCAGGCAGCAAGCGGCGCGTCTGCTGTCTCAACATCGCATTAGCGGCTTACCCGTCGTTAATAATGAAAATGTTGTGGTGGGTGTTGTCACCGAGTACGATATCATTAGCAAAGAGGGGCAGAAAGTCGGTGAGCTGATGACGCGCGGAGTCATTATAAGCCGCGCCGACCTGGTCAGAGAGATAGCTCTGCATTGGATGTGCCCTGTATGCGGGGAAGTAGTTCACGGCGAGGAACAGCCGGAGCGCTGCCCACGCTGCCACGCAAAAAATGTGCCAGCTTCATTTGAGCCGGAGCCTCCCGGCTCATAAGAGGCGGGCACAGGGAACTTCTTTCCATCTCATGCTAGCTGGGGAGTCCGGGGTCACTACCGACCCAGAATAAGAAAGGATCAAGTATACTGTGGACGCGAAAGGCAAAAAGCAAGCGGGTACGCATAACTCAACATCTGTCCGCGAGCAGGCACTTCCTCCGATACCCGAGGGAGAAGATCGTGATACACTCCTCGCTTATTACAACCAGATGCTGCTTGTCCGCCGCTTCGAGGAAAAATCTGCTGAAATGTACACCAAAGCCCGCATTGGTGGCTACTGCCATCTCAATCTGGGCGAAGAGGCAACGGTGATCGGCTTCTGCACCGGACTCGAGCCAACAGACTATGTCTACACGAACTACCGGGAACATGGCTATGCCATTGGTCGCGGCATCTCTCCCGGTGCAGTGATGGCAGAGCTCTTCGGTAAGGACACGGGCTGTTCGCGCGGGCGTGGAGGTTCCATGCATCTCTTTGACCTCGCACGTCGCTTTATGGGTGGATATGCTATCGTTGGAGGCCAGATTCCCCTGGCTACGGGCGCCGCCTTTGCGGTCGCATATCGCGGCTCTACCGAGGCGGTGGCATGTCAGATGGGTGATGGAACCACGAATACGGGAGCTTTCCATGAATCGCTCAATCTCGCTAAGATTTATCACCTCCCCATCGTCTACTTCGTAGTGAACAACCTGTATGGCATGGGCCTGCGTGTCGAGCAGGGATCTGCCATCAGCGAGCTATACCGCAAGGCGTGTGCCTACGACATGCAGAGTTGGCGAGTGGACGGCAATGATGTCCTGGCCGTACGGGATGCCATGCGCAAGGCTGCGGCGCTTGCTCGTGAAAAGCATGAACCGAGCCTCATCGAAGCGGTGAGCTTTCGCTTCCGCGGTCACTCCGTGGTGGACCCTGATCGCTATCGAGACCGAGAGGAGGTGCAGGAAGGGCGTGCGCATGACCCAATAGAGGCATTCGCAGCACGCCTCAAAGCGGCCGGGCTCCTCGATGAGAGTGGCAGGCACGCGATCGAGGAACAGGTGGAGCGCGATGTCGATGCAGCGGTCAAGTTTGCCGAGGAAAGCCCTTTTCCCTCGGTGGAGGAATTTATGAGCGATCTGTACGGCTACGTCTACGCGCCAGGCGAAGCAGCGGAGAAAGGGGGAAGGAATGGCTGAGATTACCTACCGGCAGGCACTCCACGATACACTGCGCGAAGAACTACTGCGCGATGAAAACGTGTTCCTCCTCGGCGAGGAGATCGGTGTCTTCGAGGGGTCGTATAAGATCACTGCCGGACTGCTCTCCGAGTTCGGTCCTAAACGCGTGGTGGACACGCCCATTGTCGAAAATGGATTTATCGGCATGGCTACAGGGGCCGCTATGCTTGGGCTGCGTCCGATTGTGGAGATCATGACGATCAATTTCATCGTGCTGGCCATGGATCAGATTGTCAACCATGCGGCGAAAATCTATGCCATGTTCGGTGGACAGTGCCCGGTCCCACTGGTGATTCGCACTCCCGGTGGCGGCGGCCAGCAACTCGCGGCCACACACTCGCAGAACCTGGAGGTCTGGTTCGCGCATGTGCCCGGACTCAAAGTGGTTGCCCCGTCCACTCCCGCCGATGCGAAAGGGCTGCTGCGTACCTCCGTACGTGACAACAACCCGGTGATCTTTCTCGAAAACCTTGCCCTCTATAACACGAAGGGTGAAGAGCCTGCCGGTGATTACATGGTACCCATTGGCCAGGCGAAAGTGACGAAAGAGGGCGCTGATCTGACCGTAATTAGCTACTCGCGTATGGCGGTGGTGGCCCTGGATGTTGCCCGCCGCATGGAACAGGAAAACACGTTGAGCATCGAAGTGGTGGACCTGCGCTCGCTGCGACCGCTCGATCACGAGACCATCATCAACTCTATCAAGAAAACGAACCGGGCCATCGTCTTCGAAGAAGACTGGCGCTCGTTCGGCATTGGCGCAGAAATTGCCGCGCTCGTGCAGGAAGAGGCGTTCGATGACCTGGACGCGCCTGTCAAACGAGTGGCAAGCCTGGAAGTGCCGCTGCCCTACTCAAAGCCGCTGGAACTGGCAACGCTGACGGGTGCCAGGCAGTTGGAGGATGCAATCAACGAACTCGCGCCGCGCCGAAGGAGGAGAACAACAGTCTGAGGAAATGTAGTCTATGTAGTAAAAGATGCCATACCAAAAAAATTTGGATGCCATCCCGAATTTTGTGTAATGGTACATAGCAGCCGAAATCGAGACGGACAAAGCCACGATGGACCTGGAGGCCTACGAGGCAGGCACGCTGCACCAGATACTGGCGCAGGAGGGTGAAACGGTACCCATCGGCCAGGTAGTGGCTCTCATCGGAACCGGCGCGGTCGCCCAAAATGTAATGGCAAGCCCTGCCCCTGTCCAGCCTGCTGCTGTGGTGACAGGTGCGGACAAGGCAGAGGTGGCTCCGGCGAAGGCACGGGCAAGCACTGGGAGCGATGGCCTCACCGTCTCCGAGGGCGACGAGAGGAGAGCGATCAAAGCGTCGCCACTAGCGCGCCGCATAGCCGGAGAACACAGCATCGACCTGGGCCTGGTCCAGGGAACCGGCCCGGGCGGTCGCATCGTCCGCGATGACATTGATGATTTTCTCGAGCAGCGCGATGCGCCTACCGCTCCTGCTCCCGCAGCCGTGCCAGCCGCTCCTCCACAGGCGGTTCCAGCACCGGTCGTGCCATCTGCGGAGGCGGAGGTCGTCAAACTCTCGCGGGTGCAGATGCTCATCGCCCGCCGACTGACCGAGTCGAAGCAGACTATCCCGCACTTTTATGTGAGCAGCGAGGTCGATATGACCGACGCGCTGGCGATGCGCCAGACCTTCAACGCGAGCGCCGGAGAGGATGGCGTGAAGGTTACGGTCAACGATTTGATCGTGAAGGCATGTGCGCTTGCCCTTGAAAAGTTCCCCGAGGTCAACAGCACGCTCAAGGAGGACCAACTGATAGAATATAAACACATCAACGTTGGCTTCGCCGTAGACGTGCCTGGCGGGCTGGTGGTGCCGGTGATTCGCGATACGAATAGCAAGGGGGTGCGCACGATTGCTCGCGAGGCGAAAGCCCTCATTAGCAGGGCCCGCGCAAACAAGCTCTCCCCCATCGACCTGGAGGGTGGCACCTTCTCGGTCTCGAACCTGGGCATGATGGACGCTTCGAGCTTCATTGCAGTCATCAACCCACCGCAAGTCGCCATCCTGGCGATAGCCTCTACGCGCAAACAGTTCGTGCCGATTGACGGACAGCCAGTTCTCCGGGACCTGATGTCGATGACCATCTCGGCTGATCACCGCGTCATCTACGGTGCGACCGCGGCACGCTTTCTCCAGGAGGTCAAGCGGTTGCTGCAAAACCCGTACAGTTTGTTAGGCTAAGGCATTTCATTCTGGCGCCAGGCCCCAGCGCTCCGGGGAGCGCCACAGGCTGGAGAGGATCAGTTCGCGGATGAACAGCAGTTCCTTCGGCAGCCGGTCGTACAGCTTTACAAACAGCTCCTCGTGCGAGAGCAATTCCTGCTGCCAGAGGTCGCGGTCCACCGACATCAACTCGTTGAACTGCTGGCGCGTGAAGTCCTCCATCCCGCGCCAGTCCAGGTCCTCGTAGCGCGGCATCCAGCCGATTGGGCTCTCGATGCTGATCGCACGGCCGCGCGCGCGCTCGACGATCCACTTCAGGATGCGCATGTTCTCCCCGAAGCCTGGCCACAGGAAATGGCCCTGTGCGTCGCGCCTGAACCAGTTCACATTGAACATGCGCGGCGGGTTCGGCAGCTGCCGCCCGAAGTTCAGCCAGTGGTTGAAGTAACTGGCCATGTGGTAGCCAGCGAACGGCAGCATCGCGAACGGGTCGCGGCGCACCTCGCCGAGCAGGCCCTCGGCAGCGGCAGTCGTCTCCGAACCCATCGTGGCCGCAGCGTAGACCCCGTAAATCCAATTGAAGGCCTGGTAGACCAGCGGGACCGCGCTCGCGCGCCGACCGCCGAAGATGAACGCCGCGACCGGGACACCTTGCGGGTCGTCGGCCGCAGGGTCCATGACCGGGCACTGGCTGAGCGGCGCGGTGAAGCGCGCGTTGGGATGCGCGGCCACCCGCCTGCTGCCCGGCGTCCAGTCCTGGCCGGTCCAGTCAACCAGGTGCGCGGGTGGCACCTCGGTCATACCCTCCCACCACACGTCGCCGTCGTCGGTCAGCGCGACGTTGGTGAAGATGGTGTTGGCGCGCATCGACGCCATTGCATTCGGGTTGGATTGTGCGCTCGTGCCGGGCGCGACGCCAAAGAGCCCGGCCTCGGGGTTAATCGCGTAGAGCGTGCCGTCAGGCCCGGGCTTGATCCAGGCGATGTCGTCGCCCACGGTCGTCACCTTCCAGCCCTCTTCCTGGAACTCCCTGGGCGGGATGAGCATGGCGAAGTTGGTCTTGCCGCAGGCGCTGGGGAAGGCGGCGGCGACGTAGGTCTTCTCGCCCTGCGGATTCTCAACGCCCAGGATGAGCATATGCTCGGCCAGCCAGCCCTCGTCGCGTGCGAGCACCGAAGCGATGCGCAGCGCGAAGCACTTCTTGCCCAGCAGCGCGTTGCCGCCGTAGCCCGAGCCGTAGGACCAGATGGCGCGCTCCTCGGGGAAATGCACAATGTACTTGGTCTGTTTGTGACACGGCCACGGGACGTCCTGCTGGCCCGGCGCAAGCGGCATGCCGACGGAGTGCATGCACGGAATGAAGTCGCCGTCTGCCCCCAGCACGTCGTAGACAGCGCGACCCATGCGGGTCATGATGCGCATACTGGCGGCGACATAGGGCGAGTCGGTCAGTTCGACGCCAAGGTGCGCGATCGGGG
>WNFP01004213.1_pt1 | contig 11567 bp, 7 predicted proteins | sample 5400201 | NCBI WGS metagenome assembly WNFP01 (sample SAMN13153355, study PRJNA577476) | soil metagenome | isolation source: 115 cm saprolite under Madrone tree | place: USA:California | collected 2016-06-14
CTGATACTTCCATGCTCGCAAAAGGCGTGCCTTCCATCACCTACGGCTTGCGCGGATTGAATTACTACCAGATCGAACTCACCGGCCCCGCCCGCGACCTCCATTCCGGCGTCTACGGCGGCGCCGTGCCGAATCCTTTGACGATTCTCACCGAACTATTCGCCAAGCTTCACGACAAAAGCTTCCGCGTCGCTGTCCCTGGCTTCTACGACAAAGTCGCAAAACTTTCCGCGCCTGAACGCAAAGCGCTAAATGCGCTGCCGTGGAAGAAAAAAGCATTCGAGGAAGCCGTCGGCGCGCCGGGCTATTTCGGCGAAAAAGGGTTCACCATTGTCGAACAGCTCTGGACTCGTCCCACGCTCGAACTCAATGGCGTCTGGGGCGGCTATCAAGGCGAAGGCGCCAAGACGGTCATCCCCTCGAAAGCTTACGCAAAATTTTCCACGCGGCTCGTTCCCAATCAGGAGCCTCACACCATTGCGAAGCTCGTCGAAAAACACATCCGCAAACTTTTGCCGAAAACCGTGAAGTGCAAATTCGAAGTCCTGAGCACGGGCAAGCCTTGGGTAGCACCGTTCCAAGCGCCCATCTTTAAGATCGCACAGGGCGCGCTCGAAAAAGGCTTCGCAAAAAAAGCCGTGTTTATTCGCGAAGGCGGTTCGATCCCCTTTGTCACGCAAATGCATGACACCTTCAAAGTCCCTTGCGTGCTCATCGGCTTCGGTCTGCCAGATGAGAATGCGCACGCTCCCGATGAGCATCTGGCTCTGGAAAATTATTTCGGCGGGATCAAAGCTATCGCCCATTTCTACAGCGATTTAGCCGCTCTGTAACGGCCCGAGGTTAGAAGTCCACCTGTCTTCCCTAGCGTTCGAAAGCTGTCGTTTGTTCGTCCGGACGCTCTAACTATGACCCTCCAATAGAACGAATTCGAACGCCATCCCAGTTTTTGCAGCGTTCGAATTGGGTGAACGCGCGCGTAACCGCCTTTTATGCAGGTTTTTTCCACCGCCTCGCAAAAAACCTGCATTTTTCCGGCCTTTTTTGCAGTTTTTCCCTTGCGTTCTCCGAATTCCTTGGCTATAGTGCCCAACGGCCCGAGTTTTTCCGCAGAAAACAGGGGTATTTCGCTCGCGGCCTGCCCCGCTCGTTTCGGGGTGGAAAGTAAATACAGGAGGATAAGCAGACTAGATGGCAGCCAAGCCAATGAGTAAGAGCAAGATCGTGTCCTACATCGCCGAGAAAGTCGCCACGCCGAAAAAAACCGCAGTGCTTTTTTTTGACGAGCTTTTTAAGCTGGCGGTGAAGGAAGCCAAGGGTGGCGCGGGCAAGTTCGTTATTCCGAACATCGGCCGCGTCGTGAAAGCGCACCGCAAGGCGCGCATGGGCCGTAACCCCCAGACGGGCGAAGCCATTAAGATCAAGGCCAAGACCGTGGTTCGCCTGCGCCCGGCGAAGGCGTTCAAGGACGCCGTACTGAAGTAGATTCCCTGTTTCGGCTGGGAAGAGGCCCGGACACAAGCGCACAAGAATCGGCTGGCGGCCGTACGAAATTTTCGCGCATCGCCGCTTCGGACCGCGCTAAGTGCGTGGGCGGGTGTCCCGGTTGAGTTTGCCCCCGATGGCCTGAGCGATCAGGCGGTCGGGGGCCTTTTCTTTCCGCTTAATTCCAAACATGCTCGACATTGCGAACGCGATTGCCAAATTTCAAATACGCGAGATTCGATCGTTCCTAACGAGCTACAACGTTTTCACGTAGGCGATGATGTCCTTGATCTGCTGTTCGTCCAGAGCATCTTTAAACGGGGGCATCAGTGAATCGCCATTTTCGATCCAGGTTTTCAGCGTCTCTTCGCTGAACTTGTTGTTGTTCACGGTAAACGTGCCGCGCTTGGAGATTCCTTTTAGTCCGGGGCCGATTTTTTTTGCGTCGCTATCCGCAAAATGGCAGATCCCGCATTTCTGGTCAAATACTTCCTTGCCTTTGGTTGCTGATCCTGATGATTTGCTTGGTGCGGTCTTTTTCGGAGTCGTCTTCGCTGGCGGATCCTGCGCCAAAACTGCTGCAGCCATGCCCAATAACGCGATCCCAAGAACCAGATAATTTCGTTTCACATCTCCCCCTCATCTTTAAGTGCGATCGTCCCTGAGTACAATCTTCTCTGAGAGTGCAAACTTCCTGTATGCAAAGTCCGTACCCATCTTCTCTTTTTATGGCCGAAAATTCCACTCCCGCGACCCGGCACAAAGGACAGGTTCACCCTGTGCACCGATGGAACTCTCGTACTTTTGACGCCTCCAAAACCGTATGTTAACAATCTACACCATGAGCCAGGAAACCCTGACGCGAGCCTGGGAAATCCTTCAAGACGCATATCAGGCCCAGATGGAAGGCGACTACGACCGGGCCGTCGAGCTCTATCAATCCTCGCTCGAACTGCACCCTACCGCCGAGGCCTACACGTTTCTCGGCTGGACCTATCATTTTCAGGGCCGCATCGAAGACGCCATCGCCGAGTGCAAGCGCGCGATCGAAGTCGACCCGGAGTTCGGCAATCCGTACAACGACATCGGCGCTTATCTGATTGAACTGGCGCGCTTCGATGAAGCGATCCCATGGCTCGAGCGCGCCATCGAAGCGCGCCGCTATGAGCCGCGCCATTTCCCTCATTACAATTTGGGCCGGGCTTATCTCGGCAAGGAAATGTATGCGCGCTCCATGAAGTGTTTTCAAGAGGCCCTGGAAGTCGAGCCGCGGTATTCGCTGGCGCGTCAAGCGCTGGCTTCTCTTCGCCGCATGGTGAATTGAAGCGGTCGACCCTTCGACTCCGCTCCCATCGTTCCTCAGGGTGAACAGGGCAAGCAGTCCACAGTTGAGAGTTAAAAGTTAAAATCCAGAAAAAATTTCCCAAATTAAGAGTGCGCTGCGCGGCGTCACGATGAAGGCTCCTGCGCGGCGGGTTTGATGGCGCGATCGTAAATCCACAACAGAAGAGCGGTGGCAAAGCCGACAGCGCTGATGGCCCACCAGGCGCGCTCGGGATCGTGCGCGACTTCCCCGAAGTGATGCATCATCGTCCCGCCGAACCAGCCCCCCACCAAGGAACCGATTCCGATGGGAAGAAATGCGAAACCCATGTACGTGCCCTGCTGACCGGGAGGCGCGAGACGCGAAATGTAGGCGTAGTAGGGCGGCTGCTGAATGATTTCTCCCAGAGCCAGCACCGCAATGGAGACAACCGCGCCCGTAATCGTCGGCCAAAACGCCAGAACCAGCCAAGAAGCCGAAGAGACGACTGTGCCGAGAATGACAGCGTGGAAAGGCGGAATTTTCCGGGCCAGGTAGTTGACCACAAATGTGAGGCAGACAACGATGGCGGCATCGGTGATCAGAATGAGCTCGACGCGAGCTTTGGCGTTCACGTACGTGTGGATGTAGCCGGGCAGGCTGGTGTATTGCTGCCAAAAGACGATCCAGTAGCCGGTGAAGATGAGAAGGAAAATGAGAAAGCGCGGCGGCCAGATTACCGCGCGAAAGTTGCGCACGATTTGAAACAGACTCGGCGCGGGTTCGTCGCCCGGTTTGCGCGGATCGCGGAAGAAAAAAAGGATCAGGAAAAACATCGCGAATACGCTGAGCGCGGAAATGCGAAAAACTCTCTCGAGTCCGAAGTGCGTGTGCGCCCAGTCCGCGACGAAGGGCCCGGCGGTGCCGCCGATATTCACCATGGTGTAGTAAATCGAGTAGCCGAGAGTGCGCACATTTGCCGTGGAAGCGCGGGCGGTGGTGCCGACGACGCACGGTTTTACGAGAGCGATGCCGAGCGCAGGAAGAATCAGAATGCAGCCGACGAATACGCTGAGCGGAACGGCTCCGCGAACGGGCGCGAGCCACGACGCCCCGATCGAACCGATCAGGAAGTACGCCGCCGCCAGAATGAGATAGGCCATCGAGAGCGCGCGGCGAAAGCCGAGCTTGTCCGCGATGGCGCCGCCGAAAATCGCCAGGAACCAGACCATCCCGCCGAAAATGCCGGTCAGCGTGCCGGTCTGCTCGGTCGAGAAGTTCAGCTTTTCCTGGAGATAGACGGCGAGCGAGGAGAACGCGCCGTAGTAGGAGAGGCGCTCGAAAATTTCGCTGACGTTGGCGACCCAGAAGGGCCGCTCGAAACCGTCGCGGATTTCCTGGAGCCGTAGGCTGGCGCTCATCGATCCCCCCGAGTGAAATGGGCCCCTGAATGGCGGGCACATTATACGGGGAAAAGAAAGTGCGTGGTGGGTAGTGAGCAGTTCGTAGTCGAACCCCGGAAGAGATCCCTTGCTCCCGTTGGCTAGTTACCAGTTTTGGCCAGTCACTGGCCGATTAGCCGGTGCCGGGAAGGAACCGCGCGGGAATGCGCAGGAATTCCACCTAGCTGACTCTGTACGATTTAGGGAAGGCAGGGGATACCCGTCGTTTCGCAGTTGATTGGTAAGTTTCAAACGGTGAAGGGTCCAACCACCCATCTCATCCCATTCCCTCCAGGGGAGCCCCAGTCAGCGCAAGTTGACGTGAAGCTGACTGGGTTCGGCGGTTTTTGTTCCATCCAGTAGAGAGCAGCCCAGTAGAGAGCAGCCAGGTACGCCACGGAATTCAAAAGAGCCCTCCACCAACCTTGAAGGGTGACTTCGCGAACTGGAGCTGCAAACGCCACGCGGCGGAGACGGTTGCCCTAGAAGGTCAGTCGAGCCGCCAGCTCGATTGCTCGCGGTTGATTCACTTGGGATGCCGCGACAACTCCAAATGTTGCGGAACCAGGGTTAGTGTCCGGCACGTCGAACCGCGGGTGATTGAAGACGTTGAAAGCGTCCATGCGCAACTGGAGTTTCATGCGCTCCGTGGGATTGAAGTCCTTGTGGACCCCAATATTTGCCTCGTTCAGCCGGCTTGAGCGGACATCGGCGAAACGGGTCGGAAAGGTCCGAACAAAATTGTTGAAATCCTGGTACACGCCATTCTTGATGGTATCGCCGGCCGCAGGTCGGTAATTGTAGCCCGGCAGGTTTTGGATGCCCGTCCATGACGGGTAGTTAGAGATGTTGGTATTCCGACTAGGGAAAGGGAAGAATTGCGAGGTGTCGAACCACTCGTTCAGCGTGCCGCCTCCAGGAAGCGCCGGATCAACTCCGCTGAAGAACGAGTTAGTACTGAATACGACAGGGACCCCGGACTGAATCTGGTATTGTCCGGTTAGCTCCCAGCCCCCGGCGAATGCGTCGAGGAACTTGGGCATAGATGCTCCCAACTTCCTGCCGCGGCCAATTGGCAAGGCCCATATGGAGGCAACGCTATAGACAAAAGGACGATCTTCCCCGCCGAGTTTGTGCTCGACGGATAGATTGGGATTAGTAGCTGGATTGGTGTTGTCCGGGTAAAACACCGTGTCCTCAAACAGTCTAGACCACGTGAAGGAGCTGAGAACGCTGAAGCCCTTGCTAAAGCGATGCTCCACCTTAGCGAGCAGGGCGTCATACTGGTTCTTGCCTAACGGGTTGTCGTTTCTAGTCACGGAGCCAAGCAGGGGATCCCCAAAGAGAAAGCGGCCGAAATTGGTGGTGGAGGTGCTGCCGATGGACCCTGTGATGCACTTCGCACCGTTCGGGCACACCAGTTGTTTGAACGGATTGGGAATTTGCACATCCCAGGGCTGCGTGTCATACGGTCGCCCATTGGCGTCAAATAGTGGCGCGCGCAACTGCTGGTAGAGGGAGAAGGGATAGTAATCCTGTACGCGTCCTTGATAGATGCCGTACGTCTTGTTGTGCGAGTAGCCTACCTCGAACAACCAGGTCTTGAGCTGATGCTGGACGTGCAAACTGTATTCGAGCGAATACGGCCGGTTCGGGTTTAGGTTATTGAAGTCCACCCCTTGCCCGAGATTGGTGAGCGCTCCTAGCGATGCCCCGGTCGGCTGGAGAACGCCAGCTGGCCCCGAACCGCCCGAGCAGTTTGGGTTGAACGGATTGGCCAGCGTATCGCAGGGGTTGAAGTTGTTGTTCGCCGACGACACCAGTGTGGTCGTCTGACTAAACCCGTTCTGGCCGCCCTTTTCATAAGTCGCCTGCGTAAACCGGCCGAATCCTCCACGAATGACCGTATTGCTTCCGATGCGATAGGCAAAGCCAACGCGGGGCCCCCATTCGTGCCAATCGGTGTTTGAGAACGTACGAGGTTGTCCGTTAACTCCGGCGAAGAGTTGCACGCCGGGAACCCTGAAGGCACTGGCGGGAACGAGCGAACCCAGGGTTTGAAAGACCATCGCGCACTCGGCTGCCGGAATTCCTCCGGCGCAGGAAGGAGAAGACGCCAGGATGTTGGCGTAAGCAGCCTGCGCGGCAGGGCTGATCGGATTGGTAGCGCTCAAGTCGAAATTCGCGGTCATGCGGTTATCCCGTTCGATGACCGGGCGCTCAACATCCCATCGAAGACCAAAATTCAGAGTCAGCGTTTTGGTGGCACGCCAATCGTCTTGAATGTATAGCCCGGCGTAACGCTGGGAGTAGAACCCCGTAGCATTCACCGGTACGTTTCCGCCCGAGGGGAGACCCAGCAAGAATGAAGCGAATGTGGAACCGACGCCGTTTCCCGCGCCCGACGTGGCGCTGTTCCTCGTCCAAACGTTGCTGAAATCAAATTGGCCCTGGACCCCGACGTTGCCATCGGCTTCCTGGAGAATCCAGTATTCGGCGCCGTAGTGAAACGCGTGGTTGCCGCGCAATTGGGTGAAGTTACCGGCCCAAGTATAATAAGTGTTGTTGGTATAGCCGCCCGCCTGCGACGCCCCGAAGTTACCGGCAAAACCAGTGATGCGAGGAAACGACGGCTTGACCAATTGAGCTGCGTAGCTCTGTGGGAAACCGAGTTGCGTGAGATCGAAGTCTGCGCCCAGATCGTGGCTGGGGTTTCCGTAGCGGTTAACGACAAACCGCAGTTCAAGCGACTTGGTGTTGGAAAGAAGCCAGACGTGATCGACCCCGACGGCTCCAATGATGCGCTCCATGAAGTTGCCGGTGGCGATACTTTGGAAATCGTTGCCCGAGAATTCGTGTAGGTCGGCCCAGCGCACAGTGACGAAGCTATGCTGCGAATTATTCCACGTCTGATCCACACGCACGGAAACCACTGGGAAGGTATCTTGGCGCGTGGCGGGAGAGACAAAGTTGTTCACCGCGTTCCCGTTGGGAAGGCTGGCGGTATTCGGCAGCGGAACGTATTTGAGAATATTTTGAGCGATGGAACTCATCATCTGCGGAGGAATCTTTGCGCAGGGAGTTCCACCGGTTTGAATGTTGTTGACGGGGACGACGGGATTCCCCGAGGAATCGCACATGAATGGCTGGCGGCCACCATTCGAGGCCACACTGAACGGATTGAAGAGCTGGATTGGAAACCTCTGGCCTCCGATGATGGTGAAGGATTGGCTGAAGTCGCCCTGCCGCTCGAGCGCGGTGGGCACTGACCGTATCCCGCCGCGCGGATCGACGTTTTTCGTGTAATCGGCGGACACGAAGAAAAACGTTTTCTGTTTTCCGTTATAGACTTTCGGAATCCACACAGGCCCGCCAAATGTGCCTCCGTACTCGTTGAAATGCACAGCGGGTTGGGAGGCGCCCGCGAGATTGTTCTGGAAATAGTTGGCGTTCAGCAGGTTGTTCTGATTGTACTCGTAGAGATTGCCATGGTAGGCCTTACCCCCGGCCTTGGTCTGCAAATTGATTGTTGACCCGGCCTGGCGACCAATCGAGGCGTCGTAAGCGTTGGTCTGCACACGAAATTCCTGGACCGAATCCATGGGCGGGATGAACGAGATGTCGCCCCCTGACTTCGTATCGGCCATGCCGTCCAACTGGAAGTTATTGGAATAGATGTTATTGCGGCCGCCGTCGGACTCAAATTGCGACGCCGCGTTGAACGACCACAGGTGCGCCACGTTGTTATTCTGGTATTGGGCGACCACACCCGGAGAAAGCGTCGAGAACAGCGTCACCACATGCGAACTTGTTGGCACTTCATCCAATTCCATGGAGGTGATCACCGTGCCGGAGGTGGCGGAGGTAGTGTCAATCAGCGGCGTTCCAGCCGTGACCTCCACGATCTCCATCGTATCGCCAACTTCGAGTTGCACGTCGATCTCTTTGTCGTCGGCGGTCTGTAGCTCGATCCCCGGACGGCCCGCGATTTTGAATCCGGGTTTCCTCACGGAAAAGCGGTAATGGCCAGGAAGCAGGAACTCAACGATCCAGTTCCCTTGGGTGTTGGTGTGCGTCTGATAGTTCACCCCAGTGTCATCGGAGGCCACGACCACGATTGCGCTTGGAACAACGGCGCCCTGCTGATCGGTAACCCGGCCACCGAGCGTCGCGCGAGCCTCCTGCGCCGCTGCCTTGACGGGCGCGCAAAGGTAGAGAGCGGCTGCGAAATAAAAGGCGAGTTTGCTCCTGGCTGCGGTGAGTCGAAAGAGCGTATTTGTCCTCTGTAGGCGCATAAGCAAGCTCCTGAAGGTCGTGAGATCTCTCGGGGACAGTAGTTCCACGAACGGCTAATGCAAATGCCACTAGTTTGGCGTCGCGCCAATCCGGCCAATCTCCTAATTTGCGGTCAGGACATCACCCTAACGGAGGTATGGAATGAATGTCCCATTTTAAGTGTGCGAGTCGGGAACGCGAGAGGATCGTTAGTAGCGCCAGGAGGTGGCGTCGGCGCCGGGAGGCGCGGACTTCAGCATCCATTGCTCGGAGGATTTTAGGACGCGTTCGGTGAAGCTTAGGCCGCCTTCGTGGGTGCTGGAGCCTGGAGGGCCGGTGTAGCAGTGCGGCTGATCCACGCCGTAGTCGAAGTCGGGGACATAGTGGGGATTGGCGGAGGATTCGAGCGCGGCTTGCATCAGGTGGACGGCGTGGTCGAGGAAGAAGGTGTCGGCGGTGCCGACCATTACGTGAAGTTTGCCTTCCAGCTTGGGGCCTAGAGTTTTCCAGTCGCGTTGCAGGATGGCGGTTAGGTCGTAGTGTTCGCGCCAGTAGGCGGCGACTTCGTGATTGATCACGCCGGTACGTTGGTCCCAGATTTCGGCGGGGTAGCCGTCGGGGCCGGCGGGGCTGAAGACGGCTTGCCAGATGTCCCATTGTTCGCCGGAGCGGCCGTGGGTGCCGAGGACGAGTTCCCAGCGATTGGTGCCTTCGGTGGTGGCTTGAATAATACCGGGCGGAGTGCGCATCTCGGGTTGCGCGATGCGGCCGAAGGGGCCGATAGTCCAGTAGGCGTTTTTGTCGTCGTAGATGTTCACGGTTTGGTAGGCGTGAAAATCGACGGGATCGGGGCAGGCGCCCCAGGCGCCGTTGAAGTCGTCGGGATAGAAGATTTGCGTGGCTAAGGTTTCCCAGCCGCCGGTGGAACCTCCATAGATGGCGCGGGCCCAGCCTTGGCCAATGCCGCGAAATTGTTTCTCGATTTGCGGGATGAGTTCGCGATTGATGGCTTCGCCGTAGGGGCCGACGTTGGCGGAGTCGACGGCGTAGGAATCGTCGTAATAAGGATTCGCGTGCTGGACTAGGAGGAGCAGCATGTGGGGGAGTTTGCCGGTGGTCCAGTCCTGGTAAAACTTGTACTGCGCTTGGGCGCGCTCGAGGGCGTAGCCGGTCATGCCGGGCTCGGGAGGCGAGGGGCGGAAGCCGGTGAAATCGCGCGGGAAATGGCCGTGATTTACGAGGAGCGGATAGTGGGCGTTGGGATGGGAGGCCCAGCCTTCGGGGATTACCACGATTGCGCCTAGATACATGGGTCGGCCCCAGAATTTTGTGAGCACCTGGCTTTGGATTTTGATGTGCTTGACCCATTCGGTGTCTTTGGGCGGTTCGATGGGCGGTACGACTTTGGTGAGATGGATTTGAATTATTTTCTGTGAGGCGGGATCGATGTGGACGCGCTCAGGCGGGCTGTAGAAATTGCCGGGTTTGCTGTTCCAGTGCTGGCCTTCACCTTCGTCCATGGGGAGTTTTACGATGTGGCCGTCAGAGCGGTGGAAGGTGGTGTATCTGTTTAGGACGCCCTGGACCCAATAGTCGCCGGCGGGGAGCTCGTGAAAATTGGCGGTGGGGTAGCCGAGGGCGTCGTCGGTGATGATGGCGTTTTGGCCGGGGGCGAGGGCGTCGATATCGGCGCCGAAGATTTGCTGGGACCGGGCTTCTTCTTCGAGGATTTGCGTGCGCGGCTCGGGGTCGTTGGTGGTGGAGATGATGGCGTAGACGCGACCGTCAAGCGGAGTGGTGCTGAGATTTGAGCCGAAGGAGATGGCGAAGCGAGGTGGCGCGGAAGTTCTTCGAGAAGAAGCTTGTGGTGCGGCTTGGAGAATTGCAGGACACGCCGCTAGCCCAGCAAACGCCACAAGGCATGCCATAGCGTAGCCTGCAAAATTACGAGTGGCGTTGCCGGAGACGCTCGGAATACTTTGTGACACGAGGGGCATCGGAATTTTCCTTCGCGAAATGGGGATCGCGTTTCTGGAGCCGCGTCATTGTAGCCGAGTGTTCGGCAAATGTCTGCGACAAGGCCGCCAGCCCCCGCTCCGTAAAACGAAGAAGAGATTGAATCGGAGAGATGGGAACAAGTGAAGGAGAACCCGCAGGGCTAGCGCCCTTAGTTGCACAGGAATCGGAAGAACGGCGAGCCGTTAGCTGAACTATGCTGCTGCGGTGGCTGTTTTCTTCGTGGTTTTTCGGGACTTCTCTAGAAGCTCGCGTTCGGCGCGGACCCAGTCTTCAAGCGGGTTCCCGGGAGCGCCGTTGCGCGCGAGATAAATTTCGTAAGCGCGTTGCGCGATTTTTTGCTCGGGGGAAAGTTTTTTGGCGGAGGGAGATTTGCTTTTCGTCGATGAACCATTTCCGTTTGTTCTTGCCATAAGCTCCTCGTTCAGGCCGTGACCCGCGGCCTTGATTCCAAGCTTTCGAGAAATCCCGGCCGTCGGCGGCCACATCGCTGATTTAAAATCCCTCGAAGCGGAGAGACGCGCTACGAGAGACTTCCGATACATTATGAGAGCAAACGGGCCAGAGAAGGCAAATGAAATTTGGATGAGTAGAATCGAATTCGGAAATGGTCGCGCGTAGAGGAAAGCGGCGAAAAACGTGCAAAGTGACGAAGATCCTCGCGCCGGGCAATCAGGGGAACGCTCGCGCTGGTTTCTCACTGCGATCTCTCGGTTGCCTTCTAAAAGCCTCGCTCCGGGGCGGGAAAGCTGCTTGTCCCTTTGAAGGCGCGGGCGTATGCTTGCCGACGACCGCTTGTCGGAAATATGCGGGGCGCGAGATGCGTCCTTTGTGCGGGGGAGAAAAAACATGAAGCGATTTGGATTGGTGGTGGCGGGGCTGCTGGCTAGTGGGGCGGCTTGTGCGGCGCAGGAGGCGGCGCCGGCGGCACCTGTAGGGCCGGTGGCGAATCCGGTGACGACGACGGTGAAGGCGCAATTGACGCGGTACGAGAAGAATATGGTGGCGGCAGCGGATTTGATGCCGGCGGAGAAATACAATTTCAA
>WNFP01010953.1_pt1 | contig 11567 bp, 9 predicted proteins | sample 5400201 | NCBI WGS metagenome assembly WNFP01 (sample SAMN13153355, study PRJNA577476) | soil metagenome | isolation source: 115 cm saprolite under Madrone tree | place: USA:California | collected 2016-06-14
TCGGGTGCCGCCGGCCCAACGCACCTCGGGCGCGGCGTTGCCGGAGCGCAGCTCGGCAAAGAGGGCGTGCGCCATCGCGGCAGCGCCCTCCTCGATGCGAAGCTCGACCCACTTCACCAGCTCGTCGGATCGCTCCCGGGCCAGCGCCTTGACATATCCGGCCAACGCGGCGTCGAGCTCGTCCAATCCGGCGGTCGCCACCACGAACAATCCACCCGCCGCGCCTGCTGCTTGCGCCCGCGCGATCCGGTGTGCCTCGAGGAGCGCGGCGAACCCCGGTGTCAGCTCCGAGTCGCCGCGATCGAGCGGAGCGAGATGGACGACGCCGCCGATGCCGGCCAGCGGATCTCCCGGCTCGCCTACCACCGCGTCATGGCCGGCGTCGTTGAGCAGCCTGGCCAGCGCATCGGCGACTCCGAGCGAGTCGCGGGTGAGCAGGAGCCGCTTCGGGAGCGGATCCTCGGCCGCCGCCGCCGTCGCCAGCGGGACCTCGACGAAAGAGGGCACGAAACCCAAGAGCTCGCGGCCTTCGCTCGCCATGTCCCCGAGGATGGGCGAGAGCACCGGAGCGGCCGGCGCATGCGGTTGAGCGACGGCGCTGGCGAGATGATCGATGACGTCCTGCACCGTCGTCTGCGGCCCGAGCAGGTTGCGCGGAAGGCCGCCGGCGCCCGGGAACGCCTTGTTGATGTCGCCGTCCAGCTCGACGGTCATCAGCGAATCGAAGCCGAGATCGCCGGCCAGCGTCTGCGCGGGCTTGATCGCCTCCAGCGGGAAGGCGCTGATGCGCGCCACCGACGCGAGGATGGTCTTTGCCACCCGCTCGTCGGAAGCAGCGGCCGCCGCCGCGGCTGGGCGGGGTAGCTCGATCACCGGAGCGCGCGGCGTGGACGGGACGGGCGGCGGCGTCGCGGGCGGCTGGAGCTGGAGCGAGGGAAGCTGCGGCATCGCCACTCCCTTGCCGGCCAGAGCCGCTGCCTGCTGCTCGAGCACCTTCGCCTGCTGCTGCAAGAGAGCGACCTGTTCGCGGAACAGCGCCACCAGCGGATCCATCCCTGTCATCTCCTGCGCCACGGAGGGCAGCTCGAGCGGCTCGGTTGGCCTCCCGGGCCGCTCCACCGGCCAGTACGCCGAAGTGTCCAGCGGTGTGGGGGGCAACGTCAGCAGACGCGGGTCGCGGCCCTCGAAGAGCGCGCCGGCGTCCAGGTCGACCCCGGCGGTCCAGATCTGGCCGAGCGCCAGCGCAAGGTGGGAGAGCCCGTCCTCGTCGCGGCTGGCCAGGGCGACGTTCACCGGCCGTTCGCCATCGGCCAGCGTGGCCCGGGCAAAGGAGGTGAGGACGCCGCCGGCGCCGACCTGGACCCAGATGCGTCCGCCGATCGCGGCGGCGGAACGGAGCGCGGCGACGAAGTCGATGGGCGCGGTGGCGTGGCGGACCCAGATCTCGCGCTCGTCGCCCGCATACGCCCTGCCGCTGATCCCGCTGACCACCGGCATGTTCGCGGCGGAGACGCGCAGGCCAGCGACGAGCTCGCGCATCGGACCGGCCACGCCCTCCATCAGCGGGGAGTGGAATGCGTGCGAGACGTCCAGCGGCGTGGTCTGAACCCCCTGCGCGGCAAGACGATCGCAGGCCGCCTTCACGCCCTGCGAGGTCCCGGAGACCACGGTCTGGCCGGGATGATTCAGGTTGGCGACCACCACGCCCTGGATGGATGCGATCGCGCCGCGCACGACGTCAGCGGATGCGGCCGCGCTCGCCATCGCGCCTGGATCCTCGAGACCCAGCTCCATCATCGCCAGGCCGCGCAGCGCGACCAGGCGGATTGCCTCCTCCGGCGTCAAGATGCCGCCGGCCGCCGCCGCCGCGAATTCACCGAGGCTGTGACCCAGCGCCACGTCTCCGCGCACGCCGAGCTTGTCGAGGAGCGCATGCAGCGCCAGACCCACCGCCGCCATGGCGGGCTGGCAGATCTGGGTGGCCATGAGCCGCTGCTCGGCTTCCGGCGAAGGGTCGGCATACAGGAAGCTGCGGAGCGATCCGCCGAGGCGGCCGTGCAGGTCGGCGATGGAGTCGTCCAGTTGGTCGAGCCGGTGACGGAAGGCGGGAAGCTGCTCGTACGCCTCGCGCAAGAGGCCGACCTTCTGCGCGCCCTGGCCGGGGAAGAGCAGGGCGACCTTGCGCTCCGCGAAGGGACCCTGGGCGAACGCCGCGCCCGGGAAGAGCTGCGACGGCGCGGAAGCATCGGGTGGCGCCGTCGGGTCGGGCGCCCCGTCGCCGCGCCGCTCCAGCGCGTCAGCGGCCAGGAGCAAGCGTTCGCGGAGCTGATCGAACGAGTCGGCCACCACCGCGAGCCGCGCATCGGCAGGAGCGCGCCGCGAGAGGGTGAAGGCGACGTCCGCCAGCGCATGCCCTTCGCGCTGCAGCGCGGGGATCGCGGCGACGAGCTGTCGCGCGTACTTCGCCGCCACCGATGCCCTGGCGCCGGCGAGGAGGAAGAGCTCGGCTCGGGCCTTGCGCGGGGTGGGGTTGCGGCGGGAGACCTTTGCGGCTTCGGGCGCTTCCTCGAGGACGATGTGCGCGTTGGTGCCGCGGGAGGAAGAAGGGACCGGTGGCGAGCTCCAGCTTCGGGTTCTCGTCGCTGACGCCGGGCTGCGGGGGAAGGGTGCGATGGCGGAGCGCGAGCGCGGCCTTGATCACCCCGGCGATGCCCGACGCGGACATCGTGTGCCCGATGTTCGCCTTCACGCTGCCGAGCGCCGTGCGCGCGCCGTTTCGCGGCGTCCAGCCGGCCTCGTCGAACACCTTGCGGAGCGCGCCGACCTCGACGACGTCGCCCACCGTGGTGGCGGTGCCGTGCGCTTCGAGCAAACCGACGGAAGCGGGCGACACTCCGGCGTCACGGTAGGCCATCCGCAGCGCCTCGAGCTGGCCGCCCTGGCGCGGGGTCATCGGGCCTTCGCTCTTGCCGTCGTTGTTGGCGGCGGCCCCGAGGATGACGGCGTGGATCCGGTCGCCGTCGCGGACCGCATCGTCCAGTCGCTTGAGGACGATGGCGCCGGCGCCTTCGCCCATCACGAACCCGTCGGCTTGCGCGTCGAAGGGCCGGCATTCTCCCCGGCGGGAGATGGCGCCGATGCGGCTGAAGGCGACCAGGTTGTCGGGGACCAGGTTGACGTACACGCCGCCGGCGATCGCCAGATCGATCTGGCCGGCGCGGAGGTTCACCACGGCCTGCTGCACGGCCACGAGCGCCGACGAGCACGCCGCGTCGATGGAGAGCGCCGGGCCGCCCAGATCGAAGGTCTGCGCGACGATCGCGGCGGCCATGTTGAGCAGGCTGCCGGGCATGGTGAAGGCGCGGACCGGGACGATATGCTCGATCAGGGCGTCCCGGAGCTTCTCCGCCTCGGCGCCGGGCAAGGCGCGCCCGAACGATCCCGAAAAGAGCTGCGCCGCGCGGACGCGGGTGAGCAGGATCTCCTTGTGCTCGCTGACGCTGGCGCCGACGAAGACGCCCGCGCGTGTGCGCTCCCAGGCGCGCGTCTCGTACCCGGCGTCCTGGAGCGCCACTCGCACGGAGTCGAGCAGCAGCCGCTGCTGCGGATCGGTGACCTGGATCCGGCGCGGCGCGATCCCGTAATGGAGGGTGGCGAACTCGTGCAATTCGGCGTCGTCGAGATACGCCCCCTTGTCGATGTAGGCCTTGTCCGGGATGCGGGTGGTGGGATCGTAGAACCGCGTGTGGTCCCACCGGGAGGCCGGAACGGGCCGGAAGGTGACCTTGCCGCTGCGGATGATCTCCCAAAACCCCAGTGGGTCCCGGGCTTCAGGGAAACGGCACCCCAGCCCGACGATCGCGATCTTCAAACCGCCTCCAGACCAGCCTGCCGAGCCTCGGTGTACGGGCGTTTGATGCTCAACGTCAAGCGCCGTTCCGCTGATTACCCCCGACCTTTTTCGGCGGCCGGTGGCCACCTGCGATATACGGGCGCCCCATGCGGGTCCTGCTGACCGGAGGTTCAGGTTTTCTCGGGTCCTTCACGGCCGAGCAGCTGGCCGCGGGCGGGCACGTCGTCCGTGCGCTGGTCCGGCCGCGCAGCGACAAGCGGGTGCTGGAAAAATTACCGGCCGTGGAGTTCGCGCCGGGGGCCATCGAAGATCCTGTTTCGCTGACCGCGGCGGTGTCCGGCGTGGACGCGATCGTGCACGTGGCCGGCATCGTCAAGGCGCGCAGGCCGGAGGACTTCTTCCAGGTGAACGCGCAGGGCACCCGCAACCTGCTCGACGCGGCTCAGGCGAAGGGCGTGCGTCGATTCGTGTACGTGTCTTCCCTGGCGGCCGTAGGTCCCAGCCCGGATGGGTCGCCCGTGCGGGACGACGCCGAGCCGCGTCCGGTGACGCAGTACGGGCGGAGCAAGCTCGAGGCGGAGCGGGCGGTGCTGGCGGCGAAGGACAAGCTGCACGTCACCGTGCTGCGGCCGCCCTTGATCTACGGGCCGCGGGATACGCGCCGTCGGGGCGGGCGTACTTCGTCGAGGACGGCGCGGTGTACGTCTGGCGCGACGCGCTGGCCGAGATCGAGACCGCGCTGGGGCGGCGGGCCTTCGTCCGCTTCGGAATGCCGGTCGGCGTGGTGAAGATGGCGGCGGCGGCGACGCAGCTCTGGGGCAAGGTGACGAACACCGCGCAGATGCTGACGCTGGACAAGGTGAACGAGCTCACCCAGCCGCACTGGGTCTGCTCCGGCGCGGGCGCGCGCCGCGAGCTCGGCTGGGAGCCGCGGGTCCAGTGGGCCCAGGGCGTTCAGGAAGCGGTGAAGTGGTACCGGGCCGAAGGCTGGCTCTGAGCCCTACGCGGCGAACTGGCGGTTGGGGAGCAGGCGCGCGATGGTGTCGCGCAGATCGCGCACGGTGCGGATCTTGGAGAGCTCCTCGTCGGGGATTCGCACCTCGAGCTTCTCCTCGAACCAGCTGACCAGCTCCATCACGGCGACGGAATCCATCCCCAGGCTGCCGATGACCGTGTCGGCGCTCAGGTTGGGCAAGCGGCGGTTGTCCACCTCGAAGGCGGCCTGCTTGAACATCTCGATGACGTCGATGCGGTCGGCCATCCTTCACCCTCCGAAGAGCTTGCGGACTTCGTGCCGCGCCCGGCCCATGAAGGACATCGCCAGGTGCCGCGCCATGGCCAGCCGGCCATTGGCGCTCCGTCCGCCGCGGCCGATGGTGCCGTTCAAGTACTGATCGCGCGTCTTGCGCCGCTGCAGCTTGCCGGAGGAAGTCTTGGGGAGGCTGCCGGGCACGACCAGCGCGACGTCCGAAACCGCCAACTGCAGCTCCTCGCTCACGCGCGCCACGATCTGCGCCTTCAGCGCGTCGGGAGTGGCCGTGCGCGATTCCGCGGCCACGATGATCTCCTCCGAAGCCGCGCCCGGCCGCGTGAACACCACCGCGCTTCCCCTGCGCACGCCGGGGATCTCGTCCACCAGCCACTCGATGGTTTGCGGGTAGTAGTTGCGGCCGTTGACGATGAGGATGTCCTTGATGCGCCCGGAGACGTAGACCTCGCCGTCCGCCATGTAGCCGAGGTCCCCGGTGTGCAGCCATCCGTCCCGGAACGCGGCGCGGGTCGCTTCCGGATTCTCCCAGTAACCGGCGGTGACGCTCGGTCCCCGGAAACAGAGCTCGCCCACGTGCCGCTCGGGGAGGAGCCGGCCCTTCTCGTCCTGCACCGACAGCTCGTGCCCGGGGAAGGCGCGGCCGCAGTTGACCACCTCGAGGAAGGACGCTCCGTTGGAGATGGGCGTCGCCTTGGCCTCCTTGTGGTAGCGGTCGGCGTCGATGCGGTCGGTGCGCAGCGGCTCGTCCAGGCCGATGAAGGACATCGCCAGCGTGGCTTCCGCCATCCCGTAGCAGGGCAAGAGCGCCGTCGGCTTCAGTCCGGCCGGCGCCATCGCGGCGGTGAATGCGCGCAGCGTGCCGGCGTTGATCGGCTCCGCGCCGCATCCGAACACGCGCACGCAGGACAGGTCCCAGCGCGCGATCTGCTCCGGCCGGGCGCGCTTGTTGACCAGCGCGTAGGCGAAGTTGGGGGCGAAGGTCATCGTGCCCCGATGCCTGTGCAGGGTCTCCATCCACAGGGTGGCGTTCTTGATGAAGCTCAGCGTGGGGATGAAGGCGGTGGAAATGCGGAAGCAGAGCGGCGAGAGCACGAAGCCGATCAGCCCCATGTCGTGGTACAGCGGCAGCCACGACACCGCCTTGTCTTCCGGTCCCCCGCGCAGACCGTCGCGGATGATCGCCTTGCAGTTGGCGGCGAGACTGCCGTGCGTGACCATCACGCCCTTGGGCAACGCCGTGCTCCCCGAGGTGAACTGCAGGAAGGCGACGTCGTCGCCGCGCACCTCCGCCGCATCGGGCAACGGAGCGCCGGGATCGGCGGTCAGCTCCTCGGCCGCGATCACCTTCTCGATGCTGGGGATGCGTCCTACCGCGGACCAGAGGACCTTGGCGACCCGGTCGGTGGTCACCAGCACCCGCGGCTTCGCCACGTTCAGGATGCTGACCAGCGAGTCCATGAACGCGTCGAGCTTTCCCATCGAGAGCGGCGGATAGAGCGGGACCGGGATCAACCCGCCCCAGAGGGCGCCGAGGAAGGCGGGGACGAAGTGCTCGCCCTCGGGGATGACCAGCGCCACCCGATCGCCCCGGTGGAGGCCCGCTTTCGTGTAGTGCGCCGCGCGGCGCTGCGCCCAGATCCGCAGATCGTGGAAGGAGACGAACAGATCCTCGCCCGGCCCCTTCGCGCCGACGAAGGTGAAGCCGCCTTTGCGATCGCCTTCGCAGGCATTCAGGGCAGGGACGACGCCGATCATGGGCGCCCCGTGTAAACGGCGGCAGGCTGCGTCGTCAAGAGAACAGTCAGGGGCGCGCTTCCATTGGGCTCGGCCGGCGGCGGGGTGGTTGCATCAGCTTGACCAGCACCACGCCCGCGACGAAGCCGCCGACGTGTGCCCAGACGGCCACGCCGCCGGTCTCTACCGGAGCGCCCAGCGTCCCCACTCCTTCCAGGAGCTGCATGAGGAACCAGAACACCAGGTAGACCAGGGCGGGGATCTCCACGAACCATGGAAAGATGATGATCGGGATCAGCGTCAGGATGCGCGAGCGGGGGAAGGTGACGAGGTAGGCGCCGAGGACCCCCGCGATGGCGCCGGAAGCGCCCACCGTGGGGAGGGTGGAGGTGGGGCTGAGGACGACGTGCGTGATCCCGGCCGCGGCGCCCGCCGCGATGTAGAAGACCAGGTAGCGCAGGTGGCCGAGGCGGTCCTCGACGTTGTCGCCGAAGATCCACAGATACAGCATGTTGCCGATCAGGTGCAGCCAGCCGCCGTGCCAGAACATGCTGGTGAAGAGCGGGAGGAAGCGCATCGGGTCGAGCGGATTGCCCGGCCAATAGACGAAGCGCCGCGGGATCAGGCCGTAAGCGTGGACGAACCGCTCGATGTACGGGCCGAGCGCGATCTCGTGCAGGAACACGAGCACGTTGACCAGGATCAGCGCGACCGTCACCACCGGCGCCGTGCGCGAGCGGATGGTGTCGCGGATCGGGATCACTCTTCCTCCATAACGCACCTGACCCCGATGCGCCTGCGTCCAACGGTTGCGTCGGCTAGGCGAGACGGGCGGCCAGCCCGGCGAGGTCCGGGACGACCAGGTCGGCCGGCCCCGGCCTCATATGCGGCCGCTGTACGAACACGCAGGTGAGGCCGAGGGACCGCGCGGTCCGATGGTCGTAGTCCGCGTACGCGGAGACGTGCCACCAATCGCGGCCTGGCTCGACGCCCATGCGCTTCGCGGCCGCTCGCCACATCTCCGGGTCGGGCTTGTATTTGCCCACTTCGCCCGCGCAGATCCAGCCGTCCATCGCGAATCCGAGCTGCGCCTCGATCTGGGGGCGATGGGCCGGATCGCTGTTGGTCAAAGCCGCGCAAGGGGCCACTGTCCGCAGCCGGCGCATCGCCTCGGCCGAATCGGGAAACAACGGCCAGGTGCCCGCCGACGCCCCGATCCGGTCCGCCTCCGCCTTTGAGAGGCCGAGCTCGTCCACCAGGGAGAGGGATGCGATCTCCGCATAGGGCCGGAACCGCTGCCGCTCCAGCTCTCCCTGGCGATCGATGATCCGGTCGAAGGCGGCGTCCTCGAGGCGGCCTCCGAGCGCTTCGCGCAGCCCGCGCCGCCAGTCGAGGACGGTGCCGAAGAAGTCGAATGTGAGCAGCGCGATTGACATGGCCGCGCCAGTTTGGCACGGAACGCCTGTGCCTGCCCGGATGAAGTTCTGCCCGGCCTGTGCGAGCCCGCTGGCGGCCCGCGAGGTGGAGGAGCGCAGCCGGCTGGTCTGCTCCAGCGATTCCTGCGACTACGTGTTCTATGACAATCCCGCGCCGGTGGTGGCGGCGCTGGTCGAGCACGGGGCCACCGTCCTGCTCGTCCGCAACAAAGGCTGGCCGGAGAAGTGGTACGGGCTCGTGTCCGGATTCCTGGAAAAGGGGGAATCGCCGGAGCAGGGCGTCCTGCGCGAGGTGAAGGAAGAGATCGGGCTCAAGGGCGAGATCGTCTCCTTCATCGGCGCGTATCCGTTCTACGAGAACAACCAGGTGATCCTCGCCTACCACGTGCGCGGGCACGGAGAGATCGTCATCGGCGACGAGATCGCCGGCGTGAAAGCGGTGCCGCCCGACAAGCTGCGGCCCTGGCCGCTGGGGACCGGCCAGGCCGTTCGCGACTGGCTCGCGGCTCGCGGAGGCCTCGGGCCGACGGTGGCCTGAGTTGAGGCTCGCCCTGGCGATCCTGTTGGCCGCGACGCCGGCCCTCGCCGTCGATCCGTACGAGATCCAGATCTATGACGGGTCGGCCGACGCCCCCGGACAGGCGGGCCTCGAGGTGCACGTCAACCGCCCCAACGGCGGCCCGCTGCATCTGACCTTCGAGCCCTCCTATGGGATCACCGAGTTCTGGGAGCTGGGCGGCTACTTCCAGACCGCGGACGGCCGTTACGAAGGAGTGAAGCTCCGCAGCAAGTTCGTCACGCCCGAGTGGTTGTTTCCCGGCTTTCGCTTCGGGCTGAACTTCGAGCTTTCGCGCATTCCCAACGAAGGCTGGGGCGGAGAGATCCGGCCGATCCTCGCCTGGGAGAACGATCGGTTCCTGGTGGCGGTGAACCCCATCGTCAGCTTCCCCGCCGAATTCGAGCCGGGTGGGATGGCGAAGGTGAAGTTCGGGATGTTCGGCGCGGGGTTCGAGTACTACGCCGCTCCCGCGGAGAACGTGCAGTACCTGTTCGAGACGCTGGACCTGTTCGGGGTCAAGGACGTGGAAGTGAACCTGGCGGTCGGCGAAGGCCTCACCTCGGCGAGCCAGTCGCTGATCTTCAAGATGATCCTCGGCTACGCCTTCTGAGGCTTCGACTTGCGGTTCTCGAGGATCTTGAGGAAAGAGCGGCTGCGGAGCTCGTCGAGGGTGAGCCCGGTGGCGAGCGCCTCCTGCTCGGTGAGGGCGCCGCAGTTCACTCCGCGGAGGAAGAAGTTGAGCAGGCCCTGGCCGGTGGCCGCGTCGTCGAAGGTGTCGCCGTGCAGCGTCGCCTGCGCCGCCTTGCTGATGAAGTTGCGCAGCCGCTCGCTGGTGGCCGGCAAGCTGCGGAGGAAGAAGGCGTAGACGGTGCCGTAGCGGCTGGGCAGCTGCCCGGGATGCAGGTCCCAGCCCTGGTAGTAGCCGTTCGCCAGCGAGTGTCGCGTGTCGTCCGCGTGCAGGCGCCAGGCGGCGTGCACCGCGCGGGCGTTCTCGCGCTTCTGCTCCTCGGTGAGCGAGTCGCCCTTGTGGGGCGCGACCGGCATGGTGGTGGTGGCGCCGTCGGAGAGGAAGACCCCGGTGCCGGCGTAGGCCACCTTCATCATGTGCTTGGCGAAGTCGCAAGCGGGGTGGCGCATGGCCTGGTACGCGGCGGTGATGTCGCACGAGGCCGTGTAGTCGTAGGTCCCGAAGTGCGCGCCGGTCATGCGGCCCTTGGCGGCGCGCAGGAGCTTGGGGAGCATGGAGGTGCCCTCGGAGTCGAGGATCGACTGCGTCGTCTCCACCATGCACTCGAGCTTCAAGGCGCCTTTGCCGAAGGCCAGCGTGGACTCCAGCGCCTCGAGGGCGGCGACCAGCACCGAGACCTGCTCGGGCGCCGTGATCTTCGGAAGCGTGACCACGAAGTTGGGCGGCAGCTTGTGGTCGAGCTTGCTGAGGAAGAGGTCCAGCGTGCGCAGCGCTCTTCCCGCCAGCTCGCCGCTCAGCGACTTGATGCGGATGCCGATGAAGGGGCTCAGGGTACCGTTCTTCAGACCCTTGGCGCATTCCTGCGCGGCCTGCGCCGCGTGGCCGTCCTCCTCGGCGTCGCCGCGGATGCCGTAGCCGTCCTCGAAGTCGATGCGGAAGTCCTCGACGGCCTCGCGCTTCAGCTTCTCCTGGACGCGGGCGTAGACGGTCTCGGCGACGCCCGGGTCGATGCCGATCGCCTCCGCGAACGTCGAGGCGTTGGGGGCGTACTGCGCCAGCGCCTTCGAGGCGAGGTCGCCGAGCTTCTTCGTCGTGTCGCTCTTGAACAGGTGCGACCCGCCGTAGACGGTGTGCACCGGCTGCCGCATACCGGACTCGCCGGGGTACAGGCGCGCGAACGCGTCGTGCTGCGCCTTCAGCCGTGCCGCGAGCTCGCGCAGCGTCTGCTCGGGAAGGGTGGTCTGGGCCATGGCGCCTGTGTATCAACTCTGCCGCGCTGCGGCATCCCAGGGCGCGGCGCGACTGTCGCGAGAGTGACGCGCTGGACGGCGATCGACGGGCGCGCTAGCCGCGGCCGCCGAAGGCGGCTTAGCGGCTACGTTTGAGTATGATCATTCCTTGTCGGTCGTGAGATTTGTTCTGGGAGGGCGGGCGGTGCCGAAGGTCCCTGAAGAACGCGGTCTTGCGCGCAGCCTCGATCGGACCCGCCGTGCGCTGGCGAAGAGGAGCGGAACCTCGCCGGCACCCGGTGGCCGCCGATCGACTTCGGGTCCGCTGGCGCAGTCGTTCGCCGTGGCCGCGATCGTGCTCTTCATCCTCTACTTCAAGCTCGGGCTCCCGTGGCTGCTCTGGCTGGCGCTGGCTTTGGCCGCGGGTGGAGGACTGCTGTTCCTGGCCCCGCAAGCGCTCCCGTTCCTCGGTCCGCTGGGCTTGTTCGACACGGAAGGAGGAGGAGCCCAGATCGGGATGGGCGCCAGCGTCGCGTCGGATGCGGTGCTCGAGCCCGGCGCGCGCGTCGAGATGGGCGCCGACGTGGGGCCGCGGGCGGTGGTGCGCGCGGACGCGCTGGTGAGGATGGGCGCGAGCGTCGGGGCGGATGCGGTGATCGAGCGCGGGGCGGTCGTCTCCTGGGGAGCGAGCGTACAGAAGGGCGCGGTGGTCGAGGCGGGCGCGACGGCTGGCGCGGGCTCCGACGTGCTCGCGGGTGCTCGCGTTCCCGCGGGAATGTGGCTGCGGCCGGGGTCGAC
>WNFP01004216.1_pt1 | contig 11564 bp, 13 predicted proteins | sample 5400201 | NCBI WGS metagenome assembly WNFP01 (sample SAMN13153355, study PRJNA577476) | soil metagenome | isolation source: 115 cm saprolite under Madrone tree | place: USA:California | collected 2016-06-14
TGGAAGCCGCGCGACAGGAAAAGTCCAAACAAACATGGCAAACATCAATGTAACGGTTTACGATTCAACTGAAAATAAGCGGGTGCCGGTGGAATTGCCGGACGATGCCCCGGCCAACCGCATTATTGCCGTGCTGGTGGAGAAGCTACAGCTTCCGCAGAACGGTCCAGACGGCGCTCCGCTGAGCTACAAATTTCATCATAAAAATTCGGGCCGCCAGGTCCAGGATTCACAGACCCTGGCCGATGCAGCCGTAAAAGACGGCGATATCCTGCGCCTGCAACCGGAAATTACCGCTGGAGCGCGATGAGCAAATCCACTGCAGCGCCGGCCGGGCCAGCTTCTGCGGACGAGGACCGGTTCAGCCGGTTTCGGCTCATCGGCTGGTGGGACCAGGAAAAGCTGCGTTCGGCCCGGGTTCTGGTCATCGGCGCCGGGGCGCTGGGAAATGAAATCCTGAAGAATCTGGCGCTTCTCGGTTTCGCGAACATCGTGATTGTCGATCTTGATTCCATTGAAGCATCCAATCTTTCCCGCAGCATTCTCTATCGCGCTTCGGATGTGGGACGGCGCAAGGCGGACGCGGCCGCAGATGCAGTCAAAAACATTTTTCCTGAAGCGCGGGTCCACCCGATTACCGCCAATGTGGTGCATGGGCTCGGGCTGGGGCTGTTTGCATGGGCTGATGTTGTGCTGGCCGGTCTTGACAATCGCGAAGCCAGGCTCTGGATCAATCGCTCCTGCTGGAAGATGAACAAGCCGTGGATTGATGGCGCCATCGAAGGCATCAACGGCCTGGCGCGGGTTTTTATTTCGGGCGAGCCGCCCTGTTATGAATGCACGCTGGGAGAAACGGATTGGGCCATCCTGAATAAGCGGATGTCATGCAATCTGCTGGCCCTGGAAAGTGACACTGAAGGCAAGGTGGCCACTACACCGACCATATCTTCCATCATCGCCGGCCTGCAAGTGCAGGAGGCGGTGAAGCTTCTGCATGGCCTCCCGGTGCTTGCCGGCAAGGGTTTCATTTTTGAAGGGCTCAATCACACGTCGTACAAAGTGGAGTACACGGAGAACCCCGACTGCATGAGCCATTACACGTTCGCGGAGGTGGTTTCTGTTGCCCAGCCATCGCGAGAACTCACGGTGGAGCAATTGCTTGCCCATGCCCGGAAGGACCTGGGCACTCAGGATGTTGTCCTGGAGTTCAGCCGCGACGTGATTCATAAGCTGGTTTGTCCGGGGTGCGGCGCAGAAGAGGAATTGTTCGCCCCTGTGGGTGCAGTGCCCTATGCGCGCGGCAAATGCCCCGTAGATGGACAGATGCGCGCGGTCATCACCGCCCACAGTTACAGCGGCAAGGAGCCTTTTGGCGGCCGCACGCTGGACCGCCTGGGGCTGCCGGTTTTCGATGTGTTTACCGCCCGTTCACCGGAGCGTGAAATAGCGTATCTGCTTGCGGGCGATGAAAAAGAAATCCTGGGCCAGATGGCGATGGGAGCGTCTCACTAATGGCGAAACAGGCCAAAGTACAGGTAAGAGTATCGACGCAGCCGGTGGTGGTGATAGAGGCCGAGGTGGCCCGCCAGATCCGCCAGCATTGCCGCACCTCCATGAAGGCCGAGGTGTGTGGAGTGCTGATCGGCAGCACCGAGCAAGAGCGTATGACGGTGGAAGCCTGCATTGCTGGCGTAAATGCCGCCCAGGGCGGCGCACACGTCACTTTTACCCAGGATACCTGGGAGCATATTTACAAGATCAAGGACAAAGAATATCCGGATGACAAGATTGTCGGTTGGTACCACTCGCATCCGGGGTTCGGTGTCTTTCTCTCCGAACACGATCTCTTTATCCAGCAGAACTTTTTCTCCAACCCGCAGCAGATTGCCTGGGTTTATGACCCGCACACCGATGAAGAAGGATGTTTTGGCTGGATTGGCGGCAACATTGAGAAGCTTTCCGCGATCCGCGTGGGGTTTTCCCAGAGTGTTGCGATCTCCGCGCAGCTCCAAAGTGATTTTGAGGAGAGTGACGGAACTGCCCTCGACGCGATGATGCAATCTCAGCATAGCAAGGAGATCAGGCAGGGGCCCGCATGGGTGCGATGGTCGGGCCGTGTTGTGGGATATCTTGCCGTGGTCCTGCTTGGGTTCGTAGGAGGCTTCGTCCTGCGTGACCGGCAGGTGGGCCCGATCGTAGATCGCTGCGAGTTGTTGCTGGAACATCCGGCCGAGACATGCCGTGCCCTTTTCCAGCCATATATGACGCCGCCTTTTGCTCCTGAAGCATCCGGTGCGCCTGGCCAGGTTCCCGGGCAACCCGCGACTGGGAAGCAGCAGGAAAAGCCTCCGGCGGAAAAGGGGAACAATGCCCAACACTGATGACAAGCCGGCACTGAAGATCACTTTGGATGACCTGGCGAAAGTGGAGTTGCCGCCAGACCGGCCTGCGGGCGCCATGATGCCTGTGGCTGCCGGTTCAAAGCAGTACGGAAACATTGCCGCACCGGCAGACGCGCCGGCTTTAGCAACAGAAGATAAGCCGCACTTCTTTTTGCAGGGCTGGTTCTATTTGGGAGTGGCCGGACTCATCGGAGCGTTGATCGGCTGGGGAATGTGCGAGCCTTTTTTTGTCGATCAGGGCCGGACACGGTTTAGCCTGGCGGATTTTCTTATGCTTCCGCTCGTTGTCATGTTTACCTGCGCGGGATTGGGTGTGGCGGAGAGCATTGTTGAACGTTCCGCCAACAAAGCGCTGGTCCGCGGGCTTCTGGGATTGGCGTTGGGCGCCGTGTTTGGTTTTATCTTTGATATCGCAGCGAACTTTGTTTACGGGCTTGGCAGGTATTTTATCTATGCCATGGGTGTAGAGACAGCCCACAATCCGGCCTACTGGATCGTGCGCGGCATTGCCTGGGCGGTCTTTGGCATTGCCGGAGGCATCGTCTATGGTCTGGTGGACCGTTCCGGGCAAAAGACGAAGTATGGAATTCTGGGCGGTTTGCTGGGCGCAGGGCTGGGAGGCATGGTATTTGATCCCATCAGTTTTGCGACAAAAACCGGAAGCGTGAGCCGCGGCGTCGGCTTTGGCTTGCTTGGTTTGGCTACGGGCGTGGCCATCGGCATTGTGGAGAGTGCGTTAAAAGACCGGTGGCTTTACGTGGCTTCAGGTCCCCTCGCCGGAAAGCAGTTCATCCTTTATAAACCCATTACCACCATCGGCAGCAGCCAGGCTTCTGACATTTACTTGTTCAAGGACGCCTCGATTCTCCCGCAGCATGGGGTCATTGAGATGCGTGGTGCGCAGACTTTTCTTCGCGCGGATGGTCCCATCTTTGTATCCGGCGCGCCCACGCGTAACCGCGCGTTACAGAGCGGTGATCTGATACAGATTGGACGCTACGCATTTCACTTCCGCGAAAGGCAGAGAAACTGATGGCCGATCCGGTTTGTCCCTATTGCCGCATGCCGTTTACCGAAGGCGCTCCGCCCAGGATTTTCTGTACTGCCTGCGGCACGCCGCACCATGAGGATTGTTACCGGGAAAATGGCGGCTGCACGGTCTTTGGCTGCGCGCGCGCGCCCGCGGACGATCCTAAGTTGCAGGTTTCCTCCAATGACCTGAACGCCGTTATCATGCCGGTACAACGACAGGTTCCTGTGGTGCAGCCTCAGGCCGCTCCTGCGCAAGCAGCCGCGTCTGCGCCACAATATCCACCCTCAATTTATGGCGGACCGCTTGGCTTGGGGCAGGCTGCCGCTCCATCTGCTACTCCTGTTGCGGCCCCGGCCCAGTCTGCACCGCCGTTTGCGGTGCAAGCTGCAACCGGCTACCAGGGTGTGCCTTTTCCTATTGCTTATGGCGTATCGCATAAGAGCAGGTCAACCTTTATTGTTCTGGGAATTTTTCTGGGTTCGCTCGGCGTGCATAATTTCTATGCCGGTTATACAGGTAAAGCAGTGGGCCAGCTGTGCCTCAGCGTTTTGACGCTGGGGGCCCTTTCCATCGTTTCATGGGTATGGGCCATTGTTGAAATTTGCGTTGTCGACAGGGACAGCACTGGCCTCAGCTTCAATTGAGTCCCGTAACTTTACGGTAAGGTGAGGAATGAAATATTACATCCAGCGCGAGCTCCATGAGTACGGCCCTTATACGCTGGCTGACTTGCAGCGATATGTTGCACAAGGCAGCATTTTAATGACGGACCTCACTCGCAGCGAAGGCATGACCGAATGGGTGCCGGTTTCCCAGGTGATCGGCAACATTCCAGTTCAGGTCCCGGCTGCTGCATTTCCGCCCCCCTCGGACCCCGGTTATGGCAGTCCCGGAACACAGTATGGCGGAGGTTCTTCTTATGGCAGCACACAGGTGCCGCCCGACCTGCATTGGGCGCTGGTTCTGCTGTTATGCGTGGTAACCTGCGGGCTTTTTAGCTGGGCGTGGCTGATTGTTGAGGCTTCCTATGTTCAGAAAGTCAGGGACGGCAGCCGGGCGTTGTTGTTTGCCATCCTCTCCTGCGCCTGTTTTCTTATTGCTAATTTTTTCAATATCTTCACCAGTGCGATGAACCCGGGCATGCGTAGTCCAGTGGGCGGATTGTTGTCGCTGGTGGGATTTGTCCTTTATTTTGTTGCCGTTTTCACCATGAAGAGTGGTCTGGAGGACCATTACAACGTGGATGAGCCCATCAATCTTCAGCTCAGCGGTGTGATGACCTTCTTTTTTGCGATCTTCTATTTTCAATATCACTTCTCCCGGATTGCGCAATGGAAAAAATCGGGAGTGCTGCAACCGCAGGGCTGAATGAAGCTACGTTGGATGGTCGGAGCGGCGTCGCTGGCAGGATTCGCAGGTCTGGCTGTGGTGTATCGCTTTCCGCCCAGCGAACACTCGTTCTATCCGCGCTGCCCGTTTTATGCCGCTACGCACTGGCTGTGCCCCGGCTGCGGCTCCACTCGCGCACTGTATTCCCTGCTCCATCTGGATTTCCAGGGCGCGCTGCACGATAACGCTCTTTTCACCCTGGCTGCGCCCGTGGCCGCCCTGTGGTTTGGATTCTGCGTCTACCGGGTGATGCGCTATGATCAATTTCCGCGGTTGGAAATTTCCCGCGGCGTGGCTGTAGGCATGGCATGCGTTGCGGTCGGTTTTGCGATTGTTAGAAACATTTTGATTTCATTTTGAGTTGCTTATGCTTTCACCTCGCATCCGCCGGTTAAAACTCGATCATGAGCTGCTGTTCCAGCGTTTTGCCGGATGGCCGCTGATTCGTATTGTGGGCACCGCGGGTATGCCGCCTGAACTTTACCGCTTCCAGTATCTTGTGCGCGGCCTTTACGTTGCGCCCGACGGCGCGATCCTGGAGCGCAATGATCATCTGCTGGAAGTGAACCTGTCTCTGGGATACCCGCGGCGCGCCCCCCAATGCCGTATGTTGACGCCGGTGTTTCATCCCAACTTTGACGATAGCTCGGTATGCATCGGCGATTTCTGGGCGGCCTCAGAAGGGTTGGACGATCTCATTATCCGCATTGGCCGCATGATTTCCTATCAGGAATACAACACCAAGAGCCCACTGAATGGCCTGGCCGCAAAATGGGCGGCCCAGAACAACCATTTGCTGCCAGTGGACGCGCGCGCCTTGGCGCCGCCGCTTGCAGGAGAGACTCCCGCGCCATTTTCCAATGGGGGCGCAGTATCTAATTCGCTAACATCAGAGCCGGCGCCCGCATCCACCCCACACGCAGCCACGGAACCCCAGCCCAATCCGGGAATTCGTTCGGGTGATCCGTGGGAGCAGAAGATTGTAATTCCTTAACTGGATTGGCACTGTTCATTGCACAGACCAAAAAGACTACAAAGGGTTTCTCTGAATAATGTTGCGTGTCCGGCTGCGAATTGCAGACGGACCGGGATTGGCGCAGTGAATCACCGGAGTGATCGATTCGGCTGATTTTCTTTGGTTGAAGCTCCCCTCGTTCTGGATTTGTAAAATCTTTGTCGCTTTCTTTCGTTCCCAGGTTCTGCGTAGTAAACTTCATCGAAATTTGTGAGCTGCTTTCCGCAGTCTCTGAATGATAAATACGGCTTCTAAAAAAAATATTAAATCTTTCAACAGTATTGCATTAACGAATTAACAATTCATCTGTAAGCAGGCTTCTTCTGTTCACTTTTGCTTTAACAGACGCAGCATATTCCACAAACGAGGTCGGAAAAATGAAACAGTCCCGGGGGTACAGATTTCTATCAGCTTTTCTCTTCGTAATGTTGGCCGCCAATTTCCTCATGGCACAGAAGGTGCGCGAAGGAAGCGTTCCGGAAGGCCAAAAGATGGTGCCAGCAGGTGACGGCAGCGCGATCGCGGTACCTGTCGATCCTTCCGCCATCGGCCAGGCAGTTGTTACCGGCAATGGCATCAATTACAACGGCGGCCCAGTGCTGAAAGGCAATCCGGTTCCAATTTATGTTATCTGGTATGGCAACTGGAACGGCACAGGGTCTAATACTCAGGCCACGGTCAGCTTGATTGACACCTTCCTCAACAGCCTGGGGAACTCAGCAATTGAGCTGGTCAATACCACCTACGGCGACACCACCGGCAACGTGAGTGGTAACCTGAACTTGGGCGGGCAAATATTTGACACTGGCTCCCAGGGAACCAGACTAACCAACAATAAGCTTTCCGCGATTGTCTCCAGGTCACTGAGCAACGGATTGCCCACGGACGCCAACGGTGTGTACCTTGTGCTGACTTCGTCGAACGTCAGCGAGCAAGGCTTCTGCACACAGTTCTGCGGTTTCCATACTCGTCAAACGCTTAACGGCGTTGACATTAAATGGGCCTTCGTCGGCAACACGGACCGCTGCCCCGCCAATTGCTCAATCCAGGCCACGGGCCCGAACAGCCCCGCTGCTGGCGTGGGTGGTGCGGACGGCATGTCCAACGTGATCACGCATGAGACCGAGGAAGCGATTTCTGATCCTGACCTGAACGCCTGGTTTGATGCAAATGGCCAGGAAAATGCCGATAAGTGCAACTTTACCTTTGGCACTACAACGACTTGTACCTCTGGAAGCCTTTGCACCGCTGCTGCGGATGCTGCCGGAGCCAAATTCAATCAATCATTTGGCAACCATGACTGGATGGTCCAGCAAAACTGGGAAAACAAGAATGGCGGCGCTTGCGTTCAGCATCTCTAAAATGTAGTTGACTCGAAAGGGCCGCCTATACTGTGGCCTGTTTAGGCCCGTCCGCTTCGGTGGGCGGGTTTTTCTTTGTGTAAACTCGCATCCATATCACGGGAGATAACTCGAGATGCCCATTTGGTTTGTTCAACGCCTATGCTCAGTCCTGTTCGCAGTTACGCTTTTAGCTTCGGCGCAGGAGCCGGTAAAACCCACGCTGAACCCTCGTATCATTACCGCCACCAAGCAGGTTACGCTCTTCTCAGGCCTGGAGAGGCAAATGCTGCAGGCCATCCAGAAGAAGGACAAAGCAACGCTGGGGGCCATGTTGCAGGATGACTGCACGATTGAACTGCCTGATGCTGATCCCCTGGCCGGCGATGAATGGGTGGATTCAGTGATGGCCCAGGACTACCACCTCAAGTCGTTTGTGGTCCGGCAGATGTCAGCAGTTGACCTGGGGAATGCCGTGGTAGTGAAATTTGACCGCATTCAGGAGGCGGGTTCCAAAAGCGCTTCTGACAGCGGCGAGTTCTTCGTGGTAGATGTCTGGAAGAAAAATGGCGATATCTGGAAGCTGGCAAACCGGTACGTTGCCAAAATCAGTTCCGTTCCCTGGATGCCAAACGTTTCTCCCAGGCCATCCGGCCGGCAATGAGCTTTCTATTTATGACCGGTTGGCTTCTTCCAGCAGAGACTGCAATGTGTCAGTATCCTGCTTGCCGGCGTCAGTGATCACATAGTATTGCAATCCGCCCTGCTGCCAGCCCTTTACCGTGAAAGCATGATTCGTTGCCGAGGGCTGGCCGTGAACGTCTTTGGCCTGAAAAATGAAAACTGAGAGCTTATGCTGGCGGATCTGATACACAAGCTCGGCGCCCGGAGCGTGCTGAGCGTAAACCATCCTTCCGCCCACTAGAGTAAAAGGTGAATCGGCGGCCAGTTCCGGCGGATTAAATGTAAAAGGAAGTTTCCCCTGATACCACGGCTTGACCACATGCTTGTTACTGGAGATTACATCCACAGGATTGGCGCTGGCCAGCATGGTCACATGCTGGTCCACTAATTGTGCAACGGTCGAATCCTCTCCCCGCAAAGGTGAGAGCCGGGAAACGCCGAGCGCGATCACCAGCAGCAGGCATACAGCTGCCAGCCCCCACTGCAACCAGCTGCGTTCCCTTGTCTCGGGATGAATTTGCCTGCGGACGTCGGCATAAAGCTGCGGAGGCGCACTGAAACGCTTGCCTGCCAGGCGTACCGCTTTCTTCAGCAGCTCCTGCTCCATGACCAGGTCAGAACAGTTCACGCACTCTTGCAGATGGCCGGCAAAAAGCTGTTGAGCTGCCGGTTCCAATTCACCATCCACATATAAGCTGATTTTTTCCTGCCATCCGCATTTCATGACCTTATACCTATAACTTTCTTGCTGCCCACGGCCGCTATGATCTGATCGCGAACTTGTTTCCGGGCCCGCGCCAGCCGGGACATTACCGTGCCAATTGGAATGTCCAGCGTTTCGGCAATCTCCTGATACCGCATCTCCTGCATGTCCGCGAGCAGAATGACCTCTCGGAAAACGGGGGAAAGGCCGGCAATGGCCGTTTGTACCAGTTGCGTATCAGCGCGGCGTAGCATGGCCAGTTCGGGAGTGTCAGGGGAGATGACCGAATCTTCAAATCCTTGTTCGTCCTGCTGCGCGGTATTGCGCCGTTCCAGCCCGGTCCTGCTGGTAAGAAAAGTGTTACGTAGAATCCTGAACATCCACGCGCGGAAATTTGTTCCGGAACGAAAAGAGGCGAACCCTTTCAGGGCCTTTAAAAAAGTCTCCTGGACCAGGTCATGGGCCTCATCCGCGTCACCGCTCAGCCAGCACGCGAAGTTGTACAACCCATCCAGCAGCGGAAGGGCCAGCTTTTCAAAGTCCTTATTGTCCAGGCCGCTCACGTCCCCTCTTGAAATAACGATAGCGGCCATATTCTATTCCCTCGGGCACTTTTCCTGCCAATAAATCAGTTACCTGGGTAACTTTGTCATGGTCATGCCGAAGCTACCCAGGGCCTCCGCGGCCTGTTATTGCACCACAACTTTGGCCGTCATCTGGGGGTGGATGGTGCAAGAATAGCTGTAAGTTCCCGGTTTTGTGAATGTGTAGGAGAAGTCTTGATCTGTACTCAGCACCTTGGACCTAAAGCCCTTTTCCTCGCCGACGATGTTGTGGGGGATATCATCTTTATTGACCCAGTGTACGGTGCTGCCCACGGGCACGGTGATGGACGTCGGCGAGAAGGCAAAGTTATTAATCTTGACCTCTGAGGCCGTTTTCTCTTCGGCGCTGCTGGCCCCAGCCGTCTTTGGCCGAATCACCACCATCAGGACCATGAGCACAAGTGCGGACACGCTCAATACACTAACCGTTCGTTTCATAGCAGCTATTGCTCCTTTTTGTTCTTTGCTCAGATTGCCCAAAGCCTATGGCTTTTCAGCACCTTCTGCTCAAAGCTGTGTCGGCGCCCGTAACCCAAAGACGCCTTTTTACAGAACTCGCATTTCTTGCGCGATGAACCTTGCCTTAATAACTGAGCAAACGGCGGGAATATTCCCCATGCCCCAGAAAACTTCAGCATGCGCTCTTGCTGGGCGCTTTCCAGGATGCATCACGGCCCATAACACACAATGCCTGCAACAATATGCACCTATATTTTTAATATTTTTATGTGATTTTCTTGCATGTTCAGCCGTCTGATGGTCCTGGTCCTTGCACGCTATTCAGGGCAAACCCGTTTGGGGTTGACATACACATGCGCTTTCCGTGGACATACCCTTTCGTACACTCGGTAAATTCAATGCGAGCTGATAGCATACGGATGCCACTGAAGTAATCTGGAGAGATCGTTGATACCCTCAATTCGCTCGAATGCTGTATTTCTAAGTGTTTTGTTGATGGCTCTCCTGAGTACCGGCACGCTGCAGGGGCAAAAAGGGGCAAAAACTCCGTCCGTGGATGATCGGCTGGCGCAATCCTACCGCGCCATGTATAACCTGCACTTCCAGGAAGCATTCAAAGCGGCCGACGAAGCTAAAGCCATTGCGTCGGATGATCCATTGCCATTTGTCGCTCAAGCCTGGGTAGCATTCTTCCGCGAACTGGACCGCCTGCACGCCCTGCGCAGTGAAGTTTTTTCCACCGACGATAATTTCAACAGTCGTACGTCCTACGCGTGGGATGCCGGGAACAAGAAGATCTTTGATAGCGCTTTGGACAACGCAGAAAAGCTGGCCCAGGCCCGTTTAGACCGGGACAAGAATGATGGCCGGGCGCTGCTGGCCCTGGCGCTGACCAATGGCTTGCGCGGTGATGATCTTGGTTTGTTCACCAAGAAGGACCTCAAAGCCCTTTCCTATATCAAGGCTGCCACCAGCTATGGAGAACGGCTGCTGGCGCTGTCGCCGGAAGCCTACGATGCTTATCTGGCCACGGGCCTGGGAAAATACGTGATTGGCCGGCGATCAGCCCCGGTACGCTGGGTGCTGCGTATGGGTGGATATAAAGGCGATGAGCAGGAAGGCATTAAAGAGCTGGCCATTGCGGCGGAGCATGCCCGATATCTTGCGCCCTTTGCGCGTATCCTGGTGGCTTTTGAGGACGTGCGCCGCAATAATCCAACGGAAGCGCGCAGAAAGCTGGAACAGCTGCATCAGGAATTTCCCAACAACCCTCTGTTTCTTGAGGAACTGGGAAAGCTCAATCACACCTCAGCGCAATTGATTCACAACGGGAATTGACGCCGCGCCCTGAATCCTTCCACTCGATTTGTCCTGAACAAAAACCACTGCGCGTATATCATCGCGCTTCCAATCCCCGTGAAGATTGAACGGAATGCTGGCCTGGAACCTGCCCTGTTGCAGCTCGCCCAGCAGTTGCAACCGGCGGACGACCGCGGCATGATGCAGAACGCGGCCATCATTTTCACCGGCGCCTACTCTGGTGGCGAGATTGTCTTCCGTGAGGGCCAGCAGTACACCAGCGGCTTCAACTCTTGAGGCGGACGTGATTTCTACATTGAGTTTGTCTGCATTGGACACAAAGATCTTTATCTGCGTCCGTTGCTCGTTGCCTGCCGCCTCTGCGATTGTGCTGCGCGCCCGGTCTGCGCTGCTGCCGACGAATTCCCGTTCCCCATTCACTACCAACTGGGGCGTGTATGGGCCGTCCACATGCAGCCAGCGGACATATTGCTCTTGCCGGTGGCTGAAGTCGGCGGTGGAAAAGCGGTCCTTCCATCCCAGCGAATTCCAATAGTCCACATGGAACCCCAGCGGAATGACTTCAATATGCTGCGCGGCAAAGTCCTGCCGCAAGTGTCCCAGCAACTCGTCCG
>WNFP01004217.1_pt1 | contig 11563 bp, 11 predicted proteins | sample 5400201 | NCBI WGS metagenome assembly WNFP01 (sample SAMN13153355, study PRJNA577476) | soil metagenome | isolation source: 115 cm saprolite under Madrone tree | place: USA:California | collected 2016-06-14
AAAGATTCAACGCCGATGGAGACATCTTCTGACGATCACTTGAGAGAATTGTGTCGAGTGTCGTCCGCGCATCGTTGCGGCGGTTATTCTCCAATAGCAGGCGCACGCTATGAAATGCCAGAGTAGGATAAGCCGGCGAAGTGCGATCGACCCCGGCCGCCGCGCCCAACAGAGCATCAACTTTTGCTTGTGGTCCGGTAGCCTTGGAAATCGCCGCTACTAACCACTGCAAAGACTTACTCTTCTCCCAGCGTTCGTTTGCGTGAGCCAGGGCCGCCGGTGACGAATCCTGGAAGGTAACCACCCAGTCCGTAAGTTCATCGCTGGTTAAACCCGCTGGTAGTTGCGGCCTTTTGGTGTCGTCGTCTGTCTCCAGATACTTGTCCAACAGAACGGTATAGTCCCAGACGTCCTGTTTGAAATCGGTGCTGGCGTCGGGCATCAATAAGCTGCGGGCGAGCTCATGAACCTTCTCTTCGGGGTGCAATCGTAAGCGCACAAGGTTCAGGAGCCGAGTCGCAGCATGATGCGACGTCGCAAGTGAACTGTCTTTGAGGATCGCATTCAGTCGAGTTTCCGCTTCGGCCAGAGCGGGCTGGCCGTCTTCTTCTTTGTCGGCCAGACTTCCTTTGCGTAACAGAGAACGAGCGGCGAGATATCCGGTCTTGTCGCGCCAGGGCGAAGATTTGTCCTGCGCAATTGAATCAAATTGCTGCCGGGCTTCGTCAAAGTTGGCGGCATAAAAATTCGCGGCGGCAATTTGGTAAGCGCGGTCGGCCCGAATCAGAGGGTCCGCATCCGGCACGGCCGCTTCCGGAATCTGTTTGCCGTCACCGCAATTGGCAAAGACTTTATCCTGCGCGGCCACCCAACCCCGCACGGCGGCGCTTTCCGCCCCAAACCGTTTGATGCGCGCCTTCAAAGTGGCTTCGGCGTTTTCGAACGCGTCCTGTTGACAGTTCAAATAACTTTCGTACTCATGCGGCTTCTCGCGGTTGCGATACGCTTTGATCTCAGGAGGCGCGGCGAGACCTGAGACTGCCTTGCGGGCCTCAGTCCATTTCTTGATCCACGCATCGTCATGAGATTCCCAGGCATTATTAAGCCGGTCATCCCAGAGAGCTTTAATGTCCCTGGCCTCGTTGGTGCTTAAACCGTTCCCCGCCAGATTGCGGTAGACGGCGACCAAATAAGACCGCGCCCATTTCGTTTGCAGGACACCGAGTTTGCCGGACGCAAAATTCTCAAACGGCAGATCGGGGTGTTTGGAATAAACGAATATCGCATCCGTGAAAAACGGTCCGCAGGCTTGTGCCCGCCGCGGCCAGATGAACGAAACCGAAACCATCAATGCCAGAGCCAGGAGAGCTTTGTAAGGATTCATTTTTGCGACTCCAGAATCGCGCGCACCGAGTCTTCGGTCCACGAGCCAGGGTTAAAAACAAAGAGCCGCCGCGTCATAGAAAGACCTGAGCGCGGCTCGTCGATGGAAATTCCGTAACTATGACGGCACGGTAAAGCAGGGAAATCCTCACCCGCATCCAGTCGTCTGGCGATTTGCTTTCCATCGCCGGCCATTCGAAACAACATCGGCACGGCCTCGTCGATCGGCAGATCTGAAAGCCAATCGTCATAAGTACACCACGACGCCAGCGCGGTGATCGACAAACCAACCGAGTCCGGCAGTCGCCGGCGCACCTCGAAGATCACATCGCGATAGAAGACGCGCTCTGATTGAGTGGCATCAAAATCTATTTGAATGTTTGAGACGTTTGGGAGTTTGGCCATGCCGGCTATGGCGCCGGCCACCCGATCGCGTTGCAGGGCAGAGAACTCCGGCTTGTGCACGGCGTCCGTCTCGACCCGGGCCACTGCCATGACGCTGGTCGCTTCCGGCAGATCCAAAGGTTGTAGCCGAGGTCGCACCTCAATTTCACCGGAATGCAGCCGAATAGTCCGCGCCAGAAACGCGACTCCCGTTTCTTTTGGATTGATGAAGCGCAAGTCCGTCGGCCGCTCCCACGCCCAAAGCATTACGCGCGGCATTCGATCCAGCCGGGTCGCGTTGGCTTTGCTTCCGTTCATAACGGAACGGACTTTCGCTATTCCAAAGGCAACCGAAGCGACGATTATTGCCGCACCCGTTCCGAACAGAATTAGTTTTTTCGATAGCGCTTGCTTCATGCGGCGTAATGGAAGGCGGCAAGTGTACATCAACAATCAAGCAAAAGAAATTGAGCTGACTGGCGCCGGGAAGATCTTTTCACTAGCTGAGAATTTCCTCGATCGTCTGGATCGGCCGGTGTTGACGTGGTGCCCTTCAAACGTCGCGAACCGCGGAACGATTGGATTTGATCCGCTGAGGCAAAACTGGATTACGATCCACGAAACACACGAAGCAACACTAAGAGGATTCTGGTTTCGAATGATTTCGTGCGATTTCGTGGATCGTATTGCTGTTCCGGCGTGCGGCCCTCAACTATGCCCGCAGTCGCGATTTCGCGGCTTTCCTTCCTCTGCTATACTCTCAAAACTGAATGGTCATTCATTTTTGTTGCTAAGCTAATTGAGGCATTAATGGAACGCGAAAGTTTGGAAATGGATGTGGTCTTTGTCGGCGCGGGGCCGGCGAACCTTAGCGGCGCGCTGCATTTAACGCGGCTAGTAAATGAACACAACAAAGCGGTCGCCAAGGGAACTCGGGAAGGAAAGCCGCTCGGCGAGATTCAAATCGCGGTCATCGAAAAAGGCGCGACCGTCGGCGGGCACATTCTTTCCGGCGCAGTCATGGATCCCCGCGGCCTGGCGGAATTGATTCCGGACTTTATCGCCGCCGGCGCGCCGCTCGAGTCGCCGGTCAACGAAGATCATTTTCTTTATCTCACTTCGAAGCGGGCGATTCGCTCACCAATCACGCCGCCGCCCTTAATGAATCACGGCTACTACATCGTCTCACTCAATCGGCTAACGGCCTGGCTGGGCGAAAAATGTGAAGAGGTGGGAGTGAATATCTTCCCGGAATTTCCTGGGGCAGAGATGCTCTATGACAGAGAGGATCGTGTCCTCGGTGTGCGCACCGGCGACAAGGGCATCGACAAGGAAGGGAAGCAAAAGGCGAACTTTGAACCGGGTGTCGATCTGTTGGCGAAGGTCACGATCCTGGGCGAGGGTGTGCGCGGATCTTTGACCAAGAAACTCGTGGCGCGGCTTGGTCTGGATGAAGGACGCGAGCCGCAGGTGTACAGCCTGGGCGTGAAAGAGCTTTGGGAGCTTCCGGACGATCGCTATCCGGCGGGACGCGTGACGCACACGCTCGGGTTTCCTTCTGATCAGTGGACATATGGCGGTGGATGGATTTACGGAATGCAAAACCGGATCGTCAATCTGGGCTATGTCACAGGGCTGGATTATCGTGATCCCTTGATTGATCCGCATGCGGAATTTCAGCGTTTCAAGTCGCATCCATTTCTGGCGAAGCTGCTAAAGGGCGGCAAGATGATTCGCTATGGCGCCAAGGCCATTGCGGCCGGCGGCTGGCATGCGATGCCCAGACTTTATGCCGACGGCGTCCTGATTGTGGGCGACAGTGCCGGCTTTCTCAACGCGGCGCGTTTGAAAGGGATTCATTCAGCGATTAAGAGCGGTATGCTGGCAGCCGAAACTATCTTTGAGGCGTTAGTGGCCGGAGACTTTTCAGCCGGAAAGTTACGGAGTTTTGAGAGCCGGGTGAAAGAAAGTTGGATCACGCCGGAGCTGCGTCGGTATCGTAACTTCCACGCTGCGTTTAGTCGTGGGCGTTGGTTGGGAATGGCGAATGCCGGATTGCAGTACCTCAGCGGCGGACGCGCGTGGGGAATTTTCGATCGGGTCCATCAGGAGCCGGGGCACGAAGTGATGCGCAAACTTTCCACCTATGGTTATCGTGGAGACGACGCGACCCAACGCTACCGGGATCTTAAATTCGATGGCCGGCTTACTTTCAATAAAGTAACTGACGTCTATCACGCGGCCGTCGCTCATAACGAAGATCAGCCGGCGCATCTGCACGTGCTGGACACAAACATTTGCGCGACTCTATGCGCGGAGGAATACGGCAACCCTTGTCAGCGTTTCTGTCCTGCGGCCGTCTATGAAATGGCCGAGATGTCAGAACCGCCTGCGGTAGCGGGCGGGCAGGCGCCTCGCCGTCAACTCCAAATCAATTTTTCAAACTGCGTCCACTGCAAGACGTGCGACATCATGGATCCCTACCAGATTATTAACTGGGTGACGCCGGAAGGCGGCGGCGGGCCCGATTACAAGGGGATGTAAACCGGTAGACATCAGCGTTTTTGGAAAATCATTACTGTACAGCTATTCTCAATAGACTTATCATGTCGGGTAAAGGTATATCGCGTCATGCGACAATACTCAGTACAACAGACTTCTCTAACGTTTAAGTGGGTTTTCAAGAGGCTGATACCGTCGCTTCCTGGCCCAGGCTCTCCTGGTTTTCCGGCACTGTGCCGAATCCTACATCCATATGGACTGAATGCTTCTGGCGTGACGGTCGAGGCACCCTCCTCGCGGTTAAGCGAATTGACATTGAGTCTTAGCTTATTGGATAACCGAGTGGCCTTGAGAATGACTTGCGGTTTTCTTGAGATGTACGTTAGCAGCTTGATTACTGGTGATGAAGAAAAGCTCGTGAAGATTCTCGAGTTATCGTTTCCGACCCTTTCGGAGATCGACTCGGAAGTAGGAGAAGGCGAAGCTCAAGTAAGGGTGGCGACGCATTTGAAGCTTCCGCCCTTAGAAAATTTCACTTTGCTTCATGAACATTTGATAGGCCCGGCGAGCAATGCCAAACTGATTCCCGAGGCTGCAGTATACAAAATTGACGTGGAAGATGCCTCTCGGACCAAAGAACTGCGAGTGGTAATAGCAAAGTCAATAGCATTCGAAGACGCGCTTTTCGTGGAGGTGAACTCCATCTACGATGGACCACTTGCGATATCCGATCTTGCCAAACGAGTCGAGGCGGATCTTGAATCCGTGATTGGAATCCTTGGACTGGAGGAAGGTCCTGAAGGAGTATGACACCCCAAAATATTCTAACAAGAGCTTCGTTTGGTCAAAGCTGGGTTCCTACGAGTACTCTGGTACCGGCGAGAGGAAAACAATCCTTTCGCAGAACTGAACCCGGTCCTTTTGACCCGAAATCACTTCAGGAGAGAATCATCCCGGAAGAGCCACCCACTTCCGAAAAGGGTCGTGAGTCTCAGTACGCAGACAATCAGCCTAAGGCCGCGGCAGCTGCAGAACCCACCCCTGGCCGACAGGCACCGACGCTGGGAGAAAAAGCGGCAAACATTTTGGGGGAAAATGGTATTCGCCGCTTTGGAGAGTTTGTGAGATATGAGCGAGGCTGGGATCTTGGTCGGGGCGAACCTCTTTCTTCGCGCTCGGTGGCTTTCGTGAACGCCTTCTTGAATAAGCTGCCCGAACTTGGGGAGTTTCGACCGAGCCTTTTTCTAACGCACGAAGGAAATCTTCAACTTGGATGGGAAGACCGAGAGGGTAACGCAATAGAAATTGAATTTGGTCCCGACAGAGTTGAGTATTACCTGGAAGGGTTGGGTGAAGAGCGAACCATTCGGCTCGAATCGCTTCCTCAACTCATCGGGAGGATCCGGTCTTTGGTTTCATAGATGCCTCGCCGTCAATGCTCACAAGAAGAAAATATCTTTCGCGCGATTCACGCGGCGCACTGGGATATGAATGAAGGTGAGAATCGCAAGAGTTCCGCGATTTTTAAAGGGGCAAACATATCCGTAGGTCGCCTGTCGGTCTTAGCCGTGGAAGAGCTGTTTGCGATTTTCCACAGAAAACTCGATGGCTCTCCCAACGGAGTGATAGTCGCCGCGGGAGAGATCAACGTCGGGAGCCTTGAGAGAATTGGCCGTGAGTATCAAACTCGACCGACTGAACTGACTGTTGAAGAGGATCCCGAAGAGGACAACCCAGCCCACGCTGTGATTCCGCAAACTATCAACCGAGGGTTGGCAAGGGTAATAATCGCCAGCTTGATTATCCATAACGACCCACGTCCTGCGTAGGAAAGAATGCGGGCGAGTAAGCGAACTACAATTCCTTGGCAAGTTCTTCGCCATCGGTGCTGAAGTGAAACGGAATCGTGCCCTGAATCACTTCTTCCAAAGCGATCCGGGTCGGCTTGTGTTTGGCAGGATCGATCTCAATGCGCGGGCGGGCGCCGCGTTGGAGTTGCTTGCTGCGTTTGGCCGCCAAAATAATCAGACGATACTTGGAATCAATCTCTGGTCCCTGCGGCTGTTCGGTTATCTGGTCAATCTCTTCGTGTGCGGTTGCCATCAGTCTTGTTTACCTCCGAACTGAGAATAATTAAATTTCAAGCCGTTGGGGCAAAGTGCCTTACACCGCCTCGCTATCCTTAGCAGTCTGGGTAGTGACCTCGCTATGATCCAAGATCCCAAAGTCCGCGAGCGTGTCTTTCAATCTGACTTCCTGTCGCTGCTGCCGGGCGCGCTCGGCGGAAATCACGGCTGCCAGTTGTTGCGACGCGCGGTTAATATCGTCGTTAAGAATGACGTACTGAAAATTCTTCTGCTGCTCAACTTCGGCGGGAGCCCCGCGCAGACGTTTCTCCAGATCTGCCGCGGAGTCAGTCCCCCGCTTTACTAATCTTTGGCGAAGCAACTCAAACGATGGCGGCAGAATGAAAATCGATACCGCATCATCAATCCGGGCGCGTATGCTGGCTGCCCCCTGTACATCGATCTCAAGAATTATGTCGTGCCCCGCGGCGCGTTCATGTTCCACTTGTGCGTGGCTTGTGCCGTACAAGTGGCCGTAGACATTCGCCCATTCCAAAAAATCGCCGCGGCGAACCATTTCCTCGAACGTCTTAGTCGAGACAAAAAAGTATTCGCGTCCATTTTGCTCAGTCCCACGCGGCGCCCGCGTCGTGTAAGAGACCGAATAACTTACGCCGGGCACGGTTTTGAGGACGCGATAGATCAGCGTTCCTTTGCCACCTCCGGAAGGAGAGCTGACGACAATCAGCAGGCCACAGCCCACCGGATCAGTCGGGTCGTTTGATTCTTCTGCGTTAGTTAATTCATTCAACATTTTGCACTTGTTCGCGCAGTTTCTCAATCTCGGCTTTGATGGTCAGGCCGGCGTCCTTGATTGATATCTCGGTTGATTTCGAGAGCACGGTGTTCGCCTCGCGATTGAGTTCCTGCAGGAGAAAATCGAGACGCTTGCCGACCTCCCCATCGTCATAGATGGCCGCGCGGAATTGTTCGATGTGGCTGCGCAGCCGCGCGAGCTCTTCACTGATGTCGCTGCGATCGGCCAGATACGCGACTTCCTGGGCCAGCCGGCCCGCATCAAGTTCAATCGCCTGGGCGCCGCGGATGACCAACTCGCCGATTCGTTTTTGCAGACGCTGTCGATAGGCTTCGGCCAAACCTGCCGCGGCCGCTTCGATAACCGGCACCTCGGCCTCGATCTTTCCCAGCCGTGATCGCATCTCTTCCGCGAGGGCAGCGCCTTCGTTGTTTCGCATGAGTTCGAGACTGTCGAGTGCTTCGTCGAGCGCACGTTCCAGTCCGGCCGTATTCACTTCGCCGAGGCCGTCGCGCGCAGGCGCCAGCGCTCCCGGCAGGCGGGCCACGGAACTGATATCGATGTCGCCGGCGAGGTTGAACTCATGCTGGATCTCTCGCATCGCGCTGACATAACCGGCAATCAGGGGACGGTTAACTTCGTAAGTCGTGGCGCCGGTCCGCTCAAAATTAATACTGAGATCGACCCGCCCGCGCGCGAGTCGCGCTCCGACGCGTTTGCGGATAATCATTTCGAGCGGCGACAGCTCCTGACTCAGACGGAGATGAATGTCGAGGTACCGATTATTCACGGTCTTGATCTCGACCGCGACCGTGAAGTCGTCGCCGCTGGCTGAGCCGCGGCCAAATCCAGTCATTGATTTCATAAGAGTAAGCTATCAAAGCCCGCGGAGCGGGTGGAAGCATAAAGCCTGGGGTGGAGCGGAGCAGAACCCCACGAGAACGGCCAATAAGAAATCAGAGCGCGGGAAGCGTGCCAAAGTCCAAAACCCAGAATCTCTTTGTTCAATTGCTCTCGCCCTCTTCGCGGGCTTAATGGGAATCAATCTGCCAAATAAAACTGCTTACCGCTCACTGCTCACCAGTTCCCCTTCTTCATCGGCGAATTGCATTTCATAAAGTCTCTGATATTGGCCGCCGCGGGCCAGCAGTTCCGCATGTGTGCCTTGCTCGATTATTTGACCTCGCTCCATGACCACGATCAGGTCGGCCCGGCGAACTGTGGATAAGCGGTGAGCAATGACAACTGTCGTCCGATCGCGAATCAAATTTCCGATCGCTCGTTGCACCAATTGTTCAGACTCGGCATCGAGAGCTGAGGTCGCTTCGTCCAGGATCAGTACCGGAGCGTCGATTAGCACGGCGCGCGCGATCGCCAGCCGTTGTCTCTGTCCGCCGGAGAGAAAGGTCCCGCGTTCTCCAATCACGGTCTCGTAACCATTGGGCAGCTCAACGATAAAATCGTGGGCCAGAGCAGTCCGGGCCGCGTTGTGGAGTTGCCCGTCGGTAACGTCAGGCCGTCCGTAAGTGATGTTATACCGCACCGTATCGTTAAAGAGAACGGTTTCCTGAGTTACCAAAGCTATTTGTCTGCGCAGGCTGACGACACGCGCGTCGCGGAGATCGATGCCGTCCCAAAGCACGGCTCCCGACGTCGGGTCATGGAAACGCGGCAGGAGTTTTGTCAGGGTCGACTTGCCGCCTCCGGACTGTCCCACCAGGGCCACCAGCTTACCCGCCGGCACGGTCAGGCTGACACCACGCAATACGGCACGAGATTCGTCGCCATAGCCAAAATGAACATCGCGAAATTCGATCTCGCTTTGCAACGGAGGCAGTTTGATCGCATTAGGCTTTTCGTTGATCTCGGCATGCTCGTCCATCACTTCCCAGACGTGCTGGGCGGCGCCCAACGCTTGCGAGAAGGCGTTATGCAGGCGGGCGAGCTTTCGCATGGGATCATAGCTGCGGGCCAGGAAGAAAAGGAAAGCGAAGAATTGGGCGGTATCAATCCGGCCCAATCTAATTTCTCGTTCGCCAAAGAAGAGCAAAGCGACGATGAAGAGAACTCCAATCAACTCGATGATCGGAGGTGCCATTCCGGAGATGCTCGCAGATCGCAAATTGGTGCGGCGAATGCGTTCGGCTACCGACGTAAAACGATTCTCCTCCCGGATTTCACCGCGGTACGCCTTCACTATGCTTTGATTGGCCAACGCTTCCTGGGCAGTGTCGGTTAGGCGCTTGCTGCCTTCGAACGACTCGCGCGACAGTTTTCGCAGCGAGCTGCTGAAGCGGATCGTCAACCCGGCAATTGGCGGAGCAATTAGCAGCGAACCAAGGGTCAGTCGCCAGTTCACATAAAACGCCGTTCCCAACAGGGCGATTAACGTGAGTCCCTCGCGCAGGACATCTCGTAGAGTGTTGGTGACAGCCGCTTCGATGGCGGCGGCGCTCGAGATTAGACGAGAGACAAGATAATTAGTGCGGTGGCGTTCGAAGAAGGACGCAGACTGTCCGAGCAGATGACTGTAAAGCTCTCGGCGCAGACGCAGGATTGAAGACTGACCGATGTACGCCATCAAATACGTGGAAACATAGTCGGCTATACCCTTAACGATCGTAAAAACAAGGAGCAAGAGAGCAATCGTGCGGAAGGCGGCCAGGCCCGAAGCCGGAATCAGTTTTTGCAGGGCAAAAGGTGTCGGAGTAGGTTGTCCGCTAACCGGCCTGAGGGCCTGATCGACGATCGGAATAATCAAAGCGCCAGTAGCGCTTTCCAGCACTCCGCCGACAACCATCGCCAGCGTAGCAACGGCGAAGATGCCGGTGTGAGGCAGAAGATATCTTAGCAGCCGCCGAAGATCGCGCATTTTAGATCGAGGCCTGAATCGCTTATAGGGAAGGGAATTAAATGGTCCACAATAACAAGCACGCAATATACTGAGGCTAAACGTTTGACGTCAAGGCAAAGGCTGTACATACTATTGCAAAACCCCTGCGGCTTCAGAAATCAAATTAGGGCAGGCTTTGGACCGGGCCGGTTAGTTCATAGTCGAGTCGGTTTGACGAAAGCATAAGGAAAATTACTGTGGATCCGCAACCTACGAACACAAACGCCAAGCGGTTGATGATTGTCGACGACGACATTGAGATGCGCACGCTCCTGGCTGAGTATTTTCGACGCCTGGGGTTTGCCGTTGCCGAGAAAGAGAGTGGCGCTGCCGCGCTTCAGACGGTCACGACCGAGAGTTTTGATTGCTTCATTCTTGATGTTTCGATGCCGGAAATGTCAGGTCTTGAACTATTGAGAAAATTGCGCGACCGGGGGATCGATACACCGGCGCTTTTCCTGACTGCCCACGACATGCTCGACGATAAAGTCGCGGGTTTCGAGGCCGGGGCCGACGATTATCTCGCCAAGCCATTCAGTCCGCGCGAGCTTGAGTACCGAGTCGAAGCCCTCTTGCGGCGCGGCCAGTCTGCCCGCCAGGACGGCGGCGACGAAGATCGCATGGAGATTGGAGACCTGGTGGTTGATAAGCGGCGTCACGAAGTCGCTCGCGGCGGCGCCAGGGTCGATCTCACTCCGCTCGAGTTTCAGATATTGGAATTGCTGGCTTCAGAGCCGGGCCGGGCCTGGTCGCGCAACGACTTGCTTGATCGTGTCTGGAGTACCGAGTACGAAGGCTATCAGCGGAACATCGACCCGCATATCAATCGGCTGCGAAAGAAGCTGGAAGCTGATCCCAAGAACCCCCATTACGTGCTGACCGTTCGCGGCGTCGGATACAAACTGAACGAGAATCCCTGATTCGCGGCGGTGCCCGGAAACGGCAAAGGAACGAGCGCCTAATTCGTCGTTTATTAGTCGGTGACGATGTCCTGCACAGGCCACACCCGGGTTCTGCTTCTGGCGGCCGCCATCCTTTTGTCCGGTCCGTTGATCGTGCTCGCACAGGGCACTTCGATATCGGACAACAACCAGGCAAACACTACCGAGGTTCATTTGCGCTGGGGGCCGCGACCCGGTGTCTCGCGGTATCGGCTGCAACTGGCAAGCGACAGCGCGTTTGGCGACATCGTGTTCGATCGTGTGGTTGCCGGGAACGATTATCGAATTAGCGATCTTCCGCCGGGCCGGTATTTCTGGCGCGTGGCGCCGCTCACAGGCACTCTCGGCGAATTCTCGTCCGCGGGAATCATCGAGCTAAGCAAATCAACTCCACTCGAAAGTCCGGCGCCTCTACCGATCTCGACGCCCGTCAGTGGAGCGTCCCGGCCGGATGCAGCGGATCGAATCATTACGCGCGGTGGTTGGCGGGCAGCGGTTGGTGATATCGATCCGCTGCATCCGGCCGGGACGCTCCACTGACGGGCGTCGAGATCGGAAGAGGCGCCGGACTTTCGAG
>WNFP01011539.1_pt1 | contig 11562 bp, 8 predicted proteins | sample 5400201 | NCBI WGS metagenome assembly WNFP01 (sample SAMN13153355, study PRJNA577476) | soil metagenome | isolation source: 115 cm saprolite under Madrone tree | place: USA:California | collected 2016-06-14
CAAGGAAACCGATGGCCAGCGTCAGCGCCATCAGGGTGAGGTTGTTGATGGAGAAATCGAGCATGTACATCACGGCTACGGTGAGCAGTAATGACATCGGCAAGGCCACAGCCGGAATCAGAGTGTCGGTTGCGCGGCCGAGAAAGACGTAGATGACCGCCACAACCAGCACGAACGCGATGATTAGCGTCCATTTCACTTCGTTAGCAGAATTGACGATGGTTTGTGACCGATCGAATATTGGCGTGAATTTGATTGAGCCGGGCAGGCTCGCGCGCAGTTCAGGGAAGAGCGCTCTCACTGAGTTGGCGACTTCCACTGCGTTCGCGCCCGCCTGCCGTGAAACCGCAAGCACGACCACCGAGCCGGGCGGATTAAAACCTCGCACCCAGAAAAAACGCGAAAGCCGCTCGTCCTGCACACTCTGCTTGACCTCCGCGACGTCGCCCAGATAAACGGGCGAACCGTTTGGGTTGCGAGCCACGATCAAATCGCGATAGCCTTCCGCCTTGTCGATCTGCCCATTGGGCTGCAGCACAAAGGTGCGATGCGCGCCATCGAATTGTCCCGCGCCAGAATAGACCGTGCCCGATTTAATCCCGCTGGCTAGATCGTCCATCGTCAGGCCGCGCGCAGCGAGTGCCGACGGGTCGGCCTTGATTCGGATAGCGCCTTGCACGCCATAAATGTTCACCTGTGAGACGCCCGGCAGGATGTTAATGCGCTGCGCAACGACGGTGGATGCATACTTATACAGGTCCCAATCGGTGAGCGTATCCGACATCAGGCCTAACAAGTAAACGGCCTGATCGTTCGGGTTCGTCTTGGTGAATGTGGGCGGACTCGGCAGGTCGATTGGCAGTTTGCCCGTGGCACGCTGGATCGCGGCCTGCACGTCGGTCGCGGCATCGGTGATGCTTTTACTCAGAACAAACTGCAGCGTGAACGATGTGTTGCTCTGCGTGCTATTGCTTGTGATGATGTCGAGGCCGGGAATTTGCAGAAATTGTTTCTCCAGAGGCGTGGCGATGTTGTTCGCCATCGTCGTAGGATCTGCGCCGGGATATGAGCAGGTGACTTGAATGACCGGGTAATCAACGGCGGGCAGATCGTTGACGGCCAGCTTCCCGTAAGTCGCCACACCAGCGACGATCACGGACAATGTCAGCAACACGGTCATCACCGGCCGGCGAATGAACGGCCCGGAAAGCCCCGAGCCTTCGACCGGCACTAACTTTGCCGTCGATTCGGGCAAGTCCCCGGCAAACGATCTCGATCTAAGGCGTTCCTTACCCTTTATTTCGCGTTCGCCGTCATGTTGCTCCGCGTCATTCATTATCACATTGCGCTGTTTGATGTCGCGACTTACCGGGATTGGGAGTTGCCGGGGCTTGGAGCAGCGTACGGTTGGGGCGCTACTTTGGCTCCTGGCGCAAGCGAAAGCTGGCCGGCTACCACTACGGTCTCATCGGGTTTCACGCCGCTCTCGACCACGGTGAGGTCGCCTTCCTGCCGTTGGCCGGGCTTCACGGGGCGGAGATCGACGGTGTTATCGGGTTTCACCACGAAAACAAACGGCCCACTCTGGCTAACCTGGACGGCCTGTGCCGGGACGAGTGTGGCGTTCTTGAGCGTGTCCAGGATGAAACGGACGCGTACAAATTCTGAGGGCCACAACGCGCGGTCGGGATTCGGCGTGACCCCGCGGGCTCTCACAGTTCCGGACCCTGGCTGCACTGCGTTGTCAATAAAGTAAAGATCGCCCGTACGTGGCGTGATTGAACCATCCTGCAGGTAGGTTTGCACTTTGATATTCGACCCACCCAGATATTTTCGAACCAGCGGAAGATCGTTCTCAGCCACAGTGAAATCGGTGTAAATCGGATCCAGACCTAGAATGGTGACAAGCGGCGGAGTCGAGGGTCCCACCAGATTGCCAACGTCAACATTGCGCAGACCGACTCGTCCGTTGATCGGCGATTTTATGTAGCACCAATCGAGGTTCACCTGGGCTGCCTCGGTCGCGGCCTGAGACTTCTGCGCGTTCGCCACGGCCGTGTCGTAGTCCTGCTGCGATACGACCTTTCTAGCACGCAGGTCCTCTTGTCGCTTCAGCGTCACCTGATCCAACTCGGCTTGCGCTTTCGCCTGGTCGAGAGCGGCTTGATACGGGCGCGGATCGATCGTGAAAAGCAAGTCGCCTTTCTTCACGTCGGAGCCATCCTGAAAATTACGCGTGATGATTACGCCAATGACCTGCGCCTGCACCAGCACACTTTCGTAAGCCGCGCAGGTGCCGATTTCATCGAGGTAAAGCGGCACATCTTTTATAACCACTTTGGCCACGGTCACAGGACGCACTGGCGCCTGCGCCGGCTTCAACGTGCCGACACCGCGCTGAAAGGTGCGCAACAGAACCAGAACAGCCAACACGGCAAAAAGCACGTAGGCCCAGCGCGGAACCGAGTGCGCTCTCTTCCGTCGAGCCCTTGTTGCATCAGGCGGCTTATTCACCATGCGACGCTCTTCCTCTTGGACAATGTTCATTTTCTAATAGTGGACGTTACCGTGGACCGGAATTTCGCCTGTGCGCCATTTCCGTTTTTCTTTTCCGCTTTTTCGTAAATCTGTGTGAGCACGCGCATGCAGGTACGCAGGTCCGCTGCCGAAATATTTTCCATTAATTCCTGGCGAAGTTTTTCAGCTTCAGCGCTGATTTGAGAAATCACATCCTGCGCCCGTTGGCCGAGCAGCACCATCTTGCAACGGCGGTCGTGTGGTGAACCCCTGCGGATGATCCAGCCTTCCTTTTCCAGCCGGTGCAACAACGTCACAACTGAAGGCTCTTCCACGCCCAGCCGTGCGGCAATCTCCGCCTGCGTAAGTGCATCTCCTGCCATCGAGAGATGCAGCAGTGTGCGCCATTTGGCCTGGCTCAGACCCATTGGCTTGAGCCGTTCGTCCAACTTCAGCCGCCAGGCACGGGCGGTTCCGTGGAGCAGCGGCCCAAATGTTTCGTCATCAAACATGCGACGCAGGTTAAATTGGTTAGCCTCGGCTTCATTTTTGGTTCGGACGAGAAAATACCGCGCGTCGACCGGCAGATCCTTGACGGAGTTCACGTATTCCAAAGGGGCTTTTAGGTAGAAAAATACCGGCTGATAGTCTGGATTCACGGTGTAAAGCGTCTCGTTTGCGGGCACGAGCGAATTGATTTCCGCGGCGGCCTTTTTCACCTGCTGCCTGTTTCTCAGCACGACTGCGGCGAGCGGATAACCAATGGTGCCAATCGCAATCCCCAGCGCCACGAAAATGGCGACGATCTTGGCCCAAACCCGATCGCTTCTCGTCCACGTTGCGGGCCACTGCAATGCATTCCCGACATATGCCATCGCCACCAACCATGAGGCTGGTACTATGACCGGCATGCTATAGCGGGGGATAGCGCCGGGAACCAGATTGACCGCGACAAACGGCACCACGATTCCCCATGCCAGCGCGCGTGCGAAACGCTGCTGCGTTTGGTCCTGAAGTTTTGGAAAACGGGTGAACGGAAACAGAAGAATCCAAGGCAGAAAATAGATAAGACTGCGCGGGATGTTCTGAATCCAACTTACAAATTTGAAGTCAATGCCTCTTAACCTCCCGGTGAATTGAGCTGACCACTTATCTAGCGCCACATCCGTCGCCGTACGTTGCAGAAAAGGAATTGCCCACGCTCCTGGGATAGCCAGCATGATTGCGAGCCCGACAAAGTGCGCGGGATGAAAGAGAACCCGCCAATCTTTCGCATGCCAAAGCACGGCGAGCACGATCGCGTAAAAAAACACGAGGTGCGTCGGACCCTTCGCCAGCAGCCCTATGCCAAGGAAAATCGATGCCGGGATCCAGATGAGCCAGGGCGACTTTTTTTGATCCCAAAAGCTGAGCCAAAAAATAATTGCCAGACCACAAAGCGAGACATAGAGCGCTTCGATTTCTATCAAGCGGCCTTTTTCGATCATCCCGATGTTTGTCATCCAGATTAGGGCCGCAACGATCGATCCTCTCGGGCCAAGACTCGGGCGTGCAATGGTGACAAAAGCAATGGCCACGGCGAGCACGGCAAGCGCAGATGGCAGACGCGCTGTCCATTCGTTACGCACACCAAAAATCTTAAAAGAGGCGGCTACCAGCCAATTCACCAGAGGAGGCTTGCGATAGTACGGATTACTTCCTATCTCCGGGACGATGTAGTTACCGGTCTCGAGCATCCGGATCGCCGGCAAGATTCGTCGTCCTTCTTCGCCTTTAATCGCGATAGAACCTAGCGCCGGTAGGTAAATCAAAGCCCAGACCAGAAGAACAATAGCGATAGCCTGAGGGCGCGAATTCATTGAATGCTGGATGTTGGACATTGAGCTTTGAACGTCAAATCAAACTGGAGCGCAGCTTGACGAGAAGTCTCCGCCCAGTTATTCTTAGTGCCTAGTCCGCGCGCTGATCGGAGTGGGAACTGGCGTCCCACTCTTTTTAGTCTGCGGGCTGCATGTTTTTATGAACGCGGAATTTATTGCCATGCTCGATTACCTGGAGCGGGAGCGCGGAATCAAACGCGAAATCCTGCTCGAGGCAGTTTCGAACGCCCTGCTTTCCGCCTCGCGTCGCGCGAGCTGCGCATCGATATTAATCCCAAGAGCGGTGAAATCCGCGCGCTGGCCAACCTGGTGGTTGTCGACCAAGTCACCAATTCGCAGGATGAGATCGAGCTTTCGAAAGCACGCAAAATTAAACCGGACACCAACATCGGTGACACTGTGGAAGTAGAAGTCACCCCGAAAAATTTCGGACGCATCGCGGCGCAGACGGCGAAACAAGCGATGATGCAGCGGATTCGCCAGGCTGAAAAAGAAATGATTTACGAGGAGTTCAAGGACCGCGCGGGCGAAATCGTCAGTGGAACTGTGCGGCGCTTCGACCGGTCCGACGTCATTCTCGATCTTGGAAAATTTGAAGCCATCATGCCGCAGCGGGAGCGCGTTGTCGTGGAAGATTACAACGTGGGCGACCGTCTCCGCGCATACGTTGTCGCGGTCGAGAATGGCGTCCGCGGACCCGAGATCATCGTCTCGCGCAGTCATCCCAACTTCGTGCGCCGACTTTTCGAACTGGAAGTGAGCGAAATCGCCGACGGCACCGTGGAGATTCGCGGGATCGCGCGCGAAGCCGGATATCGCACCAAGATCGCAGTGTGGAGCGCAAACGAAAAGGTGGACCCCGTAGGCGCCTGTGTGGGCATGCGCGGTTCCCGAGTCAAAAACATCGTGCGCGAGCTCAATAACGAAAAGGTCGATATCATTCGGTGGAGCTCCGACCCTAAAGAATACGTCCTGGAAGCGCTTAAGCCGGCGAAAGTGAAGAACTTGGTTTTCGATACTGAGAAAAAAAGTGTCCAGATTTCTGTCGATGAAGACCAGCTTTCGCTCGCGATCGGAAAAAAGGGACAGAACGCGCGGTTGACTTCGCGCTTGACCGGATGGGACATCAATATCGGCAAGGACACGTCGGCAACAACGGTGGTGGAACAGAAGGTAGCGCAAGCTGCACAGACACTCGCCAGCGCCCTCCCTCTCAGTAAAGAGCAGGCGCTCACCCTTGTGAAATCTGGTTTTACCAATCTTGAGGGATTGCGCGATGCTGACGTGCAGGATTTAGTGGATATTCTCGCGGTCGATGAAACAAAGGCGCGCGAAATTTACGAGGCAGTGCACCGGCAGGAACTCGTACAGTAACATGGCTCTGGTTTAAGAAGGCTCGAGCCATGAGCGAAATTTTGAAGGAAGAACAATGGCAACAAAGACGAGCAGCAAAACTGCAACTCGCAAGCCAGCCGCGGACGCGGCGGTGCGCAAGACTACTACTGCTCACAAGCAAGCCGCCGCATCGAAATCAAAGATCCCGAAGAAAGAAGTAAAGAGCGACATCTCGCGGGGCAGCGCGGCTGCGACTGCAGCGAGTAAATCGGGTGTAATTCCGCCGCAAGAATCGGAGCCGCGATCCGTTCCGGCGCCTACCCACGAAGTAGAGAGCGTCTCTCTTATCGATCGAAAAAAATCGCGCAAGAAGACAGAAGACGCGGGGCCAAAAACAAGGCGCGACGTTTTACCCCCGATCTCGCGAATCCGAGCCTCACTAGAGGCTACTGCTGCTCCGCCGAAACCTGCGGCATCCGAGGCCCCACCTGCGCAAGCGCCTGCAACTGAAGCGCCGGGCGCCTTTGTTGCTGGTACGGCTGGGTCGGTCGTCGGCGCACCTTCTGCTGAGGCCGAAGCCGCGTCGCAGAAGGTCATTCTGATAAAACCCCCGATTATTGTTAAGCAGCTGGCAAACGAGCTTGGGCTAAAGCCGCATCAAATCATCGCCGAGTTGATGACGTACAACATTTTCGCCAACATCAACCAGACAATCGAACCCGACATCGCGTCAAAGATCGCTGAGAACCACGGGTTTATTCTGGAAAAAGAGCGGCGTGAAAAAGGCGCTGGCGTTCACAAGGTAGAACAGGTAGTAGTCGCGCCGCCTCCACCGGTTATTGAAAAGAAGGAGGAACTCAAGCCGCGTGGTCCCATCATCACGTTTATGGGCCATGTCGATCATGGCAAAACAACGCTCATGGATGCGATTCGCAAGACGCGTGTTGCGGCTGGTGAAGCGGGTGGGATCACGCAACACATCGGCGCCTACACTGTAGATCATAATGGTGCGACACTTACCTTTATCGATACGCCCGGCCACGCCGCCTTCACAGCGATGCGCGCGCGCGGCGCGAATGTAACCGACATCGTCGTTCTCGTCATCGCCGCAGATGATGGCATCATGCCCCAGACAATCGAAGCGATTAATCACGCCAAGGCTGCGCCACATGTGAAAATCATGGTCGCAATCAACAAAATCGATCTGCCTTCAGCGAACATCGACAGGGTGAAGAAACAACTCCAGGAACACGAACTTACTCCGGAAGATTGGGGCGGCGAAACGATTGTTTGTCCCGTCTCGGCAACGAAGGGGACTGGCATTGATCACCTGCTTGAGATGATGACGCTGCAAGCGGAGGTGATGGAGCTTAAGGCGTCGCCCACAGCCAGACCGCGCGGCACTGTCATTGAAGCGCAAGTGGAAGCGGGACGCGGCCCCACTGCGACTGTCATCGTGCAGATGGGCACGTTAAAGGTCGGCGACCCGTTCATCTGCGGCGATTACAGCGGCAAGGTAAAATCGCTGCTGGACGATCGCGGCCAACCTATCAAGAAAGCCGGACCTTCCACGCCAGTGAAAGTGCTTGGATTTACCGGGCTGCCAAATGCCGGTGACGAATTCCTTGTCATGGAATCCGAGCGGGCGGCGAAACAACTGAGCGATGAACGACTCGAGGCGAAACGCGCCAGCAAACTGTTCGTTCCCCAAAGGGCGACGCTGGAGACGCTGCTTGAAACGGCGGGAGGCCAAAAAGTCCTTCGTATCGTGTTGAAATGCGACGCGCAAGGCTCCCTCGAAGCGCTCGTTGGAGCGTTGAAACAGATCGAAACCAAAAAGGTCACTCTCGAAACTATTCACTCCGCCGTGGGACCGATTTCGGAATCGGACATTTTGCTGGCAAGCGCTTCGGACGCGGTCGTGATCGGTTTCAACATTAAGGTTGAGTCGATGGCTGTCTCTGCTGCGAAGCGCGAAGGCGTGCAGATCAAGCTTTACAGCATCATTTACGAATTACTCGACCAGATCAAAGACGCCATGGCCGGGTTGCTTGAACCCGAGCTTCGCGAAACAGTGATCGGACACGCAGAGGTGAAACAGGTTTTCGAGTTGAGCAAAGGCATTGTCGCTGGTTGCCTCGTCACCAATGGCCGCATCGCCCGCGCGGCGCGCGCCCGCATTCTGCGAAAGCGTCAGCCCGTTTACGACGGCGGCATTTCAACGCTGCGGCGTTTCCAAGACGACGTCAAAGAAGTGCGCTCCGGCCTGGAATGCGGGATCAAGCTGGGCGACTTCAGCGAATACCAAGTAGGCGACGTGATCGAGTGTTATCAACTCGAACAGATTGCGCAGAAATTGTGACGGTTGAAACGTTAAAGAATTGAAGCGCAAAGATTGTCATTCTGAGCGAAGCGAAGAATCTCTGACTCGTTCTTAAGGCAACGCTAAGGTGACAACCAGAGATGTTTCGCTTCGCTCAACATGACAACCCCAGGCGTAGCCGCTTCAACGCTTTAACGCTTTAACGAACATGAAACATCGGCAACTACGCGTAAATGAACTGGTGAAACGTGAGCTGAGCGCAATCATTGCGCGCGAAATAAACTTCGACGGCGTGCTCGTCAGCATCAACGCCGTTGATGTTACGCCCGACCTGAAGAGCGCGCATGTGTTCGTAAGCGTTCTCGGACCGGTAACCGGCACGAGCGTGATTGATAAGCTGGAAGCGCATCGTCCCGCGCTGCAGGCTGAGCTCGCCCGTCATGTTGTTTTGAAATACACGCCGCATCTGGTTTTTCATCTCGACGATTCCATCGAACGTGGTGCACGCGTCCTTGAGATTTTGCAGGATATCGAAAAACGCAGCGGCGAGGACGAGTGAGCAACAACACGTTCGAGCAAATTGGCAAGGTCCTGCGCGATAATCAGCATTTCGCGATCTTGGGTCATGTTCGGCCGGACGGCGACGCGCTCGGCAGTCAACTCGCGCTCGCACTGTCGCTTGAGCAGCTCGGCAAGGACGTTCGTGTCTGGAACGAAGACGGCATGCTCGAAAAATATTCCTTCCTGCCACGCGCTGAATTGTTGACCAAACCTCCGGCCGCGGCTGTCCACGTTGATGTCGCCATCGCGCTCGATACGGCAATTCAAAATCGCCTCGGAACCGCACTGGCTGCGGTTGCTTCGGCAAAAATCTGGATCAACATCGACCACCATCTCAGCAATCCCGGCTATGGCGATCTGGTGTTAGTCGATGTAAGCGCGCCGGCCACGGGAGAAATCATTTTCAGCCTCATTAAGAGCCAGGGTCTCCCTTTCAACCATGACATTGCAGAAAATCTTTATGCCGCGATCTCCACTGACACAGGTTCGTTTCAATATCCAAAAACGAGCGCGCGCACGTTCGAAATCGCCGCGGAACTTGTGCGCGTTGGAGGTCTCGATGTTGGAAAAATAAGCCAGCAACTATACGAGAACTATCCCCGGCGCCGCCTGGAACTGTTGCGAGAGCTTCTTCGAACCACGCGTTTTGGCGAGCACGATCGCGTCGCAAGTTTTAGCCTAAGCTTAAGAACAGCCGCAGATCTGGGCGTTCTGCCCGAAGACAACGAAGGCTTGATCGATCATCTCCGGGCGGTTCGCGGCGTGATCGTCGCCGTCTTTTTTGAAGAACTTGCCGAGGGCAAAGTGCGCGTGAGCATGCGTTCGAAAGACGAAGCCGTCGATGTTTGCGCGATTTGCCAGAAATTCGGCGGCGGTGGGCATACACTGGCTGCCGGCGCGCGCATTCGCGGAAGTCTTGCCGAAGTCGAAGAAAAGGTTCTGGAGGAAATTCATGAAGTCCTTAAGCGCCGATCCTGACGGCGTCCTGCTCGTCGATAAAGCTGAAGGCATGACCTCGCACGATGTAGTTGCGCTGACGCGGCGAAAGCTCGGCATCAAAAAAATTGGTCATTGTGGCACGTTAGATCCGATCGCCACTGGTTTACTGCTGCTCACGATTGGACGTGGCACAAAAGTCCAGGATTTGCTGATGAGCGAAGATAAGGAATACGCTGGCACATTTGTGCTCGGCGTGACCACAGACACGCAGGATCGACAAGGTAAAGTGATTCAGCAGCGTCCGCTCCCAGCGCTGGATGAAAATCAAGTTCGCGCGGCGTTTGAAAAATTTCGTGGCGATTTTTATCAGCTGCCGCCAATGGTCTCCGCAAAAAAGCACGGTGGCGTGCCGCTTTACAAGCTCGCTCGCAAGGGAAGAATAGTCGAGCGCGAGCCTCGGTTGGTGCACGTCTATCACTACACAATCGATCGGATCGCATTTCCTGAAATCGACTTTAGCGTCCTATGCAGCAAAGGATTCTATGTCCGCACGTACGCGCATGACATCGGCGAAGCCCTCGGCTGCGGCGCGCATTTGAAATCGCTGCGCCGGACAACGTCCGGCCGGTTCGATGTGGCAAATGCGATCACGGTCGATCAAATCAAGAATGCGACGCGCGAAGAAATTCTCGATCGGATGCTCAGTCTTCCGGAAGTTTCGAGAATGCGCGGAGCCTGAGCAAAATGACGAATGACGAATTAATGACGAAGCTCGAAGCTCGAAAACGTGGCTGCCAACACTTTCGTCATTCGTCATTTGGATTTCCTTCGTCATTCGTCATTCGTCATTCGTCATTTACTTGATGGAAACGCTTCGTTCTATTTCAGAGTTATCGAAGCTACCCGGCCCCATATTCCTTGCGATCGGGGTATTCGATGGTGTTCATCTCGGCCATCAGGCAGTCATCTCCACCTCCGCCAAACACGCCCGGGCGGTCAACGGAACGCCCGTCGTGGTCACATTCGATCCACACCCGGAAAAAGTGTTGCGACCGGAAGCCGCGCCTCATTTGCTCACCGCTACCTGTCACAAGATCGCTTTAGTTCGGGATCTCGGAGTGGGCCATCTTCTGATCATTGCGTTTGATAAACAATTTGCTGCAACCGAGCCGGAAGACTTCGTGCAGCAATTAGTGAAATATTCGAAGCCTCTGCGCGAAATTTGTGTGGGACACGAATGGTCGTTTGGGAAAAACCGCCGCGGCAATCTCGAACTACTCAACCAGTTCGGCGCCCGCTTCGATTTCGGAGTCGTGGGAATTCCGCCGGTGACAGTCAATGGCGAACTGGTAAGCAGCACGGCGATTCGTCGAGCTGTTGAAGCAGGCGCTCTGCCAAAGGCGGCTGGGATGCTTGGCCGCGAATACACAATTCTTGGAACTGTTGTGAGCGGCGATAATCGAGGCAAAAAGATTGGATTTCCAACCGCAAACCTGAGCGCCCACAATGAACAGTTCCCACCAAACGGCGTCTATTTCGCCCAAGCGAAGCTGGATGGAGTCATGTATCCGGGCGTGGTGAACCTCGGTTATCGGCCAACCGTGAACATCGGCAAATCTGAGCGCACTTTGGAGATTCACCTTTTCGATTTCGAGCGCGATATTTACGGAAAAGATCTTGAAGTGCGATTCATCCGCTATCTCCGGCCGGAGAAAAAATTCGAGAGTGTCGAGGCGCTCGCCCGCCAGATCGATCTCGATGTGAAGCAGGCGAGCGAGTTAGCTGCGGCCTAGCCGGGACACTGTCTCAAAACCGCAGCCGGGCTACATCGCGCACCTCTGGCGTTTTGCGAACGGCAACGATGACAGCGAAGGCGCCAACCACAAGGCCGGAACCGAACGCGAACATGAGCAACAGCCAAATCGGGAAGTCGGACAACTGGATCACGCCTTCGCGAATGAAGGGGCCACCGAGCAAATAGGCGATTCCGCTTCCGAGTAATGTCAG
>WNFP01004218.1_pt1 | contig 11560 bp, 15 predicted proteins | sample 5400201 | NCBI WGS metagenome assembly WNFP01 (sample SAMN13153355, study PRJNA577476) | soil metagenome | isolation source: 115 cm saprolite under Madrone tree | place: USA:California | collected 2016-06-14
TCGCAAGGGGATCGAATCTGCCAAGAAGAACCTGGTCAAGATCAATTTGAGCAAGACTTCCATCCCGCACGCGGTGCTGGGCCGCTTTGGTTCGGGTATGGTGCTGCTGAAGCCCGCGCCGGAAGGCACGGGCGTAATCGCCGGCGGAGCGGTGCGAGCCGTGATGACCTCGGTGGGCGTGCAGAATGTTTTGACCAAATCGCTGGGCACCGCCAATCCGCATAACGTGATCAAAGCCACGTTTGATGCGCTCAACAAACTCCGCGACCGCCAGGACGTGGCCACGCTGCGCGGCAAGGCGCTGCAGGAGCTGTAAACATGACGGCACAGAAAAAGAAAATTCGTCTGCAATATGTACGCTCGAAAATCTGCACGCCAGTGAAGCACAAGCTGGTGATCAAAGGCCTGGGCTTTACCCGGCTGAACCAGGTGATTGAACGGGAAGACACGCCCTCCATCCGGGGGATGGTGGCCAAGGTCCCGCATCTGGTGGAGATTTTGGAGCAGTAGTCAATCAAGATCGTGAGGACGGCAGCTACGGCGATTCAGGACGATCAACGCCGCAGCCAGGACTGAAGGAGCACGATCCAGAACAGGGAAACCGAGTAGCCGAGATAAGCAAACGGTTGCGAAAAGAGGAAAACTCAAGTGCCAACGAATTTATCCAACTTACGGCCGCCCAAGGGCGCCACGGCGAACCGCAAACGCGTGGGCCGCGGCATGGGCAGCGGTATGGGCAAGACCTCCACACGCGGCCACAAGGGCCAGCGCTCGCGTTCCGGCTCGCGCATGATGCGCGGCTTTGAAGGCGGCCAGATGCCATTGCACCGGCGGCTGCCCAAGCGCGGGTTCACCAACATTTTCCGGGTGGAATATCAGGCGATTAATCTCGACCGGCTGGCGGAGCTAGGGGAAAAAGAGATCACGCACGAGCTTATGGTCAAGAGCGGCCTGGCGCACAAGAACGATCTGATCAAGGTTCTGGGTGACGGCGAACTGAAGTCCGCGCTCACAGTGCATGCGCATAAGTTTTCCAAAAGCGCTCTGGAAAAAATCGCCAAGGCGGGCGGGAAAGCGGAAGTCATCGGCATGCTGGCCGCGGCGACGACGGCCGCCCAGGATGAACCCAAAGCCAAGGGTCAAGGCAAGCAGACAAAACTGAAAGCAAAGAAAAAGTGATCTAAATGTTCGAGAAACTGGCGAATATCTTTCGAGTGCCGGACCTGCGCAAGCGCGTGCTGTTTACGCTGGCGATGCTGGCTGTGTACCGCCTTGGTTCCCACATTCCCACGCCGGGCATCAATACTGACGCGCTGCAGAAGGCCTTTGAGCAGCAGAGCGGCGGTCTGCTCGGGTTCTATGATCTGTTCAGCGGCGGCAACCTGCGCAAGCTGACCATTTTTGCCCTGGGCATCATGCCCTACATCACGGCGTCCATCATTCTGCAATTGTTGACCGTGGTATGGGAGCCTCTGGCCCGGCTGCAAAAAGAAGGGGATCTGGGCCGGCGCAAAATTACCCAGTGGACGCGCTATCTAACGTTGGTGCTTTCGATTCTGCAGAGCATGGGAATTGCTTTCACGCTGGAAGCGCAGAAGTTTGCCACCAATCCAGGCACGGCGTTTGTCCTGATGACGATCATCACGCTCACCACCGGCAGCATTTTCATCATGTGGCTGGGCGAGCAGGTTACCGAACGCGGCATCGGCAACGGCATGTCGCTGCTGATCTTCTCCGGCATCGTGGTGGGATTGCCGCGGGCCGTTATGGATCTTTACGGCAAAGCGAAATCGGCAACCTGGGGCAGCTTCACTATTCCCATCCTGCTCATCATGGTGGCGATGATGGTGGTGGTGGTGGCCTTCATCGTGTTCATGGAACGATCGGAACGGCGCATCCCGGTGCAGTATGCCAAACGCGTGGTGGGACGCCGCATTATGGGCGGGCAGTCCACGCATCTGCCCTTGCGCGTGAATTCCGGCGGCGTGATGCCGGTGATCTTTGCTTCGTCCCTGCTGAGCATTCCGCAGTTCCTCACGCTTTCCAGCGCATTTAGGCAGGGTACAACGCTGGATCGTTATTTCGGCGGCATTCTTGCGCAGCTCAGGTGGGGAGAGCCGCTCTATACCTTGTTGTATGCCGTTGGCATCATCTTTTTCGCCTACTTCTACGTTTCCATCGTGTTCAATCCATCGGACGTGGCCGATAATATGCGGAAGTATGGCGGATTCATCCCAGGCATTCGTCCCGGACACCGGACGCGGGATTACATCAACGATGTCCTAACGCGGGTGACGCTGGTCGGCGGTCTTTATTTGATCCTGATCTCGCTTATTCCGGAATGGATGATTGCCGGTATACACCTGGACCATATTCCATGGCTGGGACCAAAAGTCTTTGCGAGTCTGCCTACGTCAGTGTTGCACGGCCTGGGTGTGAACTTTTACTTTGGCGGTACTTCACTGTTGATTGTGGTGGGAGTTGCCATGGACACGGTGAACCAGATTGAGTCGCAGTTGGTGATGCGGCATTACGAAGGCTTTACTTCGCGCAGTGGACGTATTCGTGGCAGGAGGACCTGGAACTAGCGATGCTGCGGCAACATCGTATCCACTGATTCTATGACCGCAAATGCTATTAGCCATGTGGGTACTATCGTTCTACTCGGTGCTCCCGGAGCAGGCAAGGGTACGCAGGCCAGGCTGATCGCCGGACATTACGGTATTCCCCACATCTCCACTGGAGACATTTTGCGGGAAAACGTGGCGCGGGGCACGGAACTGGGCAAGAAGGCCAAAGCGGTCATGGAGCGCGGCGATCTGGTTTCAGATGATTTGGTAAACGGCATGGTGGCTGACCGTTTAAGGCGGCCCGATTGTGCGCGAGGAGTGATTCTCGACGGGTTTCCCAGGACGACGGCGCAGGCGGAGTGGTTGGACAGGGAATTGGCGGGGCAGAGAAGACAGCCGCCGGTTGTGGTAAATGTGGAAGTTGGCTATAATCAATTACTGCAACGGCTTACAGGTCGCCGTACTTGTCCTGTTGACGGCCAGATATACAACATCCACTTCCAGCCGCCCAAAAAAGAAGGCGTTTGCGATGTCTGCGGTGCGCTCCTGGTTCAGCGCAAAGACGACAAGGAAGAAGTTATTTCTGAGCGTTTGAAAAGCTACGAACGCCAGACTTTACCCTTGGCTGAGTACTATCGTGCCAAGGGACGGTTGCGGCGGGTTCAAGGCGATCTTCCGGTGCAGCAGGTGATGGCGGAGATTTTTCGCGCAGTTGAAGGGAGCGCGGCCGCGACAGGAACTGAATGATTAATTGCAAGTCACAGGCCGAGCTGGACAAAATGCGGCGCAGCGGCCAGATTGTCCGCCAGGTATTGCATGCCGTCAAATCGCTGGTGGCTCCTGGGGTTTCGACGATGGACCTGGAGCATGCCGCGGAAGAAAAGATCCGTGAATTGGGAGCCAAGCCGGCGTTTAAGGGCTATTACGATTATCCGTGCGTGCTCTGCACGTCGGTGAACAATGAGATTATTCACGGTATTCCTTCTGAAAAGACGGTATTAAAAGAAGGCGACATTGTTTCCATCGACTGCGGCGTGGTTCTGGATGGCTATTACGGCGATTCGGCGATCACCGTACCTGTAGGTAAGTCGCTGTTGCCCGAGTTGCAGAAGTTGCTCGATGTGACGGAGGCGTCCCTCAAGAAAGCCATCGCTGAGGTCCGGTTAGGTAAGACCTTGGGCGATGTGGGCGCGGCAGTACAGGAATATGTTGAAGCCAATGGCTTCAGCGTTGTCCGGGATTTTGTGGGTCACGGCATTGGCACCCGGCTGCATGAAGATCCGCAGGTGCCGAACTTTGGCACCCGCGGGCATGGTACGCGTTTGCGTGAAGGCATGGTCCTGGCCATAGAGCCTATGGTGAATATCGGCAAGCCAGGCGCGCGGGTACTGGATGATAAATGGACCGCCGTGACGGTAGACGGCAGCTATAGCGCTCATTTTGAGCATTGCGTGGCTGTTACACGCAACGGTCCGATGGTACTGACCGAGTAGCTGGTGGAGTGGTTCGCTGGGAGCTGGCAATGAGCCAGCACCGGCCAAGGAGCTGAGTGAGTAAGGAAGACGCGATTGAAGTCATGGCAACGGTGATTGAACCGCTGCCCAATGCCATGTTCCGGGTGGAGCTGGAAAATAAGCATCAGGTGCTGGCGCACGTTTCCGGCAGAATGCGCAAGAATTTTATCCGAATACTTCCCGGCGACAAGGTAGCGGTGGAACTTTCTCCGTATGACCTGACCCGCGGGCGGATTGTGTATAGATATAAATAGACGCCAGGGCGTTTACCAAAATCAATAAGACGCGGAGCTGGAGAGACATACAGCTGCGCGGCAGTAAAGAGAGCAGAATCATGAAGGTTCGGGCATCGGTAAAGAAAATTTGCGACAAGTGCAAGATCGTGCACCGCAAGGGTGTGGTGCGTGTGATCTGTGAGAATTCGAAACACAAACAAAGGCAGGGGTAGGCTATGGCACGTATTTCGGGCGTTGATCTTCCGCGCAACAAGCATGTGAACATCGCGCTGACATATATCTACGGCATTGGGAACTCGCGTTCCAAGCGGCTTCTGGAGACGGCCAAGGTCGAGCCGATGAAGAAAGTCCAGGACCTGAATGAAGACGAGGTCAACCGCATCCGCCAGGCAATTGAAGCCGAGGGCGACGTGGAAGGCGATCTGCGCAAAGACATTTCCATGCACATCAAGCGGTTGATCGAAATCGGCTCATATCGCGGGTACCGCCATCGCCGTAACCTGCCGGTCCGCGGACAGCGCACCCATACCAACGCGCGCACCCGCAAAGGCCCGCGCAAGGGTACGGTGGCGAACAAGAAAAAGGCCGCCGCGAAAACCTAAGCGATTGGCTTGCAACCATGGGTTGCCGGAACAGAATTTTAAGCGGCGCAGTTCCGCCGCCTGAGGAAAATCGAGAACCACTATGGCGAAAGCAGCAGCAGCAGCCGGGGGCGCAGCCACCGGAACAAAGAGCAAAAAGAAAGTTTTCAAGAAGAAGGAGCGGAAGAACGTTCCCCACGGCGTGGCGTTCATCCAAGCATCCTTCAATAATACGATTGTGACCATCACGGACAGTGAAGGCCGCACGCTGGCATGGAAAAGCTCCGGCTCGCTGGGCTTCCGCGGTTCGCGCAAGGGTACACCATTTGCAGCGCAGCAGGCTGCCATGAATGCGGCCAATCAGGCGCGCGATCACGGCATGCGCTCGATTGAAGTGCGGGTCAACGGACCGGGCTCCGGTCGTGAGTCCGCGATTCGGGCTTTGGCCGCTGCCGGTCTGGACGTGAAGACGATCAAAGACGTCACGCCCATCCCGCACAACGGATGCCGCCCGCCCAAAAGGCGTAGAGTCTGATATTTTCTTTGTTGGTGCGGGTGAGTGCGAAGAGAGCGCTGTCCCGCTCGAACGCAGCACGAGGGCAAAGCGGCTGGAGCCGCGAAGCCCTTAAATAAATGAGTGCGAAGAGAGCGCTGTCCCGCTCGAACGCAGCACGAGGGCGAAGCGGCTCGAGCCGCGAAGGCCTCAAATAAATGGATCGGGAAGAAAGGGCAGCCACCCCGTAAACCGATCGACACCAGAAAGCAGGAGAATGCATGGCAAGATATAAAGGTCCAGTCTGTCGCCTTTGCCGCCGCGAAGGCATGAAATTATTCTTAAAAGGGGCCAAGTGTTTTACTGACAAGTGCCCCGTGGAAAAGCGCAACTTCGCGCCTGGCCAGCATGGCAAGGACCGCAAGGCCAAAGTTGTAGGCTATGGCCTGCAGCTCCGGGAAAAGCAGAAGACCAAGCGCATGTATTTCACGCTGGAAAACCAGTTCCGGAACTACTTTGAGAAGGCAGCGCGCAAACCCGGTGTTACCGGTGAACTCCTCTTGCAGCAACTGGAGCGCCGCCTTGACAACGTGGTCTACCGCCTCGGTTTTGCGACCTCACGCCGCCAGGCGCGGCAGGTGGTCCGCCACGGCCATATCGACGTGAATGGCCGCCGTGTGAACATCCCGTCCTACCAGGTGAATGCCGGAGACGAGATCCAGGTGCGCGATAAAGCGAAGAAGTTTACGGTGATTGAAGGTGCGCGCGATTACTCCAGCCATCAGCCGGTCGTCGGTTGGCTGGAAGTGGACCGAGACAACCTCAAGGGCCGCGTTCTCGCCTTGCCGAAGCGTGAAGATATCAATGCGCCGGTCAATGAACAGTTGATCGTCGAGCTGTACAGCAAATAACGGGTGAGCACGACGTAAGCGCTGGCATCCGTGAGCAGAGTGCGCGGGCGAACAGCAAAAGCGTTATGCGGCCCTTGAATGAGAAGACTTAGCCGCAGCAAGTGACTTCAAAGTTCCCAGTGGGCGTTCCTGCCTGCTGGGAGCAGGATGAATCAGAGAGAGAACCGAGCATTTCAATAGGTTCGCCTGATTGATCCATATAATTTGTTTGGCCCAGGAGTGGGTGGCCCATCGCCATCTGCTCCGCAATCGCCCGCACCAGAACAGCCTTGTGGCCTCATAAGCCCATGCGCCAAACGGAGCGGAGTTGAAAGGAAAAAAGCAATGGTTCTCTGGAGAGGTTTCCAAAAACCCAAGCGTCTCGCTACTGATACCGAGACACTCACTGATAAGTATGGCCGCTTTTACGCCCAGCCCTTTGAGCGCGGATTCGGCACCACCATCGGCAATGCTCTGCGGCGCGTACTGCTCTCTTCGATTGAGGGCGCGGCCGTTACAGCCGTGAAGATTGAAGGCGTGTTGCATGAGTTCCAGTCCATCCCTGGCGTGGTGGAAGATGCGACCGACATCATCCTCAATCTGAAGCAGGTGCCGTTCAAGCTGAACGGCGATGGTCCGAAAGCTATTTACCTCAAAGCCGAGCAGCCCGGCGTGGTCACTTCCGGCATGATTGAAGCTGACGGCGACGTGGAAATTCTGGACAAGAACGTATACATCGCTACGGTCTCCGAAGGCGGCAAGCTGGACATGGAGATGCGTTTGAAGCGCGGACGCGGCTATGTTGCCGCCGACAAGAATTTTGATGAAGACCTGGGACTGGGTTTTATTCCCATTGATTCCGTCCATTCGCCCGTGCGCAAGTGCAATTACACGGTGGAAGCGGCCCGCCTGGGACAGATCACCGACTACGACAAGCTGGATATTGAAATCTGGACCAACGGCTCCATTGCTCCCGCGGATGCGCTTGGCCTTGCCGCCAAACTGCTCAAGGACCACATGACCATCTTCATTAACTTTGAAGAGGAGCTTGAGACTGAGTCCCGCGGCGAAGAGAAGCCGTTGATCAAGAATGAAAACCTGAACCGCTCGGTCGAGGAGCTGGAGCTTTCTGTGCGCAGCTATAACTGCCTGAAGAATGCAAATATCCAGTCCATTGGCGAGCTGGTGCAGAAGACGGAAGCCGAGATGCTCAAGACCAAGAACTTCGGCCGCAAGTCGCTCAATGAGATCAAGGAAATCCTTGCTTCCATGGGGCTCTCGCTGGGCATGAAGATTGATGAGCACGGTAACGCCGTTCCCGGACCCACCAGCCAAATGCCTTCCGCAGTGTCTATGGGCGCCGGAGGCCTGGATGAAGGCGATGTTGACGGCGAGGGGCAGGAATTTTAGGAAGATTGAAAGTTTGGTAATCGGGTAACCTGGTATTTTGCAGGCGCCCGATTGTCCGCTGACAATTACAAATACAAATTTTGCAATTTGCAATCTAAGGAACTGTCATGCGTCACCAGAGAGCAACCAAAAAACTTGGACGTAACACCAGCCACCGTCGCGCGCTGCTGCGCAACCTGGTGACTTCACTCCTGATGGAAGAGCGGCTTGAAACCACGCCGGCCAAAGCCAAAGCCATGCGTCCTCATGTGGAAAAAATGATCACGCTGGGCAAGCGTGGCGACCTGGCGGCGCGGCGTCTGGCCGGCAGTTATCTTCTCACGCGCGAGTCAGTGACCCGCTTGTTTGACACGGTCGCGCCGCGCTTTGGCGACCGCAATGGCGGTTACCTGCGCATCATCCATAAGGGATGGCGGTCCGGCGATGGAGCGGCAACTTGCTTCATTGAACTGCTGGGCAGCGAGAAAGTTATTGAGGCCAAGCGCGCCAAGCGGGCGGAGATTCGCACCAAGCGGCAGGAAGAAGTCCGCAAGCAGATGGAAGAGCAGCAGGCCGCTGCCGAAGCCGAACAGGGCGGCAAGGAAGACGAAACGAAGTAGCTGCCGCCTCCCTGAATCATTGTTGAAACGCGCCCGATTCATGGGCGCGTTTTTATTGACGCCGTGGGACTGTTGCTGCAGGCCGGAAATGCCGCCGGATAGTAGAAATTTGTCTTTCTGTGCGTGTGTGCCGCCGTTCCACGAAGTTGCACCTTCCACTTTTGCGGGCGGGCCATTCCCTCCGGCAGCTTGATCTCCAACATATATCCGGCCCAGCCAAAGCGGATCAATGAGGCCACATACTCGCTCAGCAGGCCGCCTGTTTCATGGGTCATCCGCTCCAGCAAGGTCTTTTCGAAGTCGTGCGAGTCCCAGAGAAAGTCGCGGTCAACGTGGCTTCCGCGCATTCTACGCATCACGAACAGCCGCGTGCCGTGGGCGATCAATTCCTTTTCAACGTCCTGCCCCGAGTGATCGCTCTTGTCGTCATAAGGTTCGCCGACCAGCAGAATGGTGTCGCCCGGCTGATGCGGGCCAAAAAGAGCAATCGCCTGATGCAGAGCGTCCCAGAGCGCCACGCGTTTTCCCATGGTTCCCGCCTGCTCAAATACGTCATTGACGGCAGCGGTGCGTTTCTCCGGATCGGAGAAGAACTCTTTGGTGAAGAGCGACCTCTCGGCAAAAATCCCGAAGGCCACCGGCTTCCCCTCGGGCGCGGTCCGGGCCTGGCGCACCACCATGTTTACGACATCCGCAATCTTTTCATTCTTGTTGGCGCCTTCGGTTGCCAACAGGACCAGCAGGCGATTGCTGAAATCACGGCTGAAAGAAACTACGGGCAGAGTTTTGCCGCCGGCCTTTACTTCAAGGTCTTCGGTTTTAAGCGTCTCAATTTCATTGGCTGTAAGCTGATCGTAAAACGAGACGAGTACCGTCGTGGTGCAGGCCTGAGCGGCGGCACATGCTGGAGGTAAAGCAAGAAGAAGGATCAAGCATATCCGGCATTTCATGAACGCCACCTCCGCCCATTAAAATAACCCAAATTTGCCAGACTCACGCATTAAAAATTGAAGAGCAGGTCAGCCGCGGATCTGCGCTGATGAGGGCAGATCGTGGATTTTTAGCCGCGAATCAACCCGAACCCCCGCATGCTTGCCCGGCATCTTTCGGGAACATCCAACCTCCGCTGAGTGTCAAAGACTAAAGCGCGCAAAATCGAAAAAAGCTGCAAGATGCGGCATGAGTTAATGGAGAAGAGCTATGTCCATGATGATTGGATCGCGCAAGGCTGTATCGCCGGAAATGAATGTGACGCCGTTGATCGATGTGTTGCTGGTCTTGCTCATCATTTTTATTGTTATTCTGCCGGAACGTCATTGGGATGAGACGACACAGGTCCCGCAGTTGAATATGGATGGTCGGGCAAAAAATCCTGAAACGCCAATAGTCATCCAATTAAAAGACGCGGGCAGTGGCAATGTCCCAGATCTCACGCTTAACAATAACCAGGTCTCATGGCAGGGACTGAAAGCCAGACTGCAGGATCTATATCGCGTTCGTGAAGACCGTGTTGCCTTTGTGCAAGGCGATCCGGAGATCGAGTTTGAGTATGTTGCCCAAGCTGTGGACATCACGCAACAGTCCGGAGCGTTGCGGGTGGCCCTGCTCGGCAAGAACGATTAGATTTGAGGCAAGAGCAGGTCAGCCGCAGATCGGGGATTTTATGGCCGCGAATCAACCCAAACAACGCTAACATACAAACCGCACTATTCAAGATTCCGCTCTTTATCAAGTTCCTCTGTACCTCGGTATCTTCTCGGCAGGAGTTACCGCGCCGATTTGTAAGGCGAAAAACGTGAATCTTGCCTATGCGTTGATTGTCTGGATCAACCCGGCGCAGAACAGCACATGTCAGAACATGTATGAATCCAGAGCTGCGAACCATTGCTCATCGCCATTCGCTGTCCGGCACATGCAAAGCGGCGAACTATAAGCAAAGACAAGGTTTCTGGCTTAATAAAATCTGGGCAAGTTGCCAGTTTTAGCCTGCTGTCGCGTTGTTTTTTGCCCACAATAAGCGTAATATAAACAAGTTAGAGCTGGTTTCGGCTCAGGCCGGAAGGTCGGTCTGGGTGGGTTTGAAGTCCCCAATTCGTGGCGAACGTACCAGTGGGCGGCCGGCCCACTTTATTTTTGGGCTTTGATTTTGTCGCCAGCCTCCGAACCGCTGGGAACTTTGTTTCCTGGGCGGCAAAGTGGACTCGATGAGCCGGTTGCACTGAAGTAGATGGCGGCAGACCTGAATACAATTCGCGAAATTGCCGGCCGCGTGGCCACGGCGCATGGGCTCGAGGTGGTAGAGGTGGAGATGCGGGGCGGCGGCAAAGCGCGCACACTGCGCATCACCATTGACAAACCAGAAGGCGTCACGCACGAAGACTGCGCCCATGTCAGCCGGGAAGTTTCCACTATCCTGGACGTGGAAGATGCAGTGCCGGGTGCGGCGTACACGCTGGAAGTTTCATCGCCGGGGCTGGACCGCAAGTTGATGAAGCCGGCGGATTATCAGCGCTTCATCGGCAGCCGGGTGAAGTTGATGACGCGAGAGCCGGTGAACGGCAATCGCCATTTTGAAGGCCATTTGCAAAGCTGCCAGGATGGAAGGGTCATCTTGGAGACGATTACCGGCAGGAAAAAGCCCAAGCCTGGACATGCGCAGGCGGGCCACATGATTGAGATTGATCTGGCGAACGTGGAGAAGGCCCATCTGGTGCCGGAAATTTAGTAAGGGCAATCACAAGGAAAGCGTTTTTTATGGCAAGCGATATTTATAACGTCATTGATGCTCTGAGCCGGGAAAAAGGCATTGATCCGCAGATTGTAGTCAGTGCGGTGGAAGACGCCATTGTTGCGGCCACGCGCAAGAAAGAAAAAAGCCAGGAAAACCTGAAGGGCGAGCTCGATAAAGAGAGCGGCATGATCCGCGTGTACGCGGTGAAGAGCATTCTTCCCTCGGAAGACGACATTGAAGATCCGCAGCTGGAAATTTCGCTGGATGAAGCCAAGGCAATTGATCCTAACGCGGAGGTCGGCGGCGAGGTCCGCTTTCTAAAATCCACAGAGGGGCTGGGCCGCATCTCCGCCCAGATCGCCAAGCAAATCATTTTTCAGAAGGTTCGGGAAGCGGAGCGCGACACTGTTTACAACGAGTACATCGGACGCGTGGGCGAGATTTTGAACGCTACGGTCAAGCGCATTGAAGGTCCGGACGTGATTTTTGACATCGGCCGCGCGGAAGCCCGCATGTCCAAGAAAGAGCAGTCGCGC
>WNFP01004895.1_pt1 | contig 11558 bp, 12 predicted proteins | sample 5400201 | NCBI WGS metagenome assembly WNFP01 (sample SAMN13153355, study PRJNA577476) | soil metagenome | isolation source: 115 cm saprolite under Madrone tree | place: USA:California | collected 2016-06-14
GATTCCTCATGTGCAAGGAATCGAGATGTACGGCAATTCTATTCCCGCCGGAACGGTCGGCGGCGACCTCTTTGAGTACATAAACTTTCAGCAACGCTACGACATCGATGCACGCATTCAGCGGGCACTGAAGCGATCGAAGGAGTACCTCGAGCCGCTTCCGGCAGGTGCGGCGCCACGCAATTCGGTGGACGACCATGTGGAATGGCTGAAATCGAGGCCAGGCTATAAACCTGAAATGGAAACCGAATATAGATTCGCACGAAGTTCGGAGCAGGTGCGGGTCGCCGAAGACCTGTATGAGCTTTACAGCACTGCAGGCGTGCTGGTGGTGGACGCTCAAGGACACGGAATCATTTCTGCGAAAATCGCATCCACGGTTCACGACACGTTTCACGCCCTTATCCTTTCCGAACTCGATCACCGGGGAAAAACGACTGCGGAGTTGTTCGATAGGATCAACTTGCGATTGGCCCTGTCAGTCACCGCTCGTAATGCTCTCGGCAGAAGCGAGAAAGAGAACGCCCAGGAGATTGCCACCATGCTTTACGGTGAAGTACGCCCTTATGGCCATTTTCGATTCGTGAATTTTGGACATCCACCACCGCTGGTCTTCTCTGCCGAATACGGCAAGTTCGTGGAGATTGATAAAAGCCGGATGGTGCAATTTCTGCCCCTCGGCCTGCAGATCGCCGAAGATGATCCGGATCGTAACAGGTACTTCTCCTTGGAATCTCGGCAGAGGCGGGCGCACTCCTCGGATGTGGCAGAGCTAACGCTGATGAGTCCGGGTGACATTCTGTTCCTTTACACCGACGGCGCCTATGACGGCAGCGATAAGGAAGAACGACAGCAGCTTGAAAGCGTCATGCGCGAGCATGGCCTGCTGCCCGCAAAAGACATTTGCAATGCATTGCTCGAATACGCTCTTAAACGCGACGATCGTCTGCGACAGATTGGCGAGGAAGATCGTATTGACGATAAGACAGTTTTTATTATCAAGCGGAATTGACGAATGCTGTGACAAACGCGTGGCCATCATAGCCAAGGCAAATCGGCAAGACCCCCTGCACTAGGGCCCATGATTTGTCGAGCAGTGCGCACCCGAGACGTGTGCGTTTTTATAACCGTTCTCGGCCGACCCGATGCGGCAAACGGCTTGGCGTTGGTTCGCATGACAATCGGTGCGATGCTCGTGTGGGTCTTCTTCGAGAATCTGGGGAAGGGCCTATACAAGCCGTCAGGTTACGCAGGTCTGATCAATAATTACATTGAGAAAGGTCAGGCGCCCGCTGTGTGGAAGAGTGTCATGGCGCTCGCGGCAAATCACGCATCTATGGCCGCACCACTTCAGGGAGTAACAGAGATTTCACTTGGAGTGTTGCTAGTGCTCGGCCTTTTTACGCGTCCTGCCGCGCTCGTTGCTTTTGCTTACCTTGCCAGCCTCTGGGTTTCGGAATGGGGAACGGCGTGGATATGGGAACTGCTGGTTCCCGTCCTGGCCTCGCTTGCGTTGGCCATAGGGGGCGCGGGACGGAGGTGGGGTGTGGATTCCTTCCTGGCCCGCAGGCGACCAACCTCTCTCTGGTGGTAACCAAACGGAGGTTGCGTGCGAGTCTCAGTTGTCATTCCTACGCGCAACGAGGCGCAGGCCATCGGCCGCGTCCTAGGTGATCTTCCAGCCGATCTCGTCACCGAGGTCATCGTTGTCGACAGCAATTCGACTGACGGAACGCCAGATATTGCTTCCCGCATGGGCGCCAGAGTTATTTCAGAAGCTCGTCGTGGATACGGCCGAGCCTGCCTGACGGGGCTCGCTTGCGCGAGCGCTCCAGATGTTGTGGTTTTTCTGGATGGCGACTACAGTGATCGGCCTGCTGAGCTTCCGCTTCTCCTCGCTCCGATCATCGAGGGGCGCGCTGACATTACGCTCGGTTCGCGCTTCGGCGGAAAGAGCAACCGCGGTGCGCTACCGTGGCACCAATCATTCGGCAATCGCCTCGCTGCCGGCCTGATCAGGCTTTTGTACGGCGTGAAGGTCAGTGACCTCGGTCCATTTCGCGCCGGGCGCGCAGATGTGCTGCGCGCCCTCACCCTTGAAGAGGCTACCTACGGCTGGGCGGTGGAATTGATCGTGAAAGGGGCCATCGCGGGATTTCGCATCGTGGAAGTCTCTGTGAGCTACTACCCGCGCATTGGAAAGTCCAAAATTAGCGGCACGGTGGAGGGCACGGTAGGAGCAGCCTGGTTCATCCTGAGCCGGATCGTGCGCTATTATTTTCGACGTCGAAGGGCGGGAGCGCCGCGACCGGCGTAATCCCGATGGACCATCTTTCATGGAATCTTCTAGCCAGACCACTGTGTGTTTTTCTCACCCAAACCGCACCTTGGTCATTATGGCGAAAGCTCCAAAGCCCGGCATGGTCAAGACCCGTCTCACTGAGAGCCTTCCTTCTCCCGCAGTGACAGCGCTGTATCGCTGCCTCTTAGAGGACACCCTCGCGTTGGCAATGTCATTGACGAGCGTGGAGGTCGCGGTGATGTGCCCTGAGTCGGATCAGGACGAATTGGCGCGCCTATTAGGTAATACAGCGCAGGTCGTGGCGCAAAAAGGCGAAGGTCTCGCGGCAGGACTCACCTCTGTTTTTCGACATTTCACTGCCGCCGGCCGGCAGCACGTCATCGCATTCAATAGCGACAGTCCACACCTCGCGCCATCGGTTCTGGACAGCGCGTTCGAAATACTCGCCACGCATGACGTGGTTGTCGGGCCAACCCACGATGGAGGCTACTATCTGGTTGGCGCCAAGGCCGTTCACCCGGCGCTCTTCGAAAGCGATCGTATGGGAACAAGGAGTGAGCTCGACAGATTGCTGACGCGCACGAAGGTCCTTGAACTCTCAACCGGCTTCACGGAACCCTTCTATGACATCGACGTCGCAAACGACTTGATTCTGCTGGCTCAGGAATTGCGGCTAGCTCCCGCGAAGGCCCCAAGGACTGCGGGCTGGTTCGCCGAATGGCAGCACGCTGTCGCGCAACTTCGTGTTTGTACGGGAGGTCTGTGAAACTCACACCCTCGCACAGGTTGTACGGACTCGGCGCCATCTTGCTTGTGGCGCTAGCAATCTGCTCACGCAAGCTCAGCAGCCCAGGTGAATCGTCCTTCATCATTCCTCTGGCTGTTGCTGGCGTCGCGTACCTCCTGGCCATTCGTGAGTTCTTTTCCACGCCGGGATTCCCGCACCGCGTCATCGTCGTCGGGCTGGTGTTGGCTGCTCTGTGGCATCTTCCATTTCTGCTGATGGCGCCGGGTTCAGATGATGACGTTCATCGATATGTCTGGGATGGCCGCGTGCAGAGGCTCGGCTATAACCCATATATCGTCGTTCCCAGCGACCCTGCGCTCGCCGGGTTGCATACACCGGAGACCCGCACGCTGAACAACCCGGAGGTACCCAGCCCATATCCAGCGGGCGCTCAGCTTTTCTTCCGCGCCGTGACAGCGATTCATGAGTCTACATTCGCGCTGAAAGTAGCATTTGTAGTTTGCGATTTGGCGATTGTTCTCGTTTTGCTCGATATATTGCGTCGCTGTGGGCAAGGAGCGCATTGGGTTCTGGCTTATGCTTGGAATCCATTGCTAGCGACGGACGTGGCGGGCAGTGGTCACATCGACATTGTCGGCGTGCTTCTGCTGTTGGTATCTGTCGCCGCGCTGGTACGCCGCTGGCGTACGGTTGCCGCCCTGGCATTTGGGCTGGCTGTTTCAGTGAAATTCCTCCCGGTCGTACTGCTGCCACTTTACTGGAGGCGTGTTCGTATGCGCGACGCCGCGCTGGCGGCAATCGTGGTCGGACTCCTATACGTACCATTTTTCAACCACGGGCGGATTCCGATCGGCTCGCTCGGCACCTACGTGCAGAGATTCCGCTTTAATGATCCGGTGTTTGCAACGCTCGAGCGAGTGACGGCTCCACAGGTTGTGGCTGGGCTGGCAGTTCTCGTCGGCTTTCTTACCGCAATCTGGCTGAGAAGCAAGACTCCGATATCGTCTTCGGACGCATTTGCATGGCCCATGGCGGCATCGCTTCTATTTGCACCGGTCGTATATCCATGGTACCTCCTCTGGCTGCTGCCGTTCCTGCGGTCGGCCTCGACGGTGCCGATCGTCATCTGGACAGTCAGCATCATTCCAACTTACTATGTCTGGCATTTGCGAACGCTTGGACGTCCGTGGTTGGTTCCTGGCTGGATCCTGCTGCTGGAGTACGGATCTGTGGCTGTAACTGCCGCAATCACAGCTTTGCGTAGGAGCACACGATCGGCCGCGCTACAATGCTCAGCGGACCAGGTAGAGTGAAGGCACCTGCACCGCATGAGATTCTTGTATCCAGGGACATTTGTACGTCATCCAAGACCACGTTCGTTTCATTCACCGAGGAGGACCTCCATGACAAAGTTGCGCCGTTCCATGACGATCCGTTGCCTATGTTTCGGGGTGCTGCTCCTTGCAGGCACTTCCCGGGCACAGACGCGTCCACCCATTGTCGAAGAGCTTGCCAAGACCTATGGCCTCGATTCGTATGGGCAAATTGAAGCGGTCCGCTATACCTTCAACCTGCAGATCCCCGCTTTTAAGCTGGATCTCTCGCGCACCTGGACTTGGGAGCCCAAGACCGGCCAAGTCACGTACGAGGGAAAAGACAAGGACGGCAAACCGGTCAAGGTCGCTTATGTCCGGTCGCAGATCAACAGCGCACCTGCCAACGTGAAAGACGAAATTGAGCCGAATTTCGTCAACGACAATTACTGGCTGATGTTCCCTTTCCACGCTTATTGGGACACCAGCGCCAGTGTGCAGGAGAAGGACAAGCAAAAATTGCCGCTGGGAAAAGGTACGGCGAAGCTTGTGTCGGTAAAATATCCTGAGGAGGTTGGGGGCTACACGCCGGGAGACACTTGGGATCTTTACGTCGGGTCGAGGGGGCGAGTGGTGGAGTTCATCTATCATCGGGGTGGACCCAAGAAGCCGAGTAACGTCACTGCAACCTGGGCGGGCTACAAGAAAGCTGGCCCTCTCCTTGTCTCAACCGACCATCGCGGGACGGCGGACGGCAAGCCGCTGCACCTCTTCCTTTCGAATCTGGCCGTCAAGCTGGCGGGTTCGGACACTTGGATCGACGCGAAATAGCAAACGCGTGGCTCGTTCCGTCAATCGATGTCGATCTTCACGACTCAGACTCTCGTGCCATCACGACGGTAGTGCGGGAGCTATTCGTGGAATGAAGATTATCTCAAACCGAACGTGGCGATCTGAGGGATCCAGGGCATGACGGAAGATTTGAGTCCCCCGATCCTGGGCCATGCGCTGGATCAACCGTCCGCATTCACCCCCGAGAACTTGATTGACGATGTGCGACGAAGCCGGCAGATACCGGACGGAATCGTTCCCCCCGTGTGCATCCTGGAGTTCGACGGAGATATCACCGACTGGCTGGTTCGAGATGGCATAGCCAAGCCCTTCGGGCCCTGGGCGTGTTTTCACACCTCGATGTTCACGATGGATCTCGAAGGTGTTACCTGCGGAATCATTGCGCGAACCATCGGCGGACCCTACGCGGTACTAATTGCCGAGCAGCTCCGAGCCGCGGGCGCAAAACTCATCATCGGGCTGACCTCCGCTGGCCGCGTGTCTCCCGATTTACCGCTCCCGTGTCTTGTGGTGGCAACCAGCGCGATTCGTGACGAGGGAACTTCCTATCACTACCTGCCGCCAGGCAGTGAGGTCGCCTGCAGGTCGCCAGTAGTCCCGCTTCTCGAGCGGGAGTTGCTCGCCACCGGATGGGCCGTCCGCTCTGGCAAGGTGTGGACGACGGATGCCCCTTACCGCGAAACCAAAACACAACTCAATAGATGGGCCCGGGAGGGTGCACTCGCTGTCGAAATGCAGGCCGCATCGCTTTTTGCCTTTGGCATGGCCAGGCAAGCTTCGGTAGCCTCGGTTGCCATGGTCAGCAATGCCGTCGATCATGCGGGAGCGCAGTTCAATACCGGCTCACGGGATGATGGCCTCCGAGTTCTCAAGGGAATCGCTCGAGCAGCCCGATCTCTTTTCGCCTAGCAGCCTAGTGTGTCCTCACCGTTCCAAGCTGCCAGCGCAAACCGGATCCGTCGAAACAAGTTGAGTGGAAGTAGCTGCGTCATTTAGCTAGTGGGGTCGGATACTTGGGTGGGGGCGCAATAGGAAACGCGCGGGCTCGTTCCGTCAATCCATGTCGATCTTCACGACTCAGACTCTCGTGCAATCACGACGGTGGTGCAGGAGCTGCCGAGTTTGGGCAGGTCGCGATTTGCGGCCATGCGGATGTCGAGCCGTGGGTGCTCCCCCCGAATGATCGGACAATAAAAATCCGGCTGCCATAGCGCCCCTTGCAGGCGCCGTCGTCCTGCGCATCCTCCATGACATGGATCTCGAAACTCGCAAGACCGGCACGCTTCTGGAAGTGTTCGGGCCTGCTCAAAAGGCGCAGAGTTCAGAATCTCGGGCCCTGACAAAATCAACTCTGACAGCGGTTCTCCGGAGCCGGGCCAATAAACGCAAGGCTGCGTTGTGGCGCGGGGCGTAACTCGCACCGTGCTGACGCCACATCCTCCTTCGAGCGGCGGCAGGCCAGCCATCGCCCGCACCAAGGGCTCGCCGATGGCGATTACATCGGTACTCTCGAAAAGCTTACGGAACCCTTGCCAGTATTCTTCGTACGTGAGTGCGTAGAGATCGGACCGCACTGCCTGATAGACGTTCACACGCAAGGGAGCGCCAAACCGTTTCGCGACTCGTGCGACATCCGCCAGCCGCAAGTAGTTTGACTTCATCATGACCGCGATAATCGTCACGGGTACACCCAGACGCACACAGCGCTCGGCCTGTTGATGAATCAGTTCCCAGTTACCTAGGCCGCGTTGGGCATCCTGTTCCGCTTGGGTTGGGTAATCGAGAGAAAACTCGATGTCATGGAAGGCACGCAAGTCATGGTCTTCCAGAACGGCAACACTGTGACCGTTGGAAGTGATGGTGAGCTTCACTGGTCGAGTTCGCAGGTAAGCCAATATAGTCTTGTAGTTAGGATGCATTCCGTTCTCGCCCGTTCCCAGATTCACGGAGCGAACCGGAAGGCATTCGATCACCGACTTGACCTGTTCTAACGAGAGACGGTCGGCGCGAGTGGGATCGCGGTAGCAGAAGGCGCACTTGAGGTTACACTCGTTGGTGAGCCCGAGCCCAAGCGCAATCGTGGCATCAGGTGCCTTCGCGCTGGATGCGGTGCCCGAAACTTGGACAGGAAAGTTGGTCACGCACCGTCCTCCGCCACCGAACTTACGCATCGTGCCAGGCAGTGTGTGTAGCGGGAGACTGCGGCATACTCTGGCCGGCCGCCCAGCTTCCGCTCCAGTTCAAAAATCCGTTCGTAGTCTGCGCTGCGAGAAACCCGTGGCGGCAAATAGTCCGCAAGGACGCGAACACCGCGCTCGGCAATCGCCGCCAGCGACGCCTCTGTCAACTTCCCGCTGGTCTGTTTTCGTCAACTACTTGCCGCGGCAATCTCTCTCGACTTGATCTCGTACTTGAAGCCGTCCGGATCGAGGGAATCGAGTCGGCCGTCGGCCGTTTCCGCCTGCGGGTACATTAGGAATCCAATTGGCGCGCCGTTCGATCCTGGCAGAGTCACATCGTGCGCGAAGTTGTATGCCATCCAGTTCATCTCCCAAGACCCGAAAAGCCGCGCCCGGGCCTTCTTCACCAGATCGTCATCCAGCGGCCGATTTCCAGGTGGTTCCTCGAGCACGACCTTACGCACGTCGGCAGGATCGACCGGTACCCAGCCATGGCCGGTGAGATACACCTCAGCGCGGCAATGCTGCGCTTTCGTTATGTTTTCCGACGAGGTACCGAGGCTCTTGTATCCCAGCTCTGATTTGGCGATGCGTATGCCGTAAACGTCACGCGCTGGAAGCCCCACCGCACGCGCGAGGCCGACGTAGAGTGCGTTGAGATCGGCGCACTTGCCGCCCAGATCCTTAGACACCAGCATGAAGCGGATGTCGCCCACACCGCAACCGCGCGTCTTCGGATCCCGGAATGTGTTCTCGACGATCCATTCATAGATCGCGAGCGCCTTGTCGACGTCGGTCTCGGCTCCCCTCGTGATATCGATCGCCGTCTCTTTCACGATGCCGTCGGTCGGCAGAAGCTTGGTCGGCCGCAGCCAATGTTGCAACGCCGCGGAATCTTCCTTCGGCGCCGTTCCGGCCGCGGAGACAACGACCGCATAGTTCCTCGTCGCGATACGGCTGGTAAGCGTGAGCGCCGGCTTCACGCCAGCCGGGAATTCCGCGGCGATGATGCCAAGCGCATCAGCCTTGTCTTCGATAGTGTTCGCGGTGCCGCCCTCGGTGCTGACCCGATTGGCAAGCGTCCTCTGGAACGGCGTGTCACCGGTGAGCGCCGCTGGCAGCCATATCCGCGTCGCCCCCGAAGGCTTCAAGACTTCAACGCGCGTCGTCACCTCGAACGTGCGCCAACTGCCCGACGTGGCGCCCTCGACAAACAGGCGCCCTGCGTTCGGGAACACGAGACTTGCCGACGCGATACCCGTGGATCGCAGGAAATCACGACGTTTCATAGTTCCATCCTTCCTTTGGAGTTGTACCACATCCGTCAGCAATTCGTCGCTTCTGATGGCAAGTGCACGATTGAACTGACTTGCCGTCGCCATCTTTGTCCGATTGGCTTCTGCCGCTGTGAAGAGTTCCTAACAGCCAAACGAGTACCAGAGAAGAGCATCGGCACCGCAATCCTGAATAAGTTATTGCTGGTCGGTGCAGTGCAAGTCGTTTCTTGCATCGAACGCGCCGCACAGGTGAGAAAAGACCAATAATCCTCCGATCATGGCACGCCTAGCAAAGTTCGAGCACCACCAGTGACACGTCATCCGCGGCAGGGCCCTCCCGCCAGGCCGCGACGCGATTGAGAATTTGCTCCTTCATTTCCGCGACGGGCAGGCCGGAAACGTCACGGACGATCTCCTGTAGGCCATCGATACCAAGCATCTCGCGCCGGGAATTGAAATTTTCAGTCAAGCCGTCGGTGTAGATCACTACGCGGTCGCCCGCTTGCACAGCGGTTTCAGTGGTCGCGTCGGAGTCCACGGCATCTTCGAATAAGCCGAGGACCATGCTCCTCGATTCCAGAAGTTGCGGCGATTTCCCCGGGTGGACAATCATTGCGGGGGGATGGCCCGCTCCGGCGAATTGAAGTGAACGGCAACTGCGATTGAACCGCGCGGCCGCCACTGTAAAGTAAAAAGCTGAACTCGCCAGGTTTTGCAGCACGAAATGATTCAGATGTCGCAGCATCAATCCGAGCTCCACACCGCGTTCGATCTGGGCCATTGTTTCCGAATAGATGCGGTTCGCAACTAGCGCCGAGCTGATGCCGTGCCCGGATACGTCGCAAACCAAAACGTCCAGGCAGTCATCGCCCGGGACGACCAGGCCGTAATCTCCGCCGATCGACCAGACCGGCTGATAGTACGTCTCGACGGAAACGTTCCCCCATCTCAGGCTCTTCGGTGCCAGACTTTGCTGCACTCGCTCCGCGAGCAGGAGCTCTTGTTCTACCTGGCGCTGGCGCTCTAAGAGCAATGCATTGGCCTGGCGGAGTTCCGTCTCGGCACGCTTCTGTTCACTTATGTCTGTGGCAGTGACCACAGCAAATAGAATTCCATCGGGGTCATGAATTTGGTGGGACGTGACCACAACGGGCAAGCGTCCACCCCCGCGTTGCGGAATATAAAATTCGTATCGCGCACGCCCCTGCGTTTCCCGGTGCCCAATAAATTCGAGTAATCGAGGAACGTCTTCAGGCGGAAACAAGTCGGTGACAGAGCGCCCCATAAGGTCCTCGGCTGGCATTTGAATCATGTCGAGAAAAATGGAGTTTGCGAAAACGATTCTCTTGAGGCTGTCATTGAGGATGACACCTTGATTGAGCGTCTCAAGAACGCTTCCGACTTGATCGAGCCATCGTTGTTGAGTTGAGCCCAAGAATCCCTCCGCGGGCGGGCGTGACTTATACCTATTACCTGCTCCCGAGCCGCCCTTGTGTCAGGGAAATTTATTTGATGATCCCCAGGACTTTTTTCGGCAAACGCCCGACCTCCTCCTTCGCGATGCCAAAGTTATCCCCGATCAGCGATGCGGGATTCCCCGCGAGCCACTTCGAGATGGAGATCTCCTCAAACACTGGGCTGTTGAAGAGTGCGAGGATTTTTGTCGGCTCGCTGCCAACCTGTTCGATGTAGTGACCGAAGCCTTGCTGAACAAAGCCCACGTTTCCCGGCCCGAACTCTTCCGTTCTGGCCCTTCCGTGCGCTCCGAAAACGGTTACGCGCGAGCGGCCGCTAATGTAATACTGCCATTCGTCAGCGTTGGGATGCCAGTGCATCTCGCGAAGAGCGCCCGGCTCGAGATACAGCAGCACGGACGCAAGCGTGGTGTTAATCGGGAACTCCTTCACAGTGACAATGCGTTCCCACCCTCCGGGGAACATGAGTGGAGCCATCTTGCCGAAGCGGAACTTGTGAGGGTTCCGTGATGTTTCCAAATCCTCCCCCAGATACGACTCTGTTAAAGTCGTCGGAATCTTGCCCGGAAGAATGTACAACTCTTTCTTTGGCAAACCCGCGGTTGCACTGGAACTGAGCCCCAGATTGCGCAAAAGTACAGACTGGGGCGTGTGCCCGACCCAATCCGTAATACTGAACGTGCCGAACTCCGAAAAGTGCCCGTCGTCGAAGCCCAGTATAAAATGTGCTTCTTCATTGCCTATGTTCTGCAACGCATGACCGTGGCCCTTCGGAAAGTACCAGATGTCACCCGGCCCAAAAATGTCCGTGGCAGGTTGGCCATTCGGAGCGATGACTGTCGTGAGCACGGCTCCCCGAATGACGTAAGCCCACTCGGCGGCGATGGCGTGCCAATGTAGTTCACGTATTCCGCCGGGACTCAGCCGCATGGAGACGCCGGCAATGTTCTGTGAAACGGGAAATTCAGCGACAGTCGCCTCCTTCGCCGATCCTCCTTCGCCGTTCCAACCTTTCGTTGCTTCGAGGTCAAATCTAAACTCCGGAATGGATTCGTGCCTGCCAGGTTCTTTGCCCACCTGATACGTTTGCTGCTCCTGGGCGCTGACCTCGGCGGAAGTCAGTATTGCCGTCCCCAGGCTAGCGAGCGATGCAGCACCAATCATCTCTCTCCGCGTGATCACGTTCTTTTTCTTCCCATTCGCGTTCATTCCAGTACCTTTCTCACTCAACCGGTATTTCTCTTCCGGACGCCCAATCTTGCGGCATTGTACACAACCCGGGAGGCACGTCCACTCCCAATGCGTTACCGGGAACTTTGAAAATGAGCTGATGGGAATCGACCAGAAGCTCGCTTGTTGTAGAGGCGAAGGCAAACAAACAGAGCGGAGCGTTTCCTTACATTAATAAATA